>Ga0187878_1000889_pt1 | contig 31414 bp, 38 predicted proteins | sample June2016WEW_17_1_FD_132979 | JGI IMG/M metagenome (GOLD analysis project Ga0187878, IMG submission 132979) | Peatland microbial communities from SPRUCE experiment site at the Marcell Experimental Forest, Minnesota, USA - June2016WEW_17_150 | ecosystem: Environmental > Terrestrial > Soil >...
TCAATCTCCAATGTGAAGAAAGCCAGCAACCAGATTATTGCGCCGTTCAATAGCAGCGCAGTCAAGCCAAAAGTTATAACGGAACGCGCAAGTGCAAGATCCGACAAAATGGGCCAAATCAGCGCATTAATTAACCCAAGTACAATGGTTACGATCAGCGAGAAGACGAAATTTCGGGCATAAAATCCAGTAAGACTGCCCCCAAGGTAGATACTCAAAGAGACCAGAAACCATACGGCTATGAAACGTAGGAAATTACCTTTTGTCATGCTCTTTCCTCTTTAGGTTGCGGACCTATGACGTGTGCGTACGACCTACCGAGGAGCCAACCGGCGACCGCTGAGACGGCGATGGCTGGGATTAGAAGGAGTACCAGGTCGGGGTTGTAGAGAAGCAGTGAGATGTAGACTATGAGGCAGCCCATCCCGGTCCTTATCAGTCTGACGAGACGCTCGATCGGTTTCTGGCCGATGTACTCCGCTATACTACCCACACCGTCGCCGATGAGGCCACCACCGCAGAGAAGGAGCACGAGGAAAGGAAGTGAATCCATCATGTTCAAGCGCTGATCAGCTCATTAATAAATGAGCACACAGATCATTGACCAACTTCCAACAATTAGTGAAAAATTTTTCAAATTAATGCGCGGGTTTAGTAAAATTAATCAATTATTAAGAAATATTGAACTCTTGGATTAGTAGGTCTCTTCGGGCCCACCACTCAATCAACCCATTCTCACTGCGCGCGCATCGTATGTTCTCGTCTGCTGACCTAAACTACGCTCGCTTTTATGGTGAACCCTATGCGCGCGCATGTGCGACGTGTGTTCTTTTTGAGGGGTTATATCGTGAAGTAGAATGGAGGCTTTTCAGGATACTTGCCTAGAGATTTTAATAACTCGCTGGTCTCGGGGTATTTCGACAAATCAGCATAGGGTAGAGCAAACGAGTTGAGGTACTCTGCTTGAAAACTAGCTTCAGCCGCTAGCTCCACATACTTAACCTTGCGTGAAATTTGTTCGGCTTCAGCGATTGAAGCTTTGGAAACTAAGGCCATCCTTCCTCCGGTTCCGGCTGCATTACCGATGACCCTTACTCTTTCAAGGGGTATCTCAGGGTACATGCCGATTATCCGTGCATTCTCAGGATCGATGTATGAGCCGAACGCTCCTGCAATGAAGACAATATCCACATCAGCCTCATTTACGCCCTTCTTTTTCATAAGTGTCACCGTCCCCGTATGGATCGCTGCCTTGGCCAACTGAATTTCCCGCACATCCTTTTGAGAGAAAGTAATGTCTTCAGCAGTCGCGGTTTCGTCCTTGTAGGCTAAAACAAACTCGACCCCAGTCGATACGGTTCTTAGCCTTTCAGATGTGATATTCCTTTTCATTTTTCCCGAGACATCAATAACGCCAGCTTTCAACATCTCCGCCAGAATGTCAACCATCGCTGAGCCGCATATACCGCAGGGCTTAGTGTTGTCTACAGTCCAATATTGAACCGCAAACGTATCCGGATCAATCGTCACTTTTTCAATCGCGCCTGTGGCGGCTCTCATCCCGTGCTTCACGTGTGCCCCTTCAAGGGCTGGACCAGATGCACAAGAGCACGCGAGTATCTCATCCTTGTTCCCCAAGAACACCTCAGTGTTTGTCCCTATGTCAAAAGCCAAGCAAAGCTCGCTTCTCTTATGTGTTTCAGTGGCCAATATGTCGGCAACAGTGTCAGCTCCGACAAACCCCGCTATCACTGGAAGAGTGTAAACGTTACCGTGTGGATTGATATTCATTCCGATGCTGCTTGATTTGACGTCTATTCCCCTTCTAACGGCTGGAGTGTAAGGCGACAACCCTAAAAACTGCGGATCGATGTTGAGAAAAAGATGATGCATAACTGTGTTTCCCACAACTATCGCTTCGTAAACTTCATCATTTTTAACACCTGTCCTTTCCACAAGTTGCTTTAACAATTCATTTGCACTGTTGATGATTACTTGGTGAAGCTCAAATTTCTCCTTTGACCCCTTCATGGTGTAGGTAATCCTAGCAATAACATCCTCACCGTAGTGAATCTGGGGATTCATCGAAGATGTGACAGCGACAACCTTCCCGGATTTCAAGTCCAGAAGATACGCTGCAAGCTTCGTTGTGCCTATATCTAAAACATAACCAAAGATTCTGTTGGTTGTGTCCCCAGCCTCAACAGCAATGACTGTCTCACCCTGCAATAGGACAACCGTAACCTTCCAATCATCGCTCCTCAGAATCGATGGTAACGACTGAAGGACTGAAGGATCTATTCTTAGGTTTATGAGCCCTTTTTGAATCTGCAATTCGCCCAATAATCTCTCAGCATCTGCTTTAGGGTCTTGGAGAGAGGGCTTTGGCAATTCAAGAAAGTATTTTTCGACAGAAGGTTCAAGCGTTGTGGGTGTTTCGATTCCCTCAATTTGGAGCCGTTGTTGACCAGTTCGGCTATTTTTCGGTATCTTAACTGTGACATTGCTAAAAACAGGCGTTTGGCAAGCCAGTCTATACCCCTCAGATAAATCCTCTTCAGAAATGAGGCTCTTTTCTATACTAGTTGGCGGACCAACGCTTCCCCTGTTTCCCTTAATTATGATCCTGCATTTCCCACAGATACTTTTGCCTCCACAAATAGATGCAAGGTCAGCGCCAACTAGCTTAGCGGCTTCTAACACATTTGTACCCGATTTGACCCGAGAACGTTTTCCGTCAGGCTGAAAGATCACCTCAATTTCTTTTCCATCCAAATCACAAGTCTTAAACAACTAGTTAACTTGGGAATTGAGCTTTTTGATTACCACAGTGTGACATAAGCCCAAAAGCACGCTCTATTAATCAAGCGCACTCCGATGTAACTAATTAACTGGAGCAATGTAGACCACTGCGAACAGCTATCCATACGCGCAGCGAAACTGCTTAGAAGGTTTGGGAGTAGATTCTATAAGTCCAAGATTGCCAGAATTAGAAGAGAGGCTATCCCAATGAAGAAGATAATCAACGACCCATTGGCAGTAGTCGATGAGATGCTTGAGGGCATCCTTAAGGCACATCCCCTCGCTCTGAAATCGGTGGGAGGAGAATTGCGTGCAATTATACGCGCCGATGCACCCGTCAAAGGGAAGGTCGGCATTGCAACCGGAGGCGGCTCAGGTCACCTCCCAGTGTTCATGGGATACGTCGGTAAGGGGCTCATCGATGGCGCCTCTATAGGTAACGTCTTCTCCTCCCCAACCACGGGGCAGATGCTCAAAGTGACGAAGGCCATCAACGGCGGTGAGGGCATCCTCTACCTCTACGGAAGGTACCAAGGCGACATGATGAACTTCGACACAGCTTCTGAAATGGCTGAGGATGAGGGGATCCATGTTGATACTCTACTCGTCACAGACGACGTGGCCTCCGCTCCTCCTGGAGACTGGCAGAGGCGCCGAGGCGTCGCTGGTTTATTCTTTGCGTACAAAATCGCAGGCGCCAAAGCAGATGAGGGCTCAAACCTATTGGAGGTCAAGGCTACAACTGAGAAGGCACTCTCCACAATCCGGAGTATGGGTGTAGCACTCGGACCTTGTACTGTACCCGCTGTCGGGAAACCCACCTTCACAATCGGTGAACAGGAGATGGAGATAGGCATGGGCATTCATGGCGAAGCTGGCATCCACCGGGGACCAATGAAGAAGGCCGACGAGATAGCCGATATTCTCGTCGACGCCGTCGTCAAGGACCTCCCCTACAAGAAGGGAGATCAGGTCGCAGTCCTCGTCAACAGCCTCGGCGGCACACCCCTCGAGGAACTATACATTCTCTACCGGAGAGTCGCCTTCCTACTCGATGAGAAGAGCATCAGCATCTACCGTCCCTACGTGGGACGGTACGCTTGCTCTATGGAGATGCAGGGCGCATCCCTAACTCTAATGCGTCTTGACGACGAGCTGAAAAGGCTGCTCGACGCCCCAGCCGAGACTCCATTCTTCATTCAAAAGTGAATCGGAGAAAGATGCATGAAGACGACTCTCACGAAGGACGACCTCGTCGCCCTCCTCAACATGGTCTCAGATGAAATGATCGCCTCGAAGGAGCAGCTTTGTGAACTAGACTCTGTCATAGGCGACGGCGATCTTGGTGTCACAGTCACCCTCGGCTTTAATGCTGTTAAGAAGACTCTCCAAGGCGCAGGATCCCAGGACATTCAGGGCGTGCTTACTAGCTGTGGTGTCGCCTTCGCTGACAATGCCGCCTCTACATTCGGGGCCCTCATGTCAACGATGATGATTAGGGCAGGTCGCGCAGTAAAGGAAAAAAATCAGATTGGTCAAGCCGAAGCCATTATGATGATCCGAGCAGCCGTCGAGGGTGTCGAATATCGTGGAAAAGCACACATCGGCGATAAAACACTACTAGACGCACTCGTCCCCGCAAGTCAGGCATTCGACAAAGCCGCAGGGGAAGGGTTCTCACTGCCTGACTGCATGCAGGCCGCCCTCGAAGCAGCTAGGAAGGGAGCCGAAGAGACAACGAAGCTAAGGTCCAAGGCGGGAAGATCAGAGTGGCTTGGCGACCGCACGATAGGTGCAAAAGACCCCGGAGCCGCTGCAATTGTCGTACTCCTAGAGGCAGCAACAAGCTTCATCAAGAATTAGGAAAACGCGCGCGCGAAAAACGAGATTAGGTACTTATTCGCCTAAACTAAAATGCCATATATGTCATCCCTCCAAGACAAATTATTTGAATCCCTCAACAACAACAGAAGTGCACTAGTCACTACTCTCCAAGACTTAGTTAGTATCGACACTCAGGTCCCCCCGGGACTGAACTACGATCATCTATGCGAGGTACTCGCCGAGAAGCTGACCCCTCTTGGCTTAGAGACAAGCATCCATGAAGCCACGGACAAATATCTCAAACTCTCAGGCGCATCACACCTCAAACTTGAAGGCTCCAGAAGTAACCTAGTAGCTCGACTAAGAGGAACCGGCGCCGGCCCCACACTACATATCAGTGCCCACATAGACACCGCCCCCATCCAGGAAGACGGTTGGACTCATGACCCTCTAAGTGGCGAATTGACTGATTCAAGTCCATATGGAAGAAGTGTCTACGATTCCGATGGAGGATACATCTGGGGACGCGGAGTCTGTGACGACAAGGGCCCACTCGCAGCAGCTGTTCTAGCGATTCAGGCAATAAAGGAGGCTGAGATAAAGCTGAGTGGCAACCTCGTCCTCACAGGTAATTGCGATGAGGAGATCGGTGGCGTAGCTGGTCTCGGCTACCTAATCAGGGAAGGTATAGTTAAGGCGGATTACGGCCTTCAGCTGGACGGCGACCTGAGGAGTATAAACCTCGCCGCTCAGGGGAGAACTAGATTCCTCATTCGGGCCTTCGGGAAAGCGTACCACGGCCAGGTTCCAATTTTAGGAGTGAACGCCATCGAGAAGATGAGTAAAATAAATGTGGCCCTGACGAATTATTGGAGAAACGTACTCCTTAAGCGACATTTTGAGACACCGGGCATCGAACTACCCGTCGAGATCCGTGGCGCGGGAATTGATCAATTGACCGCGATGCTCAACATAGGGACAATTAAGGGTGGCATTCAAGGAGCGACCGTGCCAGATCTCTGCGAGGAGGAAGTACTTCGCTGTATGACTCCTGGAGAGAACCTGGAGGAGGTTCACAGGGAATTAGTCAGCGTCATAGAGGGTGTAAAGGTCACTGACTCTGATCTCAGGTACGAGGTTGAAGTTATCAACAGTAGAGAAGGATATGTAGTTCCCATTAGCGACCCGTATGCTCAGGAGGCTAGGAGGATTATCAATGATGTTACGGGAAGGGATCTTCCATTTTCGGCTAATCTGGGTAGCACCGATATGAATTACCAGGTTGTAGATGGTGGTATGCCTTGCGTTAACATAGGTGTGGGTGACTCATATACGAATTATCATAAGAGGGATGAGAATGTGTCGATTGATGAGCTGGTGGAGTTGAGTAAGGTGATCGCTCTCTTTATTATCAGGAAACTCGGTTCACGCGCAATAGACAATTAAAGCTATCCATTTCGCGCGCGCGAAAATTAGGAAAACATCCTAGCATTACACACACGATAGGAGGTTTAATTCGCCAAAGCGTCCTCCTAATCTTGACTTGACAATCCTCATCTTTAGAGACGACCCCTACCAAAGGGAATTCGACGCCACAATTCTCAGAGCCGAGGACAAATTCATAGTCCTCGACAGGACGTGTTTCTTCCCCAGAGGAGGCGGCCAAGTTGGAGACACAGGAGTGCTTTCAGGGTCAAGGGTATTGGATACTATTAGGGAGGGAGACGAAGTACACCACTTACTCGAAGACACATCCCAATTCAACATCGGACAAAGCGTCCACGGAGTAATCGACTGGAATAGAAGATACAGAATAATGCGCCTCCACTCGGCTTCCCACCTCGTATACTACATTATGAGAGTGGTCTTCGGAGAAGGCTGCAAGCCCACCTCTTCGGGGCTTCTGGACGACTTGAAGGACAGATCCGACTACCTCTTCGACGTGCCCCTCGACAGAGTGAAACTGGCAGAGGTAGAGGAGAGAGTCAACCGGCATATAGCCGATGGTTTACCAATAACCCATAGGCAGGAATCAGGTGAAGGAAGGCTCATCTGGAAAGTGGCGTCCTTCCCCGCAATGGAGTGCGGCGGGACTCACGTCAGGAACACATCGGAGATCGGTCAAATCTCACTCAAACGTGGAAGCAAACCCGGGAGGGGTAAGGAGCGGATCGAGCTAACCCTAGTCCATTAAACATTATGCAGGCGAATCGGGCTTGAAAACGCGTGCGCTCATATGGGTAATATAATAACCTAGAAAGAATTTCCTCACCCCACCCGTCCACTTTTATTAAACCGAGAACCCTCTAAAAACAGAAACTGCCATGAAGTATCACATGAGACGCCTTGACAGGGCAATAACCGACTCCGATAAGCTTGAGCGGATCCTAAAGGAAACCCGATACATCACGATCGCAATGTGCAAGGACAACATACCATACCTCGTTAGCCTCAGTCACGCCTATGATCCAGATGGCAAGCGACTCTACTTCCACTGTGCCTCCGAGGGAAAAAAGCTCGACTACATGAGGGCCAACAGCCACATATGGGGCCAGGCCATCATAGACCATGGCTACGTCGAGGGGAAATGTAACCACCTTTATGTAACCGCAATGTTTGGTGGCACCGTCCACTTAGCGGAGACAAAGGCCGAGAAGAGACGTATAATGAGCTACATGTTCACAAACCAGGAGAAGCCCTCCCCTAATGGAAAGGTCGACCCACACATGATCCGAATAGGGAAGGATACTGAGATTGGGAGGACGACCATTGGCTGGATCAGCATCGAGGAGCTGACGGGGAAAAAGTCCGCAGAGGTAAACTTCTGAAATAAATGATTAAGCGAGGAAGTGGCCGTCCTTCTGCCTCTTACGTCCAATAGCGCCACGAATATACGCGATCTGACCCTCGTGATGCACGATCTCAGACAACTGCCTCATCAGTCTATCATAGCGTTTTACTGGCCCACTGGGTGACTGTACTTCGGCTGTCAAATCGGTAGTTGTTAGCTTTCCCAAACCCTCAAGCACCGCGGCTCTACCCTTCGCCAAGTCGGCAGACAATTTTGCATAGGTTATCGACTTATTACCGACATAGTCATCGGGCCAATCTGCTGGCTTGTAACTGTTGTCCCCCTTGAATGTCCTCTGAATCCCAACATTCCACTGTTGGGAGAGGTGAGTGAGGATCCACCTGATGTTGTTTGCCTCATCGACCGGTTTCCAGTCTATCTCCGACTCCTTGAGGTCCTTCATGGTGGTATCGAACCTCCCGAAGGCGACGTTGGCGAATGACTTGAGCGATTCAACTTTATCAGACAAGAAGATCACATTCTCCGAGGATCGTTGTTGTGAAGCGGGTTATTACCGCTTTCCCCAGTCGAATAAATTCTTTAATCGTAGGACCCGTCCCATATCCTTAGTCGAGCTGATGCTATGGATCTCTATGGAATGAAGGTACTAGATTTTCACGCTCACTTCCCCGTACAGCGAGCAGAGTCGAGGGCAGGCTTTACCCAAACACTTCAACAAAGATACGGGGAGGCGAAGGCGAAGATCATCATAGAGAACTCCGCTCGGTACAGGGACGAGTGGAGGAGAAAGTGGGGCTTCGACCCACCCGAGACTAATATTCATACAGACGAGGAGCAAGCCGAACGCTGGATCACCGACATGGACTCGAAGGGGCTCAGCAGGGTAAACTTCGTCATGGGCGGAGGCAACGACAACCTCTCAGAAATTGTTAAGATGCACCCAAACAGGTTCACAGGCTTCGCCCACCACGACCTATTCTCCGAAGACGCTGCGACCGAGCTCGAGAGGGGTGTGAAGGTCCTCGGATTGAGGGGATACAAGCTCATAGCATCAGGCCTCACACGCCCAATAGATGACAAGGCTGCTTACCCACTGTGGGAGATGGCTGAGAAGCTTGAGGTCCCCGTCCTAATCCACTTTGGCGTACTCGGAGGCGGTGGTGGCCCCGCCCGTAGTCTCCACAACCTCGATCCACTAAGCCTATGGGAGATCGCGGCGAGCTTCCCAACACTAAACTTCATTATACCTCACTTCGGTGCCTGTTACTTCAGGGAGCTTCTCCAACTCTGCTGGGCCTGCCCCAACGTGCTAATAGACACTTCGGGGAGCAACCAGTGGATGGCATGGATGCCTTACAATCTCACCCTCCGCGACCTGTTCCTAAAATGCTTAGAAACAGTAGGCCCAGACCGCATAGTATTCGGTACAGACTCCAGCTATTTCCCACGCGGGTTTAGCGTCGACTACCTCCGAGAGCAACTCAGAGAGGTACGCGCCATCGGCGTCGGGGAGGATACGGTCCACAAGATATTCTATGGCAATGCTGCGAGGTTACTGAAACTCGATTAATCTTCGTAAATGAGAAATAATCCTAAGCCCTGCTAGAGTCCGGAGAAAAGACAAGCCATGCCAGACATGGGAGTTCTAAGAACACTTCTAGCACCCCGTAAGACCCTCTTCGGAGTCGGCTCAGTTGACAAAGTCCCTGAAGAGGCGAAGCAGCTCGGGGGGAAGAAGATCCTACTGGTCACGGACGAGACCGTGATGAAGCTAAAGATAGTTGACAAGGTGTGTGGGCCCCTTACATCCGAGGGCTTCGATGTCGACATCTGGGACAAGGTGGAGCCCGAGCCAACGATGCCCGTAGCTGAAGCTCTCACTAAATTCTCGAGGAAGAAGGAGTACGACTCCGTTGTGGGAGTCGGGGGAGGAAGCAGCCTCGACATGGCGAAGGTCGCTGCATTGATGCGCACTAACCAGGGGGACTTCAAAGACTATGTTGGCGGAGTCCCACTTGCTAGGAGAGGAATCCCCCTCCTAGCAATCCCGACGACAAGTGGAACAGGCAGTGAGGCTACGGCGACCCTCGTCGTCACATACAAAGATATGAAGACGGGAATAACTCACCCCTACATCATGCCAGACACCGCCCTCGTCGACCCAGCACTTACACTGAGCCTACCTCAGAAGGTCACCGCCAACACGGGCATGGACGCCCTCAGTCACGCCATCGAGGCATATATGTCACTAAAAAATAACAGCTTCGCGGACGCGGTCGCACTCCAATCCATGAGGCTCATCACAGACAACCTACGCCTCGCATATGCACAAGGAGGCAACGTTGAGGCCCGAGCGAATATGAGCATGGCCAGTATGCTTGGAGGATTATCGATCGCCAACTCGAGTACATGCGGCGGACACGCCGTTGCATACGGGTTCGCGGTAATGAAGCAGCTCCCCCATGGCTTCACCTGTGCTATGGCACTCCCCTTCATAATGGAATACAACCTCTTAGCAATACCTGAGAGACTCGCCGATGTCGCTGAAGCCCTAGGTGAGGACACGAGCAGTATGCATCCTAGGCAAGCAGCATACGAGGCAGTTAACGCCGTGGCAAGACTCAACAACGACCTCGGCATCCCACTAAGCCTCGAGGAACTCGAAATAAAGCACGATGAGATCCCACTCATGGCCGACGAGACTATGAGAATACAGAGACTACTTGCTGTTAACCCGAGGAGTATGAACAAAGACGAAGCCATTGGTCTGTTCGAAAGAATGTGGCACGGCTTCGAGTAAGAAAATCTCAGCGCATGCGAATTTGATTATTAACCAATAGAAGGCTAAGCTACGTTCCTTGCGATGGGGCAAAGCCGCGGTCTAAAGCTTCAATTATTGAGTTCTAAAATACTTTACCATGTTCTCAAGCATTGGTGGGATGGGTGTATCTGATCTACCCAAGTTGAAGAAGTGGAAGACCCGGCAGTTATCCAGTAGCGACCCAGAGGGTGGTAACATGGACTTCGTCTCCGTTCCCGCTGGAAAGACTGTGGACCTCGGCGAGGTGAAGGGGTCAGGTTGGGTCTCCCGTGTCTGGTTCACATTGATGTGTCCAGATAAAGACATCTACCGGAAGCTCATTCTCCGCTTTTACTGGGATGGGGAGGAGAATCCTAGTGTAGAAGCCCCCTTCGGTGATTTCTTCGGAGTCGGCTTCAGTGAATACGCCCAGAATACAAGTCTGATACAGGGAGTGACAAGCGGCGGCTTCTACAGTTATTGGCCGATGCCTTTCACAAAGGGCGCCCGATTCGAGGCGAGAAACATTGGCGACATCGATGTCTCCCACCTATACTTTGGGATACAGATCCATGAGACTGAGGTCAATGAGGACATACCTAGGTTCCATGCAAAGTGGAAACGTGAGAACCCTACAAAGATCGGTGAAAACTACACAATCCTCGAGGCAAAGGGACAGGGCCACTACTGTGGCGTCGTTCTAAGTATGCAGGCCTACGATAAAGGGAGCCGCTTCATGTTAGAGGGAGATGAAATGATCTGGGTAGACGGAGAGGACGAGCCCAGCATCAAGGGCACGGGGACAGAGGACTACTTCCAAGGTGGCTGGTACTGGGAGAACGGTCCCTTTTCGGCACCCTTTCACGGCCTCACAGTAGGAGACAAGATGAATAGTAAATATTCAGCCTACAGACTACATATCCCCGACCCAATTCCATTTAAAGACAAGATTAGGGTCGCAATCGAACATGGTAACTGCAACATGCTTCAGGAAGACTACTCGAGTCTCGCCTACTGGTACCAGCTGGAGCCTCACGATACATCATTCGGAAACATCCCAGACGACGCAGGCTATGTTACACCAATAGGAACTAGGGAGGAAGCCTATCTCATGAGTGAATTAATTCAGGACCCTCCAGCTAATGTCGAGCGGAGAAAGGTGATCTCGGAGGCAGCGCGCCTCAGGCTACAGCTAAGAAAGGCCAAGGCCAAAGGTATCATTCCCCCAGAGTTGAAGGGACTGGACGACAACGACTTCCTCCATGCCGACTATGAGGGACTAGAAATGCTTGTTAACAAAGTTATGCAAAGAAAGCTGGAGACCAAATAGCGGGCGCGCGCGCAAATAAATATCTTTAAAAAGGGGGCATGGAATGGCATGCCTGTATATTGGGAGCCTTCTAGGTAACCGTTATACAGTAAAGGAGTGAATGAAATGGGTTATAGAGACAGGCGTAGCAGCTTCAACAGTGGACCACGCGAGATGCACAAGGTAACGTGCTCTGACTGTGGCAAGGAGACTGAAGTCCCCTTCAAGCCAACAGAGGGCCGTCCAGTCTACTGTCAAGAGTGCTTCGCCAAGCACAGGCCACCGAGAAGGTTCTAAGCCGTAAAGTGAGCCACGAGCGCGAGATCTACTCGCGTTAACGTTTTTTTTATCTATTTATTCTATTTGAAACTCTGAAAATATTTTCCTCTCGTTTCTAGTATCCAATTCCCTGCTGTATCGGTGGAGTCCTTGACATTACCTCACCTAAGAGTCTGCGGCCAAGGTCGGTGAGTTCGAGTATCTTCCATTTTATTACTCCAAGATGCTGTAAAGAGCGCCTAACTCCCTGAGGTATGGCGTTCGCGGGTACAACTCCGTCCTGATACTTAGCGAGCTCATCCTGGTAGAGATAAAGAAGATTTCTCCGGCTAAGGTCGTCGAGCTCCTCTAGCTGTTCAACTGAGTAAGTCTTGATCGTTACACGGGTCTCCATCTCCGGAGGGAAACTCTGGAAATGTACAACCCCCTTTATTATATTGATATGACCCTCCCTCTCGAGCCTGGAGAGACTCCTCTCACCGCCCTGCTTGTATCTGTACTGCTTCAAGAGGTCCTCAAGTGATATGCCATTTGGGGAGTCGTGTAGATGTCTCAGAATCTCGACCTGAATCGGACCTATCACAGCGACTCCTCCAGGTGATAGCTTGGTGGTATACTTGGATTTAGATGTTTTTAAATTGCCCAAGTGTGCTGCTGCTTCGATAATTTAGTTGTAAACCTCATCGTTCCATTCTCCAAGAATAAACTAATGAATTTCAGAATTGTGGGCGCGACTGAAAAGAAAAAGCAATAAACTCGGGTTACCAAATCACAAACGGTATTCTCAATGAAGTCCAACTGGAATCTATTAAGGTACGGGAACATACTCGCCTACATAGTTGTAGTAATTGTTAATTCACTAGCGGGAGCCATTGGCATCAACGGACACCTAACTGGGGAAATATCCGACAAATACGCTACACTAATAGCGCCTGCGGGATATGTCTTCGGAATATGGGGTGTCATCTACCTTCTCCTACTAGGTTTCGTCGCTTACCAATACTCTTCAAAGAGAAGAGAAGCGCCCTTCCAAGACAAGGTAGGTTACCTATTCATCCTCAGCTGCGTCATCAACATTTGCTGGCTGCTACTCTGGCACTATGAGATGATATCTGCATCAGTAGTCCTGATGCTAGGTCTCCTCCTTGCACTTATTACCATATACACGAGACTCGGAATAGGAGTTGAGAAGGTCCAGAGAAACGAAATGCTGTTCGTACAACTCCCCTTCAGCGTATACCTGGGTTGGATCACAGTCGCAACCATAGCCAACGTAGCAGCTGCACTAGTTTCACTCGGACAAGCTGACCTATTCTTGGGAGCAGTCAACTGGACCATCTTAGTAATAGTTGTTGCAATCCTCATTACGGGGATAGTACTCTGGACACGTAGAGATATTGCATACTCCGTGGTCCTAATTTGGGCACTCATCGGCATATACGTAAAGCAATCTAACCTCACTCCATTAATAGCCTACGCAGCTATAATCGGAGCAGCCATCATAGCATTGGACGCAGCCCTAGCTATTCTACGAGGGAGGAAAAATAAGTAAAATTGGGGGCATAAAATTTGGTAGAGTCCCCAAACTATGAAGTCACGAGAAAACTCGACGATGTAGAAATAAGAAAATACCCCTCAATATTCCTAGCCACTGCAAAGGGGGACGCCGATCTGTTCAGTCTGCTATTCCGTTACATCTCCGGAGCCAATAGGGGGAGTAAGAAGATCTCGATGACTGCGCCAGTCATAACCCCCGAGAAGATCGCGATGACCTCACCCGTATTCACAGACGCGGATTCCATGTCCTTCATCGTCCCATCCATGTATACAAGAGAAACAGTCCCTGAGCCAACTGACCCCCACATCACCATCCAAGAGCAACCCGCCAGATCGATGGCTGTCCTCAGGTTCAGTGGATGGGCTAGAAACGATACGATAGAAAAGAAAAAGAAAATACTACTCGACACACTGCACAAAAATAACATTGAACCGAAAGGCGAGGTGGTGTTGATGAGATACAACCCACCATTCACACCCTGGTTCCTTAGAAGAAATGAAGTAGCTGTCGAAGTAAATATCTAAAACAAAAACTAATCATACCAATATTTTTTAATCTAATCAATCCAAATAATCATTCGTAATTAATAATGCAAAATAAATGAAAAAATATAACATACTAGATTTAATCATAAATCACTCTTTATAAACCACGATTCATCTTAAAAATCAGATTAAAATGTCAACAATAGTAGATGTCGCAGTTCAAGCAGGCACATTCAAGACACTAGTAGCCGCGGTACAAGCAGCGGGATTAGTTGATACGCTAAACGGGCCAGGACCATTCACAGTCTTCGCACCAACCGATGAAGCATTCAACAAACTTCTAAAGGGAACTGTAGAGGCACTTCTAAAAGATATCCCCAAACTGAAGAACATTTTACTTTACCACGTAGTCCCGGGAAGAGTCATGGCTGATGACGCTGTAAAACTTACTTCAGCGAAGACAGTTCAGGGACAGGATATAACGATCGACGCCAGTGATAAGGACGAACTAGGTAGAAACGATCCAGCATTCGCCAGCGACCCTGTTCACTGGCACAGATACCTGCTCCTTAATGACAGTTCATACGTTTTAAAAGCGAACGTGATGGCTGACAACGGCGTTATTCATGTAATTAACACGGTGCTATTTCCCAAGTGATAAAAGCCAATAACGTTTTTTTTCACTCATTTTTTTAAAAAATTACACAATACCTTTTGGCAATAATCATATGGATCGCACTTGCACCTAAAACAATGGGTTGAACATTAACATATCACAATGAAGTAGAAGCGAGGCGTAAAAGCTTAGGAACTAGTCCTCAACTGGCATTAGTTTTGATAGAGTATTGTATCCCAAAATGAGTCCTTTCTCCTCGCGCCCATAAGTCTCTACGATGCCTGATTCGGACTCTATGTGCTCCTTCGCATAAGCGGCAGCAAAGACATCATCCTCATGCTCTATGTCGATATTGCCCTTGTAGTTGGTCTCTACGAGGGCAGTGAGGAACTTTGGCCAATCCATCTCTCCCCAACCTGGGAGGCGCGCACGCCACCAACCGTAGCCGAGGCCCACGGTCTCCCCGAAGGCCTGCCCTAAGATGCCGACGCGCTTTAGGACTCTATGGTTAATCTCCATATCTTTGGCGTGGATGTGGAAGATACGGTCACCATAGTCATAGATTGCCTGTACGTAATCGATGCCCTGCCAGACCATGTGAGATGGATCGAGCTCAATGCCTAGTGTCTTGGACTTGACGACCTTATACATCTCATCCCATACCTCGGGACTTATAGCGATGTTCTCTCCGCGTAGGTAAAACCTGTCCATCATTGGGCAGTTCTCGATAGCGATTCGTATCCCACGTTTCTCGGCCTCAGCGCAGAAGGGTATGAAGGCCTTTTCAAATAGGGGAATATTCTCCTTGATCGATTTATCGGGGTGGCGCCCAGCGAACGTGCAGACCACGTCTACATCCATCCTATTGGCGAGCTCCAGAATCTTGTAGAAGTACCTGGTCGCCTCCTTAGCATTTGCACTATTGGGCTCGAGGAAGTTGGGGTAGTAGCCGAGGGCAGAGACCTCTATATCGTGTTCCTTAAGGTCCTTTTTAACTTCCTTAATTCTCCAATCAGTCACCTTGTCGGCGTTTAGGCTTGAGTCGGGCCAAGCCGAAAGCTCCATAGAACGGCGCGCGCTTATGTTCTTCCCGATCGCGCGTGCGCGCCGGCCAGCGGATGCTAAGCTAAGTACGAGATTCGGGGTTCGCTAAAGTATCAAATCTGCGTCTCAGTCCGAGCGCGTATCTGCGTAGGCATTATTGATCGTTATTAGACTCGGATCTCGGTTACTTCGCGATTCTTCAACTATCAACTAGTTTGGGTTGAACAAGGGTTATCTTTAGCCGGCTTACCATGATCGCCTCGGCGGGTGAGTGGGGCCTCCCACCCGACTCCGCCTTAGAAACCCCGGTGGAGGGAGGCAAAGATATGGAGACTAGAGAAATATCACTGTTGCGTTATACGCGGCTTTATACGCCGCGATGGTCGTCGTTTTCGCTCCGTTGTCGTTCTACGCACTGCAGTTCAGGGTCGCAGGCGTCCTCAGGCCCGGTATCACGAGGATGAGGCTCTTAGCATTAGGCTATGGCCTAGGTGTCGTCGTCGGGAACCTCTTCAGCCCGTTTGCGGGTGCCTACGAGCTACTATTCATGCCGTTCATGAGTGTGGTTGCTGGAATAGTGGGCTACGAAGCGGCAAAGCGCCTCAGCAGAGGTTACTTCACGTGTGGAGTCGTCATCGCAGTCATCATACCGCTGAGTGTTTCCTGGATGCTGGAGCAGCTCTTCGGCCTACCTATGCTCGTGACTCTGCCCGCTCTCTTGGTGAGCGAGCAGATAATTAACGCCCTCGGAGCGATGTTATTCAAGCTTGTTGAGGGGAAGCTGAGGTGAAGCTGAGGTGGTGGGAGTGAGTAAATGCGTCGTTGTCCTGAGCGGGGGCCCCGATTCGGTTACCACAGCTTACTGGGCGAAGGCGCAGGGATACGATGTCCATGCGATTACCTTCGGCTACGCCCAAAAGGCGCAGGTGGAGATTAAGAGGGCGAGGCTCTTAGCAGCTAGACTTGGGGTGGGGCACCTCGTTGTCGACCTCTCACCTCTAAGGGCCGTGTATCAAGGTGTGACGAGTCTAGTGGATGAAGATATTGAGGTTACGTCGGAGTTCACCAAGCCTATTATCGTGCCGTTCAGGAACGGCGTTTTCCTCTCGGTGGCCGTAGCTTACGCAGAGTCGATTGGCGCCAGCCACATATTCTACGGAGCCCATGCGAGCGACGAGCCCTTCTACCTAGACTGCCGCAGGGAGTTCTACAAGGCATTCGAGGAAGCGGCGAGGCTCGGCACCGATCATGAGATCACTATCGATGCTCCGTTCAGCGACATACCCAAGTCAGAGGTCATCAAGAAGGCTATTGAGCTTAAGGTCCCCCTCGAACAAACGTGGTCATGTTACCTCTCGGGCCCATTGCACTGCGGGCAATGCGAGTCCTGCCTAAACCGGGTGAGAGCGTTCAGAGAAGCCGGCGTGAGCGATCCGACTCAGTACTCAACTAAGTGAAAACTTGAGCGCCAAGAGTCCCATAAATCCGCGCGCTCGGACGATGTAGGTGCCCTGCAGCGCCCGGGCGCTCTCCTCCCTGCCGAGGTGGGGAAGCTTGATCTCGTACTCGATGATCTCCCCGCCTGGGGTGACCTCGACGACGTCGACCTGGGGGCTCTCCATCTACCGGACTCAATAAGAGTTATAAGCTATGCTTTTTTTCTTATCATAGCCTTTCTCGGCAGTGGTTCTTTGGTAGCCAGTCTACGTATTAAGATGGTTTGCAGCGAGTGCGGAAGCTCAAATCTGCTACGGGACTGCGACACAGGCGAATTAGTCTGTCAGAGCTGTGGCTACGTCATCAGCTCCACGCTCATCGACCAGGGCCCGGAGTGGAGGGCGTTCGACCAGGAGCAGATGGATAAGCTTCCCCGTGTAGGAGCCCCGGTGACTTGGACGATCCACGACAAGGGGCTCAGCACAACCATCGACTGGCAGGACAGAGGCGCGTCGGGGCGCAGGCTCAGCCCAGAGGAGCGGGCGAAATTCTACAGGCTCAGGAAGTGGAATAGGAGGAGCAATGTCAGTGACTCAACCCAGCGAAACCTGGTCCACGCACTGAGCGAGATGAGCAAGATCGCCTACAAGCTAAACCTGCCCAGGAACGTCACAGAGACCGCTAGCATGATCTACCGGCGCGCCCTCCAGAAGCAGCTGATAAGGGGAAGGACCATACAGAGCGTCGCTGTCGCCAGCATCTACATGGCCTGCAGGCAGTGCAGCGTCATACGCACCCTCGAGGACGTCGCCCTCGCCGCCACCATCACTAAGAAGGAGGCGGCCCGCAACTACAGGTTCCTGCTCCGTGAGCTCAACTCGGAGGTGCCGCAGGTCAACCCCCAGGGCTACATAAGCAAGATAGTGAACAAGCTCAGCCTCACGGGCGAGACGGAGATGCTGGCTATCTCGATCCTTAGCACGGCTTCTAAACTAGGGCTTACCAGCGGTAGGGGGCCACCAGGAATAGCGGCCGCTTGCATCTACATCTCGAGCCAGATAACGAACGAGCACCGGACCCAGGGCGAGATAGCGAAGGAGGCTCAGGTGACCGAGGTCACCATCAGGAACCGTTACAAGGAGCTCGCCAGGAGGCTCAGCTTCACCGTAAATATCTAACCCTTTTTCTACACCGTTTAAAAGGGCGGGAAGCTTCTTCAGCTGATCAGTGCTATGGCCGATGAGTATCTCGTCTTTACCGGGAGGCCGCGCGCGCGGAGTTTTTATGAATTATCGTCTTTGGGATGAAAATGCAGTACCCTAGAAATGGCATTATTAAGGTTATGAATCTCGAGTCCAATGAATCAAGTAAGGTCATTGGATGGTGGATTGGCTGGCCTGAGAAAAATCCTAAATTATTTGGGAGAATAATGGGTCTTCACGGCAGAAGGGGAAACCTGATGTTTCGCTTTCAGAAGAGGTTACCGGGACAAGCATTCGGGGGAAAAGTAGCCATTATAAAGATGAAAAAAGATATTCGAATTTAATTCAGGTACCAAAAACACACACATGCTTATACTTACTCTAACCTAAGATTTAATTAATCGCCGCGTCTAGTCGAATCGACGCTTCAAATGTCCGTCGAAAACGTCGTCTATATCGGAAGCAAGCCCATCATGAACTACTGCATAGCTGTCATTACATCGCTACAGGAGAAGGGAGGCAGCGTAGCGGTCAAGGCGAGAGGCCGAGCCATAAGCACCGCTGTTGATGTGGTTGAGGTGACGAGGAGCAGGCTTCTTAAAGATCTCACTGTCGAGGACATAGAGATTGGGACCGAAGAGCTTGAATCTACAGATGGGCGGATGAGGAACGTAAGCACTATAACAATCGTCTTGAAAAAGCAGTGAGTCTTATTCGTGGGTGCACGCTCAATAAAGTAGTAGAAGCCAAACCCATCGGAGACCAAATACTGAGGTAGAAACCAAACGGAGCTACAAAATAGTACTATTTAACGAAAATAAGTGCGTGCTTAACCTCTATTAAAAATGACTTAAAGCTCCTTTATTATTATCTTTAATATTATCCTCAGTTCCTTTTACCTTATCCTTGTCCAGTGGATGATAGTTGCAATTGTCCCTACAACGGATGAAGATCTTCCCCTCCTCTACCCTGTGGCCAAGTTTATTCCTACAACCAAAACACTCTGAGGCGGTGACCCAGCCCCTTACAATCCATTTTCCTTCCTTAGAATAGGACATATAACGGTTGATTCAATTGTCCGAATGCATATTAAGATATAGTCGCGCGCGATTCGAGGACGCTTTAGGGAAGGAGAAGTACGGTCTGCTGAAGGATAGATTAGCGAACTCCAGTATCGAGGAAGAGAAGGTTGACTCTTGGAGGACCGGTCTCGTGAAGGTTACGACGTGTCAGCCAGCCAAGAAGCGGGATAGCGGCTTCGAACCATTTACTCCAGGCTAAACCATAGGGAAGTCTGCTGAAAAAAGCCAAGGTAGATAGATTAGATCAGTATAAAATAATATTTGATTTAGAGGAGAGAAGTATTTGGAAAAACAACCTAGATTTAATTGTAGTGGTTGTGGTAAATGTTGCAGGGAATTACTTGGCACGGGTGTGACTGCGGGATTACTTCTTCTCCCCGAGGAAATACCTCTATTCCCTGATCATTTAATAAAACCATGCCAAGCTAAAGGAACTCATCCTAATGATAAGAAAAAATTCTACTTACTTACATTACAATATACGGAGAATGTATGTATTCATTTAAAAGACAACAAATGCATGATTTATAATAAAAGACCCTTAGTCTGCCGGGCTTTTCCTCTTCAATTAATAGATAAAGAAGAGGGCTTCACGTTTGCCCCTGAATGTCCAGAATATCTTAAACTGAAAAATCAATTCGGGAATAGGTTTGCTCTAAACATACCAGAAGAAAACCGTCAAGCAATATTGTATTTAGCTGAAAAACAGCGTGAGTTTTACACGGTTGATAGTCTTGAAATGAGACCATGGGTTTTTAATTTGAAAACAAATTCATGGGAATTGTTTAGAAGGAAGAAAGGGGTTACTTCTTAGGCTTCCAAAGGAGCTGGGCGAGCAGAGCCCTGACCTGTCATATTCGCCTCCTCAGAATCTCTAAGAACTACCTGACAGCTAGCCGCGTACACGCAGAAAAGAAGTCGGCCTAAAAAGGCTCATCGTTCTCAGATGCGAATGCGCGCGAACGATGTCAGAGATTTAAAGTTCATCTCATAGCTATTCATGTATGTCCGCGCATGCGCTCGCTTACTCTGCGAAGGAGAAGGAGAATAAGAAAAAGCCAGAGGACATACTAGACGGGAACAAAACGGACTACACAGTAAAATCCGTGACGAGTTATTTTCTTAGCAAAGATTTCAAAGACCTTTACGGCCAAAAGGTGAAAAGGGATGAGATAACGTCGGCATTATACGAACGCCTTCTCAAGCAGCTGAACGAGAGTTACAGTGCAGCCGTGGTGAACATGGGCTACCCGCCGCTCACGAGGGAGTACGTGAGTCGCATGCTGATGTCGAAAAAGTCCGGGGAAACAGTCGGCGACTACGTGGGTGTGACGATGGACACACAATACGGAAAGCTGGAAAAGCAGGGGAAGGAAAGAGCGGGAATGACCGACGAGATGAAGACTCGAGCAGACCAGGCGAAGAAGGCGGAGCAGTCAGCGCAAGCCCACCGAGAAAAGAGACGTTACCGGGCCAACCCGAAGGAGAGAAGCGGGATAGTCTGAAGGACTTTAGTATCTGCGGTCAGCGGACATATCCTTTCAGCCTAGTCTGCCGCCTTATCTTTTCATAGTCATCGTACACCCCGACGCAGTCGAGATATGCTGCGCGCGCTCGTCACCAGCAACGACGAGATGAACCAGCAGCACCTCGAGGAGCTCCACAGGGTAGGCCTTCAGATGGACACATAACGCAGCATCATCAAATATTAAGTAACCAATACCTTCACCAAACGTGCACCCAGCCTAAACATACGACAGGGGCTTGGAACGACGAAACGTCGAACGCCACCTAAGCACCTCTTCTTACCAACTGTCCACCCTAAACTCGAACAAACACCGGGATATCGTATAATAATCCACGTGGTCTCTCCGATAACCCTGACTGCATCCAAGAAACCATTTAATACCAAGGCATCAATTTTTATCCATGCCTAAAGATTCATTGAAAGCTGGAGATGTAAGCCACTACTACTCCAATATAGGCGTAGCCGTCGTAGAGTTAACAGCCACCTTGAAAGTCGGGGACCAGATAACAGTGAAAGGCGCCACCAGCAACTTCACCCAGCTGGTCAAGTCCATGCAGATAGAGCATAAACCCGTGGAAGAGGCGGTCCCCGGAGACTTCGTCGGGCTAAAGGTACAAGACAGAGTCCGAAGAGGAGACGAAGTATACAAAGAGACCACTAACTAATCCAGACAGAGATATGGAAGCGGCTGGGTTTAACCGGGAAGGCTAAGAAGGCTATCTTGCCACAGCGCGCGCGTGAGGAGAAGGGAAGGAACGAAATGAAGAAGCCCGAAGTAGAAAACACTAAAGAAAACCCATTACAAAAAACGCTAATGGAGTCAGATAAATGACTAAACCAGTTTGCAGCGATTGCGGTAAACCCGCAGTGGGAGTAGTTCCCGGATTAGTGGCACATTTCTACGTCTGCAAAGATCACGCTGAAAAAGCAGAGAAGAACGGATGGTATGTGGATTATAGCAGTTGGAGATTAGGAGAAACGGTGATACCTAAGAAATGAAAGAGCACCCCCATCTGTCTAATGAATAAATGTCCAAACTACCCATGCCGGATACTGGACTCAATAGTGGATAAACCTGTAATCTGTATTGAAGATGGATTCTGGGAAAAATATGACAAAAGGAAACTGAAGACATTAACTCTTAGGTAAGGATTGGGAGCGCGCGCACGTTCTTCCACCACCTCCATCCTATTGTACAAACTTTTTGACATTCGAACGCTGTTTCCTCTTCCAATCAGATAAGAGAGACAACTTATTTTTTAGATTTTTTGAACGCTTGTCTTTTTTTCCCTTTTTCTTTCCCATGTTTAACCTTCCACCTTTTTTATCAAGTTTAATAACACCTCTGACTTTAAATGTTAAAGGCTTCAAGATGACCACCAGATCAATTCACACGGAATTCATATTGGTGAAAGACTTCCCACACAAATACGAATTTGATCCATGTCGTGCCAACGGTGTTGCCTTTCGTGAAACTGGAGAAGTCTTTGTTTTCCCTGAAAATATAATTAGTGAAGACCATATGCCATTATTCAATTTTTGTCAGTGTTGTTTTAACTGTAAAAGGGCAACTGAAACAGAGTCAGGTGAAATCATATATTCAATAAATTATGACAATCTAATGGTTGCTATTATCAATGAGCTTACTTGTGTCAATGTACACGAGTTAATCCATCTTTGTGCTAGAGATAGTGAAGTAAAAGTTATAACTGCCACAAAGAGGATAGCTACCTATTATGATTCCTGTAAGCGTTTTGTGCTTAAAGAAGAGCAACCCAGAGAAAAACAACTAAAGTGCTAAATGTATATTCAATTATAATGAAACCAATATCATAGTATTTATGAATACACACAGAATCAAAGGAGTTGAGTGTAGTAACAATTTACCGCTTAGTGTGATTAGTTAAATTAGTATCACCTTTGATTTGTTCGCGCGCGCGAATCGAGAAGTCTCTTTACTTTCACCCTGGGCCCAGGCGTGGGTAGTAAGTCTAGCGCGCGCGTTTGGGGCTATAGTCTTATCCTGAGTTCCACCCGATACTCAACCGTGAAACGTGAATGGCTGCACGTTCGCCAAGTAAAGCGACGAAAGTAGTCGCATCAACGTTAGGCGTTCTCGTGGGACTAGCGGGTATAGAGCATGGATACTTCGAATTACTCCAAGGCAACTATACGCGCGCGCTCGAGCTAGAGATCCTCTCCTTGAAAAAGTAGATCATAATCGATGAGGGTGGCCCTGACCTTCTCCGCGGCCTCATGGACCTGCTCCTCCCTCTTGGCCCCGGTGATCACGAGCTTCCCCGAAGCGAATAGCAGCAGAACCACCTTAGGCTCCGTCATCCTGTAGATGAGGCCCGGGAACTGCTCGGGCTCGTACATGACGTTGTCCATGATGTCCGCGGCGGTCTCTAGGTCGATCTTGCCGTGTAGGTTAGCGGAGGCAACCATGTTCTGGATTACTATCTTCGGCTTCCCGAGGATGATGATCCCGTTCGTTTTGAGTTCACGGACGACCTTATTCACCGCGCTCCTAGCCTGCTTCTCCGACTTCGCCCCCGTGCAGACCATCTTACCGCTGCCGAAGATGAGGGTTGCCGTCTTCGGCTTCTTCAGGCGGAAGACCAGGCCAGGGAATTGCTTGGGACGGTACTCCACGGTCCTAAAGACCTTCATGATGTCGAGGAGGTTTATCTTCTGGTCGAGGGACGCCGAGGCGACGACGTTCTGTATCTTAACATCGTAAGGGCTTGTTTCGCTCATTCCTCAACCCTCCTCTAAGGCTCCCTTGAGACGCTCTCGCAGCTCCACGTAACGCTTCTTCGTTATTGTCTGAGGCTGAGCGCATCATTTTTTTTCAGGGTTTTGGCTGCGGTTACCCTTGCTGCAACGATCGCCTTAACCCTGGTTTTGCTATGCTTCTTTTTCCGGATATTCTGTTTAAACATTTTTCTTATTTTCTTATCGAGCTCCCTTTCTTCATTCTGGCTCTAGTATCTTTTAAGATGAAAGCTTAGAATGGCACTTATTGTTCTTACGGTCTACGGTATAAACCCGCTTAAAATGGCTACAGCGACAAGTTGACCGCGCGCGCAAAATAATTAGATCCTGCCTTTATTTACGTATCTCTCACGCGCGCGAACCATAATTTTCCTTCCTTTTAAGGTTCTGTTAAGTATTCGGTTGATCCGTAGACTGTAAAAATGGGTCGACAGTCTTCAAGGTAGCATACAGTTCAATTTAATATCGCTGGCAGTTTTTTCTATCGTTCCAACAATCCTCACATAAAGCACAATAATTACTCTCTAACCTCTTTGTACAACATTTTGAATCACAGAAGTTGATAATTGTTTTTAAGGCATGCAAAACAAATTCTTTCAGATGGCATTTCAACTACTGGTTCTGTATCTCCTCTAGGGAGCCATTTCTCCCCGAGTTTCGCCAACTACCATCGCCTATTTATAATTTTCATAATATACTATTTATTTTTGTCTTTGGTAAATGAAAATTAAAGGGTTAACTTTGTATATCATAATCGTTGCCACGGAAGTTGGAAAGCGTGCGCGCATCGCGTTCATGGAGGGTTCGGTGAGAACGTGAAGGACTGGAAGGAAATCATAATCGCCGAGGGACTAAGTGATCTGACCGTAATCAAAGGGTTTTCGGTCTTCAAAGCAGTCATAACAAGGGATGACATGGCGATAGACTACGAGGGTAACATCGGCAGGTGGCACATCTATAACGTGAAATGCTCGAGGCAAGAGATAGACGCCCTACAGCCTCTTGTCTTGAGGGGCTGGTACTCCCATTTCTGGAAGAGGAACAAGATCCTAGTTGTTTACTGCGATAAACAATTTGATCTCAAGAGGGACGACAGGGGAACGTGGAAGGACGCCATAGAACACGGGGGAGCACAGGGAATACCTGAAAAAGAGCTCGACTTCTTAACGGAATGAGAATTTGGATACAGCTTTATCGCGCGCGCGGTAGGATAACTAGACCCTATTTTTTAGCGCGCGCGCTGGTCTGGCCCCAGTCTAGTCAAGCTCCGTTCCTCCTCATCTCGCACGCATAGGGGTTGAAACTGCATCTATTCGGTATCTCCCACAGCGCGCGACTATAGTCAACGCGCGCGCTTATAATTAGGGTGAGGGGATCCCCGGGACCTTAGGGAAGGGTACGGCATCCCAAACGTACTCCCGCCCGCAGACGTACCTCGTTAGGCGTTCCACTCCTATGCCGAAGCCGGCTGAAGGCCTCAACCCATCCCTCAGCATCTCCAGGTACCACCCGTACGCCTCCGGCGCCTCGCCAGTGGATGACATCCTCGCGACCACCCTCTCGTACTTGTACTCCCTCTCCCCGCCGCTGACTGCCTCGCCGTATCCCTCGGGGTAGAAGAGATCGAAGTCCCTCAGAACCCCCGGGCGATCCTCGTCCTCACGGTCATAGAACCCACGCGCCGTCTTCGGGTAGTCGATAAGCCAGAAGAAATCCCCGAAGCTCCTCGACAGCTCGGCCTCCACCTCCCAGGGGATCTCCTCTCCCTGCTTTCCACTGTAACCCTTCTCTAGGAGTAACTCCACGGCTTCGTTGTAGGTGATCTTCAAGAATGAGGGCCTGGGCGTCCTGAGCCTCCTCCGGAGGGTCTTAAGCTCGTCGGCGCACCTTGATTTGATCCTCTTTATGGCGTAGGTCACTAAGCTGTCTCCTATGGCCATGACATCGTGGTAGCCGGCGTTCGCCACCTCGAGGTCGAGTTGCCTGAACTCGGTGAGGTGGCGCCCCGTCTCCAGTGTCTCTATGGGCTCGAGTCTGATGTTTGGGCTCAGGGCGAAGACTCGATCGAGGCTGTTGACGGCCATCTGCTTGTAGAGGATCATGCTGCTCATCACCTTGAACTTGGTGCCGTAGTAGTCGAAGCTGACCTGTTGTGCCCCCCTTATTCCGGGGTCGGTCACCGGCCCGATTATGGGGGCGAGGATCTCCATGAACCCCTCATTACGCAGGTGGTCTCTCATGGCTGACAGTAGCTCGTCCTGAATCCTCATTACTGCCTTGAACTCGGGCTTCTTGAGATCCCTGTATCTCAGGCTTAGCTCTTCCTGCAGCCGCTCTCTATGCAATCACATATCCACCAGGTATAGGATTTACTAACTTTCTGCCTATAATATAAAATTATTCCAAAATATATTGTATATTATACGAAATAAAACTTATTTATGCCCATTGTTTAGTATTTTCCCTATGTGCCCACTATGCGAGGGATGGATAGACCCGTGCTAGCTTGATTTCACGATTACGTCATTGCTGTGACTTCCCAAAGCCTTTGAACCTTTGTGTGATTTCGTGCATGTTGCTCTCGTCCTGAGGGGCACGGTCCATCCCATACACGAATTTGGGAAAGTTGAGGGGTTCTTGGATAGCGCGCGCGGACGAATGGCTCTCAAGACTGCCTCCAAGCCAACAAACCCATAAAATATGGACTCATCGGTTGATGGGTTCGGCCCAACCTACTCATCTAAGAGTCTGCTTTTCATGGTTTGATTTTGGTTTCTTTGCACACATTAAAAGATAATAATAGTTCATTAAACATCCATATTGAGGGAAAGTGTCGCACGGTGGGTTGAGGCTAAAGAGAACATACGTCGGCTTCCTCTTCTGCCCCAGTTGCGGGGAGTGGCGTGAACCCGTTGCGGCGACCAATGCGGGAGACGAGGATAAGAATCGGTGCCGCGTGTGCGGCTACGACTTTGGCGAGGTAACGGACTCCATGCGGCTCGATAAGCGTGTGTTGGCGGCGGTCTGCCCCGCATGCGGCACGGAGATCCACTGCACGGAGGAGACCACGCTGAGCGGAGTCGGTGGCGTCAGAGAGCTCTTCTGCCCGAGGTGTCGGCGTGTAATTGCACGCCATTTAAACGGGAGATGGGTCGGGGTAGAGGAGGCGCTGCGCTCCGAGAAGGGGGACTCACACGCGTCAGTTTCCAAAATGATGAAGGCGCCGGGAGAATAAGGGCGTGCATGCGCCGATCCATAGGATATGAGGAGCAGAGGTAGATTGCTCCCAGGATTAGGAGCTTGTAGGCCCACGCCATGTAGAGGGTGAGCCAGGGGAGGGAGCGCCGAGCCAGGACGCGCGCGCCTTAGAGATCGAGGAGAGACTTTAGAAGTTTTACCAAGTTTGGTAAATCTTCTGATCCATTATTTTCTCGGTGGGATTCAAACCCACGACACAAGGATCGAACTCACCATGGATACATTAATGCCTTTACCCCCAATTATTCGATAATGAATCCCTGAATCTTTTCCTCACCTTTCTGAGGTATAACCAATTTAAAGGGCATTATAACCTTCCCATACACTCTATATAGTGATATCCACGGCCCGGGGGGTAATCACCAGATAATAGTCATGAAACAAGGCTGTTTAACTGGAAAATACTTAATCCGAGTTTCATAGTAATTGCTTTCAATAAAACTACTATTTAGAATATTGCACTTCCGTGATTATCTCATCCCGCGCAGCGAAACTTACATACGCTCACCGATTCGGGGAGCGTTCTAAACTTCCTTTTTCGTTATCTTTACGGCTTTTCCGATGGAGTCTCCCGGGAGACCCTTCTTGAATGTCGCTAATAAGTAGCCTTTTCGGACGCCATGGAACCGCGTAATCCTGCCGTAGATCTTCGGGTCGTCGTATGGCCAGGCAACCGTCGATCCTACTAGTCCCCTGGCTTCGCTTGGTATTGCCCCAGGGACCATGATTATCATCCTGTGTGGATACTGCATCTTTGCGCCCACACCGTAGCTCATGACTATGCCCTTATACTCCATTTTTCTCGCATCCATTTGGCGAGGGCTCGATCTCTTGGGCGTTAGGTCAGAAGCTATCCAACTGGGGCCCGCGTAACGTCCCTCAACCGCCTAATTTGAAACGGCCGCGCTAATAAAGTTATTATCAGGCAAATTAAAAACTCTCGCCAAGGATGCAGTGAGCTTACCGTTCGTAATTAACCCCTTTTTCACGCAGCTGCCTATTTAATATTAGACTTCTTACTTGCAGGAATACTGTCTTTAAAATGAGCTTGTTTGGAACCTAATCCAAGGGAATCAGTGTTTAGTGTTTTCTCACGATTGGTTCTATCTGGTTATAATTCCCGCACTTCGGACACTTGTAGACTGCTTGGGTAACCTGCCCCCAGCGTAGAGATCTGAGCATATAGTGACCACAGCTTCCACATTGATAATCGATGACTCCTTCACCGATCACGAAAGGCTCCATCTTCTTCTCCTGATTGAAATTATCTTTACTGAATATCGTGCCATCAATTGGTTTCGATGGTAAAATCCTCATCTTAAATGTGTTTTGATTGTTTAAGTTATATCCCTCGTCATATATAGTCGCGTGGGGATTATATTAACCATATCAAAAAAGATACTTCTTACACATTGAAATTTAAAACAATTAGCAACAATACCATGTAGATCCCAATACTCGAGCTTCTCGCCGTATATCAATCAGATAGGCAGAAAAATAATAGGATAATAGTAACACAATTCTATAGAAAGGTCATTAACGCATCTTTAAATGAGAGGGCCGGTGAGTATTAGCCGAGATTTTATGAAGTTCTTCGTTCGTGATATCCCGTGGTCTCTGGGTCTGCCCCTTAAACAGCAATTAGGGAGGTCATCGTTTTGAGGAAAATAGTGCTACCGAAAAAGGATAAAAAGAAGAGAAAGCACGCGAAGATATAGACTTCAGTGTGTTTTTGTTTTGCTCCTTTGTTGAAACATGAGTTCTGATTTTTAATATGGCACGAGCATAGACTTTGTCTGTACAGCACTTGCTATAAGTCATAGATCTAGGTAAAAAGTGCATTTATATTTCATAAATTAATTAAAAAAATGGATTTAAACTATCAGCTTTTTACACCGTCGTTTATATAAAGCGAAGCCATACTATAAGTTGGAGATTACATGGATCACATATTTACTTTCAAAATGGTGGTTCTTACGATATTACCGACAGCAGGCACGTTCCTTACCAAAGATAATTCTCCGAAAGAGAAAAAGATGGAGCCATTCGTCTCAGGTAGAGGCGCCCTGAACTACGTGTGTGGTCAGTGTGATCATGTATTATTGAAGTCTCTTCTCCGGATGCAAGTCACAAACGCCGTCTACAAGTGCCCAAAATGCGGGGCGTTTAACCAAGTCAAGGTTTGAGCCGCGGGTGATTGATAAAACGGCGGGTGGCATGGCGTTGAGTGTTTACGAAAGAATAGAGAGAATGCAGGAGAAGAACCCAAATAAAATAAATGGGGGAGATTTCATCGTGAGCCTCAAATCTGGCATGAATATACCGACTAGCGCTTATCCGATAGAAGAGCGAAAGCTAAGAATCATGGCAAAATTCTGATGATGATTGACTTAGAAGAGACACGTTTCTATATTATTGCTCAGTCCATTTAAAAAAAATTGGGCTTTCCTATACTTTAACCACCACGCCTACTTCTATAATGCCTAACACGGATTGGTTCAGGTTTCTTCGGTGGCTCAGGTTCAGATTCTATGGGGGTGATAGCCTCGACCTCGAGCGCATGGTGGAGAAGCGTAATTATGTATGAAGTATTGTAACCGACTTCGTCCCTCAGCTTCTGTTTGATACCAGCCTCCCCATTAATGAAGCCGTTGTAGTACTTAGCAGCCTTCTCGAACTCTGGGAACCCAACAGTACGGATACCTTTGATTCCCTTCCCCTCTATGAAAACACGATCTGAGACGGCTCGCGCGTAGAAGTGTCCTCCGGTTGGTTCTAGCGCCCACGTCTCGAGATCCAGATTACCCTTCTTAAGCTCAGCTTGTAGTTGGTCCCAATATTCTCTTACCCTGTTTGGTTGAAGATGACTCAAGTAGCCTCTAGACTATTGATTGTGTACGATGCATAAAAACAAGCACTATTAAGCTTACGTCTAGTAGGAACTTTATATGGTTCTGCTATAAACTTGGATGCTTCACAATTTTACTAGTGAATACCGGTAAACAATCTGATGGGTTTCTATTGGCGCAGAGGCGCGCTAGTGTTTCAGGTACACGAATTTCCTGAAAGACACTGTGGGCGGCTTCGATAAGCACCACTTTATCCTTAGCTGCAACGTTATGAGGCGTGCGCGCTTTTATCGGTGTATATCGTCTTTACTTGACGTTGGAGTGTTTTGGATGGTCAAAGTCGCCGTCGTTCAGGCTGCGTCGGTACTGTTTGATAAGGAGGCGTGCGTCGCCAAGGCTTGTGGGTTGATCAGGGAGGCCTCGGCTCAGGGTGCGAAGCTCATCCTCTTCCCCGAGGCGTTCATCCCTGTCTATCCCAGAGGTTTGTCCTTCGGTATGGTTGTAGGGAGTAGAACATCTGAAGGCAGGCGAATGTGGGGAAAGTATTGGGAGAACTCAGTTGAGGTGCCGGGTCCGGTCTGCGACGCACTTGGTGAGGCGACATGTGATGCAGGTGCCTATGTCGCCGTCGGTGTTATGGAGAGGGACAGCGACTTCGGCGGCGGAACCATCTATTGCACGCTGCTCTACTTCGGGCCGGACGGGCGGCTTCTAGGAAAGCATCGTAAGCTGAAACCAACAGCGGCTGAGCGCCTCGTCTGGGGCGAGGGAGACGGTAGCACGCTTACGGTTGTCGACACCGAGTACGGTAAGGTCGGGGGGCTGATCTGTTGGGAGAACTATATGCCCCTCGCCCGCGTGGCGATGTACGGCAAGGGCGTCTCGATATATCTCGCTCCGACTGCCGACTCAAGGGAGAGCTGGCAAGCGACGATGCGCCACATCGCCCTTGAGGGACGCTGCTTCGTATTAGGGTGCAATCAGTATGTCGAGAAGAGCATGTACCCGAAGGATCTGCCGGGAGCTGAGGAACTGGGGAGTCAACCGGATGTAATGTGCCGCGGCGGGAGTGTCATAGTCTCGCCACTGGGGGAGGTGCTCGCTGGTCCGCTCTGGGACAGGGAGGGGATTCTCTACGCTGACCTCGATCTCGGGGAAGTGGCCAGGGCGAAGCTCGACTTCGATGCTGTCGGGCACTATGCACGCCCCGACGTTTTTCAACTGACTGTGGACGAACGCACCAAGGTGCCGGTGCGCTACGTGAAATAGCTTGTGCGTTCTACTCGCTGTGCGCATATTTGATTGAAAAACTCATATCCTTTCAAATCAGCAAGAGCATCGAACTTACAACACGGTCAGCGATTCAAGTTCACGATTGAATCTCAAAGAAATTACCATTATAAATAATGTATCAGCACGTGCGAATACTCGGTTGAGTGTCATATGGAAATCAAGATAAGATCAATGAGAGGATTCAAATTTTGAGCTCTGGGTTGTGGCGCTCCCTTACCTGATAAGACCAGCTCTCGACGCTTTTGCCTATTATACTCCTCACTCCCCCCTTTTGGGATCGTGAGGTACTCCCAGTCTTTACCCCTATAGAGCTTAGCGAGGTAGATTATCTGCCCCGCGCTGGCTCGTCCCTAAAATAGGTACACACCCAGAATCATTGAAACAAACAGAGACACCACCCCCAGACGAAAACAGGAAACACTCAGAGAGCCAAACCAAGCCCACAGCCAGCCCAACAA
>Ga0187878_1000902_pt1 | contig 31150 bp, 25 predicted proteins | sample June2016WEW_17_1_FD_132979 | JGI IMG/M metagenome (GOLD analysis project Ga0187878, IMG submission 132979) | Peatland microbial communities from SPRUCE experiment site at the Marcell Experimental Forest, Minnesota, USA - June2016WEW_17_150 | ecosystem: Environmental > Terrestrial > Soil >...
CCTTATCCTTGAAAAACTCCAAATTCGGGAACGTGTCAAAGATGAGATGGTGGTCATCAAAATGCACACCGGCAATAACATCGGTTATTCAACCATCCACCCGGTCTTCGTGCGGCGGGTGGTCCAGGCAGTCAAGGACGGAGGCGGCAAGCCCTTTATTGCCGATGTGAACTGGGATGTAGCCGGAGCCGAAACGCGCGGCTACACCCAGGAGACCATCGGTTGCCCCATTTATCCCGCTGCCGGCCCGGATGAAAAATATTATTATGAGTACGAAAAACCTTATAAAAGTATAAAAAAATGGAAACTGGCTGGCTTGATCCATGATGCCAGCTTCCTTATAAATTTTTCACACGTCAAAGGACACCCATCCTGCGGACTGGGCGCGGCTTTCAAAAACCTGGCTCTCGGCTGCATGTCTGGTGAAACCCGCGGTGAAATGCACCGTGCCACTCATTTCGACCAGTATTGGTTCCCGGAAAAATGCCCGGATGCTGCAACGATCCAAAAAATAGCTGCATCCTGCCCCTTCGAAGCGATTGTAGAAGACAAAAAACAACCCGGACAGATGCACCTGCACATGGAACAGTGCAACCAGTGCGGGCGCTGTCTGGAGGTGGCTCCTGCCGGCAGCCTGAAAATTGACGCAGCCAATTTCAACACGTTCCAGGAAGCCTGTGCTATTTCAACCAGCATCACATTATCCACGTTCGATGCAAAAAAAGTTGCGCATCTTTCCCTAGCCACCCAGATGACCCCGGTTTGTGACTGCTTCGGTTTCACCTCCATGTCCATCCTGCCTGATGTCGGTATTTTTGGGTCCGATGATATCGTCGCTATTGAATGTGCAGTGCTGGATGCTACGGCTAAATTCCAGGTAATTGAAGAAAACCTGCCCCAGGTGATTGAAATCCATACCCGAACCGGACACCCCTTCCAGCAAATCCACGGCCCGCTCAAAGACCCCTATATGGTCACCCAATATGGAGAAAGTCTCGGGCTTGGCAGCCGCGACTACGAATTGGTGGATGTGCTCCCACTTGAGAAAGTTGAACGCTCAGCTCTCCCATATATCCCTTCAAAATGAATCGGGAAACAAAGTATTTCAATGTGAAACGCTTTCCTTCACCGGGCACTGATTAAATATAATTAATATGCATCAATTGTAAAAAAAGATCAGGGCCGGAGAGTTTCTCCGGCCCTGTGGGTATAGTATTATGAGGAGATGGGGTTTAATTTTGGTTCGGGTTTGTGACCGTTGTGATTTTGTTCCATGGCTTCGATAAATTGCGGGTCGCGGCGGAACTGGCTCATATACAGGTTGTAATAAAAACCTTTTTTCTCCAACAGTTCTTTATGTTTGCCTCGTTCGATAATCTCCCCCTCGTTAATAACGAGGACCATGTCTGCGTTGCGAATTGTACTCAAACGGTGGGCAATCACAAAACTTGTGCGACCCTTCAGGAGCGTGGTGAGAGCTTCCTGGATCAAGCGCTCGGTACGGGTATCAACACTGGATGTCGCTTCATCAAGGATGAGGATACGAGGATCCGCCAGAGCAGCACGAGCGATGGCTAGCAGTTGGCGCTGTCCCTGGCTTAATCCGGAGCCGCGTTCTCCAAGAATGGTCTCGTACTTTTGCGGGAGTCGCTCTATGAAGGTATCCGCGTGGGCCAATTTTGCCGCGGCAAATACATCCTGGTCCGGAGCATCCGGGCGACCGAAGCGGATGTTTTCCATCACGGTGGCGCTGAAAAGGAATGTATCCTGGAGGACGATACCCTCCTGCCGGCGCAGGGATTCGGCCGTTACGGTGCGAATATCAATTCCTTCTATGAGAACTTTGCCACCGGTTACATCGTAAAACCTGGAAAGGAGGTTGACTATCGTGGTTTTTCCGGCGCCAGTTGGGCCAACGATGGCAATCGTTTGACCAGGTTGTGCCTTAAAATTAATATTCTTTAGGACAGGCTGACCTTTTTCGTATTCTGCGGTTACATCCACAAATTCAACCTCGCCTTGGATGGGAGCCAGGGCTTTTGCGTCCGGAGCATCCTGGATGGCGGGTGTCTCATCCAGCAGTCCGAAGATGCGTTCCGCGCCGGCAATCGCACTTTGAATGTTTGTCCATAAAACTGCGATTTGCTGGATGGGCTGGTTAAAACGTTGGACATAGCCAAGGAATGTGATTACCAGGCCGAGCGAAACGGCAGTCCCGAAAAGGGTCCCGTTCCCAAGCAGGGCAATTCCACCAGCGCAGGTAACAATCGCCAGGGCCAGATAACCCAGTGCCTGGAGCGTCGGCGCCAGTGCAGCGGAAAATGCCACCGCTCCCACGTTCGCATCGCGATAATCTCCGCTCGTCACCCGGAATTGTTCGATATTTTCCTCCGCACGGTTAAATGCCTGCACTTCCCTGACTGCGGAAATATTTTCCTGTAATTCGGAGTTGACACTCCCCATCGACTTGCGTGTTTTTCGAAACATTTTCCGTGCCTGTGCAGAGAAAAACAGGGTTGCTGCAAGCATGATTGGCGCAACAGCTATGCTCAATAAAGCAAAAGGCACGTTTGTGGTCAACATGTTGTATACAATCCAGATCAGCAGTAAGATTCCGCCTGCCACGTTGACCAGGGCAAAGTTGATCGCCTGTTCGATTGCCACCGCATCATTCGTGATCCTGCTCATTAAATCCCCGGCTTCGTGTTCAGCATAATAGCTCATCGGCAGTCGATGCAGATGCTTAAATACCTCCTCCCTCAAGGACCGCAGGACGTGCTGCCCTGCCCAGGTCATACTGAAAAAAGTCAACCCGGTGAGTGCACTACTAATGATGAACAATGCAACCAGGACTAAAACCATTCTCAGCAAACCGGCGACACGCCCGTTCGCGTCCATGTTGCTGTTATCTGTCTTAGGTCCTGAAAACCCTCCGATCGAAAAAGCATTGCTGATCAAAGTCTGGGTCAAACCGGCAGGCTTGCTTCCTTGAGCTAGCCAACAGCTCGACTGGGAAGAAGCAACCAGGTTTGAAATTCCTGGAAAATTCCCTAGGCTGCTTCCTGCGGTCGGTGCCAGGTAACAATCCACTAATTGACCCGTCAGCTCGGGTGTTGTTACCTGCGCCCAGGTGGAGATGACAATACATATAACCGCTAACAATACCATGGGCCACCACGAAACGAAACGCCGTGCCAGCCTTGCCAAGGTGACGCTGGTGTTTTGCGGCTTGCGAACTTCAGAGGCCAGGAAATCCCTGCCCATTGGACCACCAAACATTTTTTAACTCCTGTTATTTCAAAGGAAATTTATCATTGCTTATGCCACTTCGATATCCGAGGTGACGTCACCGACGAGTTGAGAGTTATAAATTTCCGCGTATATCTCGCTTTCTTCCATCAACTCGGCATGCCTGCCCTTGGCCACCACCTGGCCCTTGTCCATCACCAGGATAAGATCAGCATTCATCACGGTACTGATGCGTTGGGCAATAACGAATGAAGTCCGCCCCTTCATCAGCTTATCCAGTGCCTCCTGGATTTGCGCTTCGGTCGACAGATCAACGGAGCTGGTCGAGTCGTCCAGGATGAGGATGTGTGGACTGAGCAGCAGGGCGCGTGCAATGGCGATCCGCTGTTTCTGTCCCCCGCTTAATGTTGTCCCCCTCTCACCCACACGGGTATCGTACCCATCTGGAAATTCCATAATAAAGTCGTGGGCCGCAGCCGCTTTGGCAGCTGAGATGATATCTTCCTGGGTGGCATCTGGTTTTCCGAAGGCAATATTGTCCCGGATCGTCCCCAGGAAAAGAGTAGTTTCCTGCAATACGATCCCGATCTGGGCTCGCAGGGATTGTAAAGACAAATCCCGCAGATCATGACCATCTATGGTAATGCGGCCTTCAGTAGGGTCGTAAAAACGAGGGAGCAGGTTAATGATCGTTGTCTTGCCGGATCCCGTGGCTCCCAGCAATGCCACAACCTGTCCAGGAAGAGTTTCAAAGCTGACATTTTTCAAAACCGGGTCCCCTGCTCCAAAATAACGGAAGCCGACGTTCTCGAATTTGATATGTCCGTCCACCACCGGGAGCGTTAGGGCTTCCGGTTTATCGGTCACATCGCTCTTGGCATCCAGGATTTCAAAGATGCGCGTTGCTGAAGCTGAAGCCTGGCTGAACTGGGTGATGATGAATCCAAACTGGGCGATCGGGAGGAACATGAAAATGAGGTAGAGGCTGAATTCCTGCCAGTCGCCGATGGTCAGGGTGCCATGGATAATCTGAATACCGCCGGCATACAGGGTGGTAGCTTGTCCAAGGTTGGCTACCAGGAAGATCACAGGGATCAGGAAGGCAAATACCCTGGAGACCACGATCTGCTGGCGCATTAATTGGTCTGCCTGCTGACCGAATTTAGCCCGTTCGCTTTTTTCGCGGGTGAACGACTTGATGACCTTGATCCCGGCCATGTTCTCCTGCAAAGTGGTATTCAGGATCGACAACTTTTGCTGGATCCGGGTGAAGAGAGGCCTGACCACGCTGCCAAAAACGAAGAACAAAACCAATGCGACCGGCAGGATCCAAACAGTAACGATCGCCAGTTTTGCGTTGGTTGAAAAGATGATGATCAGCGTACCGGTGAGCAGGATGAAAGCTCCCACTAATTGGATTAATCCCTGGCCGAGGAAAAGGCGAACTTTTTCGACATCATCTGTCGCCCGAATCATTAATTGCCCGGTCTGGTTGCGGTCATGATACGAAAAAGACAACCGCTGAATTTTGGCAAATAAATCATTTCGCAGGTCAAATGCGACCGCCTGGGAATTTTTTTCTGCCCAATAAGCCTGGAGGAAAGCAAAAATACCAAACACGATCCCAAATACCACCAACACGATCCCACCGACAATCAGGTCATGCGGGGCATTGGTCTTCGTGGTTGTCAATTGCGCAACCAATTGCTGCTGAGTCCAGTTAGAAGGGTAATTAAGGAAATTCAGGATTGCCGGCAAGGCTTGGGAGATGAAAGCAGCAGGAATTTTCCCCAGGGCATCCAGGATGGTCTTGGCAATCACTCCATTCGTCACAGAATTGATCACATTGGCTATTAATCGGGGGACTTCAAGCTGGGCCAATGTGGCAATGGTGAGGAATAAGTAGGGTAAAGCTGCCTGGCCTCTGTAATGCCAGAGGTATTGGGCGGCACGTCCAATGCTGCTTTTTTGGGGCGCCGGACTTTCTTTTGGAGGGTGGCTACGGTTCAACGTAATGATCCTTTCCAATCAAATGAAATTTTGGTTAAGTTCCCATTTTTTCTGCTGCATCTGTCATCACCTGCAGCGCATCCGATATTGCTTCCCGCTGCTGGGTGGTCAACGAATCAGTGAATTGTTCCATCCACTTCCTGCGAATATCCAGCAGTTGGTCAGCGAGCGCATGTCCCTGCGGGGTTAAGGCCAGGCGTTTTATCCGCCGGTCGATTGGATCTGCCATGCGATCGAGCAATCCCAGCCGCACCATCCGTTCCACAAGCTGGCTGGCAGCCGCATTGGTGATGCCCATTTGCTGGCTTATGTCCGAAATATCCGCCTGTCCCGCAAAATGCAAGCGCATTAGTGTATTCACTTGCGAGAAAGAAAGACCAGATTCGTCCATAAAATGTTTATAATCCTGCCCGTTGCGGTGCATAAAAACCTTGACCCACCCGTGCAGGACTTCCGAGAAATGGTCGCTGGATGCTGTCATGGAACTCCAAACTAGTTAACCGGGCTTATATATAACAAATATAATCTAATTTGTCAAGTTAAAGGTTTTTTGGAGAGGGTTTATAATTAATTCGTGCCAGATCTGTTTGATCACGCCTTGCAGGAACGCTTGAATAGCGAAGCCCCACTGGCTGCTCGTATGCGCCCGCGCACACTTGACGAGTACGTCGGTCAGGAGCATATCATTGGACCGGGGAAACTTTTGCGGCGTGCGATCGAAGCCGACCGGTTATTCTCGTCCATCATCCTGTGGGGACCGCCAGGTACCGGCAAAACCACCCTTGCCCAGGTAATTGCCAATCGTACCCAGTCTCACTTTGAAACGCTATCCGCTGTTCTGGCGGGTAAAGCCGAACTCAAGGATGTCATAGATGCCGCCCAGGAACGAAGGCGCCTTTACCAGAAAAAGACCACCCTCTTTGTTGATGAAGTCCATCGATGGAACAAAGCCCAGCAGGATGCCCTCCTGCCGCATGTAGAGAACGGTACCATCCTCCTTATCGGAGCTACAACTGAAAACCCCTATTTTGAAGTGATTGGAGCCCTGGTTTCCCGCAGTCGAGTCTTCCAACTCCTTCCTCTGACCGGTGAACAGACCGGGAAAATCCTGGACCGAGCCCTCGCCGACCCGGAACGTGGATATGGCAGCCGTCGCGTTGTATTGGACGCGGAAGCCCGCGAGCATTTAATTGATGTTTCCGGTGGTGACGCGCGGAATGCGCTAAATGCGCTCGAATTGGCAGTTGAATCCACCCCCGCCGATGATAAAGCCGACATCCATATAACCCTGGATGTTGCCCAGGAATCCATCCAGCGGCGTGCAGTGCTTTATGACAAGGACGGCGATGCGCACTACGACACAATTTCTGCCTTCATAAAATCCGTCCGTGGGTCGGACCCCGATGCAGCTCTTTACTGGTTGGCGAAAATGCTTTATGCGGGGGAAGATCCGCGCTTCATCTTGCGCCGTCTCATCATCCTGGCTGGTGAGGATATTGGCCTGGCTGACCCGATGGGTGTTGTGGTGGCCGCCTCTGCCATGCAAGCATTTACGTTTATCGGCCTGCCGGAGGGTGTTTACCCAATTGTCGAAGCAACCCTCTATCTAGCCACAGCTCCAAAATCCAACACAGCCACATCCTATTTCAAAGCCTTCGAGCGTATCGAGCAGGAAGGTGTGGGTGAAGTACCAAATCATTTAAAAGATACCAACCGGGATGCCACCGCCCTCGGCCATGGGAAAGGATACGTTTACCCCCACATGTCCGAAGACCATTTCACCCCCCAGCAATACCTGCCGAAGGAACTTCTGGGAACTTACTTCTACAAACCTTCCAGCGTCGGGTATGAAGTTGAAGTTTCCGACCGGCTGTCACGCTGGCGGGAAGCCCAACGAAAGGCGCTTGGCATCACTCGTCTCGAGGAAATTCCTGACCTTACCCAGGAACAGATTGACGAAATGAAGCGCAAAATTAAATAATTAGGATCCAATCATGAAATATTCCCCTGCCAGGTGAAAAAAACCCTAGGTAGCCAATCATCTAAAATACTTTATTGATTTGTTCAGTGCTGGGAATATTGGGGGGTTCAGAGTGTCAGTCCAAATAAACCAATCCGATCATAATTAATCATGGAGAAATTCGCCCGTTGCTTCAATAAAGGTGCAATGTTGGCAGGTGTATAATTCAAACAATGGATAATCGGCCCAATTCCTCTTTTCGCCCATATCTTGCATCAAGCATTATCCTCTTTTTCATCGGCTGGGGTGGTTCGGCACTGGCGATCTTCATGCTAACTCCCACTGTCTGGGCTCGCTGGCTGCTGTTCTTTGGGAGCACTCTTGGGATCACCAGCCTTGCCCTGCCCATCACCTGGTTCCTGAATCTGCGATTTCCATCCAATCCGCTGGTCGGTGCCACCGTTATTATGCGCCAGGCTATTTGGTTTGGCGTGTATGGTGCTTTGCTGATCTGGCTCCAGCAGGAACGCCTGGTCACGCTTTGGACTGGTCTCGGTTTGGCTGTCGGACTGATCGCGATTGAATACTTTGTGCGCATGCGAGAGAATGCACGCTGGCAGCCTCCCTCGAATATTCCGTCTACCACGAATGGATCGTCTTCAGCGGACAGTGACCAATCGAAAGAATGAATCTGCGCGGACTCCCTTCCGTTGAACAACTTCTCCAAACCCATTACGCGGCGGAACTCATCGCGAGTTTCGGCCGTCCCTTAACGCTACAGTCCATCCGCTGCTCCCTCGATGATGTTCGCACTCGTAATACGAAGAATGGGGAATCCAAACTTCCGGATCAAGAAGTGCTGCTCGAGCAGGCCGCCTCCCTGCTGCATTTATGGACAGCCCCCACGCTGATGCCTGTTATCAATGCAAGTGGGGTGATCTTGCACACCAACCTGGGTCGTGCCCCCCTTTCAACCTCTGCTGCACAATCCATACTGGCCGTTGCGCATGGGTATTCCAATCTTGAATTTGACCTTGAAACCGGGAAACGCGGCAGCCGGTTGATCCATGCCGAAGCCCAGCTTCAGCGCTTAACCGGTGCGGAAGCCGCATTGGTGGTGAATAATAATGCTGCAGCGGTTTTATTAATCCTCTCTGCACTTGCCAAGAAAAAACGCGTGATCATTTCCCGTTCGCAATTGGTCGAAATCGGCGGGGGGTTTCGCATTCCCGATGTGATGAAGCAATCGGGGGCGAAACTGGTCGAAGTCGGCACCACCAACCGGGTTCATCTTTCTGACTACGAAGAAGCCCTTACCGAACAAACTGCTCTGATAATACACGCGCACCACTCGAACTTCAAAATGATCGGCTTTACAGAAGAACCGGATCTTGCAGAAATCGCGGACCTCGCACATGGATCAGGGGTTATATTTGCAGATGACCTGGGCTCAGGGACACTGCTGGCAACTGAAAGGTTTGGCCTGGTACATGAGCCGACCATCCAAGAGTCCATTAAGGCTGGAGCAGACCTGGTCTGTTTTTCAGGAGATAAGTTACTTGGCGGTCCGCAGGCAGGGATCATTATTGGCAAAGCTGCCCTGATCGAAAAGATTAAAAAAAACCCATTAGCCAGGGCTGTACGCGCTGATAAACTCTGCCTGGCCGCGCTGACAACTACACTGCAGCATTATCTCAAGGATGAAGCCGAGCGCGAGATCCCCATCTGGCGCATGATCTCGGCATCAACACTGCAGATGAAAGCTCGTGCAAAATCCTGGGCAGGTAATCTTGGGCAGGGAGAGGTGCTCGCCAGTGAATCCACGGTTGGTGGCGGGAGTCTCCCGGGCGAGTCCATGCCAACCTGGGTACTAGCCCTGACGGTAACTGGCCCTGATTCATTTTTGAAAAAATTACGCAAAGAACAACCACCCGTTATCGCCCGGACCGAAAATGATCGCATCCTGCTTGACCCCCGCACGGTCCTGCCAGAACAGGACGAACCAATGCTCGTTAATTTAACAAATGTCATTCGTTCTTATAAACGAAAATAAAACCCTAGAGGAACAGTTACCAGAGTGGTAGATAAGCCAATGACTTTACATGTCGACCTGACCCGCGTCCTGAAAGAAAACAGCCGGACTTTTTTTATTCCAATCGTCCGTTTGCCAGCCAGGCTTCAGGAGACTGTTGCCAGCGCCTATTTGTGCATGCGCGCGATCGATGAGATCGAAGATCACCCCGATTTGGACGATGCCAAAAAAGCAGCGTTGCTGCATGGTCTGGGTCCTATCCTGCAAGCGCGGATTGGCGTGGGAAATGCGCATGCCAGTATCGCCGAACTGGATTTCTTTTTCTCGCCTTATCATGCTGTTCTTCCAGAAGTCACATTACGGATTGGCGAATGGCTCTTGAATGTGCCCACCGAAATTGCCCCACGCGTTTGGGATGCTACCATCGCCATGGCAGAACGGATGGCGTATTGGGTGGAAAACCATTGGCAGATTCAAACTGAAGCCGACCTGGATGGATACACCTTTAGCGTGGCAGGTGCAGTTGGCTTATTGATCTGCGATATATGGAGCTGGTTCGACGGCACTGCCATTGACCGTATCTGCGCAGTCCAGTTCGGGCGCGGCCTTCAGGCCGTAAACATCCTGCGCAACCGAAAAGAAGATGCCGACCGCGGCGTGAATTTCTTCCCCACAGGCTGGACGGAGAAGGATATGTTTACCTACGCCAGGAAAAATCTTGATCCCGCCAGGACCGGAGTTGCTTCCATGCCAAAATGTTCGTTTAAATATTTTGTAGAGATCCCTCTCTTACTGGCAGAGGGTACTCTGAAAGCGATCGAAAATGGGTTGGGGAAACTGTCACGAGAGCAGGTCATGCAAATCGTTGGGACGACTCCATAAACCCATTGTTTCGCTCATCAGCCACCTCATCAGATGAGCTGACCACTCGAAATCATTGGTTAGATCATCCCCCTACAAACGCGTAATCGACCTGCGATCCTGGAAACCTGACCATCAAGGAGTAATTTATTATGAAATCAGACCTCGACGTGCGTATGCAATCGAATAGCCTCGACGCGATCATCGTCATCGGCAATGCGACGCATAATCCACCCATGTATTACCTGACTGGAGGTGGGCACATTTCCGGTGCGACTCTGATCAAGAAGCGCGGCAGCCAACCGGTGCTCTATTGCAATGATATGGAGCGTGAGGAAGGTTCTAAATCAGGTTTGAAGGTAATCCCGTATAGTACCTATAGTAACGACTCCCTTTTAAAAGAAGCTCAAGGCGATCCATTACTGGCTTTGGCGATCAGGTACAAGCGGATGATCATGGACCAGGATGTTCATGGGAGGATCGGCATTTATGGTACCGCGGACTTTGGTTCCTCATTCGCGATTTTTTCCCGATTACAAACCCTTATCCCAGATTCCGAACTTGTTGGCGAGTCGCTCGACAACTCCCTCTTCATGTATGTGATGGAGACAAAGGACGAAGCGGAAGTGGCCCGTATCCGCAATATGGGAAAAATTACCACGACGGTCGTTGGACGCGTCGCTGATTATCTGACCAGTCGCCAGGTCCGGAAAGACGAAGTGCTGTTGAGAGAGGATAACACCCCCCTGACCATCGCGGATATCAAATCCAGGATCGATCTGTGGATCGCCGAGTTGGGCGCAGAGAATCCCGAGGGGACGATCTTTGCAATTGGACGCGACGCCGGTGTCCCTCATTCAATCGGTAAACCCACGGACCTTCTCCGGCTGGGACAGACCATCGTGTTCGATATCTACCCGTGCGAGGCAGGCGGCGGATACTTTTATGATTTCACCCGCACCTGGAGCCTTGGGTATGCCACTCCCGAAGCGCAAAAACTTTATGACGAAGTAAAAGCAGTTTTTGACAAGGTGCAGGAGAATCTAGACTTGAATGCTCCATTCAAAAACTATAACCACCTGGTGTGTGAGGAGTTTGAAAAGGGAGGGCACAAGACCCCGCTCAATACCCAGGCACCGGTGGAAGGTTACGTCCACTCGGTCGGACACGGCGTCGGGTTGAATATCCACGAACGACCCTTTTCGGGGTTGACAGCAACAGACGATAACATTCTTAAACCCGGAGTGGTTATAACCAGCGAACCCGGACTGTACTACCCTGAAAAAGGTATGGGCGTCCGCATCGAGGATACGCTCTGGGTCAGACCGGATGGCAAGTTCGAAATACTGGCCAAATACCCGTATGATTTTGTATTGAAGATGAAGAATTGGAAGAGGTAAACAATAGGCTCTGAGGAAATATGGGTAAATTACTTTGGCACATCACCATGTCGTTGGATGGCTTCATTGCAGGACCTGGTGACGATATGGGATGGATGAGTGACTATTTCGGCCCGAATCCAACCGTGGATGATTTTCTTTGTAGGATCGGCGCAGTCCTGATCGGGGCGCGCACTTATCAGGGTGCCAGGACCGAGGCTGGTAAAGTATACGGCGGGGCATGAACCGGGCCACAGTTCGTTCTGACGCACACCGCTCCGGAATCCGATGCACATGGATTTACCTTTGTCAGCGGCGATATCCGGGAAGCGATCCGCCTCGTAACAGCCACGGCAGGCGACAAGTACACCGTGATTCTTGGTGCCAGCACGGCAAAACAGGTCCTGGAGGCAGGGTTGCTTGACGAGGTCTTCGTCCACCTGGCCCCCATTCTTCTCGGCGATGGCATCCGATTATTCAAATACCCGGGTGACATGAAAGTAAAATTGGAACGGATTGGTCTCACTCAAACGCCACACGTGACGAATTTGTGGTTTCGCGTAAAGTATTAACCAAAGAAAGCATATTGGGGGGCCTTCAACGGCATCCTGGGGAACTTTATATTCAATCTTCCAAGATTAAAGACTACTCCGAATATACATATTGAGGAGCCCGTCAAAACAGGCGTTGACGTACAGTCGGATAACGCTATAATCATTCCGATGACTGATTTGAAACTTGCCCGTATCCTTGCAATTGAAACCTCTTGCGATGAAACAGCTGCAGCTGTCATTGAAAAAGGCCGGATGTTGCTGGCTTCCACTGTTGCATCCCAGATGGATATTCACGCCCGCTATGGCGGTGTGTACCCGGAAGTGGCTGCCCGCCAGCACGTTTTGACCATCCTGCCGGTAATAGAACAAACCTTGGCCAAGGCCCATCTGGCTCTTTCTGATATCAATGCGATTGCGGCTACACGTGGACCCGGTTTGGCAGGGTCCCTGGTGGTCGGACTGAACGCGGCCAAAGGGCTGGCACTCGGGGCGGGTTTACCTCTCGTGGGCGTCAATCATTTGGAGGGGCATATCTATTCTGCCTGGGTCTATAATGCAGAGGACAAGCCTGTTCCCAGGCCTCGGTTCCCGCTGATGGCTTTGCTTGTCTCAGGTGGACACACCGAACTAAATCTGATGGACGCCCACCTATCTTACCAGCGTCTCGGCGCAACCCTCGATGACGCAACTGGCGAGGCTTTTGATAAAGTTGCCCGCCTGCTGGGTCTCTCCTACCCTGGCGGGCCGTCAGTCCAGGACGCTGCCGAAAAAGGAAATCCGGCCGCATTCAAATTTCCGCGCGCTTGGCTGGAAGGGACCTGGAATTTTTCATTTTCCGGTCTCAAAACTGCGGTGCTCAAAGAGACTAAAAGACTCGAAGGAAAGCCTTTACCGGTGGCTGACCTAGCTGCAAGTTTTCAGGCGGCAGTTGTGGATGTGCTGTTTAATAAAACCATGAACGCTGCTCGCGAATTTAAAGTAAAGCAAATTGTGGTGGGTGGCGGTGTTTCGGCTAATAAGCCTCTGCGAAACGCGTTCCTGGCTCAATCTGAGTTCCCGGTCAATATCCCGCCTCTGTCACTTTGTACAGACAACGCAGCCATGATTGCTGCAGCCGGATATTTCCGCTACATTTCCGGTCATACAGACGGGCTGGAAATTGATATATTGCCTACCTGGCCGTTATCCTGATCGGGAATTTGCCTTATTTCAAGAGATAATAAGCCTCTAAATACCTTCAATTATTAATATTTACATCCCCATTTTTTGAAAATTCACTCTGAAACCATTAAAAACACAAACCCCTGGGGGGACTGGCCCTAGTCCCGACGGGGTTTGTTAAGGAGGAGAATATTTATTATTATATGCTTTGAGTTAAGAACAGGATGAACAAAGGTTAAGACGCAGATGAGAGAATTAAGGTAGGGATTTGCCGATTTTTGACCAAAAATGGGGAATTAAGCCTCGCTTTCAATAATCGCTAAAATATCGGTTTGAGAGATCGGCCCAACGCGTAAAATTTGCGGTTCTCCACCCGAGCAATCTACCACGGTTGAAGGAACCCCACCAGGGGTCGTGCCTGCGTCGAGAATCAATGCGATCCTTCCCCCCAGTTGGGCATCAACCTCCTGCGCAGTCTTCGGGCTTGGTTGTCCGGAGAGATTGGCAGATGTGACTGCCATTGGTCCGGCGAGGCGCAGCAACGCGAGTGTCACAGGATGATTCGGGATGCGCACCCCAACCGTGGGGCCGGCTGATATAGATTCCGGTAATTTTGGGTGCTTTGGTATCACCAGGGTCAAAGGTCCAGGCCAAAAATGGGCAGCCAGCCTAAAGGCAATTTTAGGGATTTCAATGGCCACTTTTTGCAGGTCGTCCACATCCCCTATTAAAACCGGGATGGCTCTTTCAACCGGACGATTTTTAGCCTTGTAAATACTCACCACCGCTAATCTGTCAAATGCCAGCGCACCCACCCCGTAAACTGTGTCGGTTGGAAAAGCCACCAGCCCACCCGATTGCAATGTTTCGAGGGCACGCGGCAGGGCATGAGGGTCTTCCACCGGTAAAATTATCGTCTTCATGTTTGAACTTCCAGCATCCGGTCGAGGCCGGCCAGGTCCTTCATCAAATGGATCCCGGCATTCGGAAATGCATCATTAGCTAATAATTGCACTGCCGGTCCCTCTGAGGACTCGATCTCAATTATTAGGTAGCCTCCAGGAAGCAGCCACGACGGAGCTTTTTTCAGGAAGCTGCGGATGATCTCCAACCCGTCAGATCCGCCATCCAAAGCCAGAGAAGGTTCGCGGCCATAAATCGGAATCCTTTGCAGGGTTTTTGTTGGTATATACGGAAGGTTGGCAATGATTAGTGAGTGGGGGTCGGGAATTGGGAGATTGGGGAAAAGGTCGGCTTCAAAATAGGTGATCCGGTCGGAGACATGCATCCTTTCTGCATTATTACGTGCCACTCTCAGGGCTGCTGGGGAAATATCAGTGGCAGTGACGATGAGACTCGGAATATTCACTGCCAGGGCAATGGCGATGCAGCCAGAACCAGTTCCACTATCCATCACCCTCAATTTTCCGCTCCATGGCTCCGACTTCCTCAACCACGTTATCGCATGTTCAACCAGAAGTTCGGTTTCTTGGCGGGGGATGAGCACAGCGGGTGTCACCTCGAGCTCCAAACCGAAGAATTCCCAGACCCCGAGAATGTAAGGAAGTGGTTCACCCCCTTCCAATCGGATTACCTGCTTTTCAAGTTTGATAACCTCGTCCCCGGTTAAAGGTGCTTCGGGATGAGTTAGTATCCAGGATCGCGACCTGTTCAACAGGTGCGCCAACAGCACCTGGGCATCCAGGGTTGGTATGTCGCTGGTCTTCTCCAGGCGAGAAATTAACCCGTCGAGAGCTTTTCCAATGGTCTCCCCCCAACCCTTACTCGACACCATCCTCCACCCCGGTCGCAGACAGGCGGTCAGCTTCGTCGCGGGAAGATAGTTCTTCAATGAATTGATCAATACCCCCTTCCATTACTGCCGGAAGATTGAAGATCGAGACATTGATGCGATGATCGGTGACCCGGTTCTGCGGATAATTATAGGTGCGGATCTTTTCGGACCGTTCGCCGGTTCCCACCTGCGAGCGGCGGTCTGCATCCTGCGTGGTGCGCCGTTTTTCTTCCTCGATCTCGTACAGGCGCGCCCGCAAAATGGACATGGCGCGCAGTTTGTTTTGGAGTTGTGAGCGCTCATCCTGAACCGCGACCACCATGCCGGTTGGCAGGTGGGTGATGCGGATGGCAGTTGCGTTCTTCTGGACATTCTGACCGCCCGCTCCGGAAGATCGAAAAACATCTATTTTCATATCCGATTCGGGGATTTCCACATCCACGTCCTCCACTTCCGCCAGAACGGCGACGGTGGCTGTGGAGGTGTGAATCCTACCCGAAGACTCGGTAGCAGGGACGCGTTGCACTCGGTGCACACCGGACTCATATTTAAGTTTCGAAAAAGCACCCTTCCCCTTGACCTGGAAAACGACTTCCTTAAATCCACCTATGCCGATTGCGTTCGAGTCCATCAATTCCACTTTCCATCCCTGGCGTTCAGCATAGCGGGTATACATGCGGTATAGGTTAGCAGCGAAAATAGCCGCTTCCTCTCCTCCAGTCCCGGCGCGTATTTCGACAAAGACATTTTTCTCATCGCGCGGATCTTTTGGAACCAGCATTTGCTTGAGTTCTTTTTCGAGCAACTCCGCCCGCGGTTCCAGATCGGCAATCTCAGATTCTGCCAGCAGGCGCAATTCAGCATCATCCTCTGATTCGATGATTGCATGGGCCTCTTCCAATCGCGCCACGTCCCGTCGATATTCCTTCGATCTTTCGACCATGGGTTCCAGATCGAGGCGTTCCTTGTTCAGTTCTGCGGCGCGTTGATAATCATTACCTACTTCCAAAAGCAGGCGATGCAATTCATCGTAACGTTTTTCGATCCCGGCAAGCTTATCGAGCATATCCACCTTATTGTAATTTGACGGATCCAAATTTCGATCCCTACTGGTCCAGCGTCACCTTCTTAAAGCGTCGGAGAAAAATATTGAGACAGATTCACCTGATCTTTCAAACTCCTAGCTCTTTACAATCAAATGGAGATGAACTCCCCCTCAGATGCTGCTGTCCTTCCAGTGTGTGGTCTAAAGGATTTCGCCATTACCTTATTGTTACTGTCAGAGACAGGATCATGGTAAGCAGGACAATTGCCGAGACTACAATAATAATCACCCGATACGTCCGCGTTTGGCGCTGCTCCCAAGTCATTTTTTTAGCATTCTTTCCTTTTGTCATCTTTAATCCTCACTCGATATCATTTGGGTTTCTATTTGTGGATACCCCAATGACCTCTTACTTAATCTCGCTATGAGCTTTGAACGCTATTTTCATGGCATCTTCCAGTTCCTCCAATGCCACCGGCTTTGTCACGTAGGCATCCGCACCAAGATCCATGGCGTGATCAACCATCAGGTCAGCAGCTTCTGTAGAGAGCATGACTACCGGGATATTCCAAAAATCCTTGCGACGGCGTAAAAATTCCAGAAAGTCCATCCCGCTCACCCCGGGCATATTGATATCCAGGATGAAAAGGTCTGGTCGTTGCCCTTCGAAAAGAGCCTGGGCGGCCAAGCGGGCTGAGAAGAAATGCCGGGCTTCGCAATCCAGCAATTTCAGCATCAACCGGACGGCATAGATCATTTCCTCGTCATCATCAACGATCCATACAGTTTTCATTCCAATTGTGCCTTGATACTTTCAGCTAATGCCTTATTAATTCCCGGCACGGCGCTCAATTCTACCACTGATGCCTCTCTAATCTTATCCACAGAACCGAAATGATTCAAGAGGGCTTTCCGTTTGACTGGACCGATCCCGTGCAAGGAATCCAGGGCAGAGGCCATCCCCTGTTTCGTGCGTCGCGCCCGGTGTGCTGTGATGGCAAAGCGATGAGCTTCATCGCGGATGCGTTGGACAAGGTATTGTCCTTGCGAGTGACGCGGCAAAAGCAACGAATCGGGCTTGTTGGGGAAAAAAATCTCTTCCTTTTGTTTGGCAAGACCAACCACCGGCACCTTTTCAAATAATTTGAATTCCTGGAGAACTTCAATCGCTCTGGATAACTGTCCTTTTCCACCATCGACGATTATCAGGTCCGGAAGAAATGCGAACGATTCGTCCAGCTTGGATCCCGGCGCTGCCGTGAGCGAAGTGGCAGGGTTTAATTCCTGTGCTGTTACCCAGCGCTTGAAGCGGCGTATTAATATTTCCTCCATGCTGGCAAAATCATCCGGAACGTCGACCGTCCCCTCAATATTAAACCGGCGATATAGTTTTTTATCCGGTACGCCTTGAGTGAAAACAACCATGCTCCCCACGGTTGCCACACCCTGGGTATGGGAAATATCGTAGCATTCGATGCGGTTGGGCGGATTGGGCAATTGCATGGCCGACTGCAGCTCAGCCAACGCTTGTTCCTGCTTGTGCGTGTCTGCCTGCCACTGGGTCCGCAGGGCCTGCAGGGTCTCTGCGGCATTTTCAGCAGCCATCATCACCAGATCATGCGGCTGGCCTTTGCGCGGCACCACCATTTCTGTTTTCTCGCCCCCGCGGCGTGTACGCAGCCATTGGCCGATGATTTGCGCTTCTTCAATTTCCTGCGGCAGGAGCACCTGTTGGGGAATTACCGCTGCTTCGGTATAGAACTGCTTAATGAACTCGGTAATTACTTCTTTGTCTGCTGCATCTTCCGTACCTTCCAGTACAAAATATTCACGCCCGATCAGTTTGCCGCCGCGGATGAAGAAGATCTGCACGCATGCTTCGTTGTCGGCGCGTGCCATTGCAATAACATCCGAATCCTTGTAATCGGCGGAAAAAACCACTTTCTGGCGCTCAACGATGGATTGCATGGCTTTCAATTGGTCGTGCAGTGCTGCAGCCTTTTCGAAACGCATATCTTCCGCAGCTTTTTCCATTTCCTGCTGGACTCGCCTCATGATCGATTCAGAATGTCCGTTGAGGAACTCCTGAAGGTCGGATATCATTTGGCGATACTGCTGCTGGTTTACTGCGCCAATGCAGGGGGCCAGGCACAGTTTGATATCGTAATATAGACAGGCGCGTTTATCCTGACCGGTAATTACCCGGTCACACGTCAGGTATGGGAATACTCGCCGCAGCACGTCCAGGGTCTGGTAAACCGCCCAGGCCGATGTATAGGGTCCAAAATAACGTGCCCCGTCATCCAGCATCAAGCGCGTTACAGTAACCTTCGGAAAAGGGTCCTGCCAGTGGATTTTTATATACGGGTAGCGCTTGTCGTCCTTCAACCGGATGTTGTATTTGGGACGATGCTTCTTGATCAGGTTCATTTCGAGGATGAGCGCCTCGAGTTCCGAACCTACCAGGATCCACTCGATCTGGGCGATCTCCCTCACCAGGCGGCGCGTCTTTTGATCATGACCTGAATCGGCGTGAAAATATGAACGGACCCGGTTCTTAAGGCTGATCGCTTTGCCGACATAGATGATCGTCCCCTCGGCATTTTTCATCAGATAACAGCCGGGTTTTGACGGGAGAGTGTCAAGGATACCCTTAATGTGATCGGAAATTTCCATCATGCTAATTTTATCACCCCACACAAACACCTTTCGGAAGAATGAATGGATTATGTTTCCCTGGTATTTTTTCCGGTCTTATAGAAGGGTAGGAAGGTCTTTAACTATTCGCTTCGCCGTGGTATAAATGCCGGCATGGGCATTCCTCTCGAACAGACAATTGGCACACTTTTACGTGCTCGCAGCCTGAAACTCGCTACTGCGGAATCCTGCACCGGAGGGTTGGTCGCCGACTATATCACAAACGTTCCAGGATCCTCCGACTATTTCCTGGGCGGGGTGATCGCCTATGCCTATGAGGCGAAAGTCGCTCTCCTGCATGTTTCGTGGGATACCCTCCATCTCAATGGTGCCGTCAGCCGGGAAACCGTGATTGAAATGGCCCGCGGCGTTCGCAGCGCATTGGGAGCTGATATTGGAATCAGTGTGAGCGGGATTGCCGGACCGGGAGGTGGGTTGCCGGATAAACCAGTCGGAACCACCTGGATCGGTCTCTCAACTCCAGACGGTGAATGGACCCGCAAGTTCGTCTGGGGTGGCGATCGTAGAAGTAACAAGCAATCCGCTTCACTGGCTGCCCTGCAACTGCTGCTGGATTACCTGGATAAAAAATTGGAAAATGGTTGACCAACCCACCGTCATCCTGATCTCAGCCAACTCAGAGTGGCAGTCTGTCAAAGAGATCCTCAGCCCACCTCAAATAAACAGGTCGCCATTTGGTGAAACATTCGACTTTAATAAACTTTCCTGGTTCCACGGCGGGTGGGGCAAGGTTTCTGCGGCCGCTACCACGCAATATGTGATTGACTGCTTCCAACCTCGCCTGCTTATCAACTTGGGGACCTGCGGTGGTTTCGAAGGGTGTGTGAACCGTGGGACTGTCATCCTGGTCACAAAAACAATCATTTACGACATTTTTGAGCAGATGTCAGACGCGGATGATGCGATAACCCACTACTATTCCGAACTCGACCTTTCCTGGCTGCCCAGCCCGCCACCTTGCCCGGTTCTACCTGGGCTGCTCATCTCAGCAGACCGGGATATCGTCCCAGAGGACATTCCCAGCCTGGTGCAAAAGTATGGAGCGGTTGCAGCAGATTGGGAGTCGGGGGCGATCGCCTGGGTGGCAAACCGCAATAACGTTCGCTGTCTCATCCTGCGCGGTGTCACCGACTTGGTTGGTGTGGAAGGTGGGGAGGCGTATAGGAACATCTCGCTATTCCATGAAAATACAAAGTCAATCATGAAGATCCTGATCGACCAGTTATCGATTTGGGTGGAAGGGATTGGATAAAGGCAAAGAAAAGCGGCGCATATGTTCAAGCGCCGCTTTTCAATCTGTATTACTTTCCCAGCCTTGCTCTTTCCTCTTCAATCACACTTTCTTCCAACTTCTTGAAAAGCGGGGCAGGTGCGTTAAGTTTCCCGCCTGGTTTCAATTGGCTCGGTTTCCATTGGGAACTTGCTAAGCCGTGATATTTTAGGACCAGGTGTTCGCCAAGGTTGTCTTTTACGGTCTCGGTATATGATTCGCCAAACAATGGATTCTCATACCCAAAGAACCCGTTCAATCTTTCGCAAGTGAACGGCAGGAATGGGGAAAACATAACTTTAAGCGAGTCTATTGCCTTCAGCGCGGTGTAGATGGTCAGGGCAGCCGAGTTTTTATCTGTCTTGATCGCCTGCCATGGTGCCATCTGGTCCAGATACTGGTTGACGGTGGCAGCCAGGCGGAAGACCTCCTGAAGGGCAGCTCGCAGTTTCACCGTATCAAGGTATTCCCCCACCGTTTGGAAGCCAGCTTCTATCGAGGTGAGCAGGTTTATATCGGCAGGTCGCAGTGCAGCCCTGTCAATATTCGGAATAAATCCATCCCAGTGTTTATAACTGAATGAAAGCACTCGGTTCGCCAGGTTGCCCCAGGTAGCCACAAGCTCTCCGTTATTTTTGGCGACAAACTCCTTCCAGTCCCAGTCGGAATCATGGTTCTCCGGCATGTTGATGGTCAGGTAATAGCGCAAGGCATCCGGGTCATAGCGGGTCAGCGCGTCCCGACCCCAAATGGCCCAATTACGCGAGCCGCTGATCTTCTGACCTTCCAGGTTCATGAATTGGTTAGCTGGCACATCGAAGGGTAAGTTGAGGTCACCCTCTTCTTCGGAGAAAATCTGCAAGAATTGCCTCCCAGCGCCCATTAATTCCGCCGGCCACAATGCGGTGTGGAAAAAGATATTGTCCTTACCGATAAAATAGAAGGCTTTGGCAGCCGGGTTCACCCACCAAGCTTTCCAGTCCTCCTGAGCATTGCTGAGCTTTGCCCATTCGATTGCTGCCGATAGATATCCAATGACTGCTTCGAACCAAACATACAACCGCTTATCATCCCAGCCTTCTACCGGGACCGGGATGCCCCAATCCAGGTCGCGCGTGATGGGTCGTGGTTTAAGACCCTCGGCCTCGATTTTTCCCAGCGATTCTCCCAATACCGTCTCGCGCAGATAGCCAGAGCGTTTGCGCAGGAAGTCTGTAACATCCGGTTCGAGTTTGGAGAGCTCCAAGAAGTAGTGCTCTGTTTCCCGCAGTTCGGGGGTTGATCCGTCCACTTTCGACTTCGGGTTAATCAGTTTTTCCGGTTCGAGGACATTTCCGCAATGGTCGCACTGGTCAGAGCGGGCCCCCGTGAAACCACAAATATAGCAAGTACCTTCCACATATCGGTCCGGAAGGAAACGTTTTGCACCCGGGCTGTACCATTGCATGGTTCTCCGGGTAAAAAGGAAGCCGTTCTTTTGCAGAGCCAGGAACATGGATTGAGACACTCTGAAATGGTTCTCGGTATGGGTGCTGGTATACAGGTTGTACTGAATACCTAATTTCATAAACAGATCAATGAAGCCCTTATGATATTTTTTATATACATCCTCTACTGGGATACCTTCTTTATCCGCTGCAATTGTTACCGGTGTGCCATGCGAATCCGTCCCTGAGACCATCAGCACATGGTCTCCTTTCAAGCGGTGATAACGGGCCACGATATCACCCGGCAGGTGCGAACCGGTAATATTGCCTACATGGATTTCAGCATTTGCGTAAGGCCAGGCAATGGCAATTAATATGTTTTCGGGCATGATTTCTCCTGCAGGATATTACATCATAATTTGCATCATACTGCCATCAAATAAAAAGGCTGTCCTTTTAACGGACAGCCTTTTGAGGATGCTTCAGAATCTCACTTTCTCCGCGCGGCTGTCCGTACGCGCAATTGCATTTCCATAGGCATCATTATCGATTGGAGTAAGGAAGCGTTTTTCATTATTTGAGTTTACTATGGTGTGCGATAAGTTGCAAGTGGAAAAGAGATTCAAAACGGTGGAGGTAAAGACCCCTCTCTATTTGGCGGCATTGTTGCTATAATACTTGGCAGGAGCCATCTACCAACGCTCATTGAACCTGGAGTCAAGAAGATGAAGACTCGAACCGCATTCCATCCGATAATTCTCCTTTATTTTCTTTTGGGAGCTGGTTTTGGTTTGCTGTTCCCTGCAATTGGAACATTTTTCCAAATGCTCATGGATAGACTGCCTCTTGACTTGTTCTCGATATTTTTAGCTCAGCAAAACCAGCCTCTTTTGTGGATAATCGATTGTGCTCCTTTGGTCCTCGGCGTGGTGTTCATCCTGGTTGGCGTGCGGGAGAACCGCCTGACAAGATTAAAAAATGAATTGGAATCCACCGTTGAGCAACGCACCGCGGAACTTCAAACTGTAAATAAAAAACTAAACCTGGAAGTAGGAACTCTTCATCAGATTGAAGAAGTGATCAGCCGCGGCAAAAAGGAATGGGAAAGCACCTTTGATGCAGTGGCTGACCTGATCTTTATCGTTGATTCTGCTGGGAACATTGCCCGGGTTAATAAAGCTGTTGTTAAGAAACTCAATTCATCTTACCAAGCATTAATTGGCACTCCTTTTCTGGAAGCCTTGCGCGTAAATAACCAACCGGCGCTCAATGAATTCCATACCGGGGAACTGGAAATTCCACGGCTGGGCGGATTTTTTGAAGTGCTGGTTGAAAAGGTGGCTTTTGAAGTGCCACCACGTTCTATATATGTTTTGCATGATATTTCAAAACGGAAGCAAATCGAAGATGATGTGGCTCGCCAGAAGAAATTCTTTGAATCCCTGGTAATCAACAATCCGGCTGCCATCATCGTCCTGGACGAAAAAGAAGGAATTACATCTTGCAACCCGGCTTTTGAAAAATTATTCGGATATACGCAAGAAGAAATCGCCGGAGCGAACCTCGATACCTTGATCACAACCGATGCCACTCTCCAGGAAGCTTCCCAATATACGCAGCAAACCTTGACCGGCGGTACCATCCACGGGATTGGCAAACGACGGCGTAAGAACGGCACACTTGTGGATGTGGAAATATTGGCAGTCCCGGTCATTGTGGGTGAGCAAAAGGTCGGCGCACTGGCAATTTATCACGATATCACCGAACTCATCAGCGCTCGCCAGGATGCGGAAGATGCCAACCGTGCCAAGAGCGAGTTTCTCGCCAATATGAGTCACGAGATCCGCACCCCGATGAATGGCGTTATTGGCATGCTCGAACTTGCCTTGGACACGAGTCTGACCGAAGAGCAGCGGGAGTATCTGAACATTTCCCTTCAGAGCGCTGAAGCATTGCTGGCATTGATCAACGATATCCTCGATTTTTCAAAAATTGAAGCCAAAAAGATGGAACTGGAAACAATCAGCTTCAATCTGCGCACCACGGTCGAGGACGCTGCAGCCTCCCTTGCTCCGCGAGCTCAGGATAAGGGTCTCGAACTTGCCTGCCTGATCCACCCGGACCTGACAACCGAATTGAAGGGCGATCCGGGACGCATCCGGCAAATAATCATCAACCTGATCGGGAATGCCATTAAATTTACCCATCAGGGTGAAGTTGTCGTCCGCGCTGAGCCGGTCAATGAAACTGCGACACACGCCACGATCTATTTTTCGATCCAAGACACAGGCATCGGTATTCCAATAGATCGGCAGCAATCCGTTTTTGAACGGTTTACCCAAGCCGATGGGTCCACCACACGCCGGTATGGTGGGAGCGGGCTGGGCCTGACGATCTGCAAGCAACTCGTGGAGGCGATGGGCGGCGAAATTGGAGTTCAGAGTAGTCCTGGGATGGGAAGCACCTTCTGGTTTCAAGTAACCTTTGAAAAACAACCTGCCGAAAAACGCGGCACTGCTCCGCTCATTCTTCAGCCGGTAAACTTGTCAGGAATGCACATTCTTGGAGTGGACGACAATGCCACGAATCGCACCATTCTGACCAAGACCCTGGAAGGCTTCGGTTGCAGGGTGGATACCGTTGCTAGCGGATCCAAATCCATTGAAATCTTACGCAATGCTTTGCGTAACGGGGATCCTTACCAGGTTGTTTTACTCGACATGCAAATGCCCGGCATGGATGGCGAACAAATCGTTCGAACCCTCAAAGGCGATCCTGCTCTCAAAGATGTGCGCATTATTGTCATGACCTCCATTGGTCAACGCGGCGACGCTTCCCACATGGAGGCTTTGGGCTGTTCGGGTTACCTGCTCAAACCAGTGCGTCAGCATATGCTCTACCAGGCTTTGGAAGCCGTCATGGGGCGGGAAGAGGAAGAGGAACCGGCCATCATTACACGGCATATGCTTGCAGAACAGAAACAACACTCCAATCTACGTGTTCTGGTGGCAGAGGATAATCCAATTAACCAGAAATTGGCGGCAATATTGCTCAACAAAGCCGGTTATTCCGTGGACGCGGTAGATAACGGCCTGGAGGTCGTCGAAAGGGCAAAAGAAGGGAAATATAATGCCATATTAATGGACGTGCAGATGCCTGAGATGGATGGCTTCGAGGCTACCCGTCGCATCCGCGAATGGGAGGGCGGTTCTCAACAGCGCATCCCCATCATTGCCATGACTGCCCATGCCATGAAAGGAGACCGCGGTCGCTGTCTCGCTGCAGGGATGGATGACTATGTTCCCAAGCCGCTTGATTTACGCATTCTGTTGGGCGTGCTTGAAAGATGGTTGGACACATCGGAAGCTGAAGAATCACAGCCGGTCCGAACCGAAGAAACATCCACCCCAGCAACTCAATTTATAACCATCCCGGTTGAACCCTCCCTGCCTCTCTCGGATGAGCTCCCCATGGACGTCGAACGCGCTCTTGAACGTTTTGGTAACGACCGGCCATTCCTTTATGAAATGAGCCGCGAATATGTAGCTGGTTTTCCGGAACGCATCAAAGACCTTCAAACCGCCCTCGAAGCTCATAACGCGAACGATTTCAGCCGGCATGCCCACAATTTAAAAGGCGTCTCGGCCAATTTCAGTGCCGTTCCGGTGACCAATTTATGCGCAGAAATGGAAGCACTTGGTCGTCAGGACGATCTCACCTCCGCTCCCGACCTGCTTGCCCGCCTCGAGGTAGAAAAAGACCGATTGATTAATTACTTGAAAGAAGTTGGGATTTCCACTTAAAATTTCCATGCATTGCCGGTAGTTTTATCCGAAAAGGACTGCCCTTTGCTCCGGCAGTCCTTTTTTTGACTGCAATTGAATCATCAGCATGGATTGAGGTACTCGTTGTACAATCTATCCCGAGGATCATAATGAAGCCTTTTCAACTAATTTTCAATTATGCCCGCAGGTATACTTTTTCACTTGTCGTGACCGCTGTAAGCATGCTGGTTTTGGTGGGAATCCAACTGCTTATCCCCTGGATTATTAAACTGTTGGTCGCCGAAGTTACCGCCCCAGGCGCCAGCCTGGCCAATATGAACTATGTGTCCATTCTAGCAATAGTTGTCCTTGCCGCTTATCTCTTCCGGGCCGGATTGACGTTCGTTCGCTCTTACATCGCTCACATAGCCGGCTGGGGCGTGGTGGCAGATGTACGGGAGTACATTTACGAACACATGCAGCGACTCTCTCTGCGATTCTACGAGGACAAGCAGGTTGGCAATCTGATGTCCAACGTAGTGAACGATACCGATCTGTTCGAACAGCTCATTGCCCACGCCATCCCCGACGTGGTTGTTAACCTGATCACTCTAATTGGTGTAACCGCCGTGCTGCTCAGCCTGAATTCGACACTGACCCTGCTCAGCCTCATCCCCATACCATTCGTGGTCGTTTCCCTGCGAGTCTATGCTAAGTACGTCCGCCCGGCTTTTCGCAATCGCCAAAAAGTGCTGGGTGACTTGAACGCGTTGCTCAACGATAACCTGTCAGGCATCCGCGAGATTAAAGCGTTTACCCGGGAGGATGAAGAAGCCCAGCGAGTTCATGAAGGTATCGAGAACTACCGCAAATCCCAGCTCGGTGCCCTTAAATTAATGGCCACATTTCAGCCCTTCGTGGAATTTACCTCTTCGCTCGGGACGTTGATTGTGATTTATTTTGGTGGGCGGCTGGCTCTGCAAGGTAAGCTTCCAATTGCGGACTTAGTAGCCTTTTTCCTATACCTGCAAAGTTTCTATGCACCCGTGCAGAATCTGAGCAGTGCATGGGAAGCTATCCAGTCATCTCTGGCAGGGGCAGATCGGGTGGCTGACCTGATGGCCGAACCCCACGAACCTCAGAACGTTCGTGGGGCTGCCCCCGTTACAAACCGGGCGCGAGGGGATTTCGTCTTTCAGAATGTCAGTTTTGAATACACCGAAGGCGTTCAAGTCTTGGCAAATGTTTCACTGGCGATACCCGCCAAATCGGTCGTGGCACTTGTGGGACCGACAGGCGTTGGGAAGACTACTCTTGTGAGCCTGATCCCACGCTTTTATGACGTGACCAGCGGCGTGATTACTCTTGATGGGCGTGATCTACGCGAATACACGCTTGACAGCTTACGCAGGCAAATCAGTATCGTGCTGCAGGATGTGTTTCTATTCTATGGGACCGTACGGGAGAACCTGCTTTTCGGTCGTCAGACCGCAGATGAAGCAGAGATGATTTCTGCTGCAAAAGCCGCCAATGCCCATGACTTCATAACCGACCTTCCCGAAGGGTATGATACTGTGATCGGCGAACGAGGTGTCAAGCTCTCCGGAGGACAAAAGCAACGTCTCTCCATCGCACGTGCCATTCTAAAGGATGCTCCAATTTTGATTCTAGATGAGGCCACTTCCTCAGTGGACACCGAGACCGAGCAAAGCATCCAGCAAGCGCTCGATCGCCTGATGCAGGGGCGAACCACCATCATCATCGCCCACCGATTATCCACCATCCGAAATGCCGATAATATCGTAGTGCTGGAGGATAAATCCATCCGCGAGATGGGTACCCACGAGGAGTTAATGCGCCAGGACGGGTTGTACCGAAGGCTCTCTACAGTGCAGGGAAATCTCAACCCATAAAATATCGGCCTCCCCGAAATTGGGAAGGCTGTTGTGTAAGAAAGATATGTGTACTTCTATCTTATCTATCACCCTATTTGATGTTTGGGACCTTTCCATATCCCAATCCTTCCCCCGCCTGCCTTTTATAAATACTCCTTCAACTGCCTTGCCCGCCTGGGGTGACGTAACCGCCGCAAAGCCTTCCCCTCGATCTGCCGGATGCGCTCGCGGGTAAGGCCGAATTTTTCCCCTACTTCCTCGAGTGTAAAGGGGGTGCCTGTGTCCAATCCAAACCGCATGCGCAAAATGCGTGCTTCCCGGGGAGTTAAAGTACCCAGAACCTCGTCAATCTTTTCCTTGAGCATCGACTCATATACACTTTGCATGGGGGAGGGGGTCAGTTCATCTTCTATAAACATGCCCAATTCGGATTCCTCGTCATCTCCCACCGGACTTTCCAGGGAAAGCGGCAGCCAGGAAACCTGCAGGATCCATTGAACCTTTTGCAAATCCAGCCCCAGTTCAGCTGCCAACTCTTCAGGAGTGGGGACGCGTCCCAGCCGCTGTTCCAGGTCATGGGTGGCTTTGTAAGTCTGACGGATGCGGTCGCTCATATGGACCGGCACACGGATGGTGCGAGCCTGATCCGCAATGGCACGCGTAATGGTCTGCCGGATCCACCAGGTGGCATAAGTTGAGAAACGGAAACCTTTATGGGCATCATATTTCTCAACCGCCTTCATCAAACCCAGGTTACCTTCCTGGATCAAGTCAAGGAAAGGAACTCCGCGTCCCATATACCGCTTGGCAATACTGACCACCAGGCGGGTATTGGCCTTGATGATATGCTCGCGCGCCATGATCCCATCCTGTACCAGGGCTTCCAGCCGTTGACGTTCCAGAGTCCGTTTGCGTCCAGGTGCGCGCAGCAAATCGCTTTTTGCTTTACGTCCATCTTCGATGCGGATGGCGATTTCGAATTCCTCGTCCGGTTTTAGAAGTGGAACGCGCGACATTTCCTTGAGATACATACCCACCGTATCATCGCCCAGGATATCGCTGACCACTGGTTCAGGTTCGATCAAGGGTTCCAAGCCCGGAAGGATGACCAGGTCAGTTGGAGGTGTTTCTGGTGCTTCGGGGTCCACCACATCCACCCCCCTGTGACGTAATGCGAGCATAATAACCGATAGTCGCTCGGCATCCTCGCCTACTTCGGGAGAGAGTTCCAGCAAGTCGTCGGTAGTCAAATAACCCTGCACCGAGGCTTTCTCCAGTAGCAGGCTCAAGACTTCCCTGTTACGATGTCGTCTGTCAAGTGGCGCCATTGATCTCCCTCCTCATAAGGCGCATCCTACTTCAACAAGTCCTTCAACGCCGCAAAAGGCGAATCGGACTCTGGCCGATGCCCGCAGTCGGTCAGGTTCAAATTCTCTCCGCAGACCGGGCACAAGCCTTTGCAATCCGGTTTACATACCGGGTTGATGGGGAATTCGAGTAACGCATATTCCCGTAGTAATGGTTCCAGGTCGATTTGAGCATTTTCCGGTACCAGCAGGCCGGAATCGGTGATGTTTCGTTTGTCGAAGGCATAAAGGTCGGAAAATGACCACTTGAGTGGTTGGGAAAATGTATCTAGGCAGCGTACGCATTCAAGATCAGCAGCAGCGCTGAATTCACCCTGGAGCAGCAGTCCTTGCTGGGTTCGGTCAAAGGACGCTTTTCCGGAAAAATTGTGCACAGTCAGGTCCTCCCCCAGGCGTATATTTTCGTAGTCAAAATTAAAATCACGGCGTGTACCGATCGGCGATTTGATTAAGAATCCGACGTTGAGCCGCAGAGGACGACGAAGGTTGGTCACATGGATACTTCTATACGCAAGTTTGGGAACATTTACATTCTAGCACAGCGGAGACTCGAAGTCAAGAATTCTTTAAGGAACCCAGGGTTCTTAAGAAGCAAAATTCCATCAAAGAAATAAAAATCATTGACTTTTCGAATTAATAATCCTATACTATTTATGATAGGATTTCGCCGTTCTATTAGGAGGAGGCAACAAAATGGATGCACATCCCTGGTTACAGCACTATGATAAAGGAGTTCCCCAGACAATAAATTATCCCCCGGTTCCTATATTCTATTTCCTGGAGGAATCCGCAAGGAAATATCCCGAGCGGGCCTGTACCATTTTCAAGGGCGCAGCCATATCCTTTCGGGAAATGAATGCCATCACCGATAAATTAGCTGCAGCCCTGGCAGGGCTGGGGGTTAAAAAAGGTGACCGGGTTGGGATATTTATCCCAAACACACCCCAATTTGTGATGATCTACTTTGGGATACTCAAAGCTGGCGGGGTGGTCGTCGCCATCGACTCTCGCTACACTGCGCCTGAAATCGTCCATCAAGCCAATGATGCTGGAATCGAGACCATGTTTGTGATGAGCAACTTCTACAAGACCATGAAGACTGCCCAACCCGATACCCAGATCAAAACCCTGATCGTCACAAACATCAAAGAGACACTTCCACCCGTTCTGAAAGTCTTGTTCACTGTGGCGAAGGAGAAAAAAGATGGTTTCCGCGTGGAATTGGAACCAGGCGACCTCTGGTTGAATGACTTCCTGGCAAAATACGCGCCAAAAGACCGCCCAAAATTGGATATCGGGCCCAATGACATAGCACTGTTCCAATACAGCGGTGGCACCACCGGAGTATCCAAGGCTGCGGTGGCTACTCACAGCAACCTGGTAGCCAATACCATGCAGGTTGGAAGTTGGATGCCTAATTTATTGGCGGGAAAAGAGACTGTGCTGATGGCCATTCCACTCTTCCATGTTTATGGGATGGTGGTGGGGATGCTCTTTGGGATCTATATGGCTGCCCCACTGGTGATGGTACCCAACCCGCGTGACATGCCGGATTTACTCGCAAATATCAAGCGGTTCCACCCCACTGTCTTCCCCGGTATCCCCATGCTGTATAACGCCATAAACAATCGTCCGGAAGTCATCGCTGGAAAATATAACCTGAGTTCCATCAAGGCTTGCATATCCGGATCTGCCCCGTTGTTGCGCGAAACTAAGGAACGGTTCGAAGCATTGAGCGGAGGCAAGGTCTTTGAGGGCTACGGGTTGTCTGAAGCACCAACCGCGACTCACTGCAACCCGCAAATGGGGATGAATAAAACCGGGTCGATTGGCATGCCCTTCCCCGATGTGGATGCAAAGATCATCAGTTTGGATGACAGTGAAACGGAAATGAAGGTTGGGGAAATCGGTGAACTGGTCGTCCGGGGTCCACAAGTGATGAAAGGCTATCACAACATGCCCTCCGAAACAACCAATGCTCTGCGAAAATTGAAAGATGGCAAGGTTTGGTTGTTCACCGGGGATATAGCCAGCATGGACGAGGACGGTTACTTCTATATTGTGGATCGAAAAAAGGAACTCATTAAACCCGGCGGCGAACAGGTTTGGCCGCGCGAAGTAGAGGAAGTCATCGCTGCCAACCCGAAAGTTTTGGAAGTTGGTGTCGCTGGCATTCCCGACTCCCTGCGCGGTGAAGTGGTCAAAGCCTGGGTGGTGGTCAAGCCTGGCGAATGTTTGACCGAAGATGAGGTCAAGGACTGGTCAAAAAAGAGCCTGGCAATTTATAAGGTCCCCCGGCAGGTCGAGTTCCGCACGGAATTGCCCAAGACTACCGTTGGCAAGGTATTGCGCCGTGAATTGATCAGGGAGCACAATGAGCAGGAAGCCAAGAAAAAACATAACGTTATGGAATTGCCCGTAAAATCGCTTTAAAATTGATCTCCTGCTGGTTTCCAGACCTCGCGGGAGTTCTTACCTTGGTTCCATTTTATCCAAATGGTCTTAGGTAAAACTTGGGGGCGGGTAGGCGGTATAAGCCGCCTATCCGTCCCCATTTTCGGTTATTCCCTGGAATGTGAACTTTAGCGTATCTTGAACATGGTCATTAATTTCATGGCCAGGTTCAGGTCGCCTGCCAGTTTAAGTTTGCCTGCCATGAAGGC
>Ga0187878_1000904_pt1 | contig 31132 bp, 23 predicted proteins | sample June2016WEW_17_1_FD_132979 | JGI IMG/M metagenome (GOLD analysis project Ga0187878, IMG submission 132979) | Peatland microbial communities from SPRUCE experiment site at the Marcell Experimental Forest, Minnesota, USA - June2016WEW_17_150 | ecosystem: Environmental > Terrestrial > Soil >...
CCCCATAACCGGCCACTTCCCTGCGGTTTCGTTCACCGCGCGGTTGCATCGGCCGGCGGCCCGCCCGCTCGTCGTTGGCCCCCCGCGCGCCCCGCCGCCCAGCCCATGCAACCTTTTGCAATCACAAGCTTCCCGAACTCTTTTTCTCCCCTCCCCTCAACCACTTCCCCCCACTCTCCCCTCCCCGCCGCCCCAATCGTCCCTTACCCTGGAGTCAGATCGTTGTCCCCGACCGCGGGGGCAACTGCATTGCGCAAAGGGTTCCGGAACCCCCTTCGCCCTGTTGGTGTTTTCTGCGCTCTCGGGAGCCGCGGTGGGCCAGTGGCACTGCCGTTAAGGGATGCGACCGATCAGGTTCAACTCCCCCGGTGAAAGAGAGCTTGCCGCTCCGAAAACAGGTGGAGAAGAGCGGGACAAGAGGAATCGATTCCCAAGCAGAGATCGGTGGTCTGTCGCTCAGTCAATTCGTTCGGTTCAGGAGCCGGTTCACGCGCCGCACCCGTGGCAGATCGCACGGGCCGGCCCCCCGGTTCCCTTCTCCAGGGTTGGCCTGCCAAAGCCGCCATTCGGTCTTTCACACCGCGTTGGGCAGTCCGGCAGTACCGGATGCCCAACGCCAGGCGATACCTCGCCATTAGTGTCTCCCTGCACCACATCCAGCCTCCGGCTTCCCCAGTGTCGTACGCTGAACAGAGCCATGCCCCCACGGAAGCGCGCCGCCGAACCACGGCCCCTCAAGACCCTGGAGCGCGTGCTGTCGAAAGCGGGCCTGGGTTCGCGCACCGAGGCGCGGAGCTGGATCGGCGCGGGCAGGGTGCGCGTGAACGGGAAGCTTATCCAGACGCCGGACCATTGGGTGGATCTCGAACGCGACCGTGTCACGCTGGACGGCAAGCCGGTTCGCCCCGGCCGCAAGGTCTATCTGCTGCTCTATAAGCCCAAGGGCTACCTGACCACCTACCGGGACCCCGAGGGCCGCCCCACCATCTACGACCTCATCCAGGATCTCGACCAGTGGGTGTTCCCGGTCGGGCGCCTGGACCTGGACACCAGCGGGCTGCTGCTTCTGACCAACGACACCCAATTTGCCGAGCGCATCGCCAACCCGGCGCACAAAGCGCCGAAGACCTACCTGGTGAAGACCGCCTCGCGGCTGGCCGACGAGCAGATCGAGCAGTTGCGCCGCGGAGTCATGTTGAGCGACGGCGGGACCCAGCCGGCTGTGGTCCAGCGCCTGCGCGACTCGGGCCACCACACCTTCCTCGAGATCGCCATCACCGAGGGCCGCAATCGCCAGGTACGGCGCATGATCGAAGCCATCGGCTCGGGCGTGCTGAAGCTGGTACGGACGGCCGTCGGTGGAATCCGCATCGGGGACTTGGCGATCGGAAAGTACCGGCCGCTCGCGCCGCAGGAGGTGCGGCTGCTGGCTAGCCCTTCCGGCTTGCGTCGAGGTTGAGCACGCGCAGGATCTCCGAGTAGAACTCCAGGGTCACCGCCGTGTCGGGATGCTCCGGCCCGAGCGCCTTCTCCAAAATGGCCATGGCCACCTCCAGCAGCTTCTTGGCATCGGTGAAGCGCGCCTGCTCGCGGTAGGTTTTGGCGAGCGCGCGGAGGTTCGCCGGGATCTCGGGATGCTTGCGGCCGAGCGCCTTCTGGAGCATTCCCAGGGCGCTGGCAAACAGCAGTTCGGCCTCGGGGAACTTGTGCTGGGCGCTGTAGACCTGCGCCAGGCGCTTCAGGTCCTCGACCAGGCTCGGATCCTGCTTGCCCAGGATGCCGCGCTTGACCGCCAGCGCGCGCTGGAGCAGCGGTTCGGCCTCGTTGTACCTTCCACCGGTCATGTAGAACTCGCCCAGCTTGATCAGCGTGACCGCGGTGCCCCAGTCCTTGGGCCCCAGCGTGCTTTCCTTGATCGCCAGGGCGCGCCGCAGGGCGTAGAGAGCCGCCGCGCGCCGTCCCAGGGTGATGTACACTTCGCCGAGCAGGTCCAGAATCAGCGCGACGTCGGGATGCAGTCTCCCCAACGCCCGTTCCGAGACCGCCAGCGCGTGCTCGTATTCCACGGCGGCGTCGTCGTACTTGTATTGGAGTTTATACGCGCCCCCCAGGTTAAAATGCGTCATGGCCACGTCGGGGTGTTCGGGTCCCAGCGCCTTCTCGCAGATGACGATGGCCCGCTTGAAGGCGCGCTCGGCTGCGGCGCCGTTGCCCTGGCTGCAGTGGATCACGCCCATGGCGTTCAGGGACTTGGCCAAACGCGGATCGCGGCGGCCGATCTCGCTCGCTTCTTCCGCGGCCCTCCCGAGGTACTTCAAACACGTGTCGGTCTGGCCCAGGCAGAACAGTCCCTCGGCCAGGTGCATATAGAACTGCCAGGAAATCTCCAGCGATTCGGCGCAGAGCTGAGACAGGGTAGACAGGGCCGCCCGGTCCGGCTGTGGCTCCTCCGGCGGTTGGCGCGGCACAAGGGCGGGTCTCATGCACTGTCCTCCGCTACACGCCAAGCCCCGCGGCGCACCGCGGCGGCCCGGCATTTACTGGGTTCAGTATAAAGAGTTGGGTGAGCGCTAACAACCGGGGTGGTACCAATTCGACATCCCGCGGCACGCAAGTACTACCAGACGTTCCAGGACTCTCATACGGATGGCACACGGCCTAGGCCGGGGTTCCAAACGGCCTCCGTGGATCAGGTATGCTTGTGCTGTTCGGGACAAGCTGCGATGAAATCGATCATTCTGCTGCTGATGTGTTGGAGTGCTTTTGCGGCCACCCCCACCAAACAGATCAAGGTGGACCAGGCGGGCTACCTGCCCCATGCGCCCAAGCTGGCGCTGGTGGTTTCCAACAGCCCTTCGGCCGACTTTGCCGTGCGGCGCGCCGCCGACGGTTCGGTGGCTTTTCAGGGCAAACTGGCGGCGCCGGTGGCAGACGCCGAATCGGGCGACCGGGTTCAGGCCGCCGATTTCACGAAGCTCACCGAGCGCGGGACATACTACCTGGATGTCGCCGGCGTCGGCAGAAGCTGGGACTTCGCCATCGGCCCGGACGTGTTTTCCCACGCCTACTACCTGGCGATGCGGTCGTTTTACGGACAGCGCTGCGGCACCGCGGTGGATCTGGGGCCGGAGTTCCCCGGCTACGCTTACTCGGCCTGCCATTTGAAAGGCGCCTACCACGCATCCTCCGGAAGGACGGGGCCGCAGACGCCGGTCAAAGGCTGGCACGATGCCGGCGACTACGGCCGCTATGTCGTGAATTCGGGCATCACCACCGGCACGTTGTTGTGGACCTGGGAACTGTTCGGCGCGCGGATCGGGAAGGTGAAGCTTAACCTTCCGGAATCCGGGAACGGCACCCCGGACATCCTGAACGAGATCCGGTGGAACCTGGACTGGATGCTCTCGATGCAGGACCAGGACGGGGGCGTATGGCAGAAGCAAGCCAGCGAAGGCTTTGGCGGCTTCATCATGCCGGACAAAGACACCTCTGTGAGCTACGTCATCGGGACCGGCAAGGAGCCATACAAGAGTTCCTGCGCCACGGCGGATTTCGCCGCGGTGATGGCGATCGCCGGCCGCGTCTACCAGCCCTTTGACGCCGCCTACGCCGGGAAATGCTTCCAAGCGGCGCGGCAGGCTTGGATCTGGCTCGATAAGTATCCCAACGTGACGTTCCGGAACCCCAGCGGAGTGGTGACTGGAGAGTACGCGGACGGCAACTGCGGCGACGAGCGGCTGTGGGCCTCCGCCGAACTGTGGCGAACCACCGGGGAGGACCTCTACCACCGCTATTTCCTGGCGCACTACGGCGAATACCGGGAGACCGTGCGGACCGTGCCAGGGGAAGGCTGGGCCCACGTGGCACCGCTGGGGCTGTGGACTTACGTACTCGGGAAAGGGAAGGATGCCGCGGCGGTGGCCGCCATCCGCCAGGACTCGGTCCGCGCCGCCGACCAGTTCGTCGAGCGAAGCGGCCGCAACGGGTATCGCATCGGCATGATCGCGGAAGACTACGTCTGGGGCTCGAACGGCGTGGCTGCCAACTACGGAGTGCAGCTCCTGGTGGCGAATGCCATCCGGCGCGACCCGCGCTATGTTCGGGCGGCGCTGGACCACCTGCACTACCTGCTGGGGAGGAACGCGTTTTCGCTCTCCTGGGTAACGCAGGTGGGGGCCAACCCGTACCGGCATCCGCACCACCGCCCGAGCGGGGCCGACGGCAAGCCGGAACCCTGGCCCGGGCTGCTCTCGGGAGGCCCCAACCGGGGGCGCCAGGATCCCGTGCTGAGGAAGCTGCCGGCGGATCTGGCGCCCGCCAAGGTGTACGTGGACGACCAGGGCTCCTGGGCGAGCAACGAGGTGGCCATCAACTGGAATGCGGCGTTGGTCTTCGTCCTGGCAGGGGTGCTGCCGGAGAAGTGAGGCGGAGAACGGAAATGCTGAGAATCGCCCTGGTAGGAGTGCTGATGGCCGGCGTCGCGGCGCCCGCGGCCGAACAGTGGGTGCCGCTGGCCGGAGAATGGCGCTTTGCGCTGGATCCGAAAAACGAGGGCGTCGCCAACAACTGGTTCCGGGCGATGCTTGCGGATCGGATCCAGTTGCCTGGAACCACCGACGGGAACCGCAAAGGATCGCTCAACACCGCCCGGGAAACGGGCCGGCTGACCCGCCTGTACCCGTATGTGGGCGCGGCCTGGTATCAGCGGAACTTTGATATCCCACCGGAGTGGGCGGGCAAGCGTATCGTGCTGTTGCTCGAGCGCACCAAGACCAGCCGCCTGTGGCTGGACGGCAACGCCGTGGGAGAGCGGAATTCGCTGGTGGCTCCGCACCTGTACGCGCTGGGCGCCCTGGCGCCAGGGCGCCACCAGTTGACGCTGCGGATCAGCAACGCGGAATATCCTCCCATCGGAGATCCGCACCAGATCAGCGACCAGACCCAGACGAACTGGAACGGGGTGATTGGCGAGCTGGGGCTGCGAGCCAGCGATCCGGTGTGGATCGAGGACGTCCAGGTGTATCCCGACCGCGGTGCGCGCAAGGTCCGGGTCCGCATCGAAGTGGGAAACGCGAGCGGCAAACCCGCCGCCGGCAGGCTGACCCTGGCCCTCGAGGGCGGGAAAAGCGCTCCGGTGGCCGTGCGCTTTTCGGCCAGCGGCGAGCGGGCCGTGGTGGAATCGGAGTACGCTTTGGGCGAGGGGGCAGGGGAGTGGGACGAGTTCTCTTCCGCGCTTCACCGGCTCTCGGTGGCCTTGGAGGCGGGAAGGCATCGCGACCGCCAGCAGGTTGCCTTCGGGCTTCGGGAATTCACGGCGCGGGGCACGCAATTCCGTATCAACGGCAAGACCGTTTTCCTGCGCGGGAACGTGGACAACTGCGTGTTTCCGCTGACCGGCTATCCGCCCATGACCGTGGACGGGTGGCTGCGCGTCTTCAAGATCGCAAAGTCGTACGGCCTCAATCACGTCCGGTTCCATAGCTGGTGCCCCCCCGAGGCCGCCTTCGAGGCCGCCGACCAGGTGGGGATCTACCTCCAGCCGGAACTGCCCAATTGGCGGGAGTTCGGCACTCCGGAGCACGACGAGTTTCTGCGCGCCGAGGGGGAACGCATCCTGCGGAGCTTCGGCAATCATCCCTCCTTCGCGATGCTGTCGCTGGGAAACGAGCTGGGCGGCAAGCAGGAACTCATGGCGCCCTTGGTGAAGCATTTCCGCGCGCTCGACGGGCGGCATCTCTATGCGCAGGGGACCAACAACTGGTTCCCGAACGCAGACCCGGGCGACGATTACTGGGCCTCGTTTCAGGTCCGGGGCCAGAAGATCCGTGGGTCGTATGCGACGGTCGATCCGCCGCTGGGACACGTGCAAACCGGCCCGCCCTCGACGCTCAAGGACTACGCTTCCGAGATCGCCGGCATTCGGGTTCCGGTGGTCTCTCACGAGATCGGGGAGTACCAGGTCGCTCCCGACGTCCGCGAGCTCCCCAACTACACCGGCGTGCTGCGGGCGCGGAACCTGGATCTGCTCATTGCACGGCTCGCGAAGAGCGGGATGCTGAGCCAGGCGGAGGACTTCCTGCGCGCATCCGGCGCGCTGGCCGTGCTGTGCTACCGCGAGGATATCGAGGCGGCGCTGCGGACTCGCGGCTTCGGCGGTTTTCAACTGCTCGATCTCCAGGACTTCCCCGGCCAGGGAACGGCGCTGGTCGGCGTTCTGAATGCGTTCATGGAATCCAAGGGGTTGATCGAGCCGGCCCGGTGGCGCCAGTTCTGCTCCGAGACGGTGCTGCTCGCGCGGATGGCGAAGTTCGCCTGGACCAACGGCGAGACCTTCACCGCGCGGGCCGAGGTGGCGCACTACGGACCCTCCGAGATACCGGGAGCGGCGCCGTACTGGGCGCTGCGCGACTCCCAGGGACGCGCGCTGGCCTCGGGGAACCTGCCCGTGAGGCAGATTCCGCAGGGAACGCTGGCTTCGCTCGGCGAGATCCGGATTCCGCTGAAGGGGATTCCCGCCCCGGCGAAGTTGAGACTGGAGCTGAAGCTCCAGGGCACCGTCTTCCGGAACTCGTACGACATCTGGGTTTACCCCGAGGCTGTGGATACGGCTCCGGGCCAGGTCCTCATCAGCCGGACACTCGACGACGCCGCGCGCCAGGCGCTTTCCTCCGGCGGAAGCGTGCTGCTCCTGCCCGAGCTTTCCTCGCTGCCCCAGAGCATTGGCGGCGCCTTCGCGCCTGACTTCTGGAACTACGGCATGTTCCGGAAACTCGCCGAAGAGAGGCGCATGCCCGTGGCGCCGGGGACGCTGGGCATGCTATGCGATCCGAGGCATCCGGCGCTGAGCCGCTTCCCCACGGAGTTCCACGCCAACTGGCAGTGGTTTCACCTGCTCCGGAACTCGCGCGCGCTGATCCTGGACTCGATGCCCGCCGGGTACCGGCCGCTCGTTCAGGTGATCGACAACTACGAGCGGGCGCACAAGCTGGGGGCGCTGTTCGAGGCGCGGGTCGGGCCGGGGAAGCTGGTAGTTTGCTCGATCGATCTGCCAAAGCTCCAGGACCACCCGGAGGCGCGGCAGCTCCTGCACAGCCTGCTGAACTACATGAGCTCCGGCCTGTTCGCGCCACCCATCGCGCTGGACCTTGCGGCGGTTGAGCGAATTCTTCAGTAGCAGAACGGCGACCGCTCCCTCACGGTCGCGGCTCGGCAACGATCCGGAAACCGAGCCGCGCGCGTGAGCAAGCGGTCTAGTATTTCAGCCCGTAGCCGTACTTGAATAGAGGATCGTAGTTGCGGTCGCCGGGGTGGCTGGGGATTTGGGCCATCGAGCGCGGCCAGGAGAAGGGGAGCTTTCCGGTGGGGCTGTAATCGCCGAACAGGACATCGGCGACGCCCTGGCCCTCGGTGCCCGGCAGCCAGGCGGCGAGGAAGGCGTCCGCCTGTTCGAGGACCTTGTTGACGATCATGGGCCGGCCGGAAACCAGGATCACCACCACCGGGATGCCGGCCTGCTTCATGTTGGCGACCGCTTCCACGTCCTCTTTGGCCAGGGAAAGGTCGGCGCGATCGCCCCATCCTTCGGCGTAAGGCTTCTCGCCGATCACGACGACGCCGATGGCCGCGCCGGCTGCGTCCGTGCCATCCGTCGAGAACGTCACCCGGGTGTTCCTGGACACCGCGTTCCTGATGGCGGAGAGAATGGTCGTGCCGCCGGTGGTCACGGCGCCGCTGCGGCCGTTCCAGGCGATGGTCCAGCCACCGCACTGGTTGCCGAGGTCGTCGGCGCTCTTGCCGCCGACGTGGATGCGGGCGATCCGCTTGGAGATGGGCAGCGTCTTGCGCTCGTTCTTGAGCAGCACCAGGGACCGGCGGACGGCCTCGCGCGCCACTTGCCGGTGCTCGGCGGAGCCGAAGGTCTTGTGGAGGCTGCGGTCGGCCAGCGGAGAGCGGGCCTTGTCCATCAAGCCCATCGCGAACTTGACGCGGAGGATGCGGGTGACGGCATCGTCGATGCGCGCGACGGGCACCTTGCCCTCCTGGACCAGCGCCTTCAGGGAATCGAAGAACTCGCGGTACCTTCTGGGCGTCATCGCCATGTCCATGCCGGCGTTGATGGACATCTCGATGGCGGTTTTGTAGTTCGGGGAAAGCTGGTCGATGGCGTTGTAATCGGAGACCAGGAAGCCCTCGAAGCCCAGCTCCTGCTTGAGGATTTCGGTGAGCAGGCGCTTGCTGGCCGAGCACTTCACACCGTTCCAACTGCTATAGGACGGCATGATGGAGCCAACGCCGGCGCGGATGGCCGCAATGTAGCCCGGCAGATGGATTCGCCGCAGGGTCTGCTCGTCGACGCGGGTGTCGCCCTGGTCCAGGCCGAAGCCTCTTCGGGTGGAACCCCAGGCCGTGCCGCCGTCGCCCGCGTAGTGCTTGGCGCAGGCGAGAACCGAAAGCGGGTTGCGGAGATCGGAGCCCTGGAAGCCGCGGACCTGGGCTGAGGCGAAGGCCTTGACGACATCCGGGTCCTCGGAGAAGCCCTCGTAGGTCCGGCCCCAGCGGATGTCGCGGGGAACGGCCACGCAGGGCGCGAAGGTCCACTGGATTCCCGTGGCGCGGACTTCCTCGGCGGTGATGCGCGCAATCTTCTCGGCGAGCGCGGGATTGCCGGCCGAGCCGAGGCCGATGTTGTGCGGGAAGATGACGGCGCCCAGCACGTTGTTGTGCCCGTGCACGGCGTCGATGCCGTAGAGAATGGGGATGCCGAGGCGGGTCTTGCGGGCGCGCTGCTGGAAGCGGTCGTACAAGTCGGTCCAGGCTTGCAGGCTGTTGCCTTCCTGGGGATCCGAGTTGCCGCCGCTCAGCACCGAACCGAGGAAGTAGTTCTCGACGTCGGCCAGATCTTTAACGAAGGCGTGATCGGCTTGCGTCATCTGGCCGATCTTCTCTTCCAGCGTCATCCTGGAGAGCAGTTCTTTGACCTGCGCGTCGTAAGAGGAAAGCGCCTTGAGCTTCGGCGCGGCCGACTCAGCCTGACGGGACACCAAGAGAGCGCACATCGAGGCGGCAGAAAACGCGAGCGCAACCCGGAAGGCGCCGGGATTCTTCATTGGGTGGCTCCTCGACCATACTCCAGTTTACATGGGGCGGATTGCGTTCCGGTGCTGCTCGCGGAGCACGCTGGGATCGTCCATTTTCGGCGAAGGCTCGGGGTCGAGCGGCTCGCGCACCTTGGCGGGGTCGAACAAGCGCGGGTCGATGGAAATGGCGTGGTAGGGCGCGAAGTCGGGCTCCGAGGTGAAGCAGTCGGCGAGGTCGGAGGCGGCCGCGTCGAACAGGTTGAGGGGAGGGACGTTCAGCAGGCGGAAGATGGTCTTCAGCAGTCCGGGGAAGCTGGAATTCACGTGCGAGACGTAGTTCTTCCGCGCGTAGGGGCTGGCCACCAGCAGCAGGGTGCGGTGCGAATCGATGTGGTCGACCCAGCCCTGGGCGTCGTCCTCAGTGACGAAGATGGCCATCTCCCGCCACCAGGGGCTTTGCGAGAGGTACGCGAGGATGCGACCCAGCGCGTAGTCGTTGTCGGCCATGTAGGAGGCTTGGTAGGGATAGCCGTCTTCGGGGCGGGGTTTGGTCAAGTGGTCCTGGGGCAGGTGAATGAAGATGAAGCGCGGAAACGGCTCGCCGCCTTTCACGTACTTGCGCTCGACCTCGGCGATGAACTGGGAGGCGCGGTACTGGTCGGGGATGTTCATGTTGAACTGGGGATAATCCCGCGACGTGTTGCGGTACAGCGGATCGGGCATGGGCACGTTGGTGAGGTAGCGCCCGCCCGTCGGCTGGAGGCCCTCGCCCTCGTCGGCGCCGGCCAGCTCGAAGCCCTCCCCGTAGTTTCGAAAAGAGATTCCGTGGCGCTCGAGATGGTGCCAGAGGGCGCCGGCTTCGAGCTGCTCCTCCGGGTGGACGGAGGCGTGGCTTCCGGCGAAGCTGAGCCGGCCGGGAGCGGTGGTGGGCATCCGGAAATCCTTCTGCTTGCCGTAGGCGGCCATCCACGAACTCTCGGTCCAGGCGTTGGGATAGGAACCGGCCAGCCAGTGGTGGCCGTCCACGCTGACTTCTGAATCGGCGTAGAAATTGTCGCTGAAGGCCCAGCGGGCGGCCATCTCGTGGTGGTTGGGACTGACGTTGGCGGCCATCAGAATCGGGCGCTGGCGGAGTCCCCGCCGCTCGCTGGTGACGTTGCCGTGCCGTCCCAGCCGCGCCAGGGACGGTTCGCCGGCCACCGGTCCGTTCGAGGCGCTGGCGATGTCGCCGAAGACTTCGTCGAAGGTGCGGTTCTCCTTCACGATCAGGACCACGTGGCGAATCTGCGTGGGCAGCGCCGCCGGGGCTTTGGCGGCCGGCGTGAAACCGTTGTTGTCCAGGACCTGTGCGGTCAGCTTGGTCAGATCGCTCGCCGCGTGCAGCGGGAAGATCGAGATGCTGCCGCGGCGGAAGGCGCCCTGAAACGTGTCGGGAGCCGCGGAACGGTCGTGGTTGGGCCCGGTGCCGTGGCCTTTGGCGCTGGCGACGAAAACCATGTCGCGATCCACCAGCACGCGCGTTGGGAACCATCCTGCCGGCAGGTGCCCCAGCACTCGCATCTGGGCCAGGTCGACGACTCCGATCGCGTTGATTCCCGCCTCGGCGACCAACAGCCAGTTGGAGCGGGGAACGCAGGCGAGACCGATCGGCAGCACTCCGCGCAGGGCCTCCAGCCCGGGAATGCGAATTGGAATCGTGCCCCGAATCTTGCCCGTGGCGGCGTCGACGACGGTGATCGAGTCGTTGTGGGCGTTGGAGACGAAAACCGCGTCGGAGGTGGCGGCGACGCCCGACGGGCTGCTGCCGCCCAGGCTCTCGCGGCCGAACGGCAGTCCGGTGCGGACCAGCGCCTGAAGCCGCGGGGCCGTGGGATTCTCGAGATCCACGATGGCCAGGGAGTTCGACTCGGGCACATTGGGATCGCCCAGTCCGGGTACGTCGACCGGACCGCGCGCGGTCTCGCGGCGCGCGCCGTATTGCGCCTCGGGCGAGGGAAAGCCGAAGGCCGGGAAGGGCAAGCCTGTTTCCCGAGCCTGCCTGGGATCGGCGCCCGGCACCGGCTGGTATTGGAACATCCCGAGGTTAGTGACGTAGGCCTTGCGGGCGTCGGGAGAGAGCGCGATGGCGAACGGCAAGCGGCCCAGCTTCAGCGAGCCGGCGACCTGGTGCTTGCGGATGTCGATCACGGCCAGGCGGAAGTTGGCCTGATCGAGCACATAGAGGAAGCCGCGCTCGCGATCGAGCGCGAGGTCTCCGGTGTAACTGTCGCGGAAGGCGTCGCCGTTGAGGTCATAGACGCGCTTCTTCTCGCCGGTGGCCGGATCGATCAACCGCACGCGGCCGGAGTTGCCTTCCGAGGCGCAGAGCGCGCGCTCGCCGTCGAAGGCCAGGCCCATGAAGACGCTGCGCCAGTCATCCTCCTCCTTGCCCGGCTCCGCGGCCGAAATCTGGCGCACCCACCAGTACATTTTGTCGCGCCGCAGCAGGGTGAGCGAATACTGATCCGGGCCGCCGTTGGCCGTCGCCACCTGGTTGCCGCTGGGGCTGATGGCCAGTCCGAAGGGGCCCGGCCCGGTCGAGTAGGAGCGCCCGAGCGGGGTGATGATGCGGCCGCCGGGAAGGATGCTCTCCGCCCCAGGCCGCCGGCTGGCCGGGCGCGTGTCGGCGGGAGCGGCAAAGTCGGCCGCCATCGATACCGACGTCAGGATGAACAGCAGCAGGGGAAGCAACTCTAAAGTGTAGTCCATTCCGGCCGCGGCCACCTGTGCTAGCTTGAGTCAGAGCCATGGCCGGCGAACCCGGCACCAAGCAGGATCTCCGGGATCCGGAGGCCCGGCTGGACGCCACCACCCGCCGGTTTGCGGGCGTCGAAAAGCGGCTGGAAATCGTCGAGCGCCGCGTCCTCGAGATCGAGAAGCGCCTCAACCTGCCGCCGGCTGCTTGAGGACGTCCCCCCGCCGCTTTCTCCCCGACGGAGACCCGACGCGTATAGCAATCGCGGGAGTGTTCGGTAGTGGGTCAGGTTCGGATTTGCCGACGATCCAGGGGTCGGGCACTTTTTGGCAACACTGCCGTATGAGTGGCGTACATCCGAGATGCTGCGAACCGTCGAGGAGTCCAGAGTTCCCTTATTCGCTTTCGCAAAGCCGTCTCCAGTGGGGGCAGCGGGATTCTCCGGCGTCAGCGGTTGGCCTAGAATAGGGAGGCGGATTGCCTAGCATGGTAGAAGCCATCACGAACAAGGGGGTTGCTGTTTAGGCTGGCTGGCGGCACCCTCGTCTTAGGCCGACCACGGCCGCTTTTATCCAGGTCAGCCTAAGCACAACCTAGACTGAGACAGTGGGCGCCGGGCGGCAACAGGTGCCAATGAAAATACTTGCGTCGGCAGACGTGCATGGCAAGCGGCCAATCTACGACTGGCTTCTGACGGCCGTTCGCGAACAGCACGTTCAAGCGCTGGTACTCGCGGGCGATCTCCTCGGCTGCCCGGATGGGGTCGATACTCCTGAGGAAGCGCAGCAGGATGAGGCCTGTTTGTTGACCGGCTTACTTGGCACGGCAGGAGTGCCAGTCCTATACATCATGGGGAACGACGATCTGGTCGAACTCAAATCCAGTACGGAAGCCGTCCAGTCGCTCCACGGTCAGCGGGTCTTGTGTGGAAAGTTCGCGTTCGTCGGCTATCAGTACTCATTGCCATTCATGGGCGGTCCGTATGAAAAGCCAGAGGCCGAGATCGAGAGCGACCTAGCTCAGTTGACGCATTTGCTCGATGCCGAGACCGTCTTTGTTTCGCACAGCCCAGCTCTCGGAGAGCTTGATCCCGGGTTCGGGGATGCACAAATCGGCAGTCGTTCACTGCGCAACTTCCTTGAAGCAAACCCGTTTCGGGCACACATTCATGGGCACAGCCATGCGGGGTTCGGCCGGTACGGGGCCCATTTCAACGTGGCGTCGGGCGGGCGCGCGAGGGCGATGATTCTCGATCTTGAAACGATGCAGCATCGGATCATCAGTGAAGAACCGGACAAGGTCGAAGCCTAACCAGAACGACCTTACGCACCGCCTGCGGATCGCCGCCTCGCCGACGCTCCTTCTGCTGGATCCGGAGGGCCGCATCGCAGTGGTAGACCGCTGGCCCAGCGATCTTCTGCGCGGCGAGCAGTTGTTGCGAACGCTGCAAGCGAAGCTGCCGCTGCCGTAAGTAGAGCTGCCGGACGAGTAGCCGAGATCGCGTCCGTCGCTGTGCTGCACTCAGGCTGTAGTTTGGGGAAAGGCATTGAGAGTGACGTGTGCTTGGGTGGTCGGCCACAAGGAGGCAATCCACTTGGCCGCGTCGGCATCCCGTAGATGTGATCCGTTCCGCCCGCCTCTGCCGTCGTCCCTGGATTACGGCGAAATCGGAAACCGACCCACTACCGAGCGTTCAAACGTCTCCCAAAAATTATTGTGACAGTACTTGACACTGGCGTATTTCTGCATTATGCTGGAGGAGCATGAACGAATACTTGACGCTGGCCGAGTTGGCGGAGGCGGCGGGGGTGCCGGCGCGGACGATCCGGTTCTATATTGCGCGGGGGCTGGTTGACGGACCGCTGAAGGCGGGGCGGGGGGCGGCGTATACGCTGGAGCATCTGGCGCGGCTGGAGCGGGTTAAGAGGCTTCAGGCGGAAGGGCGGATGCTTTCCGAGATTGGCCGCATTGTGGGTGGGGTGGAGGCGGAATATGCCGCCGAGCCGACGGCGTGGTGGCAACATGGAGTAGCAGATGACGTCGTGGTATGGACGCGAGCGGATATGAGTCCCTGGCGGACGCGGCAGGTCCGTGCGGCGATCGACGAATTGGCGCGTTTTCTTCACAAAGAAAGGAAGGAGTAGGAGATGAGCACGACAGCAGCGAGTTTTGCGCCGGTTGCGGCGCCGACCGGAGAACCTATACGCCTGGCGATGCAGAGGTTGTGGCTGAGCGGGCGCGTTTTGCCCGCGGGCGCGCGCCTCACGGTGCAGCACGTGTTTCGATCGGGGGAAGACAAGCCGCTCGAAGTAGTCTACTCGTTTCCTTTGCCTCGCGACGCGGCGTTGCGCGCGTTTCGGATCACGGGAGAGGGTTTCGAAGCGCACTCGGAGCTGAGGCAGACCGAGGAGGCCGTGAAGGCGTACGAACAGGGTATCGCGGACGGCTCGCTCTCGGCGCTGGCCCGCCAGTACGGCGACGGCGTGGTGAATCTGACGGTCGGCAACATTCGTCCGAACGAGACGGTTACCGTCCATCTCGAGGTGCTGGCCGGCGTCGAGCTGCGCGACGACGGGTTCCGGTTCCGGTTTCCGTTCACCCTCGCGCCGGCGTATCACCGGCAGATGAAAGCCGCCGTTGTGGCGGAGGGCGAAGGCGAAATGGAGCTGCCGCCCAGCCAGTTCGGCGACATGATTCTGCCCCGCTTTCGCGAGGATGCCGCTTCATTGCACGAGGTGGGATTCGATCTGTCGGTGCTCCATCAGCTCGCTGTCGAGGAGATCGGATCGCCGTCGCACTCAATTCGCGTGAGACAGGACGGAATGGCGCCGGCGCGTGTGGCGCTGGCGCCGGAAAAGGACGTCCCGAATCGCGACCTGGTGCTCGACGTCCGGTACAAAGAGACCGCCGCGCAGATGTTCGCCGGCGCGACCGGCGAGGGGAAGCGGGCTTTTGCCGCGATCGTGCCGTCCACGCTGTTTGGAGTGAACACGGAGGCGCCGCGGCGCACGGTCATTGTCCTGGACCGGTCGGGGTCGATGCAGGGCGCGCCGATTGCGCAGGCGCGCAAAGCCATCGAGGCATGCCTCGCCGCACTTTCAGAAAGCGACTGGTTCGGCCTGGTGGCGTTCGACGACCAGGTGGAAAGCATGTCCGCCGGATTGCTTTCCGGGACGCGCGAGAACCGCCAGAAAGCGCGCGCGTTCCTGGGCCGGGTGGATGCGCGGGGCGGAACCGAGCTGGCACGAGGGTTTCTGGAGGCCGCGCGCATGCTCCACGGCGGCGGCGACGTGCTGATTCTCACGGATGGCCAGGTGGCCGGCACGGAACAGATTCTGGCGCAAGCGCGTGCCGCGAGCATTCGCCTGTCTTGCCTGGGCATCGGCAGCGCCAGCCAGGACCGTTTTCTGGCCCTGCTGGCCCGCGAGACCGCTGGGGTCAGCCGTTTTGTGACGACGCGCGAGCGGGTGGACCTGGCCGCGGTGGATCTGTTCGCGAGCATCGGGCGACCGGTCGCCTCCGGGCTGAAGGCTTCCAGCAACGTGCAGCCGGAGCCTCCTTCGGCGGTGTTCGCCGGCACTCCTATTCTTCTGTTCGGCGAGACCGAGGAGCATCCTGGCGCCGTCGAGTTGACGTGGGATGGCGGCCGGCTGGGCCTGCCGCTGCCTTCGGGGGACAGCGAAACCGGCCAGACTGTCCGATTGCTGCAAGGCTCGCGGCTGATCACGGATTGGGAAAGCCGGTACCCGAGCGAAGAAGCCCTGGCGCCGCTGGAAAAACGGCAGCAGAGCCGGGTGGGCGCGCGCCTGCTGGCTTTGAGCCAGGCGTACGGGCTGGCCAGCCGCGAGATGTCGCTGGTGGCGGTGGTGAAGCGGGCGGGCGATCGCGCCGACGAACTGCCGGAGACGCGGGTCGTGCCGGTCGGCATGCCGCAGGACGTCCGATTCGGTTCCTATTTTGGTGGGGGGACTACCGGCAGCTTCACGATGATGGCACCCATGGCAGCGCCGGCCGCCGCTCCGGCTGCGGGAAGAGGTTTCCGGCTGGGTGCGGCACTCCAGGGGATGATCACCAGAGTGCGCCTTCCGAGGGAGGTCGAGGCGGAAGTGAGCGCCGATCCTCTCGTGGAACTGGCTTCAGAACTGGAGCCGGACGGCGGGATGCCGGGCCGCAGCGCTTCGGTGCGGGCGGCACGGTCGGTCGCAGCGGTGCTCGCGTTCGTGGCGGAGGGCCACACGCTCACAGCCGGCGCATTCCGGTCGCACGTGGCGCGGCTGGTCGGATTCCTGAAGTCGGCAGGCGGGGTCTCGGATCGGGAGAAAGCGTCGATTGAGCGGGCGATCGAAGCGGCTTCGAGCGGAAGCGCGCCCCGCGGCGACTGGCTGGCGCTGGCCCGCGCGCCGGGCGCGGAGTGGGCGAAGATCGAAAAAGCTCTGAAGGCCTGAGTCCTACCCGGGCAGCATCTTGGAGATGTCGTTGTAAAGCACGAAAGCCATCACGGCCATCAGGAAGACGAAGCCGAGCTTAAACACGGCTTCCTTGACGCGGAGGCTGAGGTCGCGGCGCATCAGCATCTCGACCAGCAGCAGGACAATCACGCCGCCGTCGAGGATGGGGATGGGCAGGAGGTTGAAGACCGCCAGGTTCAAGCTCACCACCGCCATCAGGGCGAAGAAGGCCACCGCGCCCTCACGGGCGGCATCGCCGGAAAGCCGTGCGATCCCGATCGGACCCTCGATCGACCTGGCCGACATGCGGCGCTCGGCAATTCCCCTGAGAAACTGGTAGATGAGCGTGGCGTTCTTGAGGTTCTGCTGCGCGGACTCGCGCAAAGCCTGGACGAAGGGGAGTTGCGTCATGATGACCCTGGGCTGGGGCAACACGCCGATCATCCAACGGGCCGGAGAACTCGGCGGGTCCTGCGTATACACAGGCTGAATCACGGCCCGATATTGCCGGTCATCGCGGAGGTACTCAATGGTCACCGGCTTGCCTCCGGAGGCGCTGATGACTTCGTGCAAGCCGTGCACGGAGCGAAGCTGCTGGCCGTTGGCGCTGCGCAGCACATCGCCCTTCTTCAGCCCGGCCTTCTCGGCCGGCATCCCGCGCGAAACGGCGGCCACCTGCACCTCGCCCTGCTCCTGCCAGCCGGCCGATCCCAGGCCGGTGCGCTGCTCCAGGACGGGCGTCACGGAGAGCCAGAATTCGTTCCCGGCTCGCGAAATCCGCACATCGAGCGGGCGATTGGCGTTGGAGACCTCGCGGATGTAGATGTCCTCCCAGGTGGGGTTCCTGAGGTTGTCGATGGTGAGAATGCGGTCGCCTTCGCGAATGCCCGCCTTGGCCGCGGGCGAGCCCGGGGTGACGTACCCAATGACCCCCTCCATGGCCGAGGAGGGCATCTTCGGGAACTTCACCATGTACAGCCCGGTAAGCAGCCCGACCGCCAGGACGATGTTCATCGCCGGGCCGGAGAAGGCAATCACGAGCCGCTGCCAGCGGGGTTTGGCCAGAAATGCCCGGGGATCGCCGACGTTCTCATCGGTGGACTGCTCGCCCGCCATCTTCACGTAGCCGCCGAAGGGTATCGCCGAAACCCGGAAATCGGTTTCGCCTTTGCGGAAGCCGAACAGGCGCGGGCCGAAACCGAAGCTGAACACGTCGATCTGCACGTCGAACCAGCGCGCGGCCAGGTAATGACCGAGCTCATGGATCAGGATCATGACCCCGATCAGCACCACCAGCGACAGAACATCTTGAAAAGCCGGCATAGTTAGACTCTCGCGACGGACCGGGTCCTCACGGACGCATCCAGGCTGCGCACCAGGCCACGGGCCACCGCGCGCGATTCCTCATCTATTTCGAGCACTTCCCCCACCGAACGTGGTTCCCGCACGGGCACCCTCTCGAGAGTCTCCTCGACCACCTCGGAGATGCCCGGGAACGAGATCCGCCCCTCCAGAAAAGCCTCCACAGCAACCTCATCGGCCGCATTCAGCGTGCAGGTGGCCGAACCTCCCGATTCCTGCGCGCGGTAGGACAAGGCCAGCAGGCGGAACTTGTCCAGGTCGGGCGGTGCGAATTCCCAGTGACGCGCGACCTGCCAATCCAGGCGAGGCACCGGCGCCGAGGCTCGGGCCGGGTAGGTCAAAGCGTACTGAATGGGCATGCGCATATCGGTAGCCGAAATCTGGGCGACGACGCTGCCGTCCTTGAACTCTACCATGGCGTGAACGGAAGATTGCGGATGGATGACCACCTCGACCTCGGAGGGGGCGACGCCGAACAGCCAGCAAGCCTCGATGACCTCGAACCCCTTGTTCATCATGGTCGCCGAGTCGATGGTGATCCGTTTCCCCATTTTCCAGGTGGGATGATTGAGCGCCTGCTCGGGGGTCACTGCGGCCAGCTCCATCTTGGGCGTCCCGCGAAACGGGCCGCCCGAGGCGGTCAGGATGATGCGGGTGACTTCACTGCGCTGGCCGGCCCGGAGACATTGGTGCACCCCGTTATGCTCGCTATCCACGGGGATCAGCTCGGCGCCGGCCGCCCGCGCCACCTCCGTCACCAGCTTTCCGCTTGCCACCAGCACCTCTTTGTTCGCCAGGCCAATCGTTTTCCCCAGCCGGGCCGCGGCGTAAGTCGCCTCCAGACCGGCGACCCCGACAATGGCCGACATCACGAAATCCACTTCCGGGGTTGCGGCTGCTTCCACCCTAGCCTGGGGACCCGAGCGCAGTTCCGGCCAGGCGGATGCAGGCAATCCGGTCTCACCTAACCTCTTCATTAGATTCGCCCGGGCCGATTCCGTTGCAACAACCGCGAGGCGGGGCTTGAACTCGACGATCTGCGCTGCCAGCAGCTCGACATTCCGGCCGGCCACCAAGGCGAACACCTCAAATTCGTCGCGGCGGCTGCGGAGGACGTCCAGGGTGCTGCACCCGATGGACCCGGTGGAACCGAGGATGGTCAAAGTTCTCATGGGCTGTCCAAGGACAGCCCTACCAGTATAAAACCAACCCGGAGGTTTCTGCGCGGAGGGGTCCTGCACTACCAGACGGCACGGGGATAGTGCTGGTGGATTCTCTCGTCCTTGGTGATCAGGGGTGCGTCGTTGGCCCGAGCGTTGGCTACGATCAAGCGGTCGAAGGGGTCCCGCACCCAGCCCTCTTTCAGAGCATGGTCCACCACGATCCGGAAGGGCAGATCGCAGATGCGGAGCCCGAGGTCCTGGCTTAGCGCGCCCACCACCCTCGAGGCGGTCGGCTTCAGCCTGCCGATCTCGTGAAGCAGCTCCAGCTCCAGCACCGCAGCCGGGGACGCCAGGAGGTCGTGCTCCTCGATGGCTGACCGCGCGGCCGCGCCCAGTTTCTCGACCTCGCCGAGGTAGAGCCGGACGAGTACGTGCGTGTCCAGGTAGATCATCCGAGCTCCGTCCACTCCTTCAGCCAGTCCATCCCGATGATGTCATCGGGGTCGCCGTCGAACCCCGTTCTCTTCTTCAGGCGGCCCAGCTTGGAGGCGCGCTTCTCGGGGACGATTCTCAGGACGGTTCCCTTTCGGAGAACCTCGACGGGCGCTCCGGTAGCGATGGCCTGGTCCAGAATCCGGTAGATGTTCTCGCGCAGTTTGGAGGCTGTGATCTGCATTGGCTTGTCCCTCACGATGATGTTAGCATACGTACGCACGTTCTGTATAGTACGTACGATTGCCAGTCGCCGGCTACTCGTTCACGTGCACCACCTTGGCGGGCGGGAAGCCGTTGAACCAGGTGGCGGAGGCGTTGCTGTAGGCGCCGATGTTGTCGGAGTAGACCAGGTCTTCGATTGCCAGGTCGGGCAGCTCCTCGGATTGGGAGATGGTGTCCAGGCCGTCGCAGGTTTGGCCGAAGACGGCGCAGATTTCGGTCGCGCCCTTCTTGAAGGCCTTGATGTGGTACTGGCAGTGGTCGAAGATGATGCCGGAGAAAGTGTTGTAGACGCTGTCGTCGATGTAGTAGCAGGTTTTGCCGTCGCGGACGGCCTTGCCGATGATCCGCGCCACCGAGATGGCCGCCGTGGCCACCAGGAAGCGGCCGGGTTCGGCCAGGATCTGGATGTCGGCGGGGAACAGCCGCCCGATCTCGGCGTTGATCTTCTTGGCCAGGACGCCGATCGGCCGGACGTGGCGGTTGTAACGGACCGGGAACCCGCCGCCGATGTCCAGGATCTTGATCTGGTGGCCGCGCGCCTGGGCTTCGCGCATCACGGCCGCCGACATGTTCAGGGCCTGCACGAAGTTCTCGAAGTTGGTGCACTGGCTGCCCACGTGGAAGCTCACGCCCTCGACCACCAGCCCGATTCGAAATGCTTCCGAGATGAGGTCCACGGCCTGGCCCGGGTCGCAGCCGAACTTGGAGGACAGCTCGACCATCGAGCCGGTATTGGGCACGCGCAGCCGCAGCGCCAGGCCGGCGTGCGGGGCGTAGCGCCGGATCTTGCGCAGCTCCTCGAGATTGTCGAAGGTCACCAGCGGCTTGTACTGGTCCAGGGCCTCGAGCGTTTCCTTGGGTTTGATGGGGTTGGCGTAGACGATCTTGTCCCAGATGAAGTCCTGGCGCTCCTGGGCGGGAAGGTGCTTGATGTTCTCGTACACCAGCATGAACTCGGGCAGCGAAGCGACGTCGAAGCTGGCGCCGGCGCGGAAGAGCGTGCGGACGATCTCGGGGGCGGGGTTGGCCTTCACGGCGTAATACGCCTGCACCTTGGGGAGATGCTTCCTGAAGGCCGCGTAATTGCGGCGGATCAGGTCGTGGTCGATCACCACCACGGGGGTGCCGTGCTGCCGGGCGATGGCTTGCAGTTGTCTCGAGTTCATTCGAGGACCGGGTCCGAGCCGTCTAGCATCTTCACCTTGTTATGGAGGAAGTACTCCTTGGTCAGCGCCTGCATCATTTTGTCGCGCCGATCGTAGAGCCGCCGCAGCTTGCGCGGTTTGTGTTTGGCCAGCGCGTAGTGCGTGAGGATGGGCATGGCGATGGTCGTGTCGGTGTAGCAGACCACGGCGTCGGGCAGGCGGTCGGGGTCCACCTTGCCCCAGCTCACGGCTTCGCTCGGGGTGGCGCCGCTGAGGCCGCCGGTGTCGGGACGCGCGTCGGTGACTTGCAGGAAGTAGTCCTGGCCGAATTCCTTGATGCGGAGCACTTCCTGGATCTGCGGCTCGGTTTGGAGCATGAAGTTCTTGGGGCTGCCGCCGCCCCAGAGGACCACGGCGCTCCTGCCGCCGGAGCGTTTGGCCGCGAGCACGAAGGCCGTGGTTTCGTTGACGTCGATGGAGGGATTGAGGCGCAGCTTGTTGCCCCTCAGCTCGACGCCGGCGACGTTCATGCCGATGGTTGAGTCGCCCGGCGATGAGGTGTAGCAGGGCACCCCCGCGCGATAGGCGGCGGCCAGCACCGAGACGTCCTTGACGCCGGCCTGGCGCTCCCATTCGGCGGCATACCTGCCGAGCAGGTAATGCAGCTCGCCGGTGCCCATCTCCTTCTGGAATTCGGGCTGGACCAGAATGCTGCGCAGGATCTCGTCGGTGGCCATCAGACAGTCGCTGTAGCCGAGCAGCACGTCGTAGATGCGGACGATGTCGTTGTTGCGCAGCTCGGTGTCGTCCATCTTGAAGCTGCCGACGCGCACCGGGTAGTTCAGGGCGAAGTGGAGGTCGTGGTAGAGGTTCGCGCCGGTGGCCACGATCCAATCGACGAAACCGGCCTTGATGAGCGGGACGATGGAGGAGCAGCCGAGGCCGGCCGGCGTGAGCGCGCCCGACAGGCTCATGCCGACGGTCACGTCCGGCTTGAGCATCTTCTCGACGAAAAGCTGGCACCCTTCCTTGAGCCGCGCCGAGTTGTAGGCGAGAAACGTGTGGTCGACGAGGTCGGCGAGCTTTTCCTTGCCGGTGAGGTTCTTGGGCAGGATGCGCTTGCCGGACATGTACTTGTCCCGTTGCGGGCACTTCTTCTTCTTGAGCCAGTCCGGCATTTCCGAGAGGTCTTCGCGATAGCGGCGGGGGGTGTCGTCGGTCTTTGCCATAGTTCAGAATACGATTATGGCAGAATCATGCAACGCGACCGGGCAAACGCCCGCGGCGCTCGGCTTCTCGATGCCGGCGGAATGGGAGCGCCACGAAGCCACCTGGCTCGCCTGGCCGCACAACCCCACCGACTGGCCGGACAAGCTGGATACGATTCGCTGGGTCTACACCGAGATCGTGCGCAGGATCGCGCCGGGAGAGACGATTCGCATGCTGGTCAATTCCTCGGCCGCGGAGAAGCAGGCGATCAGGGGCCTGGTGCGCGCGGGCCTCGATGTTGGGCAGGTTGAGGTCATCGTGCACCCCACCAACCGCGGCTGGACTCGCGACATGGGGCCGGTGTTCGTGCGGCGGGGCCTGGAAACGGCCATCGTTCACTTCCACTTCAACGCCTGGGCGAAGTATCCCGACTGGCGAAAGGACCGCCGCGTGCCGGAGATTGCGGCGAAGCGGCTGGGAAAGCGGCTGTTCCACGCCGAGTCGAACGGGCGCGCGTTGGTACTGGAAGGGGGCGGCATCGAGGTCAACGGCCGCGGCACGCTGCTGACGACAGCGGAGTGTTACCTCGACCCGCGGACGCAGGTTCGCAACCCAGGGCTCGGCCGGGAAGAATTCGAGGAGGCGCTCAGGGAGTACCTCGGCGTGACGAACATCTTCTGGCTGGGCGGCGGCGTGGCGGGCGACGACACGCACGGGCACGTCGACGACATCTGCCGGTTTGTGAATCCGAAGACCGTGGTGCTGGTTAAGGAAGACGATCCCGAGGACATCAACTACCGCGCGCTGGCGGAGAACTGGGAGCGGATTCGGGATCTCCGGCTCGAGGACGGGTCGAGGCCCGAGGTGGTGGCGCTGCCCATGCCGGGGCCGCTGTACTTCGATGGCGACCGGCTGCCGGCGAGCTACGCCAACTTCTACATCTCGAACGCGGCGGTGATCGTGCCGACCTTCAACGACCCGAAGGACCGTGTCGCCCTGGGTGTTTTGGGTGAACTCTTCCGGGACCGGCCGGTGGTGGGCATTCATGCCGTGGATCTGGTGCTGGGCTTCGGCACGTTGCACTGCCTGACGCAGCAGGAACCGGCGGAGTAGGCTGCAGGAGATGGCTTCTCTCTATTCTGTTTTTGCTCTTCTCGCCACCGGAATCCCCGCCTTGGCGGCAGGCGACTTTCGGGACCCCGACCTGCCCCTCGACGTCCGCGTGAGCGATCTTGTCTCCCGCCTCACGCTCCAGGAGAAGATCTCGCTCATGGCGAGCACCCAGCCCGCGATCCCACGGTTGGGGATCGAGGCGCGAAATGTCGGCAGCGAAGCCCTGCACGGCGTGGCATACAGGTATGCAACCGTCTTCCCTCAGGCAACCGGGCTGGCGCACACCTGGGATCCGGAGCTGATCCGCGCGGTCGGATCGGCGATCGGCGATGAAGCGCGGGTGTACCACAACGACCCGAATACCAAGGCGGGCTTGCAGTTCTGGAGTCCCGTGGTGGATTTGGCGCGCGACCCGCGCTGGGGCCGCACCGAGGAGGTCTACGGCGAGGACCCCTACCTGTCGGCAGCCATCGGCGGGGCGTTTGTGCGCGGCATGCAGGGCGACGACCCGCGTTACTACAAGACCGTTCCGACCCTCAAGCATTTCGCGGCCAACAGCATGGAGAACAACCGCCAAAGCGCCTCCTCGAACGTGGGTCCGCGGAACCTGCGGGAGTACTACCTGAAGCCGTTCGAGAAGATCACTCGGGAACAGCAGGTGCAGTCCTACATGGTGGCTTACAACGCCATCAACGACCTGCCCTGCGCGGTCACGAACCTGATCCGGGACGTTGCGCGCGGCGAATGGGGGTTTAACGGCCTGATCGTCACCGATGCTGGGGACCTGACCGGGCTGATCGATGGTCACCACTATGTGAGCACCATCGCGCAAGCGGCGGCGGCCATCGTCAAAGCGGGCATGGACAGCATCACCGACGATCAGGCGATCCCGGCGGTGCAGGCCGCCGTCAACCAGGGGCTGCTCGCGGAATCCGACCTGGACCTGGCCCTGCGACGGAACTTCCGCGTCCGCTTCCTGATGGGCGAGTTCGATCCCCCGGAGATGGTGCCGTTCAATACCATCCCGTCCTCGGCCCTGATGAGCCCCGAGCACACGGCGCTGGCGCGGCGCACCGGGCGGGAATCCGTGGTGCTGCTCAAGAACAGCCAGGGACTGCTGCCGCTGGACGCGACAACGCTGAAGACCGTGGCGGTCATCGGCCCGCGGGCCGATGAGGTGGAGAGGGACTGGTACGCCGGCTACCTGCCTTACAAAGTGACGCCGGTCGATGGTATCCGCCAACGGGTCGGGACGGGCGTCCAGGTTCTGTTCCACGAAGGGACCTCGAAGATCGCGCTCAAGGCTCACGGCAACAACCGCTACCTCAGTGCCGGTGTCGCTGGAAACGCGATGCTGACCGCCATTTCCATCAACGCCGGCCCTGGGGAGACCTTCATCGCCGAGGATTTGGGCTGGGGATGCACTACGCTGCGCTCGGCCGTGAACGGGCGGTACGTGACCGCCAACTACCAGGGCCAGTTCTATGCCTCGGAAGAAAACGCCTACGGGTGGCTCAACACTTTTTGCTTCTATTTCGTTCCCGGTCCCGGCGGCACGGCGATCCAGTGGCTCAACTACTATCTCACCGTCGGAAACTGGAGCGGGAGCCAACTCTACCTGGCATCCTCCGCATCCAGTTCGCAGCAGGCGTTCGATGTCGTCGAATTGGAGAACGGCACTCAGCGGGCCGCGGCGCTGGCGGCCCAGGCCGACGTGGCGGTGGTCGTCGTAGGCAACAACACCACAATCAACGGCAAGGAGGCCGTGGACCGGCCCGATATCATTTTGCCTCCCCCGCAGGACGATCTCATCCAGGCGGTGTATCAGGCCAATCCCAAGACCGTGGTGGTGCTAGTATCCAGTTACCCGAACGCCATGAACTGGGAAGACCAGAACGTTCCCTCCATCCTTTACACCTCGCACGGCGGGCAGGAACTCGGGAACTTCCTCGCCGACGTACTGTTCGGGGACTACAATCCGGCCGGCCGGCTGACGATGACGTGGTTCCAGTCCGCCGCCGACCTTCCGCCGATCGAGGATTTCGACATCCGCAAGGGGCGCACTTACTGGTATTTCCAGGGCCAGCCGCTGTATCCGTTCGGATATGGGTTGAGCTACACGAGCTTCGACTACCGGAATCTCGCGGTGACGCCGGGCGCCGCGGGCCCACAGGATACGATCGGCGTGAGCCTGGAGGTGCAGAACACGGGTTCCAGAGCGGGCGACGAGGTGGTCCAGCTCTACGTGCACGCGCGGGATTCGAAGGTGCAGCGTCCGCTCCAGGAGCTGAAGCGATTCCAACGCATCGCCCTCCAGGCCGGCGAGACGCGCTCGGTTAGCTTCACGCTGCCGGTCTCGGAGGCGGCCTTCTGGGACGTGCGGCGCGGCAAGTTCACGGTGGAGAAGGGGACGCTGGAGATCCGCGTTGGCGGCTCGTCGCGCGACATCCGGCTGCACGGGGAGGTGCGGATCGACGGGGACGTCCTGCCGCCTCGCAATGCGTTCGAGGTGCTGCGGGCGGAGAACTACGACGACTACTCGGGCGTGCTGCTTACCCGCGCGGGCGACGGCACGCAAGCCGCCGGCTACATCCACGACGGAGACTGGCTGGCCTTCCATGAGGTCGATTTCGGCGCCGGCGTTACCGGGATGGAAGCCCGCGTCTCGAGCGGTGGCGGTGGCGGGACCATCGAAGTGCACCTCGACCGGCTGGACGGTCCGGCGGCGGGCGTTTGCGCGGTTCCGGCCACCGGGGATTGGTATACGTGGACGACCGTCACCTGTCCGAACGTGCAGGCGAGCGGGCTGCACGACACGTTTCTGGTTTTCCACGGCAGCGGCAACGGGCTGTTCAACCTGAACTGGTTCCGCTTCGCCTCCGACAGCGCGGACGCTCCGACGGTGGACGATGGGGGTGCGGTGGACGCGGCCGGCTACACGCAACCGTTGCTCCGCGGGTCGTGGGGCGCGGTCTTCGGCCACAACCTCGCCTCGACCACGCGGAGTTGGAATCTCACCGATTTCCGCGGCACCACGGCGCCCACTTCGCTCGACGGCACGCGGGTCCAGGTCAACGGCATCGCCGCCGCGATCTGCTTCGTGATGCCGACCCAGGTGAATTTCCAGGTGCCGGATGGCGTGAACATCGGCGAAGGGGTGGTGCAGGTGATCACGCCGGCGGGGGCCAGCCGGCCTGTGCGCGCCGTCATCGACGAGGCTCAGCCCGCGTTCTTTGCTCAAGTGCTTGGCGGGCGCAACTGGGTCACGGCGCAGCACGTGGGTTATTCGAGAGTGGGCTTGCCAGAGTGGGCGCCGGGGCCGCCGCCCGCCACCCCCGCCCGGCCCGGCGAGACGATCATTCTGTGGGGCTCCGGCTTCGGCCAGACCTGGCCGCCGATTGTGCCGGGCCTACTGGTCACCGCGCCTTTGCCGCTGGCCGATCCGGGCGTCCTCAAGGTGACTATCAACGGCGCGCCGGCTGCCGTCCAATACGGGGGCATGACCATGGCCGGCGTGTATCAGCTCAATGTGGTCGTGCCGGACCTGCCCGATGGCGACCACCTGGTGGCTGCCACCGTGGGCGGGCGCTCGACCAAGGTGGAGGCGTATCTCCCGGTGCGGCGGTAGCGCGGGGGCGGCTCTCATGGCCCAGTTCGCGATGCGGCGAATGCCGGACCAAGGGGTCCGGCGCGGTCCAGGGGGACCGCCCCACAAACCCGTGCCAGTGCCAACCTATGCCTTAAGTAAACAGTACTGGCTTTAATCCCGGTCACCGATCACCTGCTGCACCGGGTGATTGGCGTCCTTCTCATACTGGCAGTGCAGATGAGCTTCAAGCGGGACGCTCCCTCCACCTCCAAACGAACTTAGCAGCTCGCAATGGCTGAGTCGCAACTGCAAACGAAGTGTTGTGCGACCTGCGCGGCTCCACTGGGTGACAGTCGCATGTCCTGGGAATCGATCGCTTGATTCGTGAGGGGAAGCCTTCCCGGACGGCGGAGGCTCGGCTGTTCGATCTGGGCCTGGTCGAAATCAAGCAGCTCCGGCAATACCGGCTAGTTTCCTTCGCAGCATGCAGACCTTCTGCGTCTCCGCCAAGCACCTGGCCGAAGCCGTGCAGTACCGGAGTCTGGATGGGAGCTAGCGGCGCTGCGGGAACCTTCCCCCGTCGCGCGGCGTCCAATTGACCAGCGCAGAGGAAAGGAAGGTGCTTGTGAGAATCGCGAGTCTTTCTGTGCCGCTGGTGTGCACTGTGCTGCTGGCGGCTGATCCTCCAGTTGAATTCCGGGTATCCGGACCCTATACCCACGACAACCTGTCCCTATTCCTGATCCACAGCTTGAGCGGTGGGAAGGCCACCCACTATCTGACGCTCAAAGACGCCATGGCGCAGAAGAAGGTTGTGGTCCATGAGACCAAGAACGTGAACGAGTTGGCGATTGAGAACCTGTCCGATCAGGACGTGTTCATCCAAGGAGGCGATATCGTCAAGGGCGGCGCGCAGGACCGTATGCTGAGCAACGACTTCGTCCTGGCGCCCCGCTCCGGCAAGGTGCCCATCTCGGTTTTCTGCGTCGAGCACGGACGCTGGAGCCAGCGCGGCGCCGAGCCGGCGCGCCAATTCGCCAGTTCGGCCGACATGGCCGGTGCCAAGAACCTCAAGATTGCCGCGCAGGCCAATAAGAGCCAGACAGACGTCTGGAACGAGGTGGCCAAGACGCAGGGAGCCTTGGCCGCGAACACCCGTGCCGCGGGCGCTGGGGGCGGCGTAGGGAGCGGGGTCCGCGCGCCGGCCTCTCCCTCCAGCTACCAGCTCAGCCTGGAGAGCCAGCCCGTCGCCGAGGCGGTCGAGGGCTACGTCAAGGCCCTGAACGGCGTGGCCGCCGGCAAGGCGGACGTGGTCGGGCTGGCCTTCGCGGTCAACGGCGAGGTGAACAGCGCGGACGTCTACTCGTCGCCCGAACTGTTTGCGGCCATGTGGCCGAAGCTGCTCAAGTCCAGCGCGGTCGAGGCGGTGCGGCTGCTGGAAAAAGGGAAGTCATTCCCGCCCTCATCGGTCTCCGCCGTCCAGGCCCTGCTGCGCGACGCCGAGGCGGGGAAGGAGTCGGCCGTGGACATCAACCGGCGCGTGAAGCTGGTCAGCCGCGAAAGCGACCAAGAGATGCTCTTCGAGTCGCGCGATGGCGCCGGCTGGATCCATCGCAACTACATCAAGAAGTAAGCGTCAGTACACCCACCGGACTTCGAACCCGACCGAGGCGTCGAAGACCCTGGTTCCCATGGTGGTGAGCCAGCCCTCGGCGACGTAGCGGCCCTGCGGCAGAGGGTTCTGGTCCGGTCCGACCAGGCGCACCTGGATCAGGAAGCTCTTCTCGCCCGGCCCGAACACCTCGGTTCGGACGACTTGGGGGAACGCCTTTCCGTCCGACCAGCGGTATACGGTCTCCCCTTTTTCGTTGCGGATGACGAAATCGAAAGTCTGGCCGGTGGGGAAGGTGAGCGTAACGGGCTGGGCGGTGTTGCGCAAGGTGATTCGCACATTCGCCAGCGGCGCGCTGGTTGCGGGACTTACCGGCGGCATCATGTCCACGACATAGATCGAGTTGTCGAGGGCGAGCGCGAAGCCGAACTCGGGCGCCGGACCCACGGTCGCTCCGCCCACGCGGGCATAGGTCAGCTCCCACGAGCCATAGCTGGGCCCTCCGGTGGCTTGTCTGCGCAAGGCCAGGCCCACGCCCGGCAGAAAGACCTCGCGCTCGATGCCGATCTGGAAGACGCCCGGGTAGAGTATCTCGAGAGCGCAATCGTACTTGCCGATGGCTCCCTGGTAAGGAAGGCTGCGGGAGTTGACCACGGCGGTACGGCAGCAGGTGCCCGGCAGAACCGTGGTGTACTCCTTGCCGAGCGGGGCCTGGAAGGCCCACCATAGTGGCTCCACCGCTTGACTCGGGTCATAAGCGACCACCGCGCCGCTGTCGTCTTGGCGCAGCCAGTAGTCCGTCTCCGGGAAGCCGTTGAGCAAGTAATAAGTCTTGCCGTTGAACTCACCAGTCTTGGTGATTTCCAGCGTGAGGGTCGTTCCGGCGTGAGTGCCGCCGCCCTGGTAGATCCACAGGTTGCCTACCTCGAGCGGAAAGTAATCGGGTGGACGGGCGCAGACCGACTCCGGATTGCAGCAATCGAAGGGGACCAGATTGCAGAGACGCCTCCACAGCGCCGTTCTCTGCTCCGCTTGAGCCGGCGCGATGGAACTCGGCAGATCCCTTGAGAGGCCTTGCGGTCCGGGAGTGGAGGGAGCGCCCGCCCAGGCGACCCACAGCCCTGATACGGCGAAAGCCTGGAATAGCGTTTTCACGGCAGTGTCCCTCTTTTCCGACACTCAGACGTATCCCCCTGGGTGAGGGTTGCACGGGGGGAAGCAATTGAGATGCCAAACTCCGCCTCGCGGCCGAGCTGCTGCTGGAAACCGAACTCGTTGAAAAACCAGCCGGATGCGCGCGCCTCGCGCTCCGGGTCAGGGCCAGGCAGGACGACGGGCGTGTCACCCTACTGCCCCAGCGGCGGCGCGGAAGGAAACAGATCCCGCGAAAAAAACAAAACCGGGGCGGCGTCCGTGAGGTAATACAAGAGGAGAACGGCAATGGAACTTCTCGAACGCTTCGCACTTGGCGACATCGAAGCGTTCGAGACAGTCTTCCACCAGTTCCAGAGCGAAGTGTACGGTTGGATCGTCCGGGTGGTGCGGGACCCGGCAGCCGCCGAAGACCTGACGCTGGAGACCTTCTGGCGGATCTACCGATCGCGGGCCCGCTTCGACCCGAAGCGTTCGTTCGGAGCATGGGCGCGCCGGATCGCGACGCACCTGGCTTTCAGTCACCTGAAGGGGGTCCGCCACGAGGTCCCCCTGGTCCAGGACGTTCCCCAGACCTCTGCCGGGCCGGACGCCCCGGTGGAGGCAGTTCATGCCGCGGTGCGGCTGGCCTTTGGGGGCCTGCCGCCAAGGCTGCGAGCTGTCGCCGAGCTCGCGCTGATCGAAGAGCGGCCGTATTCGGAGGTCGCCCAAACGCTGGGCATCTCGGGTGGAGCCGTCAAGTCGCGCCAGTTTCGCGCCGTCCGGCTGTTGCGGAAGAGGCTGAGACGGCTGGGAGTGGAACCATGAACGATCACAACGACAACAAGCTTCGAGAGCTGCTGCGGGAAGCGTTCCGTCCGCCGGTAAACGCCGGAGGGGAGCGCGATCTGTGGCCTCGGATGCTGCGCAAACTGGACCAGGGGAACGGGCAACGCCCCTGGCTGGATTGGATCCTGGCTGGCCTGGCCGGCGCCTGGATCCTGGTGTTCCCCCAAGTAATTCCAAGTCTTCTGTATCACCTGTAATGGAGAGAGTCCTATGAGCACGCACCCCTATCTTCGAGCTTACATGGCGGGGATTGTGTTTCCGACCATGTTCGTGTTGGCGATCTTCGGGTTCTTCTGTGTGTCCCGTTTCGCGTACAACATAGAATTCCCGATCGAGCGTTTCATCATCTTCCCCCTGGCCCTGGTCCCCAATCTGTGGGGCGCCTGGAACATCGTCTATGCGGCTCAGCATTCGCACCGCCGCCTTCCCCTGGGCATCCACGGCGCGCTGCTGCCGGCGATCCTGCTGCCGCTCGCGTTCGTCGCTGCCCGAGCGCTGGACTTCCCGTTTCCGAGTTACTTCGCTACGGTGTTCTGGCTGGTCCTCCCTGGCCTCGTGATCATCTACTACCTCGTCTGGAAGTACCTCGTCGGCTACTTCAACGCGATGCTGGGAGTGGCTTGATCGGCGGCATGACGCAAACGATCCAAGTGGCTGTAAGGATGCGTCACAGACGAACTGGGGCAAGCCTGAGCGGGTCGCCGAACAAGCGCATGCATCTGACGGTCGGCGCGCCGCTCTCGGGCAGTTACGCGCCGCCCGCAGCTGATGCGCAGCGTCGGGCGGTCTCGAAAATGGTCACAGGAGGTTACCATGAAACATGCCGTTGAACTATTTTTTAGGATTGCGCTTTTAGCGTCTTCCTGGTTTCTCTGGTGGTGGGCGTTCAATACACCACTTTCAAATGTCATGAATCTATCTATCATTGTGGGAGGGGTATTGTTGGTATTCCCCCTTGTTTGGCTCGGGAGGAAGATACTCGA
>Ga0187878_1000907_pt1 | contig 31059 bp, 32 predicted proteins | sample June2016WEW_17_1_FD_132979 | JGI IMG/M metagenome (GOLD analysis project Ga0187878, IMG submission 132979) | Peatland microbial communities from SPRUCE experiment site at the Marcell Experimental Forest, Minnesota, USA - June2016WEW_17_150 | ecosystem: Environmental > Terrestrial > Soil >...
CCACTCGTATTCGCAACTTCGATCACAGTGGCAGCCATCGTAGCGATTCTGATACTTCTAACACCATTCCTGAGAAAGAAAGGCATCAGCGACTTCTATATGATGCACAGCGATCGTTAACTCTGCGAGCATCTGTCAGTAGCGTGCTCAGGCGAATGTTGAACGATGACGTGGCCGGCACCATGTGTTGGGCCCTCTCTAGTTACGTTGTATGGAGGAAACGCCACGAGACTACGAGATTTCCTAGGTGACCACGGGAGTCCCTCGGCGTATGTGGTGGCGTTGGATACGAATAGTGCAGTTGTATGGCTCAATGCAGAGGGATACTCCGATGAAAGGGCACGCGAGCTTTCCGATGTTCTTCGAAGGCTAACAGGCTCGACTGGGTGAGACGGCTGGCTTTTCTCTCATTCTGCCTTCTTTAGTTCGTCCAAGAAGCGTTTGCGGAATTTTGCGACCTTGGGCTCGATTACTATGCGGCAATATGCTTGACTGGGATTCCGTTTGAAGTACTCTTGATGGTAGGGCTCAGCCGCGTAGAATCTCTCGAACGGTGTCACTTCGGTTACGATCGGACGATCCCAAACTCTCGACGACTCAAGCTCAGCGATCAACTGCTCCGCAGTCGCTTTCTGCTCCGGGCTGTGGTAGAAAATCGCAGATCGGTACTGCGTGCCCATGTCAGGACCTTGACGGTTCAATGTGGTCGGGTCATGAATCGTGAAGAACACCTGTAGGATCTGCTTGAACGATATTATGTTCGAGTCGAAAGTGATCTGGGAAGCCTCCGCGTGCCCAGTCGTCCCCGTGCAGACCATTTCATAGGACGGATTCGGTACAGTACCGCCAGAGTAACCCGAAACGACATCCTCAACGCCTCTCAGTTCGTCATATACAGCCTCTAGACACCAGAAACAGCCCCCAGCCAGAGTTGCGATCTCTCTGCCTTTAGGCTGCGGAGTTGGTCGTGGTTGTAGTATCTGCATATGTAGCCATCCAGACACATGTTTAGACACCGAATAAATGCAGTTCCTTATTGATTGTGATACCTGCATATGTTCTTCCTAGCGTTAGTTTTCTTAGCCGCGGACGACTTTGAACGCGTGTCTCCGCGAAGGTGCCCGTAGAGGCCTTGCCTGTGACCTGTCCCAGCCAAGCCTTTAGTTTATCACTGTGCGGAGTTCGCGAACCTATCTTCACATCATGACCATGGCTTGCGAACCCTCTGCTTAACGCTTGACCCACATCCCCACTACCCAGAATTCCTCCCTTCAATATGCAAACCTCATTTCACCTTCATCCACGAGTCGAAACACATCATTTCGGCCGCTTCCTGACGCAAACAACGAAGCCACCATTTCTTACGTACGACAATCTGCCGTAGGAAACGCTTGGTGTCGTGTACACTATGTTGCTGGAACCTTCCACAATTCGCTTTCTGGCTGGATAGGCTTATGTAACGACTGTCGGGCTTTTGCTCAGAGAATATCTATGGAGCTTGTTCAGTCGATGCATCGCATCTTTTATCCTGACAGCATTGTCGTCATCGGTGTCTCGGAACGGCCAGATAACCTCGCTCGCACCATCGTCGCGAACCTTTGCGCTTTTGGTTACAAGGGTAGATTGTTCGCGGTTGGTAGGAGGACAGGAATCGTCCAGGGAATTCCCATCGCTGCCTCGCTGGATCAGGTTCCTGATGAGCTCGACCTGGCAGTGATCCTCACTCCCGCGGCTACTGTGCCGGATCTGATGGAAGCGTGTGGTCGAAAGCGCATTCGTCGCGTAGTGATCGAATCCGGCGGCTTCAGTGAGTTCTCACAAGAAGGGGGCCAACTGGAGCAACGACTTGTGGAGATTGCTCGCCGATGGGACATGCGTTTTGTCGGCCCCAACTGCATCAGCGTTATCAATCTCGAGAATGGAGTGTGCCTGCCTTTCGGAGATATGTCCACCGGTAACGCACGGCTAGGCCCAGTGTCGATTGTGTCTCAGAGCGGCGGGGTCTCATTAACCTATGTGGATCGGCTCTGCATGGCGGGCGTTGGAGTCGACAAGGCTGTCAGCATCGGCAACAAGACTGACCTGAATGAGAACGACTACCTGGAGTATCTGTTGCAGGACCCTGGCACGAAGATTGTTTGCGCGTATCTGGAGTCCATTGGTGATGGACGGAAACTGATGGATCTGGCTCGCTCCTCCAAGAAACCCATTATTGTCCACAAGGTCAATCGAGGAGAGGCGAGCCACCGCATCGCACTCTCTCACACGGCAGCACTGGCAGACGATGATCAGATCGTGAGTGCGGCTTTTCGTCAAGTTGGCATCTTTCGGGCTGACGACTTTCGTGAATCGGTCGCTATCGCGCAGGGACTGACGCTCCCGCCGGTCCGTGGGAAGAACTTAGTCGTCATTTCCCGTTCTGGCGGTCACGCTGTAATCGCGGCAGACGCGGCCGAGCGATACGGCTTCCAATTGGCTACGCTGCCCAACGAGTTCAGCGAACGTGTTCGTGCGCTTTTTCCTACCGATGTTATTGCGGTGACGAATCCGATTGATCTCGGCGTCATCTTTGACTTCGACATGTACGCAGGGATCGTGGAGGAATGCCTCAAGATGCTTTCGCCGGATGCCGTTCTCCTAATCAACACTTACACTCTATCAGAGGCTGAGGGAGCGCACCGGTTGGCAGGACGGGTCGAGGAGATCGTGCGAGAGTCGGGGCGACCGATTGCGTTCTGCGTCTATTCTCAAGGCAACGAGAGCCAAGTGGTTCAACAGCATACGAGCTTACCGGTCTTTGCTGAGATCGAAGACGCGATACGTGGGCTGGCCGCGTCTCGAGACTGGAACCGCAGGCAAGCATACCTCAACGAAGGAACAGACCATACCCTGGACATCTCCCGTGAAGAGGCACAGCACCCATTGACGACGTCAGGAGTTCTTACGGCGGATCAGGCCCTTGCCCTGTGCCAAGCCTATGGGATCCCTGTCGCATTAGGGGAGGTCGCCAACAACCCACAGGAAGCCGCGCGAGCTGCAGATCGGCTTGGCTATCCAGTGGCTCTCAAGGCGCTTGCGACACAGCTCGTCCATAAGACGGACATGGGCGGCGTAACATTGGGGTTGAATGATGCGACAGCAGTCAGACATGAAGCAGCAGCAATGCTGGCACGCGTTGCCTGTCCAGCGAGTTTGTTTGTCCAGAGAATGGTCAGCGACGGGTTAGAGGTCATCCTTGGCGGCAAACGAGATCGTAGCTTTGGTCCAGTTGTAATGTTCGGGTTAGGTGGGATCTATGTCGAGGTTTTCGGCGATGTGGCCTTTCGTGTAGCTCCACTCAGCAGGGCCGACGCCGAAGAGATGATTGAAGAAGTTCGCGGGAAACGCCTGCTCGAGGGAGCGCGCGGTAAGCCGCCTATGGATCGGGAAACACTCATCAAGGCACTTCTATCCCTTTCCCGAATGCTCGTCGAGAATCCTCGCCTCACCGAGGTGGACATCAACCCGCTGCTGGTTCTTGATCGCGGAGTAGTAGCGGTGGATGCACGTGCAGTGGTGGCGCCCGACTTTCCAGCATCAAAGTAGATACAGTATCAGTATGCCATGAAGTAGGTTGAGTGGATTCCGTGACTGGAAGTTGGAGATTCACTAGTGGTGTTGTTGCCCCGAAAGAGAGATTGGAGGCGGCTTGGTGGTTTGCCTTTCAGGGCGACAGAATTCTCGTTCAGCCAGAACCTTCTCAGACAAAGGTCCCCTGTCTTGTAGACTTCGCTGAGCTAGGATTGCCGTTCTTGCGCCAGAACTACATAGGCCGTCTTGATGGTCGCCACTGCTATGCGGTCGAGCTGCCGGAGGGGATCACTCCTCCAAAGGGGATGACCTTTGAGGGCCTCCGTCGGATATATGGTCGGATCGATGACGATCTATTCTCAGTGGCCGGTCGGGCCGTACAAATCGTCGACTGGGACAGGATGCATCAGTTCTGCGGCCGGTGCGGAGTCAGAACGAAAACCCACCCGACCGAACGAGCCAAAGAGTGCCCGCAATGTGGCGCCCTTCACTTCCCCCGTCTTGCCCCCGCGATAATTGTACTCGTCGAGCGTGGTCGAGAAATTCTGCTGGCCAGAGCCCGCCGCTTTCCAACAGCCATGTACAGCACCATAGCCGGGTTCGTAGAGCTTGGCGAGACACTGGAAGAGGCTGTCGTCCGCGAGGTACGCGAGGAGACCGGTATTTCTGTCAAGGAGATCCGCTACTTCGGGAGCCAACCCTGGCCCTTTCCCCATTCGCTCATGATCGGGTTTACAGCCAGTTACGCCGGGGGCAAAATCACACTAAGTGATGAGGAAAACGTGGACGCTGGCTGGTTCACGGCTGACAACCTACCTTCGCTGCCTGACAAGATCAGCATCGCCCGCAGGTTGATAGATTCATTCTTGGAAAGGAAACAAATGGCTCCCTGATCTAGGGATTAGTTTCAATCTAAGTTGTGGTTGATTCATTCTCTGACTCAAAGTGAATCCGGTTTGACCAGGTCGTTCCATCAGGATTATCAGAAAGGTTACACGGCAATGTTCCCGGGATGGTTTCGATGAGCTTCTACAAGGTGAACGTCGAAAAGAAGGAGGATGCACCGGTCAAGGAAGAGGGGGCTGAAGGTGTCAAGATCAAGTGGCTGCTTGACAAGTCCGTGGGCGCTCCGACCTTTGCCATGAGGCATTTCACAGTTCAGCCAGGAGGACACACCCCGCTACACAAGCATGATTGGGAGCACGAGGTGTACGTCCTCGAAGGCGAAGGCTTCGTGAGGCATCAGGGCCAAGAGTATCCGATTCGACCTGACGATGCCATCTTTGTTCCACCGAATCAGCTGCACCAGTTTCGAAGCGCCGGCTCCGGTCATCTGCGGTTTCTATGCATGGTCCCGCTGTGATCGATTCAGCTTTCTATCCTCGAAGACATAGCTCTAGAATGGGACGCCCCAGAATAGGAGGACAAGGTGAATCAAGATGCGTTTCGATGGCAAGGTAGCCGTGGTCACGGGGGCTTCGCGTGGAATAGGCAGGGCAACGGCTCTAGCCCTAGCTAGGGAAGGTTGCACTGTCGTTGTGAACTATAATCGGAATCAGGAGAAGGCGCACGAGGTCGTTGAGTCGATCAAGACTGCAAAAGCGCGAGGTGTCGCCGTCAGATGCGATGTCTCAATCAGGAGTGAGGTTGAGGCCATGTTCAAGACTGCTGTGGACGAGTTCGGCAAAGTGGACATTCTCGTGAACAACGCGGGCATCGCTGTTATGGCGCCCATACTGGAAACAGGTGACGATGTCTGGGATAGGACTTTGAACACAAATCTCAAGGGCGTATTCCTATGTACGCAGGCGGCCGCTAGGCACATGATGCAGCGGAAGTATGGGAAGATAGTGAACATCTCATCGAACTCGGGATTCGGCATAGCGTGCTGGGGCGAGACGGCCTACGCGGTCTCCAAAACTGGCGTTATCCAGCTAACGAAAAGTGCGGCCCTAGAACTCGGCAAATACGGGATCAATGTGAACTGCGTCGCGCCTGGAGCCATCGACACGGAAATGCTCAGAGGAGACCTAACTGCTCAGAAGTACGCGGAATTGATTGAAGGTAGAAAGAAGATATCGTCTCTCGGTGCCATCGGCAAGCCTGAAGATGTCGCCAACGCGGTGCTCTTTTTCGCCAGCGATGACTCGCGATTCATCACTGGGAAAACATTGTTAGTCGATGGCGGCAGAAGAGACTTTGTATAAGACAGCCGCCGGCCAGCCGTGTCCTAGCGACGATCTAAGATCTATGTACATAAGAGGCGAGCGCGAGTTGAATCCCTTAAGATCCATAATGACCGATCCAGAGTTTCTGAGGAAGTTGGCGCTCGTCAAAGAGGTTGAGATCACAGTCACCGGCCGAAAGTCGCGACGAAGCATCTCAACACCTGTCTGGTTCCTCCACGAAGGCCAGAAGCTGTATCTGGTTCCTGTCAATGGAACCGACTCGAATTGGTACAAGAACGTCCTCGCCGATCCCGCGATGCAGATCTCCACTGGCGGGAGAAAACTGGCAGTCAAGGCCACCCCGGTGTCCGATTCGCGCGAAGTCGCCGAAGTGGTTGAGAAACTTCGATCAAAGTACGGAGCCGGAGAAGTGAAGAAGTACTACTCCAAGCATGACGCTGCATTAGAAATCGCGATCTAGTACCATCAGGATCGAATCGCGCAAGATGATGAATGACACGATCTACGGGCTTGCTTACAGAGTCTGATTTCCAAATCAGCAAAGGACTCTGGGAATTGGTCGTCGGATGAGCGCGGGACCAATGTGGATCAACGATCATCATCTCCTCACGTTTTATGCAGGGGAAGCTCGGTAGGCCTGGGATTTCTCTCGAAGATTCTACTTGTTTGTGCAGGTGATTCTGTTTACGTACTTGATCCATTCTACGCCTAGTCTCGCAGGTGCCACGAGCCTTGCGGGGAATCCGTGCTCGATGGTCAATGGGATGCCTCCAGCCTTCAATGCGATCATGTTGTCAGAGTTTGCGACATCATCCGGTGTGAGCACAATCGCATTGTAGCCTGTAACGCTCTGTACTGTGACGTGATCTATGCTCTTGGGCGTCGCTCCTGCTCTGCTCAGAAGATAGAGTATCGGTATGCCCTCCCATAGAACGTCAGCCGCCCACCCTTCTACGCATTGGATCTTCAGAGTCTTCTGAACATCGGACATTGCATACAGATCATCCACAGTCAGTTGCAATGGCTTTGATACATCCCCATCGACTCTCAGTCTGTAATCGTTCAAATCTATCTTGGTAGGCAGATCTCCGTTCCATGTTACAGGAAAATCTGAGGCGATCGAAGTCGTTGCTTGGGATGCGATATTTGGTCCTCTTGTAGTTCGACCAAGAAACCACCATGATCCGCCTGCAACCGCCAAGGCCAATGCAGGGACCAACTTAATGAATAATCTCCTGTTGAGCTTCATGACTCGTCCAACTACCCAGGCGACAGACCAAATCAGCTGCTCATATCTCGACTTTGCCTGCTAATTCTATTGAGCTTCTCAATTGCCGTATCACCGAGAGGTCTGTTTGCTGGAGCACTCGCCTTTTGCATCATTCCCTTGCACGAAAAACAAGAAAGATGCTTGCGTGTCTTCCTAAGTTTGGATACCGAGAATAGATGTCGCGCCACGTTTGGACGTTAGACCAGCATGCAGATTCTCCCACCAAGTCTTATGAACGGAATCCAGGTTGACTTCATGGTATGGTATCGTCGGTTCGTTGCCCAAGCTGTTAGTACGAAAACTCATCCAGCACCTATTTCTGTAGCCGTGTGGGTGTCATCTTCGTTTGGCTGGGACTATGTCGAAGAGGAAGATCAGGCTGTACTATTCCGGAATAGAGGTTCGGGAACTAGATAGGTCGCTCAGGTTCTACCGTTCGCTCGGACTTGAGGTTAGCCATCGCGGCACGATGGCCCACGGCGGCAAATATGTCCACATGAAGGACCCTTCCTCAGGCCAGAGGTTGGAGTTGAATTGGTATCCGAAAGGAAGCCGCTTCTATATGAAGTACAGGAAAGGGAGCGAACTCGACCACATCGGCTTCGTCGTGGACGATGCAGAGAAATGGTTCAGGCTTCTCGTCAAGCGAGGTGCAAGACCGGCCGCCAGACCATTCGGAGATGAGTCGGAGACCCTTGCATACGTGAAAGACCCGGACGGTATCTGGATCGAGTTAATCGGACCGGGCAGAAAGCCCGAGCAAGAGAGAATGGCACGCAAGGGCACACGTGGGTAGCTCGCGTATTTGTCCGGTGTTTCACGCCATGGGTTTCCAGCGCGATAGTAAACGCTTAAGTGAGCTTACCGGGGCTGCCGTTGTGCATGGCAAACCAGATTCCTCTTATGACGACTTTCATCTCTGCAGTCTTCACCGTTCTCCTTCTGTGGCAATACGCGCAGAGGAAGAAGAGGCATCAACTCATCTGGACAGTCGCTTTAGCCCTTTACAGCCTAACTGCATTCATGGAGTATCTCGCGAATCCTGACATACTAGGTCCAAGCTTGTCGCTAATCAAGTTCTACTATTCAGGCACAGGGCCGATGGTGGGGCTTCTGGGCGCGGGAGTCCTATACCTGCTAGCATCAAGACGTTGGAGCGACATCTATCTTGCGTTAGTGCTCGCATTGAGCGCCATCGTGGTAGTATCTACTGTTTCTGCACAGATACCATCTGCAGAAATACAGTCAGCATTCAATGCAGGGCTTCCGCAAGGTTTCAGAACGATAGTGAAGGACTTGCCTATGACCGCTCGCACCCCGACAATGATTCTCAACATTACGGGAGCGATCTTTCTCATCGGTGGGTCATTATTCAGCTACATAAGAGATCGGAGTAGGACGTACAACATCGCCCTATTCCTTGGGGGAATATTCCCGTCGCTCGGCGGCGCATCACTCGGCTTCTTCAATAACGCGAACATCTTCTTCGAGTTTGAGCTCGCCGGCACTATCCTACTGTTCCTGGGGTTCATTCTAAGTATGAAATATCTCCGCAGGCCAAGCGATGATCCCCATTCGACTAGGAACATAAGCGCAAGATGAAGCTCACGTTCCGCGATGTTCCTGACCGGCGATGAGCAAAGAGGGAACCCGCAGGCAGCCTAAACGCCACTGGGTCTGATTGCGTCTAGGATTTCGAATTTCACCACGCACCTCCTATTCAGCTATTCTATTAGGCAATATGCGAATTTTCCGAAAAATCGGAGAAACTTAAATATGCGGGGATCCAGAGCCAATGTGGCGCATCTAAAGTGGCGTCAAGCAAGATGAAGGGTGGCAGGAAATCCAAAGCCGGCTACGCGGCATCAGAACCGAGCCTAATGGATTACAAGATGGAGGCTATTGTCACTCTCGATTCGAGAGGTCAGATACTCATACCGAAAGAGGTCAGACAGAAGGCTGGAATCAAACCTGGCGACAAACTCACCATCGTCACGTCCTCGCCGGGCGGCAAGCTTTGCTGCATTAACCTGTTCAAGACCGAGGAGCTTGCCGGCACTGTGAAGAAATTGCTCGGTCCGATGGCGGAAGAGATCTGACCCGAAAGCGCTGGATGAGGATCAAGATGTCAATGATAGTGCAGACAACGAGTAAGCTTGGCGAGGAAGACAGAAGAGCATGGCTCAAGGCACGTCTTGGGATAGACCGTATGGGGCATCGTGTGGAGCCGGGTCTCTACTCACTCGGGAAGCCGCTGAGTGATTCACCGGTTTTTGTCACTGCCAATTACAAGCTCAGCTTCAATGCTCTTCGCTCGCAATTGGGCGACATGGACTGCTACATCCTTGTTCTGAATACTGAAGGCATCAACGTCTGGTGTGCCGCGGGGAAGGGGACCTTTGGAACTGAAGAGCTTGTCCGCGGGATAGAATCTACGAGCTTGAAGGATATCGTGAACCACCGGACTTTGATACTGCCTCAGCTCGGAGCGCCTGGAGTGGCTGCCCCGGAAGTCAGGAAGAGGACCGGTTTCAAGGTGGAGTGGGGTCCAATACGTGCCTGCGATATTCCAGAGTACATGAGAACTCGGAAAGCCACCGACGAGATGCGCAGGGTGAGGTTCGACCTGAACGACCGAATGGAGGTTATCCCTGTCGAGATAAAGAACATATTCGCTCCGCTGACCGTCGCCCTCGTCGCCCTGTTCCTCCTCGGAATGCAAGGCACCGGCTTCATGATACTCACGATAGTTTTGGCCGGGGTCGTCGTCTTCCCGATCCTTCTCCCGTTCCTACCGACTCATGACCTCGCGTCCAAAGGGTTCGTGTTAGGCGTGTTCGCCTCAATACCGTTCATGGGAAGGGCTTACTTCGCCAGTGTGAACGAGGCGCCTTGGGTTGCCCTCGTGTCTATTATCCTCCCGGCCCTCATGATATCGCCTTGGGTCGCCTTTCTCGCTCTCAACTTTACAGGATCCACAACCTTCACGTCTAGGACCGGTGTCAGGCGGGAGATATTCCGCTACATCCCCGTGATGGCGGTGACCTTCATCCTTGGGATCGGTCTTGATGTTGGATTCGCCGTCGCAAAATGGTACGGGGTGATATGATGGTATCCCAAGCGTCCTGTCAGGCACAAGCCTACGAAGCGGTTGAGAGCTCCGCTAACACGTTGAGGTTCAGCCCATCGCTTTGCATCAACTGTGGGGCATGTCTTGACGTGTGTCCGCACGGGGTTTTTGCACTTGGAAACGGGCGGGTCCAGATTGTGAGACATGAAGCCTGCATGGAATGCGGTGCCTGCGAGCTCAACTGTCCTGCCGGCGCCATTACTGTCAACAGTGGGGTTGGATGTGCATCCGCGATGATCTACGCTGCTCTCATGGGCAGGAAGGAAGTTTCCTGCGGAGGCGATGAGCCCGCCTGTTGCGAATAGCACGGCAACCCGTCATGCCCAGAGTACGATTCTGGGCGCAACAGCATGAAGTAGCCTCTGATTGCTTCCATGAATGTCAAATCCATCGAGATCCTGTCCGTGCTTCTCCTCCGTGGTCAGCTGAGTGCTAGGAAATATAGGCAGAAAACCTATCTTCCTGCCTCATCTCCGTTTTGATTCGAATCGACTGAGGATACCGCATTTGGCAATTGCAGAGTCCAAGTACCATCTTGGCAAAGTGGAAAGAGGCTACAACAATAGAACACTATACATCGACATCTCGAACATGCGCATCGTCGAGAAGCCCGTCACTAAAGACATGAAGGAGACGTTTACAGGTGGTCGCGGATTCAATCTGTGGCTTCTCTGGCAGGCTTTTCCGAAGAATCGCATTCCCAAGTGGGATGATCCGGAAAACGAGATTTGCATTGCATCCGGTCCCTTGGGAGGAACACCAATCTACCCTGGCAGCGGAAAGAGCATAGCAGTTGCGATATCTCCGCTAACGGAATCCGTTATCGATTCGAATGTCGGTGGGTACTTTGGCCCCTATCTGAAGTTTGCTGGCTGGGATGCGCTTGAGATTCAAGGAAAAGCGAAGTCCGACGTGGTCATACTCATTGACGGAGACAATGGAATCGTCCGCATAGAAGATGGATCCGGGCTGCCCACTGAAACGCACTTGCTAACAGATGCCTTATCCCAGAGATTTGCAGGAGACAAACCGCATAGCATTTCCGTAGTATCGTCAGGCCCAGCCGCCGAGCACACGCTCATGGGCTGTCTCAATTTCTCATGGTATGATGTGGCCCGCAAGACCCATAGAACCAAGCAAGCGGGAAGAGGCGGGATCGGAACAGTACTTCGCAATAAGAGAATAACAGCAATAGTCGCGAAATACTCTCGTGGAATAACAGTTGAGTCAAACGGTCCAGCAGACGCAGAGCTGGTCAAGAAAGTAGGGACCGCTCACGCACAGGAAATACGAACTCTCGACCCGAAGCAGAACGAAATGGCAGTGGTCGGAACAACGCATCTTATTCCAATAATGAACGAGTTCGATCTTCTACCAGTGAACAACTTCCGGTTTGGAAGCCACATTGAAGCAGAGAGAATTGGCAGAGAAGTCTACCGAAGGAAGTTCCACAAAGGTTTCGACGCGTGTTGGAACGGGTGTGCGATGGCATGCGCTCATGCTGTCAAAGGATTCGAACTCAAGACAGGCCCATTTCGCGGACAGAGCGTCTACGTGGACGGTCCGGAATACGAAACCATCGCTGGTATCGGCAGCAACTGTGGGATCTTTGACCCCGACTACATCACCGAGATGAACTTCTACTGTGACACGTACGGTCTGGATACAATCTCCATCGGTACCAGTATCGGCTTTGCGATGGAGTGTTACGAACTGGGACTGATCGACAAGAAGGCCACCGGTGGCTTGGATCTCAAGTTCGGCAACAAGGAAGCTGGTCTCGAACTAATCCACCAGATGGCAAGTGGCAAGGGTTTCGGCGTCGTCGTTGGGCAGGGTATAAGGCGGATGAAGCGGATATTTGCTGAGAAATACGGCGCCGACCCTGGAATCTTGAATGACATCGGTATGGAGAGCAAGGGACTGGAGTTCTCTGAGTATGTAACCAAGGAGTCGTTGGCTCAGCAGGGCGGATACGGGCTCGCTTTGAAAGGGCCTCAACATGACGAGGCTTGGTTGATATTCCTAGACATGGTGCACAAGCTGATGCCGACTTTTGAACAGAAAGCCGAGAACTTGCACTGGTTCCCAATGTTCCGCACTTGGTTCGGTCTAAACGGCCTCTGCAAGCTGCCATGGAACGACGTTACTCCAGAGAACAATAGCAAGACAAAGGAGCCAGCAAAGATAATGGCTCACGTTGAGAGCTACGCCACTTTCTTCTCGGGAGTCACAGGAAGAAGAGTCACGCCTGATGATATTATCTCAATGAGTGAGAGAGTGTACAATTTCCAACGAATCTTCAACCTAAGAATGGGCTTCGGCACGAGAGAGCACGACGCTATACCATATCGTGCTGTGGGGCCGGTGACAAAGGAAGAGTATGAAAGCCGTCAAGAACGCTACGACAAGCAACTCAAAGAAAAAGTAGGCTTCGATCCAACGAGCAAAACAACTGAAGAGAAATTGAAAGCTCTTCGGAAATATCGCGAGGCGGAATACGAACGGCTGAAGGACGCGGTCTACGAGAGAAGAGGATGGAACAAAAACGGTATACCAACCTTGGGGAAAGTCAAAGCCCTCGGCATAGATTACCCGGATGTAGTGGAGCTGCTGGAGAAGCATCAGTGACCAGTCCGACCTCCCAGCACCTACTGGTTACGAACCCCCACGGATTCCTGACCCGTGACATGGAGAGGGTTTCAGCAAACCCTCGAATGCTTGAGAAAGAAGCATTCGATGCGACGCAGGGCACGTAAGCGCCCCTGTTTACCCTCGGCATTTATGTAATCTATCGTCCTCATTTGCTCTTTGTGAGATCCGGGGGATCAGAGTGAAACTCACTTCCAAAGATGCGACGATTGTTCCAGCGATGGCGGTTGTCTCAGCTATCGGTCACATGGCGGTCGGTCCGCTTGTCAATAGGGCGTTTCACGTTCCAGGGCCCACTCTCGCTGGTGTGTTCATCATGGCGCCTCTTTTGGTAGTTGGCGCGTTGACCTTCAGGAGAGGCATGACCGTGTTGGCAAGTACCCTGAACGGGATAATACTCTCCGCGTTCATACCAATAGGGTTCATGGCAATTCCAATCTACGCGGTTGTGGGCGCAACGCTTGAACTGTTCTGCCTCAGATCATTCTCAGTGTTGTATAGGCCATCTCGCGCCTTTCTCGCAGCCGGCGTAGCCAACGCGATCAGCGTTCTCTTGATCGCGATGCTAGCTCTTGGTTTTAGGAATCTCTTGGTGCTGACGCTTGCCGTTGGAGTCGGTTTTCTGGCTGGAGGATTCGGTGGCACCATAGCTTCTGCAACGGTGTCAAGGATTCGTGCCATCTACTATCCGAACACTCCATGATCTAATTCGAACGGACGTCAAGTTCCCCTTGACATTGCGCGGTGGTCGAATGGACACTATAGTATACAGACCAGTCGGGGTCGTCCATTCACCACTCAAGGAAGCCTCCGGTGCACCGATTCAATCGTTTGCGGCTCGTGATATTGAAGGCGTGGTCGAAGTGCTCCCTCAATACGCTGAAGGGCTTCGTGATATTGAAGGATTCTCACACCTAATTCTCGTCTATCATTTCCACTTATCCTCCAAGTCTTCCCTGATCGTTAGACCGCACTTGGACGACGGGACGCATGGAGTCTTCGCAACTCGGGCACCGGCTCGTCCTAATCCCATTGGAATATCCGTGGTGCGTCTTGTGAGAGTTGACGGAACGAAACTCCATGTGGCCGGCTTGGACATCTTGGATGGCACTCCTGTCTTAGACATCAAACCGTACGTTCCACAGTTTGACGCCACAGGAACAGAGAAAATAGGTTGGCTCAAGGATCGTATCCACATGGCCGAGAAGACCAAGGACGACGGCAGATTTCAAGAATCATAGGCTACTCATTTCAACGCGTATCCAGTGCGAGGCCAGTGGGATCCTCTCTTGTGATTCGCGCTCTTCTTATCGGTTTTCGGTCAACTAGAATGATTTGATGAAGAGCCAGCTTGAGACCAACAATCCAATGGCAACCACGCAATAGTGCACAAGGCGAGGGTTCACACGTTTGGCTGAGCGCGCCCCACCGTAGCCACCAATAATCGCACCCGCGGCCATGAGAATCGCTAAAGGCCAAACTACCAAGCCTTTGAGCGCGAAGAAGAAGAACGCTGTAATGTTGATGATAGCAGCGAGGGGGGTCTTGATCGCGTTCATCTCGTGTATGTCGCGCAGACCCATGATACTGAAAGACCCCAACATCAAGATGCCTATGCCCGCTCCGAAGTAGCCACCGTATGTGGCGACGAACAGTTGGAATAGGATCCCCCAGATTCGTCCAAGAGTCGTCAGATGTTCTTCATCAGCGGGATTGTTACCGAGCTTTCGTGCAATAATGTCGCGTGAAGCAAGCAGCAACGTAGCGAAGAGAACCAAGAATGGAACGACGTGTTTGAAGGTCTCTGCTGACGTGATCACTAGAATCACGGCACCAAGAAGACCGCCGACTAGGCTGGGAATAGCGAGCATGACAAGCAAGCCGCGCTGGACTGATGTGTCCTTTCGATAACCGAGTGCGCTGCTGAGCGCGCCAGGCCACATCGCTGCTGTGTTCGTCGCGTTAGAGACGATCTCTGGTTCGCCGAAGGCCACAAGCGAAGGAAAGGAGACGAGGGTGCCGCCGCCAGCCACAGAATTGATAGCGCCAGCTACCATCCCTGCAATGAAGAGGCCCACCAAACCCGCTAGATCGCTCACTTGAGTCGCACGGCTCCATCCCATCTACTACTGCGATACTTGAACTTGCCCGGCACCACCAGTCGATTTCGTAGTACTCAGACAACACGGACCTGCCTATGCGATGCTTGCCAGGTTGATCTATCGCGCTCGGATTGCCAGAGGATTGTCCCCTAGCTGATCTCGTAGGGTTATTACGTATAATGCTAGATTCTTGCTGACAGCCAATTGTCTATGTCGGCGAGGACGCTTTCCTTGCCAATCTCGTTGAGGCTCTCATGGTAGAAGCCATCGTAGACCTTCAGCGTCTTGTCAGGGCCTTTGATTCTCTTGTACAACTCTGTCGCCACAGCCGGGTCAATAATCCCATCGGAGCCTCCCTGTATTATCAGGCAAGGCAAGATGAGCTTGTCTGCCGACCGCATCGTTTCTTCTTGTGCTCGACGATATTCAGTGCCCCATCGTGCAGTAACAACCTTATGCACCAGTGGATCTTCCATGTATTTCTTTACAACTTCCTGATCATGTGAGAGGAGGTTCGGGTCTAGACCCGTGCTGATCGAAAAGGTCGGCATGATTCTCGAGAGTGTATTGGCCATGAACGTTTTAACGGGCGAGATCTTCATCTTCTCCCTCAATGCGGGGCCACTCAGGATCATGCCATCAAGGTCCCTGGGGTGCTTCTCAGCATAGAACATAGCGATCAGTCCGCCGAGACTAAGTCCCAGAAGGAAAGTCTTGACGCCTGGAGAGTGATCTTTCGCGATTCGGATCATCTGACCTAGATCGGCTAGGTAGTCATCGAAGTTGTCTACGTGCCCACGCTTTCCGTCTGACTTGCCGTGTCCGCGATGGTCACAAGCCCATACGGCAAGATTCCTCTTAGTAAAGTAGTTTGCAAACTGGGCGTATCGACCGCCATGCTCGCCTATCCCGTGAGCTATCACAAGTACGGCCTTCGCCTTTCGGGGGGGCATCCAAGATTGGTAGTATATTCGGGTTCCACGTGCGCCCTCGAAACTGCCTTCCGTATTTTGCGAACTTGTGCTCGACAATTTCTTCCACAGTGGCTGAGTGACGTTCTAACGTATAAGGCAGATCGGTGAAGCATCATTCGGTATTCATGTCTGTTCGTAGGGATCTTGCGGAACTCGCAAGAACGGAGTTCGATGTCGCGGTTATCGGAGGAGGAATGATCGGGACAGGCGTTGCTCGAGATGCTGCCATGCGGGGCTTGAAGACCATCCTGTTTGAGAAAGAGGACTTCTGCTACGGCACAAGCGGACGCTCAAGCCGTATGATCCACGGTGGACTGCGATATCTGGCAAACTATGATCTCGGTCTCGTGAGGGAAGGACTGAGAGAAAGGGAGATTCTCCTTAGACTTGCGCCGCATCTTGTTCATCCTCTGAAATTCCTGATTCCGATCTACGGCGGTTTTCTTCACAAGATGAAACTCAAGATTGGCATGATACTCTATGATCTTCTTTCTTACGACAAATCGCTCCCAAGCCACAAGTCGCTTAACAAAGCGCAAGTGCTAGAGACGGAACCTGCACTTGCTGAGAATGGACTAAGAGGCGCATACGTTTACTACGATTCGCAGATCGCCCTGACGGAACGTCTCTGCATGGAAAACGTTGTGTCAGCGCAGAGTCACGGAGCCTTACTGCTCAATCATGCGAAAGTTGTGGAGTTAGTGAAACAGGGCGATGCGGTTTCTGGCGTGAAGGTCGAGGATGTGCTCTCGGGCAAGACGGCACAGTTCCGATCGAGACTCGTCGTCAATGTCGGAGGGCCTTGGCTTGATGAGGTCGTACGCGGAGTCAGAAGAGCAGAACAGCCGTTGGCTCGGACAACAAGGGGCATCCACCTTGTGACACCGAAGGTGACGAAAGATGCGGTGGCTCTCTTTGCGTCTGATGGTCGAGCATACTTTGTAATGCCTTGGCTCGATTTCGAACTCATCGGAACAACTGACATCGACTATGAGAAGGACATGGATGCGGTGAAGGCCGAGGTAGAGGATGTCAACTACCTGCAAACTGAGGTCCAGAGGGCCTTTCCGAAAACACGGTTTGATCAGATCTTCTACACGATCGCGGGCGTGCGATCTCTCCTACGCGTTGAAGGCGTTAAGGAGTCATCCGTCACCCGCCGCCACATAATCTACGACCACGAAGAGAAGGAAGGGCTCAAAGGACTAGTCACCGTCATCGGCGGCAAACTCACAGCATACCGCGGCATCGCAGAGGACATTACTGACGTATTGTGCAGAAAACTGGGGTCGAGTGCCGAATGCACAACAGCAACGGAGAAACTGCCTGGCGCTGACCCAACTGAGCTCGGGAAGATTCAAGCGCAAAGGGACTCACTCGCCGAAGAAAATGGAATCAGTGTAGAGACGCTCGACCGTCTCGTCTCCCTCTACGGTTCCCGCTACACAGAAGTGCTCGACTATCTCAGGAAGGACAGGCGACTCGGAGAACAAATCTGTAGGACACAACCTGACATTATGGCTGAAGTCGTTCACGCGATCGAGAAGGAATCCGCGGCCACTCTAACTGACTTCATGATTCGAAGAAGCCTTATCGCGTTCAGGCAATGCGAAGGGCTAGACTGCTGTGGAAACGTCGCGAAGAAGATGGGCGCGATCCTGCACTGGAACGGTCGGGAGGTCACTGAAGAGGTCAATGCCTACGAGAAGGAGATCGCGATGCGGCACGCGTATGAGAAGAAGGAACTGGCCCAAACCCGCACCCAAGCGATCACGAAAGCTGCGTAAAGTGAGGAGATCTAGGCGCTGTCGGGGCTAGCCCATTTTAATGCTCTTTGAACAGCTCGTTTCCATCCTCTACGCATTTCGGCGCGGGCATTCGCCGCCATCGCCGGTCTGAACCGCCTATCCACTCTTCTCAGACTCTTCAGCTCGTCCAGGTCGTCCCACACTCCAACTGCCAGACCAGCAAGAAATGCTGCGCCCAACGCTGTAGTCTCGGCTATTGGTGACCGTTCGATTGGAAGCCCAAGCAGGTCGGCCTGAAGTTGCATCAGGAAGTCGTTTACTGATGCTCCGCCGTCGACTTTGAGGGATCGCAGTCGGTCTCCTGTAGTCTTTGTCATCGCTTCGAGAACATCTACCGTTTGGAGGCAGATCGATTCGAGTGCCGCTCTAACAATCTGGTTCCTCGTTGTGTCGCGGGTGATGCCGATTATGAGGCCTCTGGCGTACATGTCCCAATAAGGCGCGCCGATACCGGTGAGTGCTGGGACAAAGAAGACGCCGCCGCTGTCCGGCGTCTCGCGTCCGATCCGTTCAGTATCAGATGCTTTCCCCACAATCATGAGTTTGTCTCGAAGCCACTGAATTACTGCTCCTCCGATGAACACGCTTCCCTCCAAGGCATAGCTGACTCTATCCTTGAGGCTCCAAGCGATTGTTGAGATCAGTCCGAAACGGGGAGTCGGGGGACTGTTTCCTGCGTTCAACAGGATGAAGCAGCCCGTTCCATAGGTGTTCTTTGCGGCGCCCTTTTCGAATCCGGCTTGACCGAACAGTGCAGCCTGCTGATCGCCTATGACGCCGGAGATTGGAATCTCTCGTCCAAACAGCCTTGCGTCCGTGTAGCCGAGTATCTCACTTGAGGGCCTCACTTCGGGCAGCATATCTGCAGGGATTTCCAGCAAATCGAGCAAACGCCGATCCCATGATCTCCGTTTGATGTCAAAGATCATCGTCCTTGAGGCGTTAGATGGATCCGTTGCGTGAACTCGACCTCCAGTGAGCTTCCAAACAAGGTACGAGTCCACGGTCCCAAAGAGCAGGTCACCCTTCCTCGCTCTCTTCTTGGCTTTCGGAACATTATCCATGATCCATTTGATCTTTGGTCCTGAGAAATACGCGTCAGGAACTAGCCCCGTGCTTCTTCGGATATATCGCGAATAGCCTCTCGACACGAGATCATCCACGATCGCGGCGGTTCTTCTATCCTGCCAGACAATCGCGTTGTGTACGGCTTTGCCGGTATATCTGTCCCAGACGATTGTGGTCTCTCGCTGATTGGTCACTCCGATCGCAGCGATCTTGCTCCTGTAGTTGGTAGCAGCTTGCTTGGCTGTGCGGATCTGAGTCGACCAGATGGCGGCCGGGTCATGTTCAACCCATCCAGGACGTGGGAAGATCTGGGTGAACTCTTCTTTTGCAGATCGTAGTAATCTGCATTTGTTGTCGAACAGCACTGTGCGTGAGCTTGTGGTTCCTTGATCGAGTGACAGGACATATTGATCCAAGGTAGCTCAATCCCACATTGGTTGGGGAGCCATATGTCGCTTGCCGGTATGCGTCTGAGAAAGGGCCACGAGTCGCAACTGTTTTGAACCTAGGACAGGTTCAGATTGAGAGTTGTGAGGCGTTAGGCATCTAATTGCGAGGTTGACAGGCAACGATCGACTCCATGCTTAGAAGGCGTGATCGAGCGAGCGACTGTGAAATGTGTCAAAGGAAGCCGGCGACTAGGAGAGCACATTTCACGGCACATTTCCTCCAGGCAGAGCCCACGCCGCTCTTGGTTGAGGAACACCTTGCCCAAATGGAGCTCGAGAAACGAGTGTGCGACGACTGTGCTCGACAGCTGCAAAGCATGAAGAATGTGACTGATCTGAGCTTAGAGGAGCTCTAAGCAAGACTGGGACCGAATGCAGGACGTGAACGGAGTGTCTTCTACGATCCGACTATGCAAACTTGGTGCTGCTTATGCCTTCTTTTCCATAGACGATCTGGTTGCTGAAAAGCCCTCGTAGGCTGCTAACGTCCTTCGGTTCATGAGCAGAGGGGTTAAGCAGGAAAAGGGCAGTCACTTCCGGGACGGAAAGTTGCCTCAACGCGTTGAGTGTGAACTTGTAGGCTGTGCGTGCATCGGCAGACAGCGCCAGGTCGGTTAGGCTATCGTAGACGATGTTCAGAGGTCTCTCTTGATGGTCCTCTAGAATGGAGGACAGCATCAAGTCGTGGGTTAGGCTGATGATCTCGATGCTTTCGTCATCGCGGACGGCTTGCTCCACCACGCTTCCGGCTGGCGTGAGAATGAGCACTTTCTCCTTGTTGGAGGTGCATTCAAGAGCGAAATCTTTCACCACCATCTGGTACGGCATGGAGGGATCAAACTCCAACAGAATCTCCCTGCCGATCAAAGCTTCGTGATCAATCCCGAGTTGACCCGAAAACTTTGCTTTGCGTGGCGGTTCAGCGCGCTCCTTGGGCCGAGGTATTCGGGCTTTTCGCCGTTGCGAGTATCTTCCTGAAAAGCTTGCCAATCCAGAGATCACAAGGACGGCTCCCAAGCCCGCGACGAAATACGCCACCAATACTTGGGTAGACATTACGACTTTCTGCGACAATAGGAAGAGAGCGCCAATCAATAGCACTGTCAAACCAACAGCAAGCCACCGTGCTGGGTGTCTCTCATGCTTCAGCGTTACCGGGGCAGTCACGTCTGCAGCGGCCCCACATTTGGGACAGAATCTTGTACTCTCGTCGAGAGGAGCTCCGCACTTCGTGCAGAATCTGGCAATCGTTGACATCTACGTTCGTGGACGCGTTTCCCGGTTTGCGGGAAAAGAGTTTCGGTTCATCATAGCGCATGCTTCGAATCATTCCCGAGGACGCGGTCGGTCCTCGTACAACAAGCATGAGCCTTGGACGGGGTTCTCTGGACGTCAGATTGATTTTGTTCCTATCGGTGCCGACTGTCTCTTCGATCGCGTGAGTCTCTCTGTTGCCAGTCTCTCTTTCTTGAGGTTTGGATCCTCGTCCTACCAGACCTGAAGGACATCGAGTCCCTGCGGTATTCCTGAATCCCAGAGTAGAAGGCGTAGTAGCTGTCTTCACTATCGTCTTTTGATAGGGAAGATATCAGTTCGTTCAATCTGAGTCTCGCTGTGTCGGACTTGTTATCCTCCCAAGCGCGTGCGTAAACGCCGTATGCAACATGGAACTTGAAATCCTGTGCTCTATCGATCTCCAATTTCTGTGGAGGTTTGTTTTCCGGAATGGTCTCCGACAAGTCTGGCGGACTCTCTTCAGTGCCGGTCGACTTGGGTTCGTCGTATTTAGGTTGTGTTGACGAGTCTGAGGACATCAGGCATAGCACTTGGTTATTGGGCGATTGCGTCTGTCGATTGCACGGTTGAGATGGTCCCGGTCTTCCACGGCAGGGATAGTTGCATTTCTCCCCTGAAGTTCTTGACAGTGGCGTCGCGGATGACTACTGTGTCATTCTTCTCGATCGTGTCGATCTGTCTGTTCCATAGGGGCAGGCGGATCTCTCCTGTCCCGTCGGAGAGGGTTGCGATGCAAACTGCGAGCGGTGAACCGTTTCTTGATTCTACCGCTCTTACTTCCGATTTCTGTGTGACCCTAGCTTTCAAGCTCACATGCTTCAAGCCGTACTGAAGATCGCGAATCCTTCTTTCAGATTCAGTTTGATCATCCAGAGTAGACTGGGAGCGCGGATTCTGTAGCAGTCGTTTGAACTCTGGAGGTACGTCTCGGAGTTTTTCCAGCGAAGTCTCTGATACTGAGGCCTGTGCGACGGATCGGTCGTCGTGCGAGAACATGAAACGACAGCTATTCTCTCGGCGCTCCCGCAGTTCTATCGACAAAGGTCCGCATGATGACTCTTTGCTACCTTTCGCTCTCACCAAGGCATTGTGCAAGTCGATAGGCTCTAGACCGTACTTCCTTGCAAGCATGAGCAAGTAGACAAGATCGCGGTCAGAGCCGCGCCCGCTTGTGAGTTTTCTCATCGCTACTGGCATGTGAACCCCGCCTCTCAGGGTCGGAGGTCCGCTATAGACGCTCCGCTTTGCCCCCGTAAGCCGCGAAGGGGCGGGTCCCGACTGTGCCTGGCATGTCTATACGGTGTTCTGTTGAACCTGGGGCGAGCCTCCTCGTGAAACCTCTCCTGCCTTTCATGTCTCGGAGTGTAGGTGCTACGTTCGAGCCTGCCGATCTCAAGGCGTTCAATCTTGTAGTCCGCCATAGTCTCTATTGCCCTGAAGTCGGCGCTTTGGTCTCCGGAAACGATTGTCACCGCCGTCCCGGTCTTGCCAGCCCTTCCTGTTCTGCCGATTCTGTGGAAGTAGGTGAGGGGGTCCTCAGGGACATCATAGTTGATGATGTGTGTGACTCCGTCGATGTCTAGGCCTCTTCCAGCCAAGTCAGTGGCAACCAATATGCGGGTGTGACCGCTTCGAAAGTCCTCCATTGCTCGGTCGCGTTGATTCTGGGATAGGTCGCCGTTTATCGCTGTGGCATTCTCATGTCTTCTTCTAAGCGACTCGTTAAGCCAAAATGTCGTACGCTTGGTCCTGCAGAACACTATGGCCCGCTGCACATTCTTGTCATGTAATATCTTCAGAAGTGCGTCGAGTTTTGTATCGTGGTCTGCTTGGCAGAAGTACTGTTTGATTTCTTTGACGTTGAGATCCTCTGATTCGATTAGAACTTCGCGCGGTTTCTTCATGTATCTGCGAGCGAGTTTGCGCACTTCATCGGGCATAGTTGCAGAGAAGAACGCGATCTGGCGTCTTCCGCTCTGTTGCAGAATACGCTCAACGTCATCTATGAAGCCCATGTCGAGCATTCTGTCGGCCTCGTCAAGCACGACGCATTGAACGTCTTTCAGATGCAGGGATCCGCGTTCAAGATGGTCGAGGATACGGCCTGGTGTTCCGACAATGATTTGTGGGCAGTCCTCCAGAGCATCGATCTGTGCGTGGATTGACTGGCCGCCGTATATTGCTAGGGCGTGCTTGCGTGTGTTCTTTGCGTATGAGGTGATGTCGTCGGCGACTTGCATCGCAAGTTCGCGTGTCGGGACGAGCACCAACGCTTGAATGTTCAAATTCTTCTCATCGACGATCTCCAAGATTGGTATGCCAAACGCGGCGGTCTTTCCAGTGCCTGTGTGAGCTTGACCGATAACATCGCTTCCGCTCCAGAGAAGCGGAATGATTGCTTCCTGGATGGGAAATGGAACGTCGAATCCGAGCGCTTTGACAGCGCTTAATATCTCTGGGCTTAGGCCCAGTTCTTCGAAACTACTCATTTTCTGTTTCTCCTTAGCCTCAGCGGCTAACCCGGTAGGTCCGTGATAATCGCCGAAAACTCGATCCGCTATTCTGTCAGACTATGAGCAGTTACGCGAATTAGGATTCGGTTCTCTCAGACTTCCACGATATTGCTGCTTTGGCTTTTCGTTCATCTCGGAAGAGCTCTAGGTCTCGTGGATGTCCACGCAGCTGTGAGCGCTTCTCCTGCACGCACATGGCCGCCTCAGGTAAAAAGCTACTGGTATAGGACAAACAGCAGAATTGGGTTCTCAAGCTGGAAAATGGGCTAGGTTATTGGTCAGATGCGCCTAGACGCAGGAAGATTCATCCCCTCCTAACCTCTCTTTTTGCATTGGAGAATGAACGTGAGAATTCCCGCCCAGTCGCTTCGCGAAGTCGCCGAGCGCCTCGACGAGGAACACATGGCTAGCCTGATCGATCACACAGAGCTAAAGCCCCACGTCCTCAGGAAGAAGATCAGATCGCTGTGCGATGAGGCTGATGCTCACAGCTTCGCGACCGTCTGCATAAACTCATGGTGGGTACGCGAAGCATCACAATATCTGAAATCTAAATCGAGTCGAGTGGGCGTCGCAAGCGTTGTGGGTTTTCCGCTTGGTCAAATGTCGACTGAGTCAAAGGCCTTTGAGACATCAGACGCGATCGCAAACGGAGCGACCGAAATCGACATGGTGATCAATGTAGGAGCCGTTCGAGATATGACGGCATCCTCGGGAGAAGAAAACTGCAAGATGCGTGGGCTCATCAGCGACGACATCGGAGCCGTGGTTAAGAAGGCGGACGGAGCGCCAGTGAAAGTCATCCTTGAGACCGGGTACCTCACAGACGAAGAGATTGTAGAGGCCTGTCGCATTTCCGAGGAAGCAGGCGCAGCTTTTGTCAAAACCTCTACTGGATTTGGACCGATGGGCGCCTACCCCGTACACTTGAAGCTGATGCGTGACACGGTCAGCGACAGACTCGGGGTGAAGGCAGCAGGGGGTGTAACCAACTTCTTAGAAGCGATCAGAAGCATATACGCCGCAGCGAACTCGCCAAGTCTTCTCCGGTCGGACAAATTCCGGATCGGTACTAGCAACGGAATCAACATAGTCAACTCGCTGAACTGGGCGAGGTATGATGGTTCTTGGTTTGTGGAAGAAGTTCCCTGCAAGATTTGCCCGAGCAACTATGTTTCCAAACAGCCGTTCGAAGTCCAGAGCGCGTACGTGAAGAAGTGCAGGACTTGCCCTGACAATGCGTACAGAAAATTCAGGGACTTCTAAAGGAAGGCGATCGAATCTTGTACGGATGGATGGGAAGAATTCTCAGAATAGACCTCAGCAACAAGAAGATCTCTTCACAACCTCTGACAAGCGAACAAGCAGAGCTCTTCCTAGGCGGACGAGGCCTCGGTGCGGAGATACTATTTCGCGAACTCCCACGAGGGATCAACTCGCTCTCACCGGAAAACAAGCTAATCTTTGCAACAGGCCCGTTGACCGGGACTGGTGCGCCCACGTCTGGTCGCTATTCAGTTACAACGAGATCTCCCCTTACCGGAACGATCTTTGACTCCAACTCAGGCGGGCACTTCGGAGTTCAGCTCAAACGCAGTGGCTGGGATGCCGTGGTACTCGAAGGCAGAGCAGAAGGGTCGAGCTACATATGGATCCACGACGACATCACAGAGATTCGGAATGCCGATCACATCTGGGGACTCAGCACCCACGCAACAGAAGACGTAGTCAAGTCCGAGACCGACAAAGATGTCAGGGTAGCGTGCATCGGGCCAGCGGGCGAGCGACAAGTTCTGATCAGTTCCATAATCAATGACAAGCATAGGGCGGCCGGCAGAGGTGGCGTTGGAGCTGTCATGGGCTCAAAGAATCTCAAGGCAATCGCCGTCCTCGGAAATCGTGAACCAAAAATTGCGGACAGAGAGAAATTCACTGTCGCGGCGCGAACCAGTCTCGAAGCCATTTCCAAGAATCCTGTTACGAAGGATTCGCTGCCGAACTATGGCACCACAGTGCTCGTGAACATAATGAATGAGATCGGAGCGCTTCCAACATTCAACTTTCGGAGAGGTTACTATGAAGACGCCGACGCAATTTCCGGAGAGACCATCAGAGAACGATTACTAGAGAAGAGAGTCGCGTGCGATGCTTGTACGATTGCCTGTGGAAGGGCAACGAAGATTCCCGAAAGTGATAGGCAGGGTGAAGGGCCGGAATATGAAACGGTTTGGGCTTTCGGCGCTGCCTGTGGCGTGTGCGACCTAGAAGGCATCGCAGAAGCAAACTACCTTTGCAACGAGTACGGGCTCGACACGATCTCAACCGGCAGCACAATTGCATGTGCGATGGAACTCTCCGCCGCAGGTCATCTTCCAGACGGTCCCAAGTTCGGGGACGCCGAGGCCATGGTGAATTGTGTCAGACTAATTAATGAGCGATCAGGGATCGGGAACGAGCTCAGTGAAGGCTCCCTCAGGTTCGCTCGAAGACACGGGCACCCAGAGTGCTCAATGAGTGTCAAAGGTCTTGAGATACCCGGCTATGATCCTCGAGGCGTTCAGGGAATGGGATTGGCGTTCGCCACTTCGAACAGAGGAGCATGTCACCTTCGTGCATACATGACCTCCACGGAAGTTCTAGGACATCCATGCCTTATCGACCGATTCAAGACAGACGGAAAAGCCAGCCTCACAATACTCCTTCAGAATATCTCAGCCGCAACGGACTCGATGGTTCTTTGTCGTTTCTCACAGTTCGCTATGAATCCGGATCACTATTCACAGCTACTTCAGACTGCCACGGGCATGCACTTCACAGCGACAGACCTGATCAGTATCGGCGAAAGAATCTACAACCTTGAACGTGTCTTCAATGCGAGAAATGGCTTCAGCCGAAAGGACGATTCACTTCCAGTGAGGCTCTTGGAGACGCCTTTGCCGGAGGGGCATTCGAAGAACACACTCGTTGCACTAGATCCTATGCTTGACGACTACTATAGGCTCAGAGGATGGACACCGGATGGTATACCAACCATGAGTACTCTCTCAGAGGTTAAACTAGGATACGCATCGAAGCATATCGTGGAGAATTGCGCGATCTAGCTTAAAGATCACGATCATGAGTTGAGAACCCGTGGGGGAGAAGAAGATCCTTCGGCGAGAGAGAGAGCCTGACGAGGGTTTCGATTGGCTAGAGACATAGTATGTAACATGGAAGTAGAGGAAAGGACGGCGAAGTGGAAGTCTGAATACAAGGCGAAGACCTACTACTTCTGTTCGTCCATTTGCAAACAGCAGTTTGAAAGAAACCCTGAGAAATTCGTCAAGCCGGCGTAGACTCGTAGGTCAGCTAGGTCCTCTTGGGCAGATCATTCATGAACTGTTTCATATACTGAATTGCTAAGCGAGGGCTCGACAGGACGGGTACATGCATCTCACCAGGTTTCATCGTGTCCAGAACTCTTGCCATCGACGCTTGAGCCAGCACTATTACGTCAGTTTTTGCATCGAGTTCACGCAAGCATTGGCTGACTACGCGATCATGAGTCGATGTGTCACCGCTAATAACGGCCTCAAACGCGCCCTCACAGAGCTTGGACGTGATCGTATGCTTTTCCTTAGTTAGTGCCGCTTTTCGTTCGATCAGTTCTGCCGTGGGTTTGAGGGTTGTCGCAAGAGTTGCGGCGACTCCGATCCGTGCACCTGTCTGGACTGCTTTCTCAGCCATTGGTTCATCAACACGAATCACTGGAATCCCGACCATAAGACGAGCTGCCTCAACGCATGGTCCCATCGAAGAACAAGTAACCAAAACGGCATCGGCGCCAGCCTCTTCGGCTCCACGCAAATAGCTAGCGAGACGTCTGTACGTGGCGGGACTAGGCGCGCCTTCTCGAATCGTATTCTTCAGCAGGCTTTCGTCAACGATATGATAGATCTCAACGTTCGGCATCAGTTCTTTACAAAGTTGCTGAAAGGTGCTTGTCAGTCCGGCCACCGTGTGAAGCACTCCTAGCTTCTTCTTACTGATCGCCATACCTCGTGCAATCCTCAGCTAGTCAATCCAAGGCATCTTCCAATAATCGTTTCCGTGACAGTCAAATGCCAGGCCGCTGAAGGAGGCTTCCTGCACAAAGATGCTGAGAGAGGTTCGCAGTGCACTTTTACGTGACATTGACCAACAAATGCAACATGCAGTGCAGGTACTGCTACGGGAAGGCCTGCGAAGATTTCGGGAGTAATTTTCGCGACCTCGCGATCGACTACTCGTTGCCCAGCTCCATAGCATACGATACAGAAACACTGCGGAAATTCATGCAAAGAGACCGAGAACCGGCCGTCGTATTCTACGGTGGCGAACCGCTGCTTCAGATGGACAAACTGAGAGAAATCATGGATCAGTTGACCGACTGTTCATTCATGATTCAGACCAATGGGCTCCTGCTCGGCAAGCTGGAACCTGAGTATGTCAACAAGTTCTCGACAATTCTCGTCTCAGTTGATGGCGACGAGGCGTTAACGGATTACTACAGGGGAAAAGGAACCTACCGCAACGTTGCGAAGAACGTTCTGAAAATCCGCGAGAACGGTTTCAAGGGAGAGATTGTCGCGCGGATGACGGTCGGAGAGGAGACCGATATCGACCGCCAAGTCCTTGCCTTGATTCAGAGCAGCGATCTGCCGGTGTCGTCAGTTCACTGGCAACTTGACGCACTGTTTTGGCAGAATGATTTCCCAAAACGGAACTTCGCTCAATGGACTACAGACAGTTACAACCCCCGTCTGAGGAAGCTCATTCGCGCTTGGGTGGACCACATGAAGAAGAACGGTGAGGTCTTGAGACTCTACCCGCTTGTAGGCGTCATGCACTCTCTCCTAATGAATGAATCGAGCCCGCTCCGGTGCGGTGCTGGATGGATCATGTTCAACATTCAAACGGATGGAAACATAACCCCATGCCCAGTAATGGCAGGTATGAAAGACTTCTATTTGGGCAACATCCGAGGAACTTCTGCCGAGAGTCTAAGAGATGCCGTGTTTGTGTCAGAACCCTGCCCCGGGTGCGAGATCTATCAAATCTGTGGAGGACGGTGCCTCTACGCGAACGCCACCAAGCTCTGGGGGGACGAAGGATTCAACCAAGTCTGTGGCACGGTCAGGAATATGATGGGCTCCTTGTATGATGCGCTCCCTCAAGTCAGAGCTCTAATAGCCAAGGGAAGGATCCGTATAGAGCACTTCGAGTACCCTCGATACAACAGCTGCGAAATAATCCCCTAGCCTTTTACGAACCTCAGATTCTAGAAGGACCACAATCAGTCAGGAGGATATTCCTCACCCAATCGACATGTACAATCCCTTGCGAAACTCAAAACTTCCCAAGGAGGAGTTTGTCATGGTTAGTGGAATACGACGCGCAAGGTTTATTCGGGCTGCTCCGGTCTTTCTTGCAGAAGTGAATCAGAATGTCATACTACTATGTTCCGAGACCGTCGGTTCCATACACAGTCTACGTGCCCCAGCAATGCTACACGGCTGAGCAACGTCTAGCCCCCCAGCCTCCAGAGGTCTTCTATCAGCCTCCGCCTCAGTACTACTGCTACCAGCCTCCTGCCCAGATGTATACCTATCAGCCTCCGCCTCAGACCTACCAGCCTCCGACTGAATACTACTTCCAGCAGTCTCCGGCCCAGGCCTACGCCTATCAGCCTCCGGCCGTTAGGGTGGGATCTGGTGGATTTGGTGGGTACGGTGGATTTGGTGGATACGGCGGATATGGTCGATACGGTGGACTTGGCGGATATGGTGGATACGGCGGATATGGCGGATACGGCGGATATGGCGGATACTATTGAACGTCTATCTCTAGGCGTACTTGCGCACGGCCTTGACAAACGCTAGCACGTTTTCCCATTTCACCTTAGGTTCCAGATCATAGGCTGGAGCTATGACGAGCCCCTCTTTTTTGCCGACTGTTTCAATACGTTCCTTTACTTCTGCTTCGATCGCGCTAGGCGATCCGTAAAGCCAATCTGAGGCGGTTCCGACGGTTCCCCAGAACGCAAGTCTACTTCCATACTTCTCCTTTAGCGCGGCTGGGTCCATGACGTCGGGTTGAACGGGGTTTATCACATTGACTCCAATCTCAATCAAGTCGGGAATTATCGGCTCAATGTAGCCATCGCTGTGGTAGAGGATACGCACTGCAGGATTCTCGGTGCTTGCTGTCTTGATTATTCGAGAAAGAGGACCTTTCAAGAACCGCCGCCACAGATCAGGGCCAATCATCATGCGGCTCGGTTCACCTACATCATCATCCAGACAGATCACGTCAACCCCGGCGCCGGCGAGGATTACCACGCTTTGCGAGGCGATGCTGGCAAGTTGGTCGAAGAGATACTCGACAAACTGTGGGTTGCGAAAGAAATCCGACATCAACTGCTCGAATCCCCTCAGCCGCTGAGCCGCCTCGAAGATTTCTCCTCCCATGTGTGGAGGAAGACCCGCCACGGCTATTCCTCTTGAATGGATCTTTCGGACTTTCTCTTTCAAATGTTGATAGCGACGTTTCTCGAGAAGATTCGGAAAGGAGAATGATTTCAAGTCGTCTAGAGTCCTAGCGTTCGCTAGAGGTTCGGATCCGACTGTTTCTGGGTGATATTCCCATTCGGAGTATGTTCTCAACGTCCTAAGATTGCCGACGGTGACATGAGTGGGTAACCGTCCCAGGTATTGCAGGAATCTGCTTTGTTCACTTGGCGGGTCGAACTCTACGAACCGAACATCTGTTCCGAGTTGTTCGTCTGCATCGTTTCCCTGAGTCTGAGGAAGCACCGTTGGATAGAAAGAGAGTGCCATAGGAACTCGATCGGGCTCATGGAGCGATATTGCGGTCAATACCCGTTCTCGGGACGTGAGGCGTTCTCTTCGAGGAACGCGGCCCATCTATGTCACGTTTAGCTTGTCGGTCTCCCCAGTCATGGAATTGTGAAATACATTCGTCTGTTGCTCTTGCCCTTGTTCTCGAATTTCAGCGGTTCTATCTTCCCGACTTCGCCGAGATTCTTCACGTGCACTCCACCGTCAGCCTGTAGGTCGTATCCTTCAATCTCAACTATCCGAAGGTCCTTAACGTCGGGTGGCATCACGCTGGCGAGTTTAGTTATGCCCGGTATCTTGAGCGCTTCCTCTCTTTTCATGAAGTACGTCTTCACAGCCGGATTCTTGACAATCGCTTCGTTTGCTTGACTGCAATAGACGAGCATCTTCTCTCTATCGAAATCGTCTAGGCTGAAGTCGATCCGCGACTTGTCTGGCTCTATCTGGTTTCCTGTGATGAGTGCACCGGTCTCCTTGTTGAAAATGGCGCTTAACAGGTGAGCTGAGGTGTGCATCCTCATTATTCTGTGTCTTCTGTTCCAATCGAGCACACCGTGGACTGCATTTCCCGCAGCTAGCGAGCCCGTGCCATCCAAGACGTGTGCGATGGTATCTGCGGTTGCTTTGATCGTGTCGAGAACTCTCTTTCCATCTAACGTTCCTAGATCGCCAACTAGGCCTCCGCCTCGGGGATTGAATGCGGTCTGGTCTAGCACAACTTGATTGCCATCGACAGAGTCAATCGTGGCATCAAACTCGCTGACGTATGCGTCTTCCCAGAACAGCTTTCTCGTCATATGACAGACATGGAGCTAGGCAGTTCAGCGTCAAGAAAAAGGTTTGCCAATTGCGTGAGTGTGAAATATCAGCGAAGCAGAACTGAATTGGGCTGTTAGGTCTTGATGAGCCGCAACGAGCTGGTCGATGCAGCCGTAGGAAAGGCCCCGGCGGATCTTGTAATTAGGGGAGCTACGCTTGTCAACGTCTACTCGCGGGAGTACCGTCCCAGAACAACGATTGTAGTGAAAGGTGCGAGAATTGCCGCCGTCGGCGACTACGAGCCGCTTGTTGGACCCAAGTCTGTGGTCATTGAGGCAGGTCAGCACTATGCACTTCCAGGATTGATTGACGGGCACATTCACATTGAGAGCACGATGCTC
>Ga0187878_1000908_pt1 | contig 31040 bp, 32 predicted proteins | sample June2016WEW_17_1_FD_132979 | JGI IMG/M metagenome (GOLD analysis project Ga0187878, IMG submission 132979) | Peatland microbial communities from SPRUCE experiment site at the Marcell Experimental Forest, Minnesota, USA - June2016WEW_17_150 | ecosystem: Environmental > Terrestrial > Soil >...
GCGCGCGCTGCCCTGTCCCTAAATAGAGTCCACCCGCATATTCTCATCCACTAAGACACAACCAAAGACCCCAGCAAACAGAAACAGACCACCCAACACGGAACACACGAGCAGACAAACAACAAATCTACACCCAGGAAGAACCCTAAACCTAGTACCCACTAGCAACCCCACACCGCCAAGCCCCAAGACCGCCTCAGGTGTTGAAGAACGTCGGCGACAACGCCTTATCCGGCCCACCCACGTTCTCAGCAGCCTCCCCACCCAGCACATGGCACAGCAGGCTCAGCAGCGCGTACACCCCCACGTTCACCAGACCCCTAACGTTGTTCACCCTCAACCCGTACTGGTCCTTCAGGAAGCTGAAAACCGACTCCACCAACGGCCGCTTATGATACTCAACCACCAGCCCAGCGGGGCCATGTGTCCTGAACCTCCTGTCAACCCGCAGCGCGTCCCCACCAGCCGACTGATTAGACGTGTAAGGGATCACCGAGTCCTCGACGAGACCCCTCACCCTCCTACTGCTATACTGGCTGTCCGCCACAAGGCTCCTCAGCCTAGCACCAGCCCTCCCCAAAACCACCCGAGTCCTCTCAATCAGCGCTGGCCCATGCTTCTTCTCGTTGTCATTAGCTGGAGCCAGCAGGGTGGCGAGAGGCAGAACGCTGCGGTGGTCCACGGCAACGTGGAGCTTGTATCCGAGGCCGTAGAAGCGCCCGTTCCTCCCAACCATGGCGTCCGCGTCGGAGAAGCCTCGTCTGCCGTTGTCGGGGTGTCTGATGCTTCGGGCCTTGATGAAGCTGGCGTCCAAAAGCACATCCACATCCTCCACTTTGCTCCTCCGTAGGAGCCAGATGACCTTCTCCTCGATGATGAGTTGAAGCGTCTCTGCTCCGACTCTCTTGGTGAAGCGGCTGATGACTGATCTGGTGTAGCCTCTCTCATTCCTCTTTATCAGGCAGAGCCTTCTGAGGCGGAGGTCTATGTCGAGGATCCTTGTGAGCTCCCGTAGGCTGCGGATGCCTTTCAACCTCATGATGAGGAGGGCTCTGAGGATGCCGAGTGGGTTTCTCGGATGTCTTCCTGGTCCGGTTGTGTGGTAGCAGCCGATGATTTGCTGTTGGGCAATGCTTAAGTCGACGTTTTTGAAGAGTGTTTCAAGGGTCTCGTGTTCGTCCTGTCCTAAGTGAACTCACCTCCTGTGGTGGGACAGACCGTTGGGGGACGAGACCCCAACTGTCAAGATAAGGTTATTCTAACTGATCTGGAATTTAGGGACAAGCCAGACGGTATGAGAAACGTTTTCAGGAGAGACCATGAGGGTGTCGCGGGTGGCCTAGGCCCGCCGCGCGCTTGGTCCAAGCGAGACCCTTAAGGCAGATTGGGCCAGACCCGAGCGGCTACCCGACTGGTCCGTAGGGGAGACCCGATAGGAGCGTGCCGCCCGCAGGCCACCCGAGGTGACACCCGTGAAGTACGTGGGAATAGACGTCCATAAAAAGATGTGTCAAGCCGCCGTCCTAGACGAGGATGGAACACTATTGGATGAGATCCGATTCGCGAATGACCCTGAAGAGATAGAAGAGTTCTCCGGTAAGCTCACCACCCTCCACGACGAGGTCAGAGCCGTCGTCGAGTCGACGGGGAACCTCTGGATCCCGATCCATGACAGGCTCGAGGAACGTGGAGTCGACGTGGCTCTCTCAAATCCATCAAAGACCCGCCTCATCGCGGAGGCGAAGGTGAAGACGGATAAGGTCGACGCCAGAACCCTCGCAGGACTGCTCCGAGCCGACATGATACCGACCTGCTACGTGCCAGGAGAGGAGTTGAGAAGCCGCCGAGAGCTCCTCCGCCACCGCCTGAACCTGGTGAAGAACAGGACCGAGGTTAAGAACCGTATCCACGGACTCCTCGACAAGCACGGCCTCCGCATGCCGGGAACGACGCCCTTCAGTAAGGAGAACATCGCCTGGCTCCGGGAGCAGAACTTCGGGTTCATGGATGACGCCATACTGCGAAGCGACCTCGTGGTCCTGGAGGCAGTCGACAGCCAGGTCACGCTCATCGAGGAGAAGATCGCGGTCCTCGCGGCGGAGGACCGGAGTGTGCGGCTGTTGATGACAATGACGGGCGTCGGCTACTTCACCGCGATGCTCGTCGTATCGGAGGTCGGTGACGTCGGCCGGTTCCGAGGCGACAAGGAGTTCGCCTCGTGGATGGGTCTGGTGCCTTCAGTGCACCAGTCGGGTGAGAGGACCCGGATGGGTGGTATCTCGGGTCCCGGTAATAAGAGGCTCCGGTGGGCGTTGGTGGAGTCTGCTCAGACGGCTGTCAGGCATGATTCTAGGCTCGGGGGCATGTATGAGCGGGTGTCGAGGCGTAGGGGCTCCGGGTGCGCTATTGTGGCTGTGGCTCACGAGATGGCCCGGATCATGTACTTCATGTTGGTGAGGGGTGAGCCGTATAGGGGTGAGAACAGGGGGTTGGTTGAGAGAAAACTTAAGAGTATGAGTAAGAAAGCGTTTGATGGTCTGCGGAACTAGTGGGGTGCTGCCCGGACGCCGGGGCTCCTGAGGCGTTTATCATAGGAGCGCGCGCGATCGCCCTAATTTAGTTTATTTGAAAAGAATTCATAAATTAATGGAAATGAATCCAAATATAATAATAGCTCCTGTATATGGAATTGGTGGTAGATCTTTTTTTCCACCAACGTTTTCAAAATATGGTACTGAACGTCTTATAGATTTTATGTTTTATAGAGATAAAACAATTTATAATATAAATTCCAAAATTAACTCAATTATGGAAAGTAGATTAAGAAGAGTAGAAATAGGTGAATTAAATAAATTACTAAAAGAGAATGATATGAATTTATATGTAGATTGTACGCCTTTAGGATATCTTAACCAAGATATTTCAATATTAAATTGGTACGTAAATCGAGGTAAATGTTTAAATTTTGATTTTCTTATCTTTAATAAGTATGATTTATACATTAAAGGATTAATTAATGATGTATATGGAAAATATACGAAATTTGATGCGGCATTTAATCGCTATGAAAAAATACATAATGAATCACAATGGAGTTGGGTAAGGCTTCCTTTTACAGGGAAAAATTCAGTAAAAAACTGGTTAAAGAGAAAAAAATTAAACCCAACTTTATTTAAAGGTTTTTTTCCGGGATTCATAATATCTAAAAAAGTCCTTGAAAAAATAAGTAAAATAGAACTACCATTTGGATATTGTGAACTCCGATTACCCTCAGTAATAACGGGTCTTGGATTCTCCTGTTCATGTTTGGATTTCCCTATGGTTCAACTTAACAAAAAATGGGATATCTCCGAAATCAAAAAAGAGAGTAAGATTGGAATATACCATCCAGTTTATAATGATTTACAATAATCTTTAACTCCATAAGATTAACTGGGCGCGTTGGATTAGTGTCTCACCCCTTTTTTACATCAATCGCGCGCACAATGGTTAAAAACGCAGATTTCATAATCATGATTTTAATGTAATAGCGCTTATATCTAAAATTTGTTTATTTTAATGGACTATCATAAATTTGGCCAAGTCCAATAGCTACAAACTTCATTTTCTGACAGAATTCTTTTTGATTATAGATTCTTCTTCCATCTATAAGAAAAGGTTGTTTCATATTTTTTATAAAATCTTCTGGTTTTAAATTTTTAAATTCTTCGCATTCAGTTACTATTATACAGCAGTCAGCATTTTTTATGCATTGAATAGCTGATGAAGCATAGCTAATATTCTCATTAAAAATAGTTTTTGCATTGTTAATGGCTATAGGATCATAAGCAGTTACATTTGCGTTTTCTTCTAAAAGTAGTTTTATTATTGGTATTGATACGGCTTCTCTCATATCGTCTGTGTTTGGTTTAAACGATAATCCTAGGATGGCAATATTTTTGCCCTTTAGATCGACGATAAGATTTTTTATTTTTTTAATAGTAATATGAGGCTGGAGTTTATTTACAACTTCGACGGATTTTAGAAGATCAGGATTATAACCTACAGACTTTGAATAGAAAATAAGCGCCTTAGTATCTTTTGGAAAGCATGAACCACCATATCCTAATCCAGCATTTAAAAATTGAGAGCCTATTCTTTTGTCTAAACCCATACCCTTAGCTACCAGAGTAACATCTACGTTTGGAATTTTTTCACAAATATTTGCTATCGTGTTAATGTAACTTATTTTTGTTGCCAAAAAGGCATTACTGGCGTATTTGATGAGTTCAGCTGTAGGAATATTTGTCCTTAAGATAGGCGGAATGTTGTCCATATAGAATTCTTGGTAAAGAGCCTCTAAGTAATCGCCAGATTTAATGTCGTATTCACCTATGATTAGGCGGTCAGGATGTAAGACATCGTGAAACGCTGAACCTTCGCGTAGGAATTCTGGGTTCATACATAAACCAAAGTCTATACCGCAATTTTTGTCCGATTGGGCTTCAATAATTGGTTTAAGTCTTTTTTCTGTTGTTGTAGGTGTAACTGTGCTTTTAATCACTATTAGGTGGTAGGCTCTCTTTTTCTTTAGGGCATTTCCAATTTCGCCTGTAGCTTTTTCGATGAATTTTAAATTAATGCTTCCATCAGGTCGACTAGGAGTACCGACAGCTATAAAAGTGATGTCAGTGCTTGCTATGGCTTCTTCGCATTTTGTAATACTGAGGTTACCATTTTGAATAGCTTTTGTGAGTGGTTCTTGTAAGTTTGGTTCGTGAAATGGAAGATTACCTTCGTTTATCATTTTTATCTTAGTTTTGTCAGGGTCTGACGCGATGACAGTGAAGTCTTTGCTTGTGAAGCCGAGTGCTGTTGATAAGCCAACATAGCCTGTGCCGATAACGGAGATGCGGCGCTGGTTCATATAGTATTTCTCTTTTTCTATATATTCTTTTGAGTATAAAATTGTAGTTATTTCTTATGCAGTGTCATATGTTTTTGAATATTTTTATAGGATTCATTTATTGCCTCCCAGTAAGTTTCGGGATTACCTACGTCTAATCGAATTTCATCGTCTCTCAGTTTTATGGCTTGAACTTTTAATCCGTCATTTATTAAATGTTGTATAGCGTCAGTTAATTGGATTTCTCCTCCTAAGCCTGGTGAGGTTTTTTCTAAAGCAGTTAATATCGTATTGTTGAATATGTAGATGGGCATGATAGCGAGATCTGTTGAAGGTTTTTCTGGTTTCTCTATAACTCGTCTTACTATAAGAGTATCTTTATTTTCCTGGACATCGGCTATGCCGTATTGCTTTGGATTTTTTATTTTTTTTAGAAGTAGAGTTGCATCGGATTTGTTTTTGTTGTGAGTTTCTAGCATCCTTTTTAGAGGTATGTCCTCATGAGAAGACATTATATAGGTGTCACCAGCGTGAACTAGAAAAGTTTCATTTTTAACATAAGGTTTTGCCATTAAGACTGCGTGGCCAAAGCCTTTTGGTTCAGGTTGGTTTATCCACATAATTAGGGAGTCCTCAAGTTTGTTGTAGAATTCTTCCAATGGAAAAACTAGGTCATATTTTCCCTTGTTTTTGAGTTGCTTGATGAAATTGAGGTCGATTGTGAAGTGATCTTCTATAACTCTTTTACCCCGTCCGGTAATGAAACAAAACTCTCGGAATTGACTCTGGTAAAGTTGCTCGAATATTATTTGTAGCAATGGCTTAACAGAGAGACAGCCATCCTTATTATCTGTGAATAGAGGTAACATTTCCTTGGGTTGCTCTTTTGTCACAGTAAGCAAACGCGTCCCAATACCAGCAGCTGTAATCACAACTTTAATCATAATAATAGATCCACATCTCTATTACCTTATATGGAACGTCATTTAACGTTTAAAACTTCTCTATAAACATTAAGATACTGTAGAGTGATTGCCTCCCAGTTCAATTTTCTTTCAACAAATTCTCTTGATCTATAGCCCATCTCTCTGCGCATATCCTCATTATCCACCAATATTCTTAGGTACTTTCGGAGTTCGTTCACGTTACCTAAACTGAATACGAATCCATTGTTGTTATTAACAACAAAATTTTCAATTGGGACGTCTGCAAGTATTAAAGGTAAACCTACAGAAGCTGCATCAACTGCAGAAATTGAGGAAAGGCCGGGCCAAACAGCAATGTCGCTAGCACTATAAAGGTCAGGAAGCTCATATTTTTTGACCCATTGGTGAAAAATAACATTTTTTGAAATTCCAAGTTCAGAAATCAGTATTTTAAGATACTCAACATAAATTAATTCAGCGCTACCTATAATTAATAGTTTTATTTTACCATTTTCATTCATTAGTGGTGATAATGCTTTTATTAGTAAGTCGATTCCTTTTGTATAATCTATCTTACCACTATAAACTATTATAATATCTTTTTCAGAAATGCTCAACTCTTTTCTTATATTCACTCTTGCAACCGGGTTAAACTTGAACAGTTGAGGATCTGTGCCTAAGGGAACGATTCTAAACTTATTTTCAGGTACATTATAACTTCGTGAAAGTATTTTCACAAGTTCATTGGTTTTAGCAGTAAAAGCTGCAGATTTCCGTGCTATATATTTAGTAACGACAATTTTTGAAATGTAAAATAGTAATTTTTGTTTGATGTTCCAAGGTGAGAATATTAAATTCAGCTGAGTCATTATATCTCCTACAATTTTATAACCATATAATTTTGACCATGAAATAAAAATTAAAGATAAAGGAGAGAAAACTGGAATACAGTGAACTATATGAGGTCTTTCCTTTCTAAGGAAATTATTAATATAGAAAAGTCCTGAAGGACTCGGAAAATGATAAGAATTGATCGAAATAATATATGGTAAATAAATGATCACGAACCCTTCACAATTGATTTTCATTATAGTCTCTTTGCTCCAACCATACGTAAATACATATACCTTATGCCCCAACTTTGATAGTTCTCTTGCTAAGTTATATTCTAGGTATCCTTTTTCAGGATCAAATTCTTCAACAGTAATTACAATCCTCATGATATATTCAGCACACGTTCATCAGTGGAATCTAATCATATTTTTTAAGATAAATTATCTATTTAATAAAAGTTAAAAATCTTTTTCAAATATCTCTTTGTTTGTCAAATAGTTAATATCTTTTTTTTGAGAAATATATTTAAAAACTCTTTCAAGCTTATCCCATTCGTTATTATTTTCAATTTCCCAAGAATGCCCCCATATATGATATATACCACCCTTCTCAAGAAATAGATCAAAAAGGTTTTTCGCACGATATTCCCAATCAAATAAAGATAACACTGATATTTTTGATCTAATCCAAATCCTCGTTGTCATTAATGGCGAACCATTGGATGCATGCAGAGTAATCTGCCATTGATATGGATCTTTTGGTTTTTCAAAATTACCATGAACGCATGTTCGAGCACCTAAAAAACCACTGTTTTTAACTATTTCTTTTATTTGTTGATTATAATATCCTTTGGGATAACAAAACATGGAGATATCACGTTTTAATAAATTTTCTAAATATTTTTTAGAGTCTTTTATTTCCGCTTCAGCACGATCTATTGGGATATCTGTTAAAACTGGATGTGTGATTGTGTGAGCACCAATCTCATGATTTAATTCAATTTTTTTTAACTCTATATTACTTAATCCGTTACTTAATTTTGGACTAACATAAAATGTCCCTTTTAACTGATATTTATCCAATAATCTAGCAATCTGAAGGTCAAACTTATTTCCATCATCCCAGCTTGTTGTGACTATAAATTTTTTCATTTTATCTTATTCTTATTTATAAAATAAAAACATGTCTCTGTTTTGGAAAACTAAATTTAGATCAGATAGATCTTTAACAGTCGGGAATTGATCTCGGCCATAATAATCTCTATTTCCATTATAATTATCATGCAAAAAAATTATTAAACTATTGTTAAAGTTATTTATATTATATTCATAAAGAGGTATAGTTCGTGTGAATGGGTAGTAATAGGAAAATATATTTTCCAGGGTATTAAAATATATATATTTATTTATACCATACTGATTAAGAAATTTTCCTATATTAATATCCTTATTTGTGACATCATAATATGTAAGTTTGTCTATAGTTGAATTTGTTCTAAATGGATATGTATTTCCGATTATATAATTGGGTAAACGTATTATTGAAAATATTGCAAAAAATAATATTAAAAAGAAAAGAAAGACCCTTAAAAATTTGGCATAATTAATCGATAAATAATTATTAATTACTTCGTAACCTTTCGCCATAGTGATTGAAGCAAAAATTATAAAAAAATAATATATTCGATTTGAATTTAATTCAAAAGAACCTAATAAACCTAGTAAAGTTAAAAAACCTAAAGTAAATGTTAAAATAGATAACGTTATATTTTTTTTATAATATAATTGATGTAAAAATAGAACCATGGTGAAAATGAATATTACTGCTTTAACTATCCATTGTATATAAAATGTCCCAATTCCATAATCAATAAAGATAGAAGACATAATATTTGGTGTTGAATATTTAAAAAAGAAAGTATTGTTAATTTCTTTAATTATAGCAGGTAGTAAATTGTTAATACTATTACCTATATAAGAAATATATCCGATAAATAATATAGTAAAAGTTAATAAATGAAATTTGTTTAGAGGAAATAATTCTTTTTCTTTTGTCTTTATTATTATTTTTGAAAATATATTAGTAAAAATTGCAACAAATATAAGTATGTAACAAATAAAGAAAGTCACAAAAGATGTAATGGTAATATCCATCATTAATAAAATAGATAAAATTATTTCGGATTTATTATAATTATTTTTATTTTTTACTATAAAATATAAAAATGTTAATAAAAATATTAGGCAAAAGGATTGGGTTCGATATTCACCGAAATCAAAGATAACCGGTTCCCACCCAAATAAAACCAGGGCTATTAAAGCTATTTTTTCTCTTGAAAATAATCTGACAAATTTATAAAAAACAATAAAAGAAGCTATATCTACAATAGGCTGTAAATAGATGGCTAAATAGGGAATATCAATATTAGTAAATAATTTTACTATATTGTAGTAAACATATAAGCCGACAAAATTATCTGAAGATTGTGCAAGATATGCAAAATTAATATTTCCATTAATAATAGCATTTTCAGTCCAAATTATATGCGCATGAATATCATCATAACCACTAGGTAATCCAAATCTAATAGTAAAAATATACCGTGTAACAGCTAAAGGCAAAAAAATCATAAAAATTTCAACAGGTTTTATCTTATCTTTATTAAAAATAAACATAACTCCGAATAATATTGATAAAGTAAGACTTAAAGGAAAGATTAAAGAAGATAAATTATAATATAAACTCATAATAAGGATAACATTAGATATTAAACATATTGATAATTTTATATTACTAAAATTTAATCTAAAAAATGGTAGTCTATAGCTTGACAATAATGTTACAACCTCACTCGCTCGTAAGATCCCATTTAAATTATTTTATTTTCTAATTTTCTTTTAAACATTGAGTCGCGCGCGTAAGCACAGCCAAATTAGTATAAATTTTCCGTTGTATATATAATTTGGATATTTATGCACGCGAACCGATCTTTGAGCAATAATACACACATGCATTATTTTCAAGAGATTAATAAACATCCAATTTTAATTACTTTTTATAATTTCTTTGTAACAATTTTCAAGAACTTCTGTAACTCTTTCTATTGAAAGGTTATCATTAATAAATTGTTTTCCATTAATGCTGATTATCCTATTTTTTTCTTTATCATTAATTAGTGATAAAATATTATTAGCTAATTGTTCTATATTTTCTGATTCAAATAATAAACCCGTTTCACCATCTAATATTAAACCTCTTAAACCACCAACATTTGAGGCAATCACAGGTATACCACATGAAAATGCCTCAAGAACACTCACAGGAAAAATTTCATATCTTGAAGGTAATACAAATATATCTGCATCTACATACGCCATAAATTTTTCTTTTCCAAACAATGCGCCTGTAATTATAATATTTTTTTCTAAACCAAGTTTTTTTATTAAATCCTTAATTTCATTGAGATAACCATCATCAGGACCAACTAAAACTAGTTTGACACAATCTAAAGTATCGATAACCTCTTTGAATGCTTTAATAAGAATATCGATTCCTTTTATTTTATGTATTCTCCCAAGATATAGAATTATTTTTTCATCTTCATTTAAACCATATTTTTTCTTAAATTCGCCTTTTTCTGGCATATTAGTAAAATCCGATAAATCAATTCCATTGGGTACAATAACTATTTTATCAGTAGGTACAGAAAAATCTCTATACTGTTCAAACTCTACGGTATTTAGGGCAATAATCTTAGCCGCATCTTTTAATAATTTATATCCAAACAATTCATCATAAATCCATTTCAGGCTTTGTTTCGTCATCATCCTGGGAAGCGAACCATGAGCCTGCAAAATGTAAGGAACATTATATTTTGTGGCATAATAATGAACTAAAAGGTCTGGAAACTGTCGATATGAATGAAGATGAATAATGTCAAAGTTAGTTAGGTTCTTTTTTACAGCATTCATCATGCTTAATGAAAAATTGAGCTGGCCAAACAGGTAGCTATAGTTCAGAGATTGGAATGTTCTAGGAAAATAAATAACTCGATAATTATTTCTTACTTCTTCTTTAGGTTCGATATCGTGTTTTAGATCTAAGGCGGTTGTTGTATATATAGTAACTTCATGTCTCTTCGCTAGTTCTTTTGATAAAGAGCGTACTACGGATACTGGCCCCCCAAATATATCTGAGAAAACTGGTATTACTTGAAGAATTTTCATGCTAACTATTCATTTTTATTTCTTTGATGTATAGACAATATTATATAAAATATAAATTTATAATATGTAAACAAGTTTTCGTGTGCGTTTAAATTTGGTAGAAAATTTAAATACATTTAAAAGTTTTGTTTTTTAGTCTTATTTAAATGATTTATAATATTGTAATTCTTTTACTTTTACGTATATTAAAACTCTATACCAAAATGCCTGTAAAAAATGATAGGTTAAACCTTCGATGCCATCTAGAAAACCTAACATTATTACATATTGATAAAAAAAGGTAATAATTGGTCTCAAAATAAGTGGTATTTTGTCCCATAATTTATATTTAAAATAAGTTAATTTACCTCCTTCAACTTCAATTTCTTTATTTTTAGTAGTTAATAATATATCATGTTTTTTATTAAATTGAATTGCAGCTCTTTCAGAAATTTTATTATGTTTTTCTATCCAATTAAATATACCTTTTTTATCTTCATGAATTATATCATTTTTTAAATAACTAGATTTACCTTTAACAATTGCATATTCTACATCTCCATCTGCAATATAATAAGTAAATTTATATCTAAAAAGTCTTAATATTTTAGTATATAATCCTCCGTGTTTTAACCATCTGCCTAAAAAAATAAATCTCCTATTAATATAATAACCATTTATATCTGAATTATCTTGTGTAACTTCTTCAATTTCAGTCTTCAATTCATAAGTTAACCTTTCATCGGCATCTAAAAATAACACCCAATCATATTTTATTGGTAAATTTCTTAAGGCCCAGTTACGAATACTAGACCAATGATTTTGATCAACTGAGATAATATTATTTACATATTTTTTTGAAATTTCAATAGTTTTATCTTTACTATATGAATCTAGAATAAAAATATCATCGGACCATTTGTAAATGCTCTTAAGACATGTATCAATATTTAACTCCTCATTTAATGTTAAAATAATAACTGTAATAGGAACCTGCTTCATTAATATCATATAGAATTTATTAATTTATAACTTTACGCGCGCTGCAGATGCCGTAGCAGCTAGTACCAGCGCAACTGAGCTAATCAAGAGGAGTAAGATTACGCCGAAACACTGTTTATGTATGCGCGCGCGTTCTCTCAATCAAATGATGCTGTTGATTAGGGTCTCGTGTAAGCCAATCTGATTCTTGAACTAATAATATTCTCAAAAATTCAACTCTCACTCAGTTGTAAATCGGATATATTTTAAGTTAATTTGATGAGAAATAAATTTTCTTTTGCCATTCGATTGTCTTGGTTATACCTAATTTTAACGGTACCGTTGTTTTATAGTTTAAATCTCTTTTTGCTTTTTCATTATTACCTTTTTTGTCCAACGTATTATATTTTTCAATTGAAGAATATTTTACTAATGAATCATCTTTTCCTAGATAATTTAAGATTATATCTGAAATAGTTTTAATATCATGATATTCATCACCACATATATTATATACTTCACCTGGTTTAAAATTATCTGATATATTTGCTAAAGCATTAACACAATCATCAATATAAGTTGAGGTTCTATGATGGTTTAAATAAACTTGATAAGTTAGATTATGTAAAGCACAATAAGTAAAAATACATACCATTGATCTATATGGAGCATAATATTCTCCTGGTCCATAAGTATTAAACAATCTAGTTATAACAGTTTCTGTATTAAAGCGATCTATAGAATTTAAGATTTGCATTTCATTCACCCATTTTGAAATAGCATAATCATTTAACTGACGAATTGGATACTTTTCTAAAACATCTTCAATCATTTCACCTTTATAATCTCCATACACTTCCGAACTACTAAAATGAACTAATTTAAAACGATATTTTTCCTGCATTTTTATCATATTTTTTGTACCTATAACATTTGACTTCCAAAGAGTCTCATAGAAATCCTCGCCATTATAACGGCCAAACTCTGCGGCTAGATTATATATTAAATCGAAATGTTCCTTCTCAAACACAGATTCAAGTTGTCTATATTCCCCAATATCGCATCTAAAATACTTGGAATCATGATTATGAGGTTTATCAATTACCCATACATCATTATTTCTTTGCCGTAAAATTTTTACTAAAGGACTTCCAACAGCACCAAGTCCTCCAGTTACAAGAATTTTCATACGATCACACCTATCTTGATATTGTTCCAAATTTATAAATCTTGAACCCAGCAACCTTCCATTTATCTTCAAAAATAAAATTTCTTGTGTCAAATACAATTAATTTATTCATTTTTTTCCTAATTTTAAATAAATCCTGATTATTGAATACATCATGGTCAGTAATTATTAAAATCAGATCTGCATTAGTTACTGAATTTTCTAGATTATCCAATTTTAAATTTCCATTATTCACTATTGGATCAAATACAGATACGGTAAACCCATGTTCCACTAATTTCGAGAAAATATCATAGGAGGGAGAATCCCTAGGATCATCTACGTTTCCCTTATACGAAACTCCCCAAAGAGAGATTTTCCTCAATGTAGATTTTTCATCAATTTTAATAATATTTTTGACGACTTCATTTGGCATGTTTTTATTAATTAATCTAGCGGTTTTCAATAATTTAGATATTTCTGGCGCCATTTCATAAATAAGCCAAGGATCTTTAGGAAGACAATGTCCCCCGACTCCTGGCCCCGGTTGTAAAATTTTAACTCTAGGATGTTTATTAGCTATATTGATCGCTTCATAAATATTTATATCTAGTTTTTCACATATCAACAATAATTCATTAGCCAATGCAATATTTACATCACGATATGTGTTTTCCATTAATTTACACATCTCTGCAGTTCTTGTATTAGTTTTAAAAATTGAGCCTTTAACAAAAGAGGAATATAGTTCAAATGCTAAATCGGTACTTTTTTTATCAATGCCACCAATTATTCTGTCGTTATATATAATTTCATATATTATATTTCCTGGTAATAATCGCTCTGGACAATGAGCAAAATAGAAATCTTTAGTAACTTTTAAACCAGATTTTTCTAATATAGGTATAACTAGATCTTCACAGGTTCTTGGAGGAACAGTTGATTCTAAAATGACTAAGTTATCTTTTTGTAAACAAGGAACAATTGATTCAGTAGCTGCTTGAACATATCTTAAATCACATTCATTTTTATTTTCTTTTAATGGTGTAGGAACACAGATTATAAAAACATCTGCTTTTCGAACAGATATTCCTGCAGTAAAAATATTATTTTGAAATATTGGTTTAGAAAAAGTATCCACTTCTGTTTCGTGGAATGGTATTATTTTATTATTAATCGAATCTACTTTAGTTTTATCTACATCAACTCCCCAAATTGTAAAATTGTTAGCTGCAAAAACTAATGCAGTAGGTATGCCAATATAACCAAGCCCAATCACACAAATATTTTTCATATTATTCTCTCCATTATTAATTATGCTTTTGTCTTGACATTAGCTCACGCAGATAAGTTATAATAAGTTCGCCAGCGTGTCCGTCGCCAAAGGGATTAAGCCACTTTTTCTGATTACTCACCGCATCTCTAACTCCATCAATTATTCTCTCCACACTTGTACCAACAATTCGATTAGCACCAACCTCAACAGTCTCGGGTCGCTCGGTTTTCTCCCTGAGGGTAACGCAGGGGACTCCTAAGATACAGGACTCCTCTTGAACCCCACCAGAGTCTGTGAGGATGACCTTCGCATTTGATTCTAGACTTAGGAAATCTAGATAATTCATGGGTGTAATGACCATCAGACCCGAAATATCCAGATTAAACTCTTTTACCATCTTAAGAGATCTGGGATGCAGGGGTAATATAACTGGAATATTGTACTCTTTTCGAATAGCCTTTAGGCCATTTATGATCCCGGTGAAATTAGTCTTAGAGTCAACGTTCTCAGCTCGATGGGCTGTCACTAGGAAAAAATTTCCATTTTCTAAATTGAATGACTTCAGAACCTTACTCTTCTTCCGAGATAGCTCCAGATTTTGGTTTACCGCATCAACGATTGTGTTGCCAGTAACTAGGATCTTGTTCTCCGCGATACCCTCACGCTCGAGATTCTGCTTAGCGGTAGTAGTTGGGGCGAAGAGGTAATCCGATATGTGGTCAGTAATTACCCTGTTGATTTCCTCGGACATACTCTTATCATAACTTCGAAGACCAGCCTCAACATGACCAACTTTTACACCAAGTTTAGAACCAGCCAGCGCTCCCGCGAGGACCGTATTAGTATCACCCTGAACAAGGATCACATCCGGCCTTTCCTTGACAAGAAGACCCTCGACACTGATCAGGATTCGACCAGTCTGCTCGGCTTGACTTCCAGAACCGACGCCAAGATTATACTTCGGTTTAGGAAGCTTCAACTCATCAAAGAAGGCCCCATCCATCTCATAGTCATAATGCTGCCCAGTATGAAGTATGAAGAAGTCGATCTCCCTCTTTTCAAGTTCTCTGATTATGGGAGACATTTTGATGATCTCAGGTCTAGTGCCCAAGATTACAGCGACTTTCAATTCAAACCCTTATGCTGCTCTCCAGCTTCGATATAGTGCAGAGGATTAGGCGCGAAAGAACAACTTTGAGGTTATTTAGATTTGTCTCGGCACACATTACAGATCGGTAATAGCTAACACTGGCGCAACTGAGCCAATAAAGAGTAGTGAAACATCGCTTATGCATAATACCAATCTATAATAGGAATTCCAGTACCTTCAACGCGATGATATAACAGAAGGCGAGGAATAGCACTGCACCCACGATGTCAAACCATCGGCGTCTTGGCCGAAATACCGCTGACGAAGTGAAGTAACATATAGCAAAACTGACAACATAGACCTCAAGCTGCACATTTCCCTGTGCTGAAAGGCTTACAACCGTCGCCATCTCCAGCCCACCCAAGGCTAACGCGAACTGCTTGTGCCTATCCAACCCCAAGCACCTCGAAGATAGCACTCAAATTCCTTCCCTCGGTCCTCTCATCTAAAACTCTCACCGGGACATTAAGTACCTGCGCAGCTACGCAACCAAGCACACTCACTGTAATCGAGCCGAGCACATAGTTGAACCTAGAGAAGTCAGTTTGCAGCCTAGTCTTTTTTATAAAAACGTTGACTCTGCTTCCCTCTTTGATAACCTTTACAGACTCTGCTCCTTCAAGGTAATCAACGAGCACATTTATCATCGCATCCTCGAGCCCCGCATCTCCATCAAGCTGTGAGGACCTCAGGATCTTAGACCCAGGTGGAAACACCATCAACCCAGGGACGCCCATTGACTCTGTCAACATCTTCACTGGGGCCCGCGACGCAGCCTGCACAACAGCCGGCTTCACGTCGGCTACGAGCGGTACGAAGCATAAGACGCACCCATCCCTAGGGGGCAAATACCACGCCTTCTCGCGAGCGTCGAACTGCTCAAGCTCAGCCTCCACATTTGCACATGCATCTTCCACCATCCCCCTCACAACGCTGGTGGGAACTGGGTTCTGAGGGATCAACACAACCGAGACGCCGAGTACAACAAGAGCCAAACCCAACGCCGTAAGGGGTACAATATGAACGATCCAGTAGCAGTAAGCTGCTAAGGGTGCCCCAAATCCAACGAATCCAAGCCCAACAGACACGTAAGCGTCGATTCTCCTAGCCAAACCACGCACCTCGAGCCAAACACCAGTAGCCATACTTACGATACACAGCCACCAACCCGAGCATCGCGGTCAGGAGAGACAAGCCAATCAATGATGACTCCAGTCTGATACCCCATGGAGTATAGTTGAGCATAAGCCCAACAAGGGGCACGAGCGCAAGACTAAGCCCAACGCTCAGTCCAAGCCTCTCCAGCCTCCCCAGCTCCTTCGCCTTTGGGTAGAGCGCCTCAATTAGCGTGTAACCCGGTATATAGAGTAAGAAGACCACCGCCACAATTATGCGGAGGTAGGTGAGCGGGTAGACCTGGGGCATCCACCAAATCACATAGGCTTGAAAAGCCATGAAGACGAGCAGCAACCAATACGACAAGCTGTACAGGCTCAACAGGTAGCCAACAAACCCAGATGGAGGATTCGGATCCGCTACGCTGAGCCTACCCTGCGTCTCCATCGCGTAGATGCCTCTCGCCACCTCATAGGGCTTGAATCCCAGCTTCGGAGCCTCATTCACTATTGTTCCCAGAGTCTCCCCAAGATGGGGCCTCACTGCCTCCAGCACCCGCTCGGAGGCCTCGTCGACCTCTAGGTCGTCGTCACGTTCATCCATAATTGAGCCCAAAGCTGATAATTGAACCCACCCAAATCTGCGTCGTACCTGTAGAGTTCGAAGACGACCCTGCGATTCAAGCCAACATCGTCTACACTGAAGCTTATTGGAGTCGTCGTATTAGCTCCATTGGAAATGACAAGCTCGTAGGACGATATCACAGGGGCATCTAAAGGCACCACATCGCTGATGTTCTGTTCCTGATCCCCAACCTTGACATCAACACGATAATACTGAACGCTTCCCTCATCATTGCCCACATAGAGGAACAACTTGACAACACCTCCAGCCGTAACCTGGTGCGGGTAGTCCCCCAGCTTACCGTCTTGACCGAGGACGCCAAGCTCAGAGAAGGGCTCAATAACCCTATGCGAAGATAGCACCGGGTACACGACCACACCCATCATTACGAGTATGATGCCGATGGCAACGAACTTAACCTCGTCGTCAATCATTGGCCCTTAACGACCCAACCCCTCTTCATCCGCACCCAGACGCCCCAGAATAGCCTCCCACCATATATGTAGACGAGTACCGCCGAGGCGCCGAGTATGACGAGTGAGACTCCGACGATAATATACTGAGTGTTCGTTGAACTAACTCCCGAGGCCTGAGCAGAATGAGCCTCAAGACTCACGTCTTCAATGATTAGCTGAGCCTTCACTAGATCATTATCACTACCCGAATTGATCAGCTGCAAAGCCAAGTTAAGCTTGGGCAAGAGTGCGGAGACGTCGCCTCCGTACTGCTCAACGAGCTTAACCTCAGCGAAAGCCAACTCAAACGTCGCACGGGTTTCGGATCTCGAAACAGCTTCAACCTGAGGCACAACGAGCAGAAGTAGCATCAGCAAAGGCAAGTATCGACTAGTCATCATATACTTAGACAAATGAATAAATTAGGCATTAATTTTGTACTCTTCAATTAAATACCTTATTTTAAATTATTTATAATATTAACCATCTCTAATCCAATATGTTTTAAAGTCAAATTATTTTCGACAAATCTTCTACCATTTAATCCATACTCCTCAGATAGATTCTCATGTTCTTTTAAAAATAAAATAGCATTTGCTAGAGATTTATAGTCCCCAGGATCAACTGCTATACCCGATTTAGTAGATAAAATGTACTCTTTATGCATTCCTCGAGAACAACAAATAATAGCTTTCTGAGCTGCCTGATATTCAAATAATTTTGTGGAAATCCCTGTTTCAACGTATTTAAAATCACCAAGTGGTAAAATTAAAACATCCACTTCAGCCAGAATTTTAGCAACTTTTTTCCTATCAACTATTTTATCAACAACATTAACATTTGATAATTTTCTTTCTTGGACTTTTTTCTGTATGCTTGGAAGAAGTTCTCCACCTCCTTGTAAAATAAATTGAACGTTATGAATAGGTAAAAGCAACTCAGCTGCATTCAGAATTTGATCAAAATCGTAGGCTGGAGAAAACGATCCAATATATAATATCCTAAAAAATGGTGACTTTTTTTCCTCAATCTTATTATTGAATACATTAAGATCAACACCAGCAAAAATAACACTCAATTTAGCTGGATTAACGTGATATTCATCAATTAAAATTTTAGAATAGGCAGGACTAATTAAAGTAATTGCTGAAGAAATAGAGTATGTAATAAAAGCAATTATTTTCAACGGAAAAATTAGTATTTTTTTATTAGCCCAATTTAAATCAATTAAAGATTCGGGCCATAGATCATCTACATTTTGAATAATGGGCTTTTTCTTTATTATTTTATAAATAATACTTGGATAAACCGAAATAACATTCGGGTTCCCTGCCCAAATTACGTCAATTTCTCCAACTAAAGGCATGGCATAAATACAGCCAATAATAAATGAAAGAAACAGAACGACTCTCCTCATTAACCCAGTCGAGGCTAAGGGTGGAACAAATGTTCTAATCACTTTAATTTCATTTTCATTTTCTATCACCAAAGGTTTCCATCGATATTTCTTAGGTATATTTCCTTTTGGATAATGTGGAAATGAGGTTATTACAGTTACACTACAATCATTAGAAACTAAGGCGTTTGACATGTTAGATGCTCTCGTTGCCCCCCCACCCATATCCGGTGGGTAATATTGTGCGAGAATTAATACATTCAATAATAATCAACAGATTTTTTTAATGTTAGAGAAGTTAACTTTAAAACCATTCATTGATATTATCTACTCTCTTTTCAAAACCCGGTTCAGTTTGATGGTTGATTTACTTTATCTTTAATAGACATTGCAATTACTTTCTTGCGTGCGTAATCGTATGATTCAAGTTGGATTTTTTTCTCTAACCACACTAATTGTAACCCATAAAATGAGGCCTGCAGTCATTAACATTAAACCAATCACAGATGTACCTATCGCTATTAAGGTAATGTTAGTGACCAAACTGCTAGTCTTTGCAAATATATCAAGGGCCCAGATCCAAAAAATCAGTGATATACAAAAGGATACGAAGCCTGGTAAACTGTATGATAGAAGCGGCTTTCTTATTGATAAAAATTTAAATGTACTAAATAATACGCTAAAACCTTGAGAAAATGGAGAACGTGTAGTAGTTTTTTTTCTATAAAGCACAGAAATTGGGACTTCTTCAATTCTTAGATTTTTATCCCTCGACTTCATGATAATCTCTGTACTTATCCCCATTCCTTGTTCGGCAAGGTTAAGGCTCATGATCGCTTCCCGAGTATAGACTCTGAGGCCGGATTGTGCATCGGTAATCTTTGCACCTCCTTTTGAAGCAAAAGTTGAAATTACTTTAATACCGATATTCCTCCAGGATGGAGCTTCAGTTTTACCGCCTTTAACAAATCTCGATCCAATAACTATGTCGACATCTCCCTGCTTTATCCTATCTAGTAAAGTCAATATATCCAACGCTTGATGTTGGCCGTCGCCATCGATGGTTATAATATAATCCGCATCCGTCTTAATGGCTTGATTAAAAAGGCTGTTAATCGATGCTCCATATCCCTGATTTTTCTCATGTCTAATAAGAGTCGCCCCTAAATCTTCAGCGATTTCATACGTTAAATCATTGGATCCATCATCACATACAATTACTTCATCAACGTACTCCTTGACCGAGAGAACCACATTGCCTATTGTTTGCGCTTCATTATAAGCAGGGATACAAGCAACAATGTAAGGTCTAATCTTTTCCTCAATATCTTTTTCAGAGTTAGTAACGAAATTTGTCTCGCTAATCGCGCGTATACTATAGTTAGGGGCATTCAATGTGTAGGGTATATCCTCCAACCAATTGGCTGATTGTAGTCGAGGAACATCAGGTACCTGATGAACCCCAGGTCCTTCGAGAGCACACCAGCACCGAGGTAACCCAGCCTAAACGCCTCACCCTGAACCACACGAACCCTCTCAACACCATAACGTTCTAGATGCCTAACAAACCCCGACTTGCAGGCGTCCCTGAGCTTCGCAATGATCCTCACTAACTGAACGTTTAGTAGACTGCTCTTGACGTCGTCTATTATCCTAGCCGAGATCGATAGGATGCCCCTCTCCAACCCATCCAGCGCGCTATACCAGACCCGCCTACGCAGTGCCTGGCGCCGGACCCCTGAGAGGAACTCCCCTGTGAACAAGTTGAGAAGAAACCACCTACTCCAATTATTCCTATGTGAAAGATACAATAGCTTTAAGGGCTTTATATCCTCTTCGAGAATATTGTACTAATCAATCATCAGAAACTATAGTTAACATAAAGTGGTTTCAACTATATTTAAATTTAAAAGCAAATCAGATCTAACCTAACAAATCGAAAAGAAATGAAATTCAAATTAAACAATTGAACTATAAAAGAATTCAATTCCAATAACCATTACATTATGTTAGAATCAATACTTCGAAGATCTTAAAATGAACATAATAGAAGTACATTGCATGGCTAAACCCAAATTATCTAAAGAAAAAACCGTAAAATGCGCCTGCTGCAACGAACCACTCACAACCTTCATGGCCTACATACCAGACAAGGGGGAAGTATGCCTCAAATGCTTCGCCGAATACGCACAGGCGGAAGAAAATCTACTAATGACGAGACCAACGCATGCGAGTAATAATTAATATCAACACTCCATCATGCGTATTAATTTACACGAACAATGACCACATGGTCGAAGCGATGAATGCCTACGAGTGGAGAATCCTCACTCAACTAAGGGAGAATCGCGGCAAATCATATACAGCATATCAGATAGCAAACTATGACACTCGTGGTCCCCCTCCATCACGGGGAAAACCCAACGATTATTCCTTCGGCGTCCAAATGGCTAAAAGGTCCCTCGATAAACTCGCATCCGAAGGATACATCGTCAAAAAATCTAAGAAAGAGGGAGCATCGAAAAATATTCTATACTCCGCCAGGTAATAACGCGCGCAGGCCATGAAAGCATCTGTACTCACGCGAGCAAGTGGATGAGCCTAGATTTGCTCCCTTGCATTTATATTGTGGGAAAAATAGATGAATCATAGCGGTGTAAATATAATCGTACACCGCGAGGATCTGCGGAGCAGACCGAGCATCAGAGGGGGCCGAAGAGGCCCTAATTCTCAAACATACTCTCAGCCACCTCACGTCATGTCCTCCGATGAGAGTGACGGGTTCTAAGCGGCTAAAGTGTAACCAGTTATTTGCTCTCGCAGCAGCTAGATGGAATAAAAAAGGGATTTTAGACCACAGAATAGAAATCAAACGAGTTTTCAACAAGCAACACCAATACAAGTTCAGAGATGAACCCAAACAATAAACTCCTAGCACTAATCATAGCCAGCCTAATAATCGGGACCACTGCCGGCTACTCTGCCGAATACTATGTCACCCAACCGAAGATAAACCAACTCACAACCGACCTAACAATAGCCAATACGAGAATCCTAAACACCACCGCGACCCTTGCCAACAAGACCAAGGAGATAGACAAGCTGAACGCCGAAGCAGCCGCATCAGCCGCCGAGATCAACGCCCTAAACCAGCAAATAACCGTCCTTCGAAGCCAACTGAATGAGACCACGGGAGTAGTTGAAGCAATTCAGATACAAAACGTATCACTAATCGGCCAAGAACTCCAGATCATCGTGAAGAACATCGGCTCAAAATCCGTCAACCTGGATCCAAGCGGAGACGCGCAGGTGCAAATCAACGATGTACCCATCACCTACCAAGTCAAAGGATCTTCTCAGGTCCCCCCAGGGGAGACATGTGTCGAGGTCATAAACGTCTCCGACCTCGATCCCAGCCGATCCGGAATAACCAACGTCATCAAGGTAACGTCTGGAGAAGGATCCTTCGCCGTGGGTTCGTTTAACCTAATATATGGGGTCACCCAAAAAGACTTCACCGTCGTCGTCCTCCCCGATACACAGTACTACTCTGAGTCATACCCCGCAATCTTCGATAACCAGACGAGATGGATCACCAAAAACGTGGCTAACCTAAACATACTCTTCGTCGCCCACGAGGGGGACGTCGTCAACAACTACGACATAACGACGCAGTGGCAGAACGCGAACCACAGCCTCAGCATACTCGACGGAGCTGTTCCTTGGGCGGTCCTCCCCGGTAACCACGACGGATCATCCGTGGGAAACTCCAACGAGAACCTCAGTAGTTTCACACACTACTTCGGGAAAGTCAACGGCTTCGAGCTCTTCACGGGTGGAGGCGATAACTACCTAGTCTTCAACCTCCAATACAATGCAAACGACACTGTCTTGGCCTGGGCCAACACCACGATAGCAAAATACCCGACGAGGAGGGTGATCGTGACGACTCACGACTACATGAACACCGATGGCACCCGGTCAACCGTCGGCGACAGGATCTGGAACCGCTTCGTCGCGCCACACGCCGAACAGATCTTCCTCGTGCTCTGCGGCCACAACCACGCGGAGGCCATGAGATCAGACGTGGTGAGGGGGCACACCATCTACCAGATACTAGCCGATTACCAGACTAGGGTAAACGGCGGGGACGGATGGCTCAGGATACTCGACTTCCAGCCAGCCGAGAACAGGATCATCGTGAAGACATACTCACCATACCTGAACAGCTATGAAACCGACGCCAATAGTCAATTCACCCTGGCATACAACATGACAAGTTCCACACCATAGAAGCCCCAAGCATAACCAAATTCATGATATTCGCAAGCTCCGCCTCAAAATTAAACGACCTTAAGAGCGACCATCACTATAACTGCGCATGGAAAACTCCCCCAAAGCCAAACAACAAACCATAAGATGTGTCAACTGCAATCAACCACTCACCACATTCATGGCCTACATCCCCGGGAGAGGCGATTCGTGCCTAAAATGCTTCTCAGAATATGCTCAAGCGCACGAAGATCTCTAAAGCCCCAGCATATGCATAATCAGAGTCAACTAGATTCCTATAAATAACACTGAAACCAACCTGTTCCACCATGATGAAGCAGGACTGGGAAGAGGTCTACCCGATGCTCAAGCATTGGGTCTTCTTCGACGCAGCGAACCAGATGATCCCCGGCAGGTACTGGCTCAACGCCATGAAGGAGTGCATCTCCATCTACGAATCCAACCCATACTACCACGCAGACCACCCCTTCCTCACAACAAGCTTCCAAGAATGCATCAAGCGCGCAGCGAAGCTCATACACGCGGAGAAGGAGGAGGTCACGAACATCTACAGAGTAATGACAGCCTCCAACCTCATAATCAACGACCTACTGAAATGGGAGAAGGGGGACAACGTCGTCTTCACCGACCTCGACTACCCCTCCATCCCCTACATACTCATGGACCTCGCGAAGAGAAAAGGCGTTGAACTCCACCGAGTCAAGAACGTAAACAACATCATCCAGACAAACGACATGGAGAAGGCGGTCGATGACAAGACCAGACTCGTCGTCCTAAACGACACAATGGCCTGGAGCGGCTTCAAGTACGACACACGAGCAATCAGCGACATCGCCCACCAACACGGAGCCTACGTGCTGAACGACGCAATACAATCCGTCGGAGCCATAGACGTCGACGTGAAGAAAGACGACGTCGACTTCCTCGTTACCGGCAGCTACAAGTGGCAATGCGGCCCCGAGGGAGCCGGCATCTTCTACATCAAGAAGGAACTCATAGAGAAGTTCGACCCGACCTTCCGAAACTACCTCTGGTCGAGCCTACCAAACGGCATACCCTTCAGCCACCCAGACCAGGATAACCTAGAGAGCTGGGACTACCCCCTGCTGCCAAACGCCACGAGATTCGACATGGGGGCCTGCGTGACGCCCATCCTCTTCGGGTGGAACGAGACCCTCAAGTTCTACGAGAAAATCGGCATAGAGAACGTTGAACGCAGCGTCCGCAGCCTAGGGAGCTACTGCATCGACAGACTCAACGAGATCGGGTGTAGGGTGCTGACCCCTGAGGACCCCAAGATGAGACACGGGCTCATCATCTACACCACGGGCAGCTACGAAACCGATAAAATGACTCAGGCGAGCTTTAACGCGGAGTGGAGCGGGGAGAAGCCCATAAAACTCTGCCACAGGGGCATCGGCGGAGTGATCGGGCTTAGGGTGTGCTGCCACTTCTTTAACTCGAAGGCAGACGTCGATTACCTCATCGAAGCACAGAAGAAGATCCTGAAAAAACAGTGAGAACGAAACCCAAAAACCCCGATGCCTAAGAGTGGTCATACGCTTAGCTAAAAAGATCGGGAATGTTTACAATTGTATCCACGAATTAGAAATCCTCTAGATGCTCCGCCAGCCTCCAATAATGCAGACAGCGTCTATACTCGTTACACTTCCTACAATCATCAGTCAAGCTAACAGGAGGTTCTCTACAGCTCCGTTTGAAGTTCTGGCTGGATAGGCTGAACTCCATCTGCCCGGTGTCCTTCATCAGGAATCACCCCTATGGGTTCACCTCCATACTCAATTGGGAACTAGTAACAGCCTCATGAACCGCTGCTGGTGCGCCAAGGCGGTTCATCAACATCCTCATTCACCTTGGTCATTTCCTTCACCGCGCCACAATCACTGTTCGCTGAACTTTTAAGGGTTTTCCACATAAATCCAATTGTCCTATAGTATATACGACATCTCGAACGCATGAATAATGATTATTCCTTAACGAGACTACGCATCTACCCCCCTGAATATATCGAAGATCTCCAAGCGCACGCGAAACGACTACTGTTTCATTATCGTTTCAACCAAGTGGAATACAGTATCAAGATCGTTTCACCGAACCTATTTACTCCGGTCAAATCCATACCCCATCCGTGGCTAACATGACACAAAATACATCATCCGGTTATCCGAACATCGCTTCGATACTCGCCCTCATTGGCGGTATCCTGATAATGTTGGGCGGCATGCTTCTTGTCGCCGTTTCCGCCTTCGTCCTCCCGTACATCAACTACACCAACCTCAGCCCACCACCAAACCTCACCGCCGACGCTATGCCACGATTAGTATCCGGCATAGTTGGAGTGATGGGGTTGTTTGGACTGATCTCGGGAGTCATAGTGCTGGCATCGGCGTTGATGCTCCGAGTGAAACCGAGTCAGCGGGAGACATGGGGCATACTCATAATGGTCTTCTCCGTCCTGAGCTTCCTAGGCCCGGGGGGCTTCTTTGTGGGGGCGATTCTGGGAATAGTGGGTGGCATAATGGCCCTAAGATGGAGACCTCCGACCAAGGTAGAGTCGGTTGAGAAAGAACCAATTCGATCCGGTGAGCTAAAATGAAGGATAGGGATTAACTCTGGAGTAGGAGGAAGCGGACGAGTTGGATAAGCTCAAGGTTCTGCTGATAATGCTCCTGACAGCGACCTCCGGGCTTGCAGTTTCAATGATCATCCTTGCCATGATCCTAGCTCCCATGGAGTCGCCGCTGAGCGTGCTCGCGGGGATTCTGGCAAGCGGCTTCCCATCTGACCTGCCCTTCATAATACCGCTTTCTTCCCTGCTCTTCCTAAGTACCGTTCTCGCCAGCATGGTGGGGGTCATCTACTTCCTTGTGGTCCCCGAGATGAAGAACTACGTATCGGGAAATGGGAAAGAAGCAGTCTCGATAGTCCTGCGAACTCTCAAGCCCGAGGAGAGGAAGGTAGTTGGTGTGCTCGACGCCCACGGAGGCACTTACCTGCAGAAGTTCATCACGAAGGAATCTGGTCTATCGAGGCTGAAGACGCACAGGGTCGTCGCCGCTCTCTCTGAGCGGGGCATTGTCCACGTTGAAAAGAGTGGAAACACGAACGAGGTCTCACTCGTGGATTGGTTCCACGACGGGATGCACCACTAGCTCGTAGCACTCGCGCCCTCGCTTAATGCCCTACTTATAGGGCGCACTGGCTCGGGAATTCGAAATTAGAATTGTGCCCGCGTGCGCGCGCGCATTGGAAACTGAGAATCGATTCTCCACAAGGTACCACTATTGACAAGCGACTCCTACCTAATCGACAACCAAGCTAACCTCAACTTAGACGTAATTTACCTCAAAAAAGTTAGATGGTGAGTACGCAGTCCTCTATGGAGGGTTAGAGATTGAACCAATACCGATTCGTTGAAGTCAGCGACTCCACCTCAATGATCGTCTACGAGTACCCCGTATACAACGTCTACATCGTAGCCGACTTCGGGAAAATCATATCACTCGTAACACTTAATAAAAATAATAAATGCGGGAAATGCGGAGTCTCCACGCCAACCCACGTACACCACTATAAACTCGACCCATCCCACCCAGACCAAAACACAGTCGAAGTATGTGAGAAGTGCCACACAGAACTACACAAGAGACAATAGTATTTTTCACAATCTTTTCTCCAAGAAAGCCTACTGCTTAAAACAATGGAGAAATTGTAGGCTACTAATCATTGGTTCAATGGGCTGCGCGCGCTAGCTGCTTTAGTACGACTCTACGTTTACTCCCTCGATACCCTTAAAATGCTTCAGATTCCTGGTCAAAACCTTCTCACCGTGAACCTTAGCGATCCCCGCCACCATAGCGTCCTCAGGGTCAATCGTGGAGCCCATCTGCTTCTTCTCCCCGAAAATTCGTCCAGCAGCCTTTGATGACTCAATGTCCAGTGGTATAAAGGGGAGAGATTCGAGGACAACCTGGATTCGAGTTATCTCCTCCTCGGCCTTACGACTCAGGGAAATACCCACATAGAGCTCGAACAAGGTAGGCGCAGACACGAAAAGTGGTGTACCCTTAGCCTCGATCTCCCTAGCCTTCTCCACCGCAGCCTTATCCCCAACCATGAGGTCGATGAGAAATGATGTGTCCGCAAGCATCTCTACTCAACCCTGTTTGCTTGTGAAATGATTCTCCTCGAGCTTGCTCTTCGGAGTTCAGCGATTTCACCACTGATCTCTTTTCCCTCCTTCTCGGTTAGGGCACCCGCCAACTCGAGTATAGACCTCTTTCTCGTAAGTCGATTCACGACCTCTGTGAAGCTCTCGTTTGGCCTCTTTAATGCGGCTAGTCTCTCGTAGGCTTCCTCTGATATGGAGATGTTCTTTGTGCCCATGTTTGTCCCTGTGTGGGTATATGTGTGTGCGCATTAAGGGGTTTCGATCCCGCATGCGAGCGATGTTTTCCTTCCCTTAATCAATTAGATCAATTATTCGATTAACAAGTCGAGCCAGTACACCCGTCTCCCCAACAATGGCTCTAAAAAACTCATAATCGGAACGATCGAGCACCCTCAGGACCCTAATCATAACCAGATATAACACCAGGAAAATCGTCGCGCCACCAAACAGCATGACCCAGAGATTAGACTGGACCCCAACGAAGAATAGAGTCAACAACGTGGAAAGAAAGACACTCGAAAAAATCTTTGCACCCGAACTCCAGTCGGGGCCCATGAATAAATTCTTCTTAACCCAGAACAAACCGTAAAGCACACTGGGTAGAGGCGAAACGATTAACGTGAGTATCAGCCCAATCATCCCATAATTCGGTACTAGGAAAAGCGCTAATGGGACTCCAGTCAACAGACTAATCAAGGCGCACCTTAGATTGATCCGAGTTTCACCCTGCCCGTTGAGGATATTCCCAGTCACCACATTACCGAAGCCTATGTAGACAAACGTCAACATGTAAACCTGGAGATAGAATGCAGATATGGGAAACCTGCCACCGTAAACGACGCTGGTTATGGGATCACTCAACGCAATCAGCGCCCCCACTATTGGGAGGGCAAAGAAGCTGGAGTACTTGACTGCATCCCTGTAATAGAGTCCAAGATTTGGGTCATCCCTCCTCAGTCTGGAGAATAGCGGTAAAACAGCTATGGAGATCGATGTGGTCACGAATCCCACGACAACTGCGAAATATAGAGCCGCGCTGTAGTTCCCAATCTGCGTATTCACCACATAGAGAACCATCAAGCTATTGTAAACCTGATTAAGACCCCCACTCACCAGCGATGATAGGTAGACTGGTAACCCATATCTGATAAGGTGCCCAACCTCACTAAGCATGAGGTGGACCTTTACCTCCCCCTTCCAGTTCCTCAGCAACGCAGCAATGATGAAGAGACCGATCAAGCCGGTGAGGAAATAAGATACGGAGTGTCCCAGAACCGCCCCTAGGGTACTGAAACCTATTATGACGAGGAGTGGGGATAAGACCCCCTTGATCACCGCAAAGATGACAGTGCTGAGGCTCTGCAGCTCCATCCGCCCATGGCCCACAAAAATGGCGTTCGCAGTTGTGAAAAGCGCCTGCCCGAAGATAGACAAGGAGGCAATCCTCAGGAGTAACTCAAGATCAGGCCTATGCAGAAAATCTGAGGCAATCAGAGGCGACAAGAGGAAAACCGAGGACGCCACAAGCAGCGAAACAATGATGTTGAAGGTCAGCCCCGCTAGGAGGATGGTCTTCCTCTCCTCCTCAAGCTCGACATGATGATACCTCGCGATATGTGAAGTCAACCCCACGCTGACGCCAAGGTCCTGGAATAGAAGCGCCACACCGATGGGGACAAAGACGACCGTGTAATCCCCGAGCCTATCCGGCCCAAGGAGATTAGCGATGATTATCTGGGCGACCGCGAGAATCGCAGTCGAGGCCACCTGCCCGAGGAGCAGAACCAGGCTTCCATGAGCCGTCTGCCTTAAAAGACTATGATAGTCATCGGACAGATTGGACGCCTCCGGGCAACCGCCTTAAAGTAACCACGGCCCTCAAGATTTAACGATGCAGGTACGCGCGCGAAATTCCACCTATCCGCGCGCTCACGAAGAAGCAAGGGAAGCAACTAAGATATAGTAATACTCAACAATGATAATAAGATGATACGAATGGGTAGAAACATACCCGATCCCCGAAAAAAGGCCTGGAAAGATTCAATCCCCTCCCCTCCCAAGAAAAAAACCTTTTTCGAGCCCCTCAGCGAGACCGCGCTTAAGACTGTTCCCGAGGACGTGATTCACAACAAGCTAGAACAACTCAACGAGGTTGAAGAGGCATATAAGAGTCATAGCGACATATCCACCACCGACTATGGAAAAGCCATGGGGGTAAAAGGTACCGCTCCACAGAAAGACCAGCTCGCAACATACCGAAGTGAAATGGAAGCCGAGCTAGAACGGCGGAAGGAGACTAATCCAGTTAAGGATTGAATAATAAATCCAAAATTCAATTTCATAGTTGCGCGCGAAGGAACCGAACGGAAACACCTCCAGGCTCTAATCCTTCTTGATCGGTTTCGTCATGAGAAAACCGTAACTAAAAACCATCGCAACTATAAATACTAACAATGAAGCCACAAAAGGCCCACCAATACCGGCCACGGATGCTTGTCCTCTCCAGAAAAGCATAATCATCATGACGATGACAAAAGTCCAGACGCCGAAAATCACTATATTTTTCGTCTCCAATGTATATCGCATTTATCTAACAAAACCTTTCATTTAAACCAGCCTCGCGCGCGTAAAGAAAGCACACGCTCGCGCGACACAAACACCATCAAATAAGAACTGTTAAATCGATTGGTTTCAGAACTATAATTTGTTCTAGATGTCGAGTTCTAACGACCCTAAATATTTCAGAAGCATTCTGCTCATATCGCTCAGCATACTCATCATAGTCGCGATCTTTTACTTCGCTTGGCTGTTTCTACTATTCGACATCTTCCAGTGGGTCTACAGGGTCAAGGCAGGCCTAGATTGGGTCTATATAAAATTCTACCACGGCCTGACCTTCTGGGTCGCCGGACTCATAGCCCTCTTAGTGGTTAACCCAGAGATCGGGCACAGCGACTTCTGGAGGGTCGCCCGGGGATTCTTCTCCACAGCCGCTTCCCCTAACCCCAAAAACGAGGTCCCCGGGGGACTCAAGGCCTGGGTGATCTGGCAGTTCACAAAGTGGCTGATAGTATTCGGGATGGTAGTCCCCAGCGGGGCCCTCCCCTCACTGGGCGACGTAATGAACCCAGTGATGCTAAACGCCATGGGTTACGGCAGCTGGCTTAACATCCCAAGGGTCATCCTGCTTCCCCTCATGCCCGCTTCGGGTGATGAACTAATAAACCTCATGCCAACTCTTGAAGCCCAATACCGCATCATCTACATCGTCGCATGGCTCATCCTATCAGTCTTCGCGATCAGGATGTTCCTCAGGGTAATATCGGGTCTTGGGATGAGGATCACCAGCGGGCTCAGTTGGAGGGATTCATGGGTGGAGCACATATTCCTCCTCGGTGCCTCCATAGTCGCGTTCCTGATCCTGAGGGCACCCTACTGGTCCATGAACGCCTCGACACCGTACTGGTACGTAGGCGCATGGGCCCTACTCCTACTAGCACTCTCAGGACAGCAGTTTGTCCGTAGTGGGGGAAGAGGGA
>Ga0187878_1000909_pt1 | contig 31017 bp, 20 predicted proteins | sample June2016WEW_17_1_FD_132979 | JGI IMG/M metagenome (GOLD analysis project Ga0187878, IMG submission 132979) | Peatland microbial communities from SPRUCE experiment site at the Marcell Experimental Forest, Minnesota, USA - June2016WEW_17_150 | ecosystem: Environmental > Terrestrial > Soil >...
AAGGAAACCGTTCAGAACATTCTCGCCTTTCGCTTTGCCAATGCGCTGTTCGAACCGATCTGGAACCGCCGCTACATCGACCATGTGCAGATTACCGTTGCCGAACAAGTGGGCGTGGAGCACCGAGGTGCCTATTACGAGCACGCGGGGGCTTTGCGCGACATGATCCAGAACCACCTGATGCAAATCCTGAGCCTGATGGCCATGGAACCCATGGTCTCCTTTGATGCGGATGAAATCCGCAACAAGAAAGTGGATGTATTGAGGGCCATCCGTCCGATCTCCAAAGAGCAGATTCGGGAGGTTGCCGTGCGCGGCCAATATGGGGCGGGTCTGATGGAAGGCCAAAAGGTCCTTGCTTATCGCAGCGAGCCCGGCGTGGCGACCGGTTCCTCTGCCGAAACATTCGCGGCGATTAAGTTGTCTGTCGACAATTGGCGCTGGCAGGATGTCCCATTTTACCTGCGGACCGGCAAGCGGCTGAAGACGAAGGCTTCCGAAGCAATGATCCAATTCCGGCCTGTGCCACACCAATCCTTTCCAAAGGCGGCGGCTCTCGCCTGGCAACCCAACCGCTTGATCATTCATATTCAGCCCCAGGAAGGGATCGTATTGCGTTTTCAGGCCAAGCAGCCCGGTTCAACCCTGCTTCTGAGTCCGGTGAACATGCACTTTTCCTATCAAGAGACCTTTCGATCAAGATCACCTCAGGCTTATGAAACCTTGCTGGCCGATGTGATGTCAGGAGATGCGACTCTCTTCATGCGTGCCGATCAGGTTGAGGCATCCTGGTCGGTCCTGACACCGATCTTGAACGCCTGGGCCGATCTCAAGCCGGCAGACTTCCCCAACTATCCGTCAGGCACCTGGGGTCCGGAAGCTGCGGATGTGCTGATTGCCCAGGACGGCCGAAGTTGGCTGCAGCCCATCTTCAGGCAGGATCAGGAAGGGAATCCATCCCGGGGATCCGCAGAACCCACGGAGAGGCAGGGTTAGGGCAGGGTTGAGGCGCCACGTAGATCTATATCCGTCTTGCTGTCGGCTGCCTGCAGCGCTGGCTTTCCATCTAAGTGAATTGGGAACGAATCCGCGTGGCGGCAACCGACGGCAGCATGGATTCATAGCCTGCAGCGTTCCAGCCCGAATCAACCGGATGATGGGATGTTGAAATCCGGATATTCTGTTATGGAGGTGCGAGATGGAAATTCCCCTAAAAGCTCAGGTGGAGTGTACAGATGGGGACTGTGGACGCTCCGTGTGTGTATTGATAAACCCGGTAATCGACCAGGTGACCCATCTCGTGGTGAAAGAGGATTCGGCTCCCAACACAGAGTTCATTGTACCGGTCGATTCTGTGGCCGCAACTTTTGCCGATGCGATTCAATTGCGCTGCAGCAAGGCAGAGCTGGAGAAGATGGATCTGTTCATCAAAACGACGTTTATCGAAGAGAAGATGCCCAACAAGGATTTTAGGTATGGTGCTGGAATGTATGGAATGGGAGCCTACTACTACTTACCCTATGTGACTCCTGAAAGAACAGTGCAAGTGCCCGTGGAGCATCAACAGATCCCGCCGGGGGAGCTGGCCGTGCGCCGGGGTACCCGCGTAGAGGCGACGGATGGCTATGTTGGGCACGTCGACGAATTCGTGGTCAACCCGGAGAACGGCCACATTACCCATTTGGTGATGCGGGAAGGACATCTGTGGGGAAAGAAAGATGTCATCATCCCCCTCTGGGCGATGGGTGACACTCGCGAGGATACCGTGTTCCTGAAGCTCGATAAGCACGAGATCGAGTCTCTGCCGCCCTTCCTGGTGCACAGGCGCTGGTCCTGATCGTTGGAGCGGGTGGGGCAACCCGCCTTGGACTGATGAAAGAGTCAAGACCAGGCAGGATCACATATTTTGCGAGTTTGCCCCGGAACTCCCCATCGATGGATGAATGCAACCGGGTTGTGATTCCTGACTGAAGGAGTACAGCCGTGAAGGATAACCACACCTGGGAGTTTACCTGTAAGACATGCGGCGGTCATGGTATTAGCCTTACCCACGTTTGGAGCATCCAGGCCGGTCCTGAAATTGAACGCTGGCAGGAATGGGGACCGCTTGAAGCGGAGCATCACTGGCATTTCGAATTTAGAGAAAGGGTGCAGGAGAAGACCGACGATGAAGTTGACAGGGGGGACTTTGGCGAGTATGAGGAAGATAACTCTGCCTCTGAACCGGAAGAGTATGAAGTGTTCGAAAAGGAGAGCGACCCGGAAAGTGACGAGGGTTACGTGAATTGCGCAAGCTGCGATCACGAGATCGAATTTGGCTGGTCACATCCAATCGAGGCGGGCTGATTTTTCCTGTGGAATGTTCAGACTTCGTTCCCGGGCAAAGTTGGCCGGAACCAAGGTATTGGGATTCCTGGCAGCAGAAACATTGGCTCCGAACTGGAGATTTCCAGCCATGACCGCTGATTGATCGCGGTTCCCGCGCACTCCAGTCTATTGCGATTGTTTGTGATGGTCGATCGTAGCGGCGTAGAACCCCAGGCATTCCTGTGGAAGAGAGGGCCCGGCATCGGGTCCCTTGAGCGCAGAGGCCACGTTCACCGATCTCTCCTTCATGCCGACCGTCCCCGCAGAACGGCCTCCATTCGGCGCAAGGCGAGAAGGATACTCTCAATCCAGTTGGCAAAGTTCAGGCGCAAGTACCGCTCTCCGTGTTGCCCAGACGCTGAGCCTGGCAACAGGGCCACGCACCGTCTAGCATCCGCTGCGCAAGCTTGTCCGAACTTAAGCCCGTGCGCCAAATGTTGGGGAAGGCGTAGAACGCGCCCGGTGGGAGCTGGCAGCTCACCCCCGGAAGCCGATCGAGCCCGGCGGCGAGAAGGTCGCGTTCACTAGCGGGATTCTGGCGAAGGCAATTGCCGCTTCCAGTTCCGTACGGCGCGGGTGCACGAACAGTAGGTGGCGCAAGATTTATAATCCCAGATTGCGCGCTGATCCACAAATGCTCGTGAACGAGCCAAGATAGAGTGTTCCTTGCACATGTAACATACGATGCCTGAGCGATATGATGATAATCCGAGGTCCGGAGAAGTTGAATGAAACCCCTCCCGAATCCTTCCACCAGCACACCACCCAAGGCCGGGCAACAGGTTGGCCAGGCAACTCCAGCGGCTTATTGGAGCCTCGCGCCCGACCAACTCTTCTCTGCACTGCACACCTCCAGTAACGGTCTCCAACCGGCAGACGCTGAGCAACGCCTGAAGGAATATGGGCCGAACACAATTGGAGCCCAGCAGCATGCAACCGCGTTACGGCTGTTGCTGGGTCAATTCAAGAGCGTGCTCGTTCTCATCCTCATCTTTGCCGCAATTGTCTCCGGCATCGTGGGGGAATGGGTAGATGCCAGCATTGTGCTTGCCATAGTGCTTGGCAGCACTATCCTTGGCTTTGTGCAGGAATACGCTGCCAGCAACGCCGTTGAGAAACTGCGTTCGCAGGTCACTATCAAGTCCAGCGTGCTGCGTGGTGGCCAGCCGCAGATGCTTCCCTCCGAACAAGTGGTGCCAGGCGATGTGGTGGCGCTCTCCGCGGGCAGTCTGATCCCGGCCGATGGCATCGTGCTGGAAGCAAAGGACTTCTTTGTCAACCAGGCCGTGCTTACCGGCGAAACCTTCCCGGCAGAGAAGAAGCCGGCGACTGCCCCCGCAAATGCCAGCCTGGCGCAACGTACTAACTGCGTCTTCATGGGTACCAGTGCCGGTAGTGGAACCGCGCAGGTGCTGATTGTGCAGACGGGAAAGGCCACGGTGTTCGGCCAGGTGGCAGAGAACCTGAGACTGCGCCCGCCGGAGACCGAGTTCGAACGCGGTATCCGCCAGTTCGGTAACCTGCTCACGCAGGTCATGCTGGTGATTGTGGTCATCGTTTTGGCGGTCAACATCTTCCTCCACAAGCCGCTGTTAGACTCGCTTCTCTTTGCGCTGGCGCTGGCGGTTGGCCTGACGCCCGAGCTCTTGCCCGCCATTATCGGTGTTACCCTCGCCTACGGCGCACAGCAGATGGCCAAGCGCGGCGTGATTGTGCGCCGCCTGACCTCCATCGAGAACTTCGGCAGCATGGACGTGCTGTGCACCGACAAGACCGGCACACTTACCGAAGATGTCGTCCGTCTCGACGGCGCGTTCGATACGCAAGGGCAACCATCCGAGGCCGTTCTGCGCTACGCCTATCTCAACGCGCACTACCAGACGGGGCTGAACAACCCGCTGGATGAAGCGATTCAAGCTGCTGCACAGAAGGCTGGGCTGGACATCAGCGCCGAGAAAAAAGTGGATGAAATCCCCTACGACTTCGTGCGCAAGCGCCTGAGTGTGGTCGCTGCCAATGCCCAAGACCAACGTACCCTCATCACCAAGGGCGCACTGGATAACGTTCTCAGCATCTGCAACGGCCTACAGGTTGGGGATGGAGTCCATCCGTTAGACGCCGCGGCGCGGGCAGAGATTGAAAAGCGGTATAGCGAATGGAGCGAAAAAGGCTTCCGCATTCTCGGCCTGGCGACGAAGACGGCAGACGCGCGGCCTGGAGCCTATTCGCACACCGATGAAAACGCACTCACCTTCGCCGGTTTCCTGCTCTTCTTCGATCCACCGAAGGCCGATGTGCAGCAAGTCATTGTTGATCTGGCTAAGCGCGGGGTGCAGCTCAAGATTATTACTGGCGACAACCAGAAAGTGGCCCGCCACGTCGCGGAGGCGGTGAACCTGCCTCTCCAAGGCGTGCTGACCGGAAGTCAGTTGAACGACCTGCATGACGAGGGGCTCTGGCACCTTGCCGAATGCACCACCCTCTTCGCGGAAGTAGATCCCAACCAGAAGGAGCGCATCATCCTGGCGCTGCAGAAGACCAGGCATGTGGTTGGCTATATGGGCGATGGCATCAACGACGCGCCGGCCCTGCACGCCGCGGACGTGAGTATCTCCGTGGATACGGCCGTGGATGTGGCCAAAGAGGCTGCTGACTTTGTGCTGCTTAAGAAGGATTTGGCCATCTTGCGGGAGGGCATTGATGAGGGCCGCGTGACGTTCGCCAACACGATCAAGTACATCCTCACGACCATCAGCGCCAACTTTGGCAATATGTTCAGCATGGCCGGCGCATCGATGCTCTTGTCATTTCTGCCTATGCTCGCTCCGCAAATCCTGCTCGAGAATTTCCTTTCCGACATTCCCGCCATAACCATCGCCCGCGACAATGTGGACCCAGAAATGGCGGAGAAGCCGCACCGCTGGAACACCAAGTTCATCCGCAACTACATGGTGCTCTTCGGTCTGGTTAGTTCGATCTTCGACTTCCTGACGTTCGGGACGTTGCTGTTTCTGTTCCGCGCTTCGCCGGAGGTGTTCCGCACCGGCTGGTTCATCGAGTCCTTGATAACAGAGTTGGTCATCGCCCTGGTGGTGCGGACGCGCCATCTCTTCTTCCGCAGCCGCCCAGGCACACTCTTGCTGGCGAGCACATTAATCTTCATTGGAATTGCGCTCGTCCTGCCGTACCTGCCGTTCATCGCGGTGTTTGGTTTTGTTCCCTTGCCCGCTCCGCTCATGCTGACAGTCCTCGGTCTAACGGCGCTCTACGTCCTAGCCACTGAGTTGGCCAAGAAGTATTTCTACTCTCGGGTGGAGAATGCTGCTGCTTAGGTCAAGTCCAATGGGGGGTGGTCAAGCACGCCGCGATGTCGTCAGCAGCCGACCGTTCAGGTGAATTGCCGCACGGATGGAGATTCTGGCTAGGAGAGAGGCTCAAGATCCTTGATATTGTCGTTATGAGCCTTCAAGAAACTCTGGATCTTCTCAGCCACAAGTTGCTACCGCGCATCATATCATTGCTGGTCAACAAGGCCGCCGAACGAATTAGGGATTGATGCAGCGGGAAGAGGGGAGTCAGAAGAAAGACTATGTGCGCCTTTGCATCTGTCCGGGTTGACCCAAGCCGCACGTCCGAGAATGCCGCGAAAAGGACTTGGGGTTATGGGGCCACCCCTGCTTTGTGACATCGTTCCGATGTCCTTCGGGAAAAGGCCGCTCTCAGCCATTTTCCGCCAATCAACACGATCCTTGTACATGGAAGAATGCGTTCTTACGCAAATGGCGATGAAAGCGGCGCGCTCCACTGGCAATCAAAAATCCGCCACAGAAAATGTGGCGGATTTTGCAAGCTGGCGCGAATCTCGAGATCCAGTGTTTGGCGTTATCGGCGTCTCGAACCAACGATTGCGCCCAAAATGACAAACAGGATGGCCACTCCTAACAAGAAACCAAGGTTGTACTGGCTCCCGTCGTTGTGAACCTCGTACGTCTGCACACCCTTGTTGATGAATGATAGCACGAGGGTCACTGGGGAAATGAACCCGTGCCAGATTCCTAACAAGATACCGGCAACATGGCCGTGCGCATCGGCTGTATTGACCAGTGGGTTCGGGCCCGGCGCATAGACTTGTATGCTTACGCCGGGCACGTTGATTTGACCGTTGGGGGCAGGCGTACCGGCTTGTGTATTCGGGACAGGGGTATTGATTTGTAGGACCGTGCCGGGAGCACAGCCCGCGACTATCACAAGCATTACGGTCATTAAAGCGAAAATGAATAGTTTCTTCTTCATCCCTACCTCCGGATTTGATCGGATAGGCCGGTTGCGCAAATGAGCCGTGGCAGGCTTTTAAGCTTCGAAACCGCATGCGACGCCTTTGTTATTCTACAATTAGTTTTCCTCGGCCGCATCCAACAACTGGGGAATATCAACCTCCGCCATTTGGGGGAGACGTAGAAAAACAAGGTGCGTCGCATTCAGCTCTGGTGGGTGCCGCATAATAGGTGATCTACACTCCAATACTACGTAAGTTTTCTCATCTGCCATCGGTACTCAAACAAAACATGATGGTCTCATTCTTCGCCGTCGGCGCACCGGGGATTGGAAGCCTTCACCGCGCTGGAACTGCGCCTCCTGGGCCGGCTCGACAGTGGTGACGACTTTGCGGAGCGTCCCGTAGGAACATGTCGTTACTACGAGCCGGGCGCGGTGCCTTTCGACGGGGACTTTAATGCGCTGTACCGCGCCTACCGGCTGTGGTAGCCGAAAATCCCATCCAAACATGCCGGTGGCGGGAGAATCGGTCGAAGCGCCATGGGTAAGAGCCAGCTGGTGGACCACGGTTGTGGAGGGAGCGCCCCCAGGATTGGAACGTGGAACCCGCTAGTTACGAGCCCAAGGGGCCAATGCGATTGCGACATCGCAAACGCAGGGCCATATGGCCGAATTCGCGTGAACCGGCGAAGAGCCAACCGAGGCCCAGATGGCCTCAGTCCTTTTTCGAGTAGCCGGGGGTGGACTCGCCTGTTCAGGGGGCAGTCCGCGGAACCACTGGCCTTCGGGTCATGAGTTACGCCCCTGGGGCGGGGGCCTCGGCGACCACGTACATGTTTCCGGGGCTGCCCGTTGCTCCGCGATGCATGCATGCCCGGATGTCCTCGACAGCCAGATCGAATCCATCAATAGTCGATTAGGGTCATGATGTCAATGGGGAATTCGAATCGAGGGCTGACCCCGTCGTGACCACCGCAATGCGTCACTGCCGACATTCATGTTGCTCTTACGGCAATCCGGAACGTCTCTGAGATTGTTGCCGGGTTTGAAATCGGACGTCTGGGGTTTTTGGCCAGGACACTTGTCCAACGGGAAGGATACGTCACATGGCCCTTGCTCACGCTCTACACCATTCTTGAACAATGCACTCTGGCCGGCGAGGCGAATTCAAAACGTTCGGGGGCCTTCCTGAAAGGTCGGCGGCTGGCGTAACTCAGGGTGTGGGAGTCATCGCTGGCACCGGCGTGGCGGAGCCCTCGGTGACGAAGATGACGTCCGGAACGCCCAACTCGCGCAGCAGAGGATAGAGCGTGTTCTCAGCGTTCAGACGGGCTTGCCCGAGGATGCCGTCGTCCAGCGCCGCTTGCCGGATCTGGTCCTCGGCCGCCTGGCGGGCGTCCGTCTCGAGCGAGATATCCCCGTGCGTCAACAAGCCCGTCTGGCGATCGTAGACGTACGACTTCTGATTGTCAAGCGTGGCAACGAAGATCTCCGCCTGCGGCAGGCGCAGGTAGGCTCGTCCCTCGGCGTCGACCCAGACATCCCCGGGCCCCAGCCGGCCGAGGTCCACGCCGGCGATGACGACGCCGTGGGCGATGAAAAGCAGCCGATCCCCGAAGAGGAAGCCCAGCGGGCCCTGCCCCGACTCGGCGGTGATCACCTTCTCAACCGTGTACTGGATGGTCTCCAGACGCGATAGCGAACGCACCTCCCGCACAATGGTCACGGGATCGGGCACGATGGTCGGGGTCGGATGCAGGATCGCGGCGATCTGCGTGCTGACGCCGGCCGACAGATCGGCCACGGGGCGCACCGACTCTTGCACGGTCCGGACAACCAGCCAGGTTCCTACCAGGATAACGGCCGTAGCCAGGACGGCCAGCGTGATCAGCACGATGTTGCGCATGCCGATATTATACCCGTGTGGTGGCCGAATACCCCATTCCAGCACATCGGCGGCGGAAGAACCGGTCGGCGTCGGAACGTGCACGAACCCGGTGCATTGTGGTGGGATAGGATGATGCCCCAAGGACTGGAGCCTGGGACCGGCAGAGTGTGTGTCCAACATGGAAGTACCGGGGCCCTCTGAGCCTCGGTTTTACATTTGGGTAGCTCGGGGGTGGACTCGCCCGTCTCCTCGGCCCGCGCACCGAGGGCGCGCTGCCGGACTGGGCCCTCCTGCCCCCGGCGCAGGCCGGGGGGAACTACCAGCCTCCGGGCCATCGGCCACGAGGTCTAGGGTGGAAAAGGAGATCGCAGATCAACTCGATCTGCGATCTTGTCTCTTCGCTAGAGTTTGCCGGCCCACCGAAGCGAAGCTCGCCGGGTCATCAGCCTTCGTCTGGCAGGGGCAGCCTCAGACCCAGTTCCCCATGCTTGAGGATGCCGTTACTTCTGCGGTGCGAGTGAGCCTGGCAAGGTTCGCCTCCGAGAGCAAATGTGAAGTTACCTCCCGTGGTGTCTCAGGTCAAGGTTGATCTTGGTGCATCAACGGCCCAATGGACCTTCGCGCAGTGGACGAGGCAATTATCGAGTGTCACCGCTCCCATGGCGAGGCAGATGGCGAAGACTGCCTGGATAGCTGATACCCTGATCAGCATTCAACCGGTCATGACAATTGTCGGGCGGATGAGGTTCTTGGCTGGGATAGCCTTGCCGCTGCCATGACCAGCCCTTATTCTGTTGTCTACCTTGAGAAGCGGTCGCGATGCCGGTAGGTTCCGCCATACCCGGCCAGGTCGATCAACAAGGCAACCCCCAGCACAATCCATTCATAGCCCACGATGCCCCCTGGGAAGACAAAGAGATACGCCAGGGTCGTCCACGGCAGGAAAATGGCGCCTAGCAACGGCCAAACCCACATAGGGATGGCAAAGTTCACTGGCAGAGCCCAGTTCTTAAAAGCGAGGACGAAGCGTTGCCGATCCGACAGCCACCAGACCAAAATGGCGATCCGTGAACCGAATTCTAGAAAAATGGTCGTGATACAGCACATGGCTCCCTCCTGATAGAGTTTCCGGCCCTAAGTCATCACGGGATGGGGTCGTTGCCAATTGCTCGTTGTTCGGGTGCCGGCCAAACTCGAAAAGCGAACTGGATGGGTGTTGTATGATGATCAAAAGGGATCATCATGACACAACTTCACAACCAGTTTACAGCTGACCAAGTCAAAGTCTTGTTCGCCTCCTATGAGCAAGGGCATTTGAGGCGAGAGGAAGTTGACAAGCATACCCCTGGAATTGGGAAAACCCGTTTCTTTGCGTTGTTGAAACAGTTTCCTCATCACCCCGAATCTTTTTCGTTGGTGTCTCAGTCCATAGTGCAAAAGGGTGTCACCTCCCCTCAAGGGCCTCAGATCTGAGAAAGAGCTATCGAATGGACTCCAGCCGCAATGGGATCGGCTCTGCGACCAGAGTTTGCTTCAACTCTGTCAATTTGCGCACGGTCTCCAGACTGCCTGTCCTGGCGCGCTCCAGGCAAGGGAAGTACCCGCGTTCGATCTCACCTTCATGCGACCTCTCCACCCGCAGAGCCCCCACCTGTCGGGTGAGCGAAGGCTTGTCTAGGAACACCCCCACGACGTTGATGCGTCGGCGTCCCTCTCGGGTCACTCGCTCCCGGACCTTCGTGCAGTGGATCCGCACCCAGCCCGTCTTGGGCGCACGAGCCAGGATAATCCGGAGGGAAGTCCATGCAAGCCAAGACATCCGTTTCGGCGCCGGCCAGCAACTCAGACGCTTTGGACCAACATGGGCGCATGGCTCGGACCACTTCTGCCAACTGCTGTCTAGCGGCCTGATGGTCCGGCTGCCCCCCCTCGGCCGGCGCACCGGGGGCGGGCTGGCGCTTTGCTGGCCAGGGGGCAAAGATGGTCCTCACGGCCGCGGCTGCCATCGCCCTGTCCCCTTTTGAGGCAGGTGGGCCAGCAGGTTCCTCCAGGGGTGAAACCTTCAGCCAATCGACCGCTGAAACAATAGTCAGGGAAGTGGATATAGGCGGCCTGGCCAGCGGAGGGCCTCGAGCTCAGGCGCCTCGGGTGCTGGGCTGGGAGTCGCCTATGGCCAATTATCTCCCTAGCGAATGGCATTTCCGAAGAAGAATGGGACTCGGGTTGGGGCAGACATCGTAATGGTGCAAGAACTGGTTGGTTCGACCAAGTGTGCGGATGGGGGGAGGAAGCCGGAGCAAGCGGCCTAACGTCAGCGCTAACCGGCACCGAACGAGCCGCCGCTGCGGCTTCATTCATTGATATGGCGTTTCTGCAGCGGCGCAGCGAGGGTGTGGCAACCTGGCGGCGTGATTTTTGGCCGCCGGATGATATGTCCGGTTGAGCGCATTGTTGGGCGCAATCATGATTATTCCTCATCTAGCTTTCTATTCAATTTCAGGTCATCTGCTGGATTCTTCCGAAGCTTCATAATAAGTGACAAAACACCCTGTCCAATTACCATAGCAATGATGCCATAAACCCACCAAGGGATGTTCCGTCCAGATAGTATTACATAGACAAAGGGCGCGATGTTCGCGCACAGAAACACTGCGCTCCAGACCATGGCTTCCTTCCCAAGCCTTCTTGCGAGGGATTGGAAAGTTCGAAACAAAGAATAGTAGAACACTGGAACACAAACCAAGTAAATAGTTAGAAATACGACCGGATTGACCCCATAGTCATCTCGAGCTACTCGCAATAGTTCCTCTATCTGTGATAGTAAACACTCAATCATTTAGATGTGGGCTTCTCCCCATTGGGCGGGCACTGGGTTAATGCATTTTCCGGCCGAATCTGGCCACTCATTCCGTGTTTATCCGGGTGGGACCTCCTCCAAGAAAGTGCCGCTGATCCGCTGCCCAAAACCGTGGCATTTTGTCTCCTCCACAAGGAGACACAAATGACACGCAAAGGGATGGACATGCCCAATCTGAACGAAATCTTTCGTCTCAAACACGAGGGTTTTTCGAACCGCGGCATTGACCGCAGCACCGGCGTGGCCCGATCAACCATCTTGAAATACCTGGAATGCGCGCACCCAGCCGGATTGAGCGTCGCGCAAACCTCAGCCCTTCCTCCGAATGAGTTGGAGCAGCTTCTCTTTCCGAAGTTCATTCGGGGAGTAGAATTGTATCTGGTTTTCAATGTGAGATTCACCGTGGTCGCTTTCCAGGAAGAGGAGGAAGACCATAAGTGTATCCACCCGTCTCACCGAAGTCTTCCAATCTGCCCAGGAAATCCCCTTTGATGACAAGGCCAGGCTCGTCTTTTTCAGCGACTGTCACCGCGGCGACAACAGCTTGACAGACAATTTCGCCAGAAATCAGAGTCTGTTCTTCCATGCCCTGGGACATTACTTCAAGGAAGGCTTCACTTACTTCGAACTCGGCGACGGCGACGAGTTGTACGAGAACAGGCACTTCTCGGACATTCGTTATGCCCACAGCCGCGTCTTCTGGCGCCTGCGCGAGTTCTACCGGGCCGGACGGTTCCATATGATCTATGGAAACCACGACCATGAGCGCGCCGACCCGAAAGTCGTCGCCCAAACCCTTTTCACGTACATCGACGGCCGGAGCGGTCAAAAGGAACCCCTTTTCGACGGCATCCAGGTCCATGAGGGACTTGTCCTCAAGCACTCCCCCACCGGTGGGAAGATCTTCCTGGTGCACGGCAACCAGGGTGACACGATCAACGACCGGTTCTGGAAGTTGGGCCGATTCCTGGTCCGGACCCTGTGGCGCCCGCTCCAACTACACGGGTTGGACGACCCGACCAGTCCGGCGAAAAACTTCAGCAAGCGGGATGCCCTGGAACGCAAGATCGAAGATTGGATCAAGGAAAAGAACCAGCCGACAATCTTCGGTCACACGCACCGGCCCAGCTTCGCTGCGGAAGGCGAACCGCCTTATTTCAATGACGGTTCCTGCATCGATCTGCGCTGCATCACAGGGATCGAGATCGACAAGGGCAAGATCGAACTGATCCGATGGTCGGTCACCACCGACGAGGACGGGTACCTGATGGTCGTCAAAGATAGCCTGGCAGGTCCCAGGAAGGTGGCCTCGCTGTTCGGATAAGGCCCAAATTCAGCTGAAAAGCACCCCATGGCGTGATCGCACAACCACCATCACGTGAAATGCCTTTGCAGAAGTTCGTTTCGACGCCCACGAGATCACGTCCGGCGTTCAGGAGAAGGCTGGGCAACTATGGCAACGTGGCCAGGATAAGGTTGTTAAGCAGCTGGACCGAGTGTCCACAGCCCTCGACGCCGGGATAGCGTCGGTCAAGGCTGCCTGAAGAACATAGGTAATCCGTCTCCCTCTTAGCGGCTGACAAGGGTCGCTGGACCCGACCCCCGCCACTCATTCACGTCAGAGAAGGAGGGGTTCGGGCCGGGGTTCGAGAGAGCCCCGGGCAGATGTAGGTGTCCGCAATCGACTGCTAAGAGCCTAGCGAGCCAGGGGCCGTGCAGGCTTTGGGGAAGCTGGGAATAGTGCGCGCGGGATGGCGAGCCGGATGACAACGCATTGAATTGAATCGAGGCTGAAGAATCTAAGAGTCTCTCAATCTCGCCTCGGCCCGGGACCCGGATTGATTTGGTGGGCCTCCATTCTCGCACATCATCGGCCCTGCTGACCCAATTGCCGGTTGGGATCTCACAACACGCAGTTCGGAGAAGAGGGAACACAGCACACTTTCGGCTATGTCCCCTAACAACAATGGGCAAGTTGCGAGCCCCCCTTGCACCTCGAAGGGATACACTCTTTTTAGAAAGCAAGTGCCTGGATTTGCCCTGGAACCGTGCCGGGTGAGCAAGGGGGCAAGCGCGAAATCATCCGCTGTGGCGAACATCGGTGGCGAATTGCCAAATGCTTAGCCTGAAGTAGCTCCACTCTGGTTGCTAATGCCAGATCCAGAGGCTTGGATCCCACTCCCGAGAGGGAGTGCCTTGCAGCACGGGGTTGAGAAAGAGACTTACAGCGTCAGCGGCCTGCGCGAGGTTTTGCCGCTCGAGCCCCACTTCCCGCGCCAAGCGACGGTAGGGACCGACCCAAGAGGAAGGCGGCATTGGGAATTGTCGAGGCAATGGGTGAGTCCTGCGAGCCTCGAACGTGGCGTGCAGTGCTGACCGAAGATTTGCCGCGCTCAGCGTGCACAGCGAAGCGATTAACAACATGTCCACAAGATCCCTCACACGGGTTCCTGACGAGCCAGCGTGAGGGCGGGTGTAGGCATGCAGCTTCTCCGCAATCTGTTGGCTAGGCGGAAAGCAGGGGACTTTGGTCGGTTCAAGACCAGCGAAAGAGAGGAGAGCGGGGCCTGACAATATGTCCTCGCTCTCTACCATTGGGTCTCCAATCCCCACATCGACGTGGAATTCCTCGAAAATCCGGCCGTCCAGGAGCGCACGGGCAGGGTAACGCAGGCCACCTTGCTCGGCTGTTCCCGGCGGCTGGCAGGGCGCCACTTCGAGCGTGAACCAGTCACCCAGGTCGAGCTTCGCAGCTCGGGTCAGTATGGGGAAGGGATCCTGTGCTGAGAGGAGGAGCAGATCGATGTCCTTGGTGGTCCTGGCACGATCGCCAAGCCGCAGCTGCAGGCTGAGACCTCCCTTGAGCACCCAACGACCTGGCTGTGCCTGTACTAGCCGTGCCAGAAGCCGGTCAAAGGAAACGAGCTTGCGCAGGCGGGTCAAAGGGGCGCCCGTTTCCCGCGATTGATCCCGCAGGTGGGCTTCAAGCGCCTGCCGGAAGGAGCTCCCGCTGGCATACCTCAATTCGATACCTGCTTGTGGAGTGCTTGGCGAATGAGGGCAGCCGCCCGCCCACCCCTTCCTTGAGCTTGCTGTTCTAGGCCCTCCGCTTGGACCAGCCCGCGCTGGAGGGCCTCGGCTACCGCTTGAATGACGTGTTCCTCTGCCAGGCCCGCTGAAGCTACATCAGCGATCGTCCTCGCCACCGTGGTGAGCCGCAGGCCCTCTCGGCGGGCAATATCGCCGGCTCTGAGAGTCCTCGTATGAAGCCGGATCCGCGCGCGTCTTCGTGAGGAAGTGCGAGGGACGGTCAGATGGATCTCCTTTGGCAGGATGTCGGAAAGACCATAGAAGGCGAGTGCGCTTTCATGGGAAACAACCGAAGCAGGCCCAGTGCGGAGGAGGGCCACGTGGAGATCCTCAAGGGGCGAGGATGGGTAGAGCGCGAGCCGATAGATGCCTTGCGCAATTCGCGTGAACTGACCAGCACGCACGTGGTAGGAAAGACGCTGGCGTGAATAGCCTGCAGTTTGGGCCTGTGAGGCGGTGAAGTATCCGCCCTGCGGCTCGGCGAGTAGAAATAGGCGCTTGAGATCGGGTTTTCCATGCATGTGTGCAAATTGTCTCTATTATCAGGACATTCTGCACACATTCTAGCCTCTTTCCAGCCAATGTCAAGGCGTCGGCGTGGCTTACAGCGGCGTAGCCAAAGGTTCCGTGCGAGCTTCTTCAGGGAATCGAATGCACGCGCCACGCGCCGATGGTCGTGGTGGAAACCGTTGACAACGGAAGCGCGACGATTCTCCCTCGCCGTTGACCCAACTCCGTGTCTTGTCATTGTTCCGCGATCGCGGATCCGATGTCCGACCAGCCCGCCGGACTGAAGTTCATTTGCCGACCTAGCCTCAGTAAGGGTCAAGCCAGAACTAGCGGTCCCGTAGTTGTGAGCTCGACCAGGCAACCCATGGACCGCAAGGCAGGCTTCTTCGAGGATTAGGCCGGAAACTGTGGTTCGGCAAAGTGACAGCACAAAGCAGAACCGAGGCCTCTTGGGCCTCGGTTTCAATGAGCAGCAGGGCCGGGACTCGCCTGCCCCCTCGGCCCGCGCACCGAGGGCGGGCTGGCCAGGCCGGGGAACCCGGGTCCTTCGGGTTATGGGCCCTCGCTCTTCAGAAGCAGCCTCAGACGTCAGTTCCACCCATCTTCTCGTGGCGCTCGATCTGACGAGGCTCGTCGCCAAGAGCAAATCATCCATTATCTCCGGTGGATCCCTGGTGTCTAGACCTTGCTAGCAATCATCCATGAGGCAACACGTGAGGCGCAAGCTTTCAAATCGCTCAATCGATTGAAAGTGACCGAAGGGCTTACGCTCCATCGTCGACATGATCTCGGGGGCACAGACGTGGAGGTACAAGTGGGATGGCACAACCTTGCGACACAAAGCTGTAGGGCGTGCGGAGGACCTGATCGTCGCTGCTCGCCCTGGTTTCTCTTGCTTGGGTGCACGCCCGGTCGGTGCGGATACCCGCGGCGATGGGCCGCCGCGGCGGGCTGCTCCCATGAATAGACTCAGGAGAGGAAGCCGTATATCTGACCGAACTTCGTTCGCAAATAGCGCAGGTAGGGCTGGACTTGTGTGGAGCGCCCGGTGATGCGCCTGACCAGTTCCTCCGCCTCGAACTTCGCACCGTGCTTGTAGACGTTTTCTCTCAGCCAGGCGAGCAGGGGGACCAAGTTCCCGCCTTCGATTTCGCGGGGGATTTGCGGCTCCTGCTCCAGGGCCTGGTCGAAGATCTGGACCGAGATGAGATCCCCCATCGTGTAGCAAGGAAAGTAACCAAAGTCACCGCTGGCCCAATGCCCATCCTGCAGAGCGCCCTGGGCATCGTTGGGGGGCGTGATCCCCAGCTCCTGCTGCATGCGCTCATTCCAGGCACCCGGCAGGTCCTTCACTTGCAGCGATCCCTCCAGCAGTGCGAGCTCAAGCTCGAAGCGCAGCATGACGTGGATCTGATAGGTAACCTCATCGGCCTCAACCCGCAGGCAGGAGGGCGTGACCTTGTTGATCGCGCGGTAGAAACCCTCGAGAGACAAAGCGTGCAGCTGCGGGAAGTGCATTCGTAGGGAGGGAATGAAAAACCTCCAGAAGGGTCGGCTTCGGCCGACCAGGTTTTCCCACAGGCGAGACTGAGATTCGTGCATGGCGATGGAAGCCCCACTGGCCAGGGGGGTGCGGGCGAGGCCCGGATCCACTCCTTGTTCATAGAGCCCGTGCCCTCCCTCGTGAATGCTGCTGAGGATTGCCGAGGTGAGCAGGTCCCGGTGGATGCGGGTGGTGATGCGCACGTCACTGGGTGAAAACGAGGTGGTAAAGGGATGGGCCGCGAGATCCTGACGCCCATGCTTGAAGTCAAAGCCCATGCGCTGGAGCACCTCGATCCCAAGATCCCATTGCGCCCGCTCGTCGAAGTCGCCCTGTATGGGGGTGTCGGTTACCGCTCCCGCGTGCGCCGAGATTTCTCCGAGCAAGTCCCGCAGGGCCGGACGCAGGGTGGTATAGACCTCGATGAGCTTGGCGGTCTTCAGTCCTGGCTCGTAGCTATCCAGCAGGGGATCGTAGGGGGAGGCATGGGGAGCAAAGAAGCTCGCATACTCGCGGCGCATCGTAACGATGCGCTCAAGGTGAGGTCGGAACAGAGCGAAATCGTTCGTGTCGCGAGCGCGCTCCCAGACCTGCCGCGCGAGGGAGGTCACGCGCGCGAACTCCCCGGCCCAAGCCGACGGAATCCGACGCCGGCGCGAGTACTCGCGCCGGGTCACACGGACCAGCCTCGCCTCGTCGCTGTCCGGGTGCCGTCCCGCCACCTCCTGGTCCGCAGCGTCAAGCAGGCTCCCCAGTTCATCGGAAGTGGACTTCTGGTGGATCAGGAGCTCAAGCCCGGCCAGTTGCGCGGAACGCGAGGGCCCGCCTCCGGGGGGCATGTAGGTCTGCTGGTCCCACAGGAGCACTTCGGAGACCGCGCCCAGGTCGGAGACCTCTCCCAAGCGCGCTTTGAGCAGATCCAGGGCTTGCCCCATCCATCCTCCTGATTCCTTGTGCGACCCAGCCTGCAATGGCAGTGCCCCATCGGCTGCACTGCGAGTGAGCCTGGCAAGGTTCGCGACCGAAAGCGGAATTACCTCCGGTCGCGTCTCGGGTCAAGGTCGGTTTTGGTCAATGCGATCACATGGGCCTGGTGCAATGTAGCCCGGTTGGGTGTCTCGCTGGTGGTGCCCGCCCCCCGGGAGATGATTCTTGTGGACGGCTGGCTCAGTTGTATGCTCTGTGTCATGTCGTCGGTCGCCTTGCCCTCCAACCCCGTCAGGTCCTGAGGATGGCCGATTCAGGTCAATGGGAGCACCTCAAAGCAGCGGGCGCTGGAAACACGGCGGTTGCAATGCCTCCAGGTCGCCAGCAGAGCGAAGGCCCGTACGGATCAGGCCGAGGGAGGAGTATAACTTATCTGTGGCTCGCTATTTGTCCGGCTCTGGCTGACACGGAACACGCGGGTTGGGCAGGGACGATGTGATACGATATAAACGGAAAGCAGACCAAGTGGTGCCTGCCCGGCGGGGGCGTGTAGCAGGGGGGAGGGGCAAGAACCCGCCGTCCGCATGTCTTGGTCCCGTTGGTGAGACAGGCTCCTCCCGAAGGAGGACCGATATGTTCGCTCACATCCTTGTCCCCTTGGACGGATCATCGCTGGCGGAGTGCGTTCTGCCCCACGCCGTCTCCATGACCAAGGCGATGGGCGCAAAGATAACCCTTCTGCGGGTTGTGGAGCAAGCCGAGATGGGAGGCCGGACGCGTTCCATCGATCCAATGGAATGGCACTTCAGCAAAGCGGAGGCGGACGCCTACCTCAAGGAGGTTACCGGACGGTTCGGCGCGGTCGGAATCCGGCCTGAGCAAGTCTTGCTGGAAGGACAGCCCGCCCTGCGGGTAATTGACTACGCCCACGCCAATCGAGTTGACTTGATCGTCCTCAGCTCTCATGGTCGCAGCGGCTTGAGTGGCTGGAACGTGAGCAGTGTGGTTCAGAGGATCCTGTGGCGTGCCCGCACCTCGGTTTTGCTCATCCCGGCCTATCAGCCGGCGAGCAGCGACCTCACCGGCCTGCGCTATGGGCGGATCCTGGTTCCCCTGGATGGCTCCCAGCGTGCGGAGTGCGTCCTGCCGCTGGTAATGGCGCTAGCCAGAGAGCAAGGGTCCCAGGTCCTGCTCTCCCATGTAGTGCGGCGGCCGGAACTGCCTCGCCGCGCTCCTGCCTCGAGGGAGGACCAGGCCTTGGCGGATCAGCTCACTGAGCGCAACCGCCTGGAGGCTGCGAAATACCTCGAAGAGCTACAATCCCGCCTCCCGTTTTCGGTAAGTACCCATCTGCAGGTGACCGAGCATGTGACCGCCGCGCTTCATTTGCTGGCGCCCCAAGAAAAGGTCGACCTTGTGATTATCAGTGCTCACGGCTATTCGGGTGGAACCCAGTGGCCCTATGGAAGCCTGGCGATCAGCTTCATCGCATACGGCAGCAGCCCGTTGCTCATTGTCCAGGATCTCGGCCCGGAGGAGATCGGGCCGACCGAGGCGGAGCTGGCAGTTGGAGAGAGGCAGAAGAACTGATGTCGGCCTGGAAGATTGACTGAGTTGGAGTCCGCCCCCGAACCCACCAGGTCCGACAGTGCTGCCCCGCAGCCGCTGTCCTTGGAGGACCGCGCGAAGCGATTGGCCGCGGGTCAGCGCGCCACGAGACGCCGCGGCGAAGGCCGTTTCCTGCGCCGCCTCAACGAGCAGGAAAGGCTTCTCCGCCGTGCCCATGCACGCTTGGCCGGCATGCCCGACTCGAAGCTTGGGCTGTCATACGCGGGGGAATGGCTGCTCGACAACTTCTACATTGTTGCCCAGGCCATTCGGCAGGTCCGCCAGGATCTGCCTGAGGGGTTCTACCGCGATCTGCCAAAACTCGATGAGGCTCCCCTCCGCGACTTGCCGCGGATCTACGGCCTCGCGCGCGAACTGACGGCCTGCTGCGAGTATTATCTCGACCCCGATCGCATCCGACGCTTCGTTGCCGCCTACCAGACCGTGACCCCGCTGACGATGGGGGAACTGTGGGCCTTACCGACGATGCTGCGTCTGGCTACCCTGGAACTGCTCGCTCAGGCCGTGACCAGCCTGCTTGATCACACGGAGGGAGGCGTGACTCCCTCCAGCGCCGAATCGCAAGCGCAAGAAAAGCTTGAGCAATCCGCGGTTGCCAACAGCATTCTCAGCCTGCGCACGCTGGACATCGAGGACTGGAAGGCCCTCTTTGAAGACCTCAACCTGGTCGAGGCGATCTTGCGTCGTGATCCAGCGCAAGTCTACGCGCGGATGGATTTCGAGACACGGGATCGCTACCGCAAGGTGGTTGAGCAAATGGCCCGGGCGGCGGACCGGTCCGAAGAGGCCGTTGCCCAAGTGGCCCTCGACCTCGCCCGATACCAGAATGAAGTCCGCATGGCCCGCGGCGGCGAATCGGCTCCCTCTCCTGAGGAGGACCCGCCCGGACCTCCCCCAAGCCGTCCTGAGCGCAAGCCCTCCGCCCTTCATCCTCGTCGACCCCGTGGCTCAGATGCGCAGATAAGGGGTCTCTTCGCGGCACGGGGCCACCACGTTGGCTTCTATCTCATCGATCAGGGCTGGAGGGAGCTGGAGGCCCATCTGGACTACCATCCCCCCGCCACGACGCGCGTGCGCCGCTGGCTTGAGGGGCACGCCATCTGGGTCTACCTTGGTAGCATCGGCCTTCTCGCGCTGCTGCTTGAGATCGGCGTTGGAGGCTTCACCGCGGAGAGCGGCGGAGCCTTGCTGCAGGTGGGGGCGGCCAGCCTGCTCGCCTTCGTCCCGGCCATGACCATCAGCGTGAGTCTGGTCCACTCCCTCATCCCGCGCCTTGTTCCGCCTCGTCTCTTGCCGAAGATGGAGTTCCAGGAGGGCATCCCCCGCGAGTGCAGCACGCTGGTCGCTATCCCGGCTCTCCTCACCAGCCCCCAGGAAGTGGACGCCCTACTTCGGCAACTGGAACAGCACTTTCTGAGCACGTTGGACGCGAACCTGCATTTCGCGCTTCTCACGGATTTCGGCGACGCGCCCCAGAAACGCATGCCGGGAGATGAGGCGTTGCTCGCGCGGGCCCGGGAAGGGATTCGGGCCCTCAATCAGAAGTACGCGCACGGGCAGCGTGCGCGCTTCCAAATGTTCCATCGTGCCCGCACTTGGAACCCGCAGGAAGGCGTTTGGATGGGCTGGGAGCGCAAGCGAGGCAAGCTGGTCGAACTGAGCGGTCTCATGAGGGGCGGGGGGAAATCGTCGTACATCGTGGGTGGGTTCGGGCGGCTGCCCCATGTCCGCTACGTGATTACGCTCGACGCGGATTCGAAGCTCACCCGAGGCGTGGCGCGTCGTCTGGTGGCAACGCTGGCTCACCCCTTGAACCAGGCTGTGTTCGATCCGCACAGCGGCGCCCTGATCGGCGGATACACTCTCCTTCAGCCGCGCGTCCGCGTCAAACCGACCAGCGTCGGGAAGACGATCCTGACCCGCATCTTCGCGGGGGACCGCGGACTCGACCTTTACACGGAGGCGGTGTCCGACGTCTATCAGGACCTCTTTCAGGAGGGCACCTACGTCGGGAAGGGCATCATGGACTTGGCCGCCTTCCAGCGCAGCCTGGCTGGGCGCGTTCCTGAGAACGCCTTGCTCAGCCACGACCTGTTGGAGAGTGTGGTGGGGCGCGCCGGGCTCGTCAGCGACGTAACCCTTCTGGAGGACTTCCCCGACCAATACCTGGCCTACGAAGAACGCATGCACCGCTGGATTCGGGGCGACTGGCAGCTGTTGCCCTGGTTGCTGGCGCAGGTGCCGCTCGAGGCGGGGGGTGGAATCCCGAACTATCTCTCGGCGCTTGATCGCTGGAAGATCTTCGACAACCTGCGGCGGAGCTTGCTCGCGCCATCCATGCTGGCACTCCTTGTCGCTGGCTGGGTCTGGCTCCCGGGCCCCGCCGCCGTATGGACTGGGCTGGCGATCCTCGCCCCGGCGGCCTCTCTGCTCGCAGGGATAGCCCTTGAAATCGGAAATCGGCGGTCGGCCGTTCCCTCCCTGCAGGTTCTGCGTCCCCTCGGAGCGGACCTGTTGCGGTGGTCCTTCGCCCTGATCTTTCTCCCCTTTGAGGCAATGATCGCAGTCGATGCGATCGGGGTCACGCTGATCCGCCTGGTCCTCACCCGTCGGCGACTGCTGCAGTGGACTTCGTCTGCCCACATTGCCCGCTCCTTTGGAAGGCGCGAGGGGTCTGCCTCACCTGGAGGCGGATGGTGCTTGCGCCGGTATTGGCACTCGGACTTGGTCTGCTGACGACGTGGCTCAAGTCGTCCTCTCTCCCGCTGGCCCTCCCTTTTCTGTTAGCTTGGTTGGCCTCGCCGCAGATTGCCCGGGTCATTGGCGGTCACACTCGGCAACCGCAGCCGCGGCTGAGCTCGGCCGAGCGGCAGCAGTTGCGCGTTCTTGCTAGACGCACCTGGCTCTTCTACGAGCGTTTCGTTGGACCCGAAGATCACTGGTTGCCGCCGGACCACTTCCAAGAATCGCCCCATAGCCAAGTGGCCCACCGCACCTCCCCAACAAATATCGGGTTTCTCTTGCTCTCTGACCTGGCGGCCGGAGACCTTGGGTATGTGAGCCCGATCGGCCTCGCCTTGAGACTGGACTCAACCTTCGACACGTTGGATTCTCTGGAACGCCATCGCGGCCATTTCTTCAATTGGTACGACACTCGCACCTTGGCGCCCCTTGCACCACGTTACGTCTCGACGGTCGACAGCGGCAATCTGGCGGCGTCCCTGATCACGGTCTCCCAGGCGTGTTCCGCGATGGCGGAGGCCCTCGTCTTCCCGTGGCAGCGCTGGCAGGGGTTGCTCGACACCCTGGCTCTCCTGGGCGAGGGACTGCAAAAAGCTGGAGACGATGGCGCGGCGACCGCGGTGCGGGACGAACTGGCCGACATGGCGGGGAGGGTTCTCGCCGTCGAAGGGGAACCGGTTCAGTGGGCGAGACTTCTGGAGGATCTCTCTGGCCCGGAACCATCGAAACTGGACCGACTGCTCGTGCAGATGATCGAAGTGACTCCTCAAACTCTTTCCCCGGAGGAGCTGAATGGCCTGCGGCTGTGCTCCGAGCGTGTTCGCCACCACTTCAGGAGCATGCGCCGCGACTTGGACGTGCTGCTCCCTTGGGTTTCCGTTCTGAGAGCGCCTCCGGCCCTCTTCACGGCGGCGCAAGTCGACCCGCTCCTGCAGAGTTCGTGGGGCACGCTCCTGAAGTCGTTCCCTGCGACCGTGCGTCTCCGCGAGGTGCCCGAGATTTGCCGCGCCGGAGAGGCCGGGTTGAAGGCTCTTCAGGCGCAGAGCGAAGGAATTGCCCGTCACGGCTTGGTGGCCCAGGAGGTTAAAGGTTTGCTCCCGGAGGCGGCAGATTGGTGTGAGCGACTGGCCTCCGCACTGCAGGCCAGCCGCTTGGCCGCGGAAAGCCTGATCCTCCAGTACCAGAAGCTGGGCGCGCGCGCGGAGGCGTTCGTTCAGGCGATGAACTTTGGTTTCCTTTTCGATCTGCGGCGCCAGGTTCTTCATATTGGCTACAACCTGGCAGCCGGGAAGCTGGACGAGAACCACTATGACCTTCTGGCTTCGGAAGCTCGTCTGGCGAGTGTGGTGGCGATCGCCAAGGGCGATGTTCCGCTGAGCCACTGGCTTCACCTGGGCCGCCCGTTCACCCGGGTAGACGGCTCGCTGGCGCTGCTCTCGTGGAACGGGACCCTGTTCGAGTACTTGATGCCGCCGCTGCTGCTGGGCAGCTACCCCGGCACCCTCCTTGACCAGAGTTCGCGGGCGGCCGTGAGGGGGCAAATCGACTATGCTCGCAGGAGGCAAATACCCTGGGGCATCTCCGAATCGGGCTACTATGCGTTCGATGCGGGCCTCAACTACCAGTACCGTGCCTTCGGGGTGCCGGGTTTCGGCCTGAAGCGAGGGCTGGACGAGGACCTGGTAGTGGCGCCCTACGCATCCCTCATGGCGCTTTCTCTTTTCCCGCGCGAGGTGCTCCACAACATCCGGCGCCTTCGTCGTTTGGGGATGGTGGGGCAGTTCGGATTCTACGAGGCCGTCGACTTCACCGTCTCCCGTCTCCCGCTCGGGCAGGCCCAGGCCCGGGTCCTCTCGTACATGTCGCATCACCACGGCATGACGCTCGCGGCTCTGGCCAACTTCTTGAGTGACGAGGTGATGGTGCGCCAGTTCTGCGCGGACCCCCGCATTCAAAGCGTCGAGCTGCTCCAGCAGGAACAGTTGCCCCTGCGTGCCCCTCTGGAGGAGGCGCCCGGTCTGGCGGCGATGTCCGCCCAAACCATGCGTCAGCAGGTCAGCCTGGCACCCTGGGGGGTGCCCGCACAGGCGCAGACTCCGAACGTTCATCTCCTCTCCAACGGCCGGTATGGGGTCGTGATCACTTCCGCGGGCGCCGGATACAGCCAGTGGCAAGGAATGGCTCTCACGCGGTGGCGGGCAGACCCGACGCTGGATGACTGGGGAACCTGGATCTATCTCAAGGACCGCGACAGTGGGGCTCTGTGGTCCGCCGCCTTTCAACCGATCGCCTCTGCCTCGGCCCGCCAGAGCGCCCTGTTCTATCCCTACAAGGCAGAGTTTCACCGCGAGCAGGACGCCCTCGCGCTAAAGATGGAGGTGGGGGTAGCGGTTGACGACGACGTGGAGATTCGGCATCTGGTCCTCACCAACAACAGCGATCGCCCGCGCCGGGTGACCCTAACGAGCTATGCCGAGGTGGTGCTTGCGCCGCAGGAAGTTGACCGGAGCCACCCGGCCTTCAACAAGCTGTTCATCGAGAGCGAGTTCCTGCCTGACCTGGGCGCACAGATCTTCCATCGGCGCCCACGCTCGGCTGAGGATCCGCCGATCCACCTGATCCATATGCTGGTCGCGAACTCCGGGCAGCGCGCGTCGGTGGCGCACGAGGCCGACCGGGCCCGGTTCCTGGGACGCGGGCGGACGGTGCGGTCCCCGCTCTCGCTGACCGGCCCGGGCGCCGGGCTGTCCGGCACGACCGGCGCGACACTGGACCCGATCATGGCCCTTGGCCTGGAGATCGAGCTGGCACCACGCGCCGCCACTCGTCTGGCGTTCATCACGCTCGCCAGCCAAACTCGAGCCGAGGCCCTGGCGCTGGCCGAGCGCTACCAAACCCTTGCGGCCGTCGACAGCGCCTTCGGAAGGGCGCGCAGGCAGATCGAGGGGGAAATGCGCGGGCAAGGCCTTTCGGCCGCGGATCTGGCTGGCCTTGACCAGCTGCTCTCGGCGCTGCTTTACCCGAATCCGGGCCGGAGAGCCATTGTTGAAACCCTCGCCTCCAATCGCAAGGGCCAGGACGGATTGTGGGCGTTTGGGATTTCTGGGGACTACCCGATCCTGATGGTGCGGTTGGACAGTGAGAAGGAGACGCCTCTCGTACAAGAGGTGCTGCGGGACCATGCGTTCTGGCGCAGGCGCGGCATGAAGATCGACCTGGTGCTCCTGATTGACAAGGAAACTGGGTACGGCCAGGAACTGCAGGGGGAGCTATACCAGTTGCTGGTCCGGATGCAGAGTGACACCTGGTTGAACGAGCGCGGGGGAATCTTCCTGGTGAGCTCCGACAAGATGGGAGCGGAAGACCGCGCCCTGCTCGAATCTGCCGCCCGGGTCGTTCTCGACGGATCCCGCGGCGGGCTGCTCGAGCAATTGTCCAAGCCGATCGAAGCACCGCGTCGCCTGCCGGCCTTCACGCCGACCCTGCCCGGCACCGAGGAGTTGGAACCGACCGCGGAGATCGTGCGCCCCTCCGGCCTGCAGTTTGACAATGGGCGGGGCGGTCTCACTCCCGATGGAAGCGAGTATCAGATCTACCTGCGCCCGGGAGAACGGACCCCCTCGCCTTGGATCAATGTTGTCGCCAATCCTCAGCTCGGCTTCTTGGTATCGGAGGCCGGATCCGGATACACCTGGGCGGAAAACAGCTCGGAGAACCGCTTGACCCCCTGGGCCAACGATCCGGTGAGCGACACTCCCGGGGAGGCGCTCTACTTGCGCGATGAAGAGACAGCGGGGCTGTGGTCCCCGACGCCCCTGCCGACCCCTGCGGCGGCTCCCTATCTCGTGCGTCATGGTGCGGGTTATTCGATCTTCGAGCACCACAGCCATGGACTCAAGCAGCGGCTGCGGCTGTTCGTCGTTCCGGACGCTCCGGTCAAGGTGGTCGCGTTGTCCCTGGAGAACCTGTGGCACCGCCAGCGCCGGCTGACGGCAACCTACTACGCACGCTGGGTCCTGGCAACCGACCCCGAGGTCAGTTCCCAATACCTGGTTCCGGAGTACGAACCCCAAGCCAACATGCTGCTGGCGCGCAACCCCTACAGCCTGGAGTTTGCAGGGCGCTTCGCTTTCCTGGCGGCCAGCCAACCGCCCCATGGGCTCACGACCGATCGCAGCGAGTTCCTTGGGCCCCTGGGGAGCGTAGGGCGTCCGGCGGCGCTCACCCGCGTCGGTCTGGCCGGAGCGGTCCAGCCGGGATTGGACCCATGCGCGGCCATTCAAGTGCATGTGGAGTTGAAACCCGGTGAAGTCAAGGAAATCTTCTTCCTGATTGGGCAGGCCGCCGACCGCGAGGAGGCGGTCCGGTTGGCCCAGCAGCTTGAGGACCCTGCGCAAGTGGAGATCGCCTGGCGAGACACACTGGCCCTTTGGGACGACGTGCTGGGCGCCGTCCAGGTGACCACGCCCGACCCGGCGATGGATCTCATGCTCAACCGCTGGCTCGTGTATCAGGTGCTCTCCTGCCGGATGTGGGGTCGCTCGGCACTCCACCAGTCCAGCGGCGCTTTTGGCTTTCGCGATCAATTGCAGGACGTGATGGCCTTGGTGCACGCCAGGCCACAGATCGCCCGCAACCATCTCCTGGAGGCCGCTCGGCACCAATTCGAGCAAGGTGACGTGCTGCATTGGTGGCACCCGCCCTCCGGACGGGGCGTTCGCACCCGCTGTTCGGACGATCGGCTCTGGCTGCCCTTCGTGACTGCCCACTATGTGGAGGCCACAGGGGATAAGACCGTTCTGGCTGAAAAGGTGCCGTTCCTCAAAGGGGCCGCTCTGGGTGCGGAGGAGACCGACCGTTACGGCCTCTTCCCGAGCACGGACGAGGAGTACAGCCTGTATGAGCACTGCCGTCGTGCGCTGGAGAAGGGTTCCGGCTGCGGGGCGCACGGGCTGCCTCTCATCGGCAGCGGCGACTGGAACGATGGCTTGAACCGCGTCGGTTTCGAAGGGAAAGGTGAAAGCATCTGGCTGGGTTGGTTTCTGCACGCAACCCTCCGTCAGTTCGCCCCCTTGAGCGAGGGGATGGGTCAAGTGGAAGAGGCAGCCGACTATCGCAAGCGGGCCGAGCGGCTGCGTTCCGCGCTGGAGTCCGCGGGCTGGGACGGTGACTGGTATCGGCGGGCTTACTTTGACGACGGGGAACCGCTTGGGTCCACGGAGAACGAGGAATGGAGTATCGACGCGATGGCCCAGTCGTGGGCCGTTCTGTCAGGCGCGGGCGACCTGGCTCGGGCCGAGCGTGCCATGCGCGTGGTCAGGGAGCGCCTGGTCCACCCAGAGGACAAGCTGATCCTCTTGGCGGCTCCCCCCTTCGACAAGACTCCACGTGATCCGGGCTACATCAAGGGATATCCACCCGGGGTGCGTGAGAATGGCGGAGCCTACCAGCACGCCGCCATGTGGACGGCCTGGGCCTTCCTTGAGCTGGGGTGGGCAGAAGAGGCGCACGCTTGCTTTCAGATTGTCAATCCGCTCAACGTGACGGAAACGGCGGGGGGCCTGGAGCGCTACCAGGTGGAACCGTATGTCGTCGCGGCGGATGTTTCGAACCTTGTTTCCCGCACTGGACGCGGAGGCTGGACTTGGTACACCGGATCGGCGGGATGGATGTATCGCCTGGGGCTGGAAGGAATCCTCGGCGCACATCGGGTCGGCAACAGCCTGCGGCTGGCACCCTGTATTCCAAGCGCTTGGCCCGGGTATCAAATACGCTACCGATTTGGCCGCAGCCTTTACCACATCGAAGTCCGAAACCCGCAAGGGGTCAGTAGGGGAGTGAGCGAGATCCGCCTCGACGGGGAAGTTCTCCGTGAGCCTAGGGTCCCACTGCAGGACGACGGACGTTCGCACGAGGTTATCCTGCTCATGGGATAGTGCGCGTCCGCTGGACAACGCTAGGCCGTGCAGGCGCGGATGCTCGCGCGGTCCCCGGATTGAGCGACGAAGCCGTTCCGAACGAGATGCGGGTGGCGGTCACGAAACAAGCCAGATCCGAACAGGGCCAGAGGACGGCCCGGCGCCTGTTCCGGCTCTGCCCATGGGTTTCATGGCGTCGGGTCCGTCGACGGCCGGGAGCATCTCGCAGCGATCCTGCAGCCCTCCGCGCTGGAGTCCAGAAGAGTGAATGGACCATTGGCTCGCCCTGAGTTTGGTGGGATCGCGTAAGTGGCGTTTCGGGGCCCAGCTGAGGTTCCTCCCCCGCGAGAGCAATGAATACGCTGAATTGAACTGACGAAACACGGGCCCGGGAAGAACGGGGAAACCGTCCGATTCGCGCAGCTCTGCCTAGCGGTCAGGATTCTTTCGGCGGGAAGGACTCATGCGTGTGCCCGATCTGTTTCATTGCGAGTCCTCCTCTCCCTTTAGGTGGGCAGACTCACGCAATACTTTGTTCAGCCGCGAGGGAGGGCCGCCTCTTACCCTGCACCGCCAGGCGGTCAATTCCTACTTTCTTGATAATGTCCAGCCCCGCGTTTCGGAGCCTCCCTGGCGGCTATTTCTCGGTGATGGAAATGCTTTGAATTATGTCGCCCGTAAAGGTCGGGTTCTGTTGAGGGTCGCGCCGGGTGAGAGCGTTGACGACGTCCATGCCGCTGATGACCTGGCCGAAAATGGTGTATTCACTCTCGGATAGCCCGGTTGGCCCAAAGGTGATGAAGAACTGGCTGCCATTGGTGTTTGGTCCAGCGTTGGCCATGGCGACAACGCCAGCCTTGTCGAATGTCAGATCATTGGCCTCATTAGCAAATTGATAACCAGGTCCCCCCATGCCGGTACCGCTCGGATCGCCGCCCTGAGCCATGAAGCCTTCCAGAACGCGATGAAAGGAGGTGCCGTCGAAGAATCCCTGCTGTGCCAGGAACACAAAACTGTTCACGGTGATAGGCGCTTTGTCTGGATAGAGTTGAATTACAAATTGACCGCCTTTCGCCATCTTGACCGTGGCGAAGTACTGCTTGGATTGGTCAATCCGCATAGGGGGTGCGGAGGAATACTGTTTTGTACCTACGAGCACGGGCGTCGCGGAAGTTGAAGGTTGGTTTTGAGCGGATGTGGACGGCTGTCCCGGTTGAACCTGGTTGAGCCCACACGCGCCCAGGAGCAAGGTTGAGAACGCCATGGCCAGGACCGGAACCATCCTCCGGTGGCCGGTTTTCTCTGCGTAGGTATCCACAGTGGGTGTCTCCCGTTGGGTGAAATCTGTCTTGTCTGCCATCCTCTTCGCATGCCTCCGATTCTTGGATCAGGATTCATGAGAGTCCGGGGTCGACGACCGGCCGATTCTACGAATGGCGGATAGCGAAGTCTCGGGACTCCATTATTCGCTTTGCCCAGGCCGCAGCTCGTTCCAGCTCGCCTTCTTTCAGTGGTCCCTTTTCCCCTCTTACCAAGAACCCTTCCGGGGGGATGATCACCTCTCCGCCCCTTTTCTTGAGCCGGTCTGCAATGGGTTTGGCGGCATAACCTCCGGTTTTCACGAGAAGACGCAATGCGGATGACTTTATGTCGCTCGTTGAAAGCCGGGTATCAAATGCGGCCACCTGGACGCCCTTGATCCCATGGGTGGGGATTCTCTTCAGGAAATCGGCAATCGCCTCGGTGGGTCTAAATCCCCGGGTAGGAGAGCCAACGATCAGAAGCTCGAGTCCTGACAGCTGTTCTGGCTTCACGTCACTCACCCGGATGACCGCGACGTCTACCGGAGAACTAAAAGCCTTGCCGACCGCCTGGGCTACGAGTTCCGTGTTGCCAAAAACCGAATCGTAGACTACGAGAACTCTCATCGAGATGCTCCTCTCCGTCTCAAAGAGTGGCCCGAGCTGATTATAGGATGGTTCAGCCTATTCTGTAGTGGCTCGGCCGAATTGCATTCGGTGGAGAAGAGGGATCGCGTCAGGGGATCGCGTTTTGGGGCTGCCGCCAGATCGTTCACCACAAGATCAGGGTCGAGAAACGGCACAACATCAAACGGGGCATCCGGCAGGATCTGCTGGAAGGAAACCCGCTTCCGCTAATGGAGGATGGTCAGCCGCACGAGGTGTGGGTTGGGATGGGATGAATTAGCTGTCTTTCGCAGTACAATGGAATTAGAGTTCACTATGAATACTGCAAGTTCGCAAGCCGAACCACTGTATTGGAACATCTTTGAAACCGCCAGTGACGGGGTGCTGATCACCGACCTGGAGACCGGCAGCGTGCTGGCCGCCAACCCCGCGGCGGCAGAGATGCACGGATACGCGCGCGAGGCTCTTCGCGGGTTGCGGCTGCAGGGATTGATCCATGCCGAAAGCCTGCCCCTTTTCGCCGATTATGCTCAAGTGATTCAGCAGGGCGGCCTGTTCGAGATGCTGGCCCAGCATGTCCGGCGGGACGATTCGCTCTTAAGCGTCGAATGGCGCGCGGTGGCGCTCAAGTACCAGGGCCGCACCTGCGCGTTGGCGGTCATCCGCGACGTGAGCAAACGGGTCCAGGCAGAACGCCGGCTTCAGCAGCGAGTGGGAGTGCGCGCGCACGAACAATCCACCCTGCTCGAAGTTTCCCAGACTCTGGCCTCCACATTGGAACTGCAACCGGGCCTGATCCTTGACCAGTTGGGGATGCTCATCAAATATACCCACGCCGGTCTTTTCACATTGGAAGATTCGACTCTGGTTGCGCTGGCAGTGCGCGGGTCGGAGCGGCCGGAGAAGTCTGTGCCTTTCCGCATCCGGCTGAAGGGCAAGGAGACTCTGGCGGCGCTGTTCAACGGGCACCACCCCATCCGCATTGCGGATTTATGGAGCAACGAACCTTCCGCAAAATCTCTGCGCAAGCTCCTGGAGAATGATTCCGCGGCCCTGCTGGAAGGCGTACAGTCCTGGATGTGGGTGCCGCTGGAGGTCAAGAACCGCCTTATCGGCGGTATCGGCATCGCTCACGAGGAGCGCAATTACTTCACCCCGCACCATGCCGACCTGGCGATGACCATCGCCAACCAGGCGGCGGTGACACTGGTCAACGCAGAACTGTATGAGCATGCCCAAGCGCTGGCCGCGATGCAAGAACGCCAGCGCCTGGCGCAGAACCTGCACGACGCCGTCAACCAGTCGCTTTTTTCCGCCGGGCTGATTGCCGAGGTCCTGCCGCG
>Ga0187878_1000911_pt1 | contig 30995 bp, 27 predicted proteins | sample June2016WEW_17_1_FD_132979 | JGI IMG/M metagenome (GOLD analysis project Ga0187878, IMG submission 132979) | Peatland microbial communities from SPRUCE experiment site at the Marcell Experimental Forest, Minnesota, USA - June2016WEW_17_150 | ecosystem: Environmental > Terrestrial > Soil >...
CAGCATGACTTTGCGAAGACGGGTCACAGGGACCTCCTTGTGACCCATACAATACCCCTCGCTCAGCCAAAACGCTCGTTACCTACACAACGCGCAGCGTCCGCCGCGCCAGCGGCTTCGTTCTAGTCGCCGACTCGTAGATGTGCCCGCGGACGTTCAAGCTCGCCCCCGAGCTGCGATCTGGGAAGGCACGCCTCCTCTGCGGCGCCCCAATCCGACCCACGTCCAAAGTTCCCGAAACCGGCTGCTTTATGGAACCGCCGGCAGCGCGCTCGGCGCCCGCGCCACTTTCCCCTTCAGCGCTTCGTCGATCGAGATGTTGTTCACGTCGAGGGTCCTGCCGGTCGCCTGGTCCAGTTGCACCTGGGCCTTGGCGGACGCGCTCTCCGCCGTCACCTCGTTCGAGCGCGCCTGCGCCAGGTCGCGCTGGTACTGGATCACGAAGAAGATGGTCGAGGCGCCCAGCGCGTACTTCTTCTGCTCGGCATCCAGAACCTGCTCCGCCAGCGTGCGCGCTTTCGCCGCCGCCTGGTAGGCCGCCTGCGCCTGCTGCACCGCGATCAGCGCGTTCCGCACGTCCACCCGGATGCTATTGATCAGCCGCTGCTGGCTCAGCTCCTGCTGCCGCAGACTGATCTGATCCATCACCATGTCGGCCCGGGCCGCGCGGTTCCGGATCGGAACGGACAACTGGAAACCCAGAGAATAACTGGGGAAGTTGCGCGCAAACACCTGCGACATGGTCGTGCCGAAGCCGCCGATGAAGAACGGATCGGCGGTTACGAGCGGGTTCCTCTGGCCGGCCAGCCCGTTATTCTGCAACGATGCCTGCACATCCAGCGACGGCCGCAATTCCTGTTTCGTCCCTTCCAGGCCGATCTTCGTGCTCTCGATGCTGATGCGGCCCTGCGCCACTTCCGGACGGTTCTCCAGCGCCCGCGCTACCAGGTCCTGAACCGGTTCGACCTGGGCCGGCTCCAGCACCCGGATGCGGTCCGTCGGGATGATGTGCGCTTCCGAGATGCTGGGGCTGGCAACGCCGGTCCGGCTCAGCGCGTTCTTCAGCAAGGTCTCCTGCTGGAGCACCTGGGTCCGCGCATTCACCAGCGCCTGCTGGTTGGTCGCCACCTCGGATTCGGCGCGCACGATTTCGATGGGCGCCAGCGTGCCGATCTCCACCTGCTTCTTGTTGTCCTCGTAAAGTCTCTGCGACAGCGCCAGCGCCTGCTCCTTCACCTTCACGTTCTCCCCGAAGCTCACCAGGTCCCAATACGCCGCGACGATCTGCGCCACGGTCGCGATCACCTGCTGCTTGAAGGCCAGGTCGGTCACCTTCTGGCTGTTCCGCGCGACGCGAATGTTCCGGTTGTTCACCGCCAGGCCGAATCCTTGCAGCAGGCGCTGGGTGACTGTCAGACTCACGTTGGAGGCGGTGTTCGGGTTGAGGTTGTTGAACAGGTTGTTGGACGAAACCGTGCTGGTGGTCCAACCCAGCGACACCGATGTGCCCGTCACGAATCCCTGGCTGAAGCCGACGCTGGAGCTCCGGCCGTCTACCGCCACGCTGGTCGTACCCGTCGTCACCGTGTTGGCCTGCGGGCTGGATTGGTGGAACGCGCCGTAGGTCCAGTAGACAGAAGGGTCGTAATTCGGAATGGACGTGCCGGTGGCGGTAACGATGGTGCCCCCGGCGCTGCTGCCGGAGCTCGCGGCGGCGCTGGCCGTGCCTGCGACGCTGGTCACCCCCGCCTGGGACAACCCGCTGGTGGTGGCCGATTGCACGCTCGTGGACACGCCGCGCAGCAGTCCGCCCGCCTGGGTCCGCAAGAGGTTCGCCGCCGCGTTCATTCCTCCATAACGCTGGTAGGCGATGTCCAGGTTGTTCTCCAACGCCAGCGCGATCGTGTCCTGGAGCGACAGGTAGATGTTGCCCGCCCGCAACAACGACTCCAGCCGGTTCGAGTTCGATAGATCGACTGGCGCCACCTCCCGGTACCGGTAGTTCCGGGTCAGGCCCGAGAACAGCCCGCCGCCGTTGCTCTGAATGGCCGGCCCTTGCGCGCCCGCCACGGGCGCCAGCAGCAGAACAACACAAACTACGGCAATGCCGCGTTGGATAGAGATCATGGAGTCACACCTCGATGCAGGTTCAGATGCCTCAAGCAAACTATGACGCTGCCGGGCAGCCTTCTGTTCCCTGAATCTCCCATGGTATCGCAACCTTGGACCGCGCCCCCCACCCTGCTATAATCGTCCCGTCAGCGCACTCGCAATCCCGTTCCAAGGAGATCGCTTCGATGGCTAGCTACGTTCCCCCGATGCCGCCCCCGGCCGCGCCGCCCAAGAAGACCAGCCCGGTGGTTTGGATCCTGCTGGGCTGTGCGGGATTCATCCTGCTCATCGGGATCGCCGCCGTGGTCGCCCTTTCCTACGGCTGGCACATGTTCCAGAGGAATCCCGCCGCCACCCTCGCCAGGATCGCGCTCGCCGCCAACCCCAACGCCGAAGTGGTTTCGATGGACGAGGATCGTGGCAAGGTGGTCATCCGCGACAAGAGAACCGGAAAGACCGTGACTCTGAATCTCGAGGACGTCAAGAAGGGCAGAATCTCCTTCGAGGGCGAACGCGGCGAGAAGGTGACCATCGAGGGCGAAGGCGAGCCGGGCGCCATGAAGATCCAGTCCTCCGAGGGAACCGCCACCTTCGCCGCCGGAGGCCCGGTCAAGCTGCCTGCCTGGTTTCCCGCCTACGCCGGCGTGACCCCTCGCGGCACTTACTCGGTCTCCGACAACACCGGCGACGCCGCCGGTTTCCAGTTCACCACCAAGGACGCCCCCGAGCAGGTCCTCCAGTTTTACGAATCCGGCCTCAAGAGCGCTGGCCTGAAGGTCACCACCTTGAAGCAGGACAACGGCGGCATGGTCTCCGGTCAGGACGAAGGGGAGCAGCGCCAGGCTGTGGTGACGGTATCCGCCTCGGACGGCGCGACGCAGGTGAGCGCTACCTTCAAGTCCAAGAAATAGGGACCCTGCTTCACTCGTAGCGCAGCGACTCGATCGGGTCCAACCGCGCCGCCTTCCGCGCCGGATAGTACCCGAAAAACACCCCCACCAGCCCCGAGAACACAAACGCCATCAGGATCGCCAACGGGCTGATCAGCGTCGGCCACTGGGCCAAACGCGAGATGATCACCGAAGCCGCCAGGCCCGCCACGATTCCGGCCAACCCGCCCATCGAGGACAGCGTCACCGCCTCCACCAGGAATTGCAGCAGGATGTCCCGCATCCGCCCCCCGATTGCCCGCCGCAGTCCGATCTCCTTGGTCCGCTCCGTCACCGAAACCATCATGATGTTCATGATCCCGATGCCGCCCACCACCAGCGAGACCGACGCGATCGCCCCCAGCAGGATCGACATGATGTGCGCCGAGGTCTGCCGCGCCGCGAACACCTCGGTCAGGTTCCGCACCGTGAAATCGTCCTCCTGACCCGCTTGCAGCCGGTGCCGCTGCCGGAGCAGGGAAGTCACCTCCGTCTGCGCCTGGTCCATCAGCGCCGGGCCGCGCGCCTGCACCATGATCGCGCCCACCGACCGCGCGTTGGCCTGATTCGTCCCCAGCACCTTCTTCTTGGCCGTCGAGATCGGCAGCACGATGGTGTCGTCCTGGTCCTGGCCCGACGGCGACTGCCCCTTCGCCGACAGCACCCCCAGCACCGTGAACGGCACATTCTTGATGCGGAATACCTGGCCCACCGGGTCCGTCCCGCCGAACAGGTTCTGCACCACCGTCTGGCCCAGCAACGCCACCTTGGTCGCCCCGTCCACGTCCTGGTCCGTGAACGGCCGCCCCGCCGCTATGCTGTAGTCGCGGATTCTCAGGTAATCCGGCGTCGCGCCCTGGATCGACGTGGCCCAGTTGTTGTTGCCGAACACCACCTGCGCTCCTCCGCGCACCGACGGCGATGCCGCCTCCACCGCCGGGCATTCGGCCGCGATCGCCTTGGCGTCGTCTTCGGTCAGCGTCACCGTCTGCCCGCTCCCCAGCCGGACGCCCGAGGTCGTGATGGTGCCCGAGAGCACAATCAACAGGTTGCTTCCGATCGACTCGATCTCCTGGTCGATGCTGGCGGTGGCGCCCGAGCCCACCGCCACCATCGCGATCACCGCCCCTACCCCGATGACGATTCCCAGCATCGTCAGGATCGAGCGGAACCGGTTTGCCCGGATCGCGCGCAACGCGATCGCCACTGTCGCCAGCCAGCTCATAAGTCCCCCTCGTGGCGCACGCTCTCCAGCGTGCCGTGTCGGCACTCGTGCCGACACCTTTAGAACCTCATCCTCCCTCCGCCAAACGGGCTCCCTTGCCCGGTGGTGTCCTTCCCCTGAGTGAGCCCCACAATCACTTCCTGCCCTTCGCTCAGCTTTCCGCCCGTCACCTCGCTATACACCCCGTCGGTGATTCCCAGTGTCACCGCGATTGGCGCCGGCTGTCCGTCATCCCCCAGCACGTACACTGTCTGCAACGTCGCCTCCCGCCGTGCCATCCCTCCGCCGCCGGCGCGTGCGGGCTGCTCCTTGATCGCCGCCGGGCGGAACCGCAACGCGGCATTCGGTATCCGCAGGACGTCTTCCCGCTGGTCCACCAGCACCGTGACGTTGGCCGTCATGCCGGGGAGCAGCTTCAAGTCCGGGTTGGAGACTGCGATCACCACGTCGTAGGTGATGACGTTCTGCACGTTGATCGGCGCCTTGCGAATCTCCACCACGCTGCCGCGGAACTTCCGTCCGGGGTAGGCATCCACCGTGAACACCGTCTGCTGGCCCACCTGCACCCGGCCCACGTCGGATTCGTCCACGCTGGTGTCCACCTGCATTTTCGTCAGGTCCTGCGCGATCTCGAACAGCGCCGGCGCTTGCAGGCTGGCCACCACGGTCTGGCCTACGTCCACTTTCCGCGAGATCACCGTGCCGTCCACCGGCGCATAGATATAGGTATGATCCAGGTCGATCTGCGCCTGTTGCAGCGCCGCCGCCTGCTGGTCGACCTGCGCCTCCGCGGAACCGACCTGCGCCTCCGCGATCTGGCGCTGCGCTTCCGCCGAGTGCACGGCTTCCTGCGCCGCCTCCAACTGCGCTTGCTGCGCCGCCACCGCCGCCGCCTCGGCATCGAACGTGGCCTGCGCGGTATCGCGGTCCGCGGTCGCGATCAGCCCCTGGCTGAACAGGCTCGTCTGCCGGCCGTACTTCGTTTTCGCGTCCGAAGCATTCACCTTTTCCTTGGCCAGGTTCGCCTGCGCGATCGCGACCTGCGCCTTGGCGCTGGAAACGTCCGCCACGCTCTTGGCCAGCGCCGCCCGCGCGTTCGCCACCGCCGAGCGCGCCGCAGCCAGGTTCGCCTGCGCCTGGTTCACCCGGGCCTGGAAAATCTCCGGGTCGATGCGCGCCACGAGCTGTCCCTTCTTCACCTTCGTGTTGAAGTCCGCGTACAGCGCGCTGACGTTGCCGGAGACCTGCGCGCCCACCTCCACCGTCACCACGGCATTCAAGTTCCCCGTCGCCGATATCGTGCTGGTGACGGCCCCGCGGTCGGCTCGCACGCTGCGGTACTCCGCGCTGTGCTGCCCCCGCATTCGCGCCCACGCGCCCAGTCCGCCCGCCACCGCCAGCGCCGCGCTGATGAATACGATCCTCTTGTGCTTCACTTGCAGCCTGCCTCTCATTAGAGAGGGTGCTGATTCGGCAACGGAGGTTACGTAAAGGTATGTAAGGACGGGCCTCCCAGCGCGTTCGCGCTTACTCCGCGCGGTACTCGACGAAGTACTGCTCCGGCAAGAAGCTGTGAACCTTGGCGGGCTTCAGACCCGCTTGAGCCATGCAGGCATCCAGGGATTCCCGTGACATCTGCTGTTCCGGCGGCGGTCCCCAAGGGCGCTCCGCCCACGGTTTGGGGATGTAGTCGATGACCACCACGCGGCCGCTGCGGGCCAGCCCCGCGCGCAGTTTCCGGGCGTACTCTGCGCCATTCTTGATGTAGTGAAACACGTCCACCATCAGGATTGTCTCGACGCCGCCGGCCGGAAGCTGCTGGTCATCCGCGGCGACCAGCTTCAGGCGCACGTTCGAGATTTTCTCGGCTTCCAGACGCTTGGCCACGTAGTCCAGCATCTCCTGGCGGATATCGAGCGCCCAGACGACCCCGGCAGGTCCTACGGTTTTGGCTACAGGAATCGTGAAGTAGCCGGATCCTGCGCCAATATCGGCCACCTGCTCGCCCGGTTTCAGCGCCAGCGCCGCCATCACCTCTTTCGGTTTCTGGAACGACTCGCGCTCCGGCCGCTCCAGCATGGCAATGTACCGGTGAGCCCACGCCTTTCAGACCATGCCGCGGAAACGCGCCTCCTGGCGGATGGCCTTGAAGTCGTCATCCTTGTTCAGATCCTGGGACTGCGCGTAGCCAGCGTCCAGCGCCCTCTGAAGCCGCTCGTAGGCTGCTTCCTTATGTGCCTTCAGTTCCTGCTCGAGCTTCTCCGGCCGTGCGGTGGGGTTCTCCTGGGCGGGTAGAACACCAGCCAAAGGACACGACGCGAGAGCCAGCAGCGCCACGCACCACACGTTGCGACTTGGCATACGGCTTTACTCCTTCTTCCTGCTGAACGAAAATCCCCCGGTAGGTGTCCGGATGATCTCGGTCTCCAGGTGGGGATCGGTTGTGATGGCCTTCAGGAAATCCGGCATCTGACGCGCGAAAGTGTTGGCGTTATGAGAACTGATCGTCCCCCCGTTCGCCACCCGCGCGTAGAGCAGGTCCAGGAACTTCTTGTGCAGGGCCGTGCCGGTGTCCATGAAGACGAAATCGAAGCTGCCTTCCAGCGCCGGAATCTCCTTGAACGCGTCGTTGTTGCGGCACTCCACCACCTGGTCCAGGCCGGCCCTCCGAAAGTTCTCCGTCGCTGCCTTCGCCCGTTCGTCGTTGATCTCGATGGTGATCAGCTTTCCGCCGTTCTTCCGAAACGCCATCCCCATCCAGATTGCCGAGTTGCCCTTGGCCGTGCCGATCTCGAGGCCCCTCCGATAGCCCTTGGCTACGATCCGGTCGTAGAGAATGCGGCCGTCCGAAGGCGAGAATCCGTGCAGATCTTCCAGTACCGCGCGTGCCGCGCCGGCCTCGATGCCCTTCAGCGTTTCGTCGAGAGCGTCGCGCGTGATGCGGCGCAACGACTCGCGATAGGCCCGGGTGTTCGCTTCTTGCTCGAACCGCGAGTTCTCGATCGGCTCGTTCGGTCGCAGCTCGCTCGTCGAGAACACTTCCTCCGACTTCTCGTCCCGGAGGCGAATCGTGTAGGGCGCCTGAATGTCGCCGGCCGGCCGGTAGTCTTCGAATATCGCGTCACCCAGCGCCGTCAGCAGGCCGGTCTCTACGTCGAAGTGCGCCGTTACGGGCTTTCCTTCGGGCGGTTTCGCCTCTACCACCCAGACCTCCCGTCCCCCCGCCTTCTCCCGGCCCTTCACCGTCATCGACGAAAGGTACTCCTGCGGGCGCAGGACCGCCGAAAGATTGAAGGCGCAATCCTCCTGGGGCCGCTGTTCCGGTGGCATCGGCGCGGTCCCGTCCGGGGACTGAACCCAGCCCGCTTTGCCGTCCGAGACGTGTTCCAGAAAGTAGGTGCCGGGAATCGTCATCACGAACCGCCACTGGTTCGGCGCTCTGGCATAGAGTTCCGCCGGGAAGGTGGCGCTCCCGTTACCGAATGAATAGGTTCCCTTCCGAACCAGGGAAAAGACCGCTCCGGCAGCTTCCCGGCCGCCGATGGCTTGGAGATGCCGGGCCAGAAGTTCCTCGGCGCTCGGTGCGCCGGGTTCTCCGGCATTGATGATCGCAAGGAATAACAGAGGTGCCAGTGTCACTGTCGCTCTCCATCGCAGAGATGTGGCCCACCAGTTTAGGCTCCGGACGCGCTCCGGGCAAGCGAAAAGGAACGCCGCGGCGGATTGGCGCGTCTTGGCGAGTCGTCCGGCCCCACCCGCCTGACCCCGATGCCATAGCGGGCGCGCCAGGTGCGTCTTGAACGACGCGAGTGGCGCCGGGATGAATACTCGGAAGCGCTTCGGCTTCCGAGCCTTCAGAGTATAGTGCAGAGTCGTGGACCTGCTCGAACTGCTCAAGCGGCCGGAGGGGAAGACGCTCGAATACAAACGGGACCTATCCTCCCACGAAGGCGTCCTGAAGACTCTGATCGCCTTCGCTAACACGGCTGGCGGCGCTGTCGCGATTGGAATTGAGAACGAATCGCACCGCGTGCTCGGGGTGCCAGATGTTCTGGCGGTCGCAGAGCGGCTGGCCAACCTCGTCGTGGACACAATCCGCCCGCGGCTGGTGCCGGACATCGAGATCCTGCCATGGCGGAAGACACATGTCCTTGTGGTGCAGGTCTATCCGAGTGCGGCCCGCCCGCACTACCTCGAACGGCTCGGCCCGGACGACGGTGTTTTTGTCCGCGTTGGCTCGACCAACCGGCGCGCGGACGCGGCCCAGATCCAGGAGATGCGCCGGTTTGCCAACCACGGATCTTTTGACGAGCAGCCCATCCCGGAACTGAACTCGGAAGCGCTCGACTTCCGAGCCGCTTCCGAGTTGTTTGCGCCCGTGCGGAAGTTCACGCCCTCTTCCTTCCGCACTCTCCGGGTCACGACGAAATACCAGGACCGTGACGTGCCGACCGTGGGCGGATATCTTCTCTTCGGCAAGGAACGGTTCGACCGCTTCCCCGACGCGTGGGTTCAGGCGGGCCGCTTTGCTGGCAAGGACCGATCCAGGCTCTTGGACAGTGCCGAAATCCGAACTCACCTGCCCCGAGCCGCTGAGGGGGCGATAGAGTTCGTCCAAAAGCACATGTCGCGGGAAACGGTGATCGGGCCGGTACGTCACGTCGAACGCTGGATGGTGCCGCTGGTGGCTCTCCGTGAGGCGATCGTCAACGCCATCGTCCACGCCGACTATGCCGAGCGCGGCGCGCCGATCCGGGTGGCTGTTTTCGATGATCGCGTCGAAGTCGAGAATCCCGGACTCCTGCCCCTCGGATTGACAATCGAGGATATCCGGAAGGGTGTGTCCAAACTCAGGAACCGGGTGATTGGGCGTGTCTTTCACGAACTCGGCCTCATCGAGCAATGGGGCAGCGGCATTCAGCGCATGACCGCCGCGTGCCAAGAGGCGGGCCTGCCCGCTCCGGCATTTGAGGAGATCGGAACGCACTTCAGGGTGGTCCTCTTTGCGGTTCCGACTGGACCTGTTCAACTTGACCAGCGGGATCGGGCGATCCTTCACCTCCTCGAAGATGGACGAGGCCGCTCGACTGCTCAAATCGCCAAGGCTGTCTCCCTGTCGGTCCGCGCGACCAGGACGCGCCTCGCGGATCTGGTCCGGCGCGGCCTCCTCATCGACGTTGGCAGCGGGCCTCAGGATCCGCGCAAGCAGTACTTCCAGGCCGAGCGTCCAGTCTGAGACGCGCCCTCGTCAAGGTGCCGTCCTGCGGGCTACGGCGAAAGGTCCACATTCCCAATGGTTGTATCTCTTGACGAGGAAGTAGCGCATGCGTGAGGTCCCGGTTCAGATCCCGCAAGTTCTCCTGTAGCTCCGCCAGCGTCTGGCCTTGGGTGATGTAGTCGGGGAACTCCTCGAAATAGCCGAGCCACACGCCATCGTCCTGCCAGTGAACGTAGCGAACGGCAGCCATGGCAACACTCTACTCCCTGTCACGGAGCGGCGGCAAAGTGGGAGGCGGGTCGATTTCTTGGTTGCGGGGGTAGGATTTGAACCTACGACCTTTGGGTTATGAGCCCAACGAGCTACCAGACTGCTCCACCCCGCACTCAAATGGTAGCGCATGGGGAGGTGCGGGTCAAGGACGATTATTCGCCTTTCGGCAGGCCGCCCTCGGCGCTCAGGAAGGCCATCGTCTTGACTCCCGAGATGTCGAAGCGCTTGCGGCAGCGCAGGTTCTTGCAAGCCACCTTGTCGTCGAGCAGGACCATGTAGCTCTGCGCCTTTTGGAAGCGGGCGCGGTCGCGCTCGTCGGCGCCGGGCGGCAGCCGGTCCTTCTTCTTGCGCAGCAGCCAGCGCAGGTCGTAGCTGGCGGGGGTCCGGCAGAACGGACAATTGAGCTGGGTCGGCTTGGTAGTTTGCGATTCATTGAAAAACGCACGTTCGTCCACGGGGATCAGACTCCTTTGAAGCTCGCCTCGAGCAGACGGGCGAACTCGTCGATATCGGCGCGAGAAACGTTCAGCGGAGGCGAAATGCGGATCACGTTGCCGTACAGTCCGCCCTTGCCCACCAGCAGCCGGTTCTCCCGGGCCGCCTCCATGATCCGGGCGGTCGCCTCGGGCGCCGGCGCCTTGGTCTCGCGGTCTTGGACCAGTTCCAGGGCCTGCATCAGCCCCATCCCGCGCACATCGCCGATGATCGGGCGCCGGGCCTGGAGTTCGAGCAGTCTCTCGCGCAGGTAGGCGCCGGTTTCGGCGGCGTTGGCCGCCAGCCCGTTCTCTTCGATGAAATCGATCACGGCTTTGGCGGCGGTGGCGGCCACTGGGTTGCCGCCGAAGGTCGAGATGGTGAGACCCTGGACGCTCGCGGCCACCTCGGGCCGGGCCACGGTGAGGCCGATGGGCACGCCGTTGCCGAGGCCCTTGGCGCTGGTGATTACCTCCGCCACGACGCCCCAGTGCTCGATGCCGAACCACTTCCCGCCGGTGCGCCCCCAGCCGGTCTGCACCTCGTCGCTGATGAAGATGCCGCCGTGATTCCGCACGATTCCGGCCACGATCCCGAAATACTCGCGCGGCGGCGTCACGAAGCCGCCCACGCCTTGAACCGGCTCGGCGATGAAGCCCGCGACCCGTCCCGAGGTGGTGGTGCGGATCAACTCCTCGACGTCGCGCGCGCAGCGCAGGTCGCAGGAGGGATAGCCCAGTCCGAACGGGCAGCGGTAGCAGTACGCATTGTGCGCGAACACCACGCCAGGCTGCGACGCGCCGCCGATTCTCCAGACCGATTGGCCGCTGAGCGCCATGGTCAGCGCCGAGCGGCCGTGATAGGAATGCCGCAGCGCGATGATTTCGTTCGAGCCGGTGTAGCAGCGCGCCGCCAGGATCGCGGTCTCGTTCGCCTCGCTGCCGCTGTTGGTGAAAAACGATTTCGTCAGGCGGCCTTCCGGCGTAATCGAGGCGATCTTCTTGGCCAGGGCGGCCAGCGGCTCGGTCGCGAACAGCGTCGAAACGTGCTGGAGCCGGTCGATCTGCTCGTGAAGCTTGCGGTTCACCTGCTCGTTGGCGTGCCCCACGCTGATGGTGACGATGCCGCCGAAGAAATCCAGGTACTGGTTTCCATCGGCGTCCCAGACGTACTGGTCCTTGGCGCGCGCGATCACCAGCGGCTCGCGGTAATAATGGAACACCGCGGGAAACAGGTACTCCTGGCTGGCCAGGATGATCTCTTCCTTGGTCACGGCAGCGCCTCGTCCATGATACCCCGGCCGGCCCCTTTTGCTCTAATAGAGACGATGAGAATCACCGCCATCGACACCTACATCGCCGGGAATCCCTGGAAGAACTGGCTGTTTGCAAAGGTCTCCACCGACGCGGGGCTTTACGGCGTCGGCGAGGGCACCCTCAACTACTTTGCCCGGACCGTCGAGACTGCCATCCACGAACTCAAGCCGCTGGTCCTGGGGATGGACCCTTTCCAGGTCGAGACCATCTCCCAGAAGCTGATCCGGGACGTCTACACCGAGGGCGCACAGATCCACATGTGCGCGGTGGCGGCCATCGAGATCGCCTGCTGGGACATCATCGGAAAGGCCTGTAATCAGCCGGTCTACAACCTGATGGGCGGCCGGTGCCACGAGAAGCTGCGCGCCTACGCCAACGGCTGGTACCGCGGCCCGCGCACGCCCTCGAGCTTCGCCGAAAAGGCCCGCACGGTGGCGGCGCGCGGCTACACCGCGTTGAAGTTCGATCCCTTCGGCGACAACTGGAGGATGCTGCCGCGGCGCGAGTTCGACCTCTCGATGGACATCATCCGCGCCGTGCGCGACGCGGTGGGGGACGCCGTGGACCTGCTGATCGAAGGGCATTCGCGCTTCGGCGTCGCCACCGCCGTCGAGGTGGCCGAGGCCATGCACCCGTTCCGGCCGGCCTGGTTCGAGGAGCCAGTGCCCCACACCAACATCCACGCGATGGTGGAAGTCGCGCGGCGCAGCCCGGTCCCGATCGCCACCGGCGAGAGCCTCTCCACCAAGCAGCAGTTCGCCGAGCTGCTCGGCTACGACTGCGTGAGCATCCTGCAACCCGAGCCGCTGAACCTCGGCGGCCTGTTCGCCACCCGCAAGATCGCCGACATGGTGGACGCGCACTACGGCGTGATCGCCCCCCACAGCGCCCAGGGCCCGGTCTGCTCGGCGGCCTGCGTGCAATTGAACGCCTCGCTCCCCAACTTCTTCATCCACGAAATCTTCGACGAATTCAATGAGCCGTGGGAGAAGGAGATCGTCACGCACCCGGTCGAGGTGGTGAACGGCTACATCGACATCCCCGACCGGCCAGGACTGGGCATTGACCTGAACATCGAAGAGATCCTGCGCCATCCCTACCAGCAGGAGAACGCGATCCCGCTGTTCAAGCCCGGCTGGGAACGGCGGGAAGGCCGCTAGACCGCAACCGAGGGACTGCCTAGACCGTCCGCCGTTGGGACGGCTCAGGCTGTCCCCGGTTGCCCACAAGCTGTTACGCGCTGAGCTGGATCGGGATTCCCGCGCGCCGCAGGTGTGCTTCCACGTCCCGCTCCGTGAGCCGTGACGCGTCGTATTCCACCGTCAGGCCCTCCGGCGTGGGTTGGACGCGCAACATTCCATAAATGCTGTGTAGGGCGGCGACGCGTTCGAGCAGCGATTCGTCGAGCGGGCGGGCCAGACCGTAGCGCAGTTGTACCTTGGTCATCGGCTATCCAAAGTATACTTCGATCATGGACCACATTACGGGAAAGATCGCCCTGGTGACGGGCGCGAGCCGGGGAATCGGACGGGCCATTGCGATCGCGCTCGCGCGAGAAGGCGCGGATGTGGCCATCAACTACCGCAGCCGCGAGGAAGACGCCAACGCGGTCGCACTCGCCATCCGCGAACTCGGCCGCCGCTCCATCGCCCTGCGGGCCGATGTCTCAAAGCGCGACCAGGTGGCGCGCCTGATCCAGACCGTCGAATCCGAGCTCGGCAGCATCGGCATCCTGGTCAACAACGCCGGGATCGCCAGGCCCCAGCCCCTCGAAGAAATCACCGAACGGGACTGGGACGAACTCATCGCCATCAACCTGACCTCCTGCTTCCTGGTGACCCAAGCCGTCCTGCCCGCGATGCGCGCGCGGCGCTGGGGCCGCATCATCAATCTGTCCTCCGTCGCCGCGCAGTTGGGCGGCGTCGTCGGCCCGCACTATGCCGCTTCGAAAGCCGGAATGCTGGGGCTGACGCACTCCTATGCCGCGCTTCTGGCCAAGGAAGGCATCACCGCCAACGCGATCGCACCCGCGCTGGTCTCTACCGAGATGGTGACCTCGAACCTGCGCGCCCGCGCCGATCTGATTCCCGTCGGCAGACTCGGCCACGTCGAAGAAATCGCCGCCATCGCCGTCCTGCTGGCGAAGAACGGCTACATCACCGGCCAGACCATCAGCCCCAACGGCGGCTGGTACATGAGTTAGGAAGCACCCCCGCCAGTCTTCCACAGAATCTGCCGGAAGATGCCCAGCCAGATCTCGATGTCGCGTTCCGGGAGATGGAGCCGCCGCACCAGCCTGCGGATTTTCGCCTCCGTGGATGCCGCCGTGCGCGGATTCGTATAGCCGCTGGCCTCGAGCGCTTCGAGTAGCATCGCCGTGAGCCGCTCGACGTCACCCGCGGCGGCGGGCGTCACCGGCTTGGGCGTGCGAGTCGCGGCGCGGCTGTCGCGCACTAGCTCGTACAGAGAAACCGCCACCGCCTGGCCCAGGTTCATCGAGCCGTGCGCTTCGAGCGTGGGGATGCGGATGAGCCAGTGGCAGTGGCTGAGGTCGTGGTTCGCGAGGCCGTACTTCTCGGAGCCGAACAGCAGAGCGACGTGGCTCGAGGCCAGCCGCCGGCGGATCAGCCGCGCGCCGTACTCCAGCTTGCGCAGCGGATGCTGGAGCTCGCGATGGCCCAGCGCGGTGGTGCCGACCACCAGCGTCGCGTCGGCCACCGCGTCCGCGACGCCTCGAAACTCCTCGGCCGATTTCAGCAGCGCGGCCGCACCCACCGCCGAGCGCGCCTCGCGGAACGCCACCTCGTAGGGATTCACCACCCGCAGCCGCGAGAAGCCGAAGTTGCTCATCGCGCGCGCCGCGGCGCCGATATTCAGCGGATTGCGCGGCGAGACCAGCACCACCCGCAGGCGGTCGAGTTGTTCCGGCGTCAGCGTGGACAAGGCTGGAGCCTTATCCTACCGCAACTCCTCCATCATCTGGTCGAGCGCCTCCCGCGGTGGCCGGACCCTGGATTCCGGCAGCGTGGCCAGCGGCTCGTCCACCAGGTTCAGCAGCTCGGCCAGATGGGGCTTGGCGGTATTCAGGTACAAGATTCCGGTGACCACGTGCCCCTGCCGTTCCGCCTCGTCGAGCACGCGCAGCGCGTTCATCTTGTCGGTTGGGTCGTAGTCGCGCCCCAGCTTCTTGAGCCGCAGACGCGCGCCTCCATGCATCTCGATCTCGCGCACTTGCCCCTCTTCGATCTCCACCGCGATCTCCTCGTAAGCGGGCACCAGATCCAGCTCGTGCAGCGGCTCGTCGTGCTCCTTCATATAGGAGTAGCTCTTGGTGGAACCCTCGTGGTCGTTGAAGGTGACGCAGGGGGAAATGACATCGATCACCGAGAGTCCCTGGTGCGCGATGGCGGTCTTGAGAACCGCCTGCAACTGCCGCTTGTCGCCGGAAAAGGAGCGCGCCACCAGGGTGGCTCCCAATTGGATGGCTTCCACGCAGCAATCGATGGGGGGCAGGTCGTTGACCACGCCGGTCTTGAGTTTCGAGCCCAGGTCGGCGGTGGCCGAGAACTGGCCCTTGGTGAGGCCGTAGACGCCGTTGTTCTCGATGATGTAGATCTGCCGGACGTTGCGCCGCAGCATGTGGATGAACTGGCCAATGCCGATCGAGGCCGTGTCGCCGTCGCCCGACACCGTGATGGCGAACAGGTTGCGGTTGGCCAGGACGGCGCCGGTGGCCACCGAGGGCGCCCGGCCGTGCACGGCGTTGAAGCCGTGCGCCAGGTTGAGGAAATAGGCCGGCGATTTCGAAGAGCAGCCGATGCCCGAGAACTTGGCCACGCTCCAGGGCTCGACGCCCATTGCGTAGAAGCACTCGATGATCCGCTCGGAGATCGAGTTGTGGCCGCAGCCGGCGCACAAGGTGGTTCTCCCGCCCTTGTAGCTGAGGACCTCCAGGCCGATGCGGTTGGTCTTCTTGGGTGGCAGGGTGGCGGTGCTCATCAGAATCCCTCCTGGCGGACGATCTCCTCGGTCAGCGTGCGGGCATCCAGCGGCAGCCCGCCGTAATAGCGCACGCTGCGGAGCTTGGCGATGTCGTCGGGCTCCAGTTCCAGCCGCATCAGCAGCAGCAACTGGGCGTCGCGGTTCTGATCCACGACGTAGACCCGCTCGTGCCGGCGGACGAAATCCGCCAACTCCGGCGTGAACGGGTAAGCCTTGATCCTCAGGTAGCTGGTTTCCAGGCCGTACTCCTGGCGCAACTGGTCGCGGCTTTCCTCGGTGGCATAGCGGGAGGTGCCGGCGCAGAGGATGCCCACGTGGGCGTTGGGGTTCAGCTCGAGGTGCGGAAGCGGGACCTCCGAGCGCAGCGAATCGAACTTGCGCGCCAGACGGTCCATGTTGTTCATGTAGTCGTCTTCGCGCTCGCTGTAGCCGGACTTTTCGTTGTGGCCGCTGCCCCGGGTGAAGTAGGCCGCGGCGGGATGGCGGGTGCCGGGCAGGGTGCGGTAGCCCACGCCGTCTCCGTCCACGTCCTTGTACCGGGCAAAGCCGCCCAGGCGATCCAGGTCCTCGGCGCTGAGCACCTTGCCGCGCCGCAGCGGCTCGGTAGGGTAGGGAAACGGGTCGGACATCCAGTGGTTCATTCCTAGGTCCAGGTCGCTCATCACAAACACCGGGGTCTGGAAGCGCTCGGCCAGGTCGAAGGCCTGGATGGCCATCGTGAAGCACTCGGTAGGCGAGGAAGGGAACAGCATGGGATGCTGGGTGTCGCCATGCGAGAGCACTGCGGTCGAGAGAATGTCCCCTTGCATGGTGCGGGTGGGCAGCCCGGTGGACGGCCCCGCGCGCTGCACATCCATGATCACAGCCGGGACTTCGGCGTAGTATCCCAGCCCGCTGAATTCGCCCATCAGCGAAATGCCCGGGCCGGACGTGGCCGTCATGGCGCGGGCGCCGGCCCAGCCCGCTCCGATCACCATCCCGATCGAGGCCAGCTCGTCCTCGGCCTGCAACACCGCGAAGGTCGCCTTGCCCGTTTCTTGGTCGATGCGGAAGCGCTTGAGGTATCCGATCAGCGATTCCACCAGCGACGAGGACGGTGTGATGGGGTACCAGGCAACCACCGTGACCCCGGCGAACAGGCAGCCCAGCGCGGCGGCGGCGTTGCCTTCGACGATGATCTTGCCGGCGGTCGCGTTCATGCGCTGAACGGCGAAGCGGTCGGTCTTCGCCAGGCTCTTGGCGGCGAAGTCGCGGCCCGCCGCCACGGCGCCCCAATTCAGTTCGGCGGCCTTGGCTTTCCTGGGGCCGAACTGCTTGAACAGCGCCCGGCGGACCTCCTCCAGGTCGATGCCGAGCAGGTGGGCCACCACGCCGTCGTAGATCATGTTGCGCACCAGCTTGCGCAGCCGGGCCTCGGGACAGACCGGGCCGACCAGCTTGTCGAACGGAACGGCGTAGAAGTGCAGGTCCGAGCGCAAGGCGCTCAGTTTCAGCGGCTCGTCGTAAACCACTGCGGCGCCCGGCTCCAGCTTCTGCACGTCTTCCTGCGCCGTTTCCGGGTTCATGGCGACCAGGAAGTCGATCTGCTTCTTGCGGCCGATGTAGCCCTGCTTGCTGGCGCGAATGGTGAACCAGGTGGGCAGGCCGGCGATGTTGGAGGGAAACAGGTTCTTCCCCGAGACGGGGATGCCCATCTGAAACAGGGCGCGCATCAGAACGGCATTGGCGGTCTGGCTCCCCGAGCCGTTGATAGTCGCCACCTGGATGGCGAAATCGTTGATGACGGGCTGCTCCGCCTCCACGGGAAGAGGCGCGGCGGGACTCACTTCAATCGTAGACATGAGGCCTTCCTCTGATTGGATGGGAATAGCCCTCTCCTGGCTTCGATTATATGCAAACGGAAGCGGGGGGAGCGCTCCTACCGGCCCTGGCTCACATAGACCGCCGTGGACTCGCCCTGGACCTCGGCCACGTCGGCGATGGCTTCTTCGACCTGCCCGCGTCTCCACAAGTATCGCGTGCTTCCGTTGCGGCTCCAGCGGCGCCGCCGGGCTCGATCCAGGGCGGCTTGATTCAGCCTTCGGGCGGCATGCGTCTTGAACGCATTCAGCACCTTCTCGGGCCGGTCCTCGGCGTCCACGACCACGCGCACGCGATTGCGCCGGACGTGTGCCGCCAGAAGCCTCCAGTTCTGGAAGGCACAGGTCTCCCGGAGAGCCAGAAGCACGAGTTCCCGCCGGGGCCAGTCCAGCTCGTACGGTTCCTCCGCCGGCCCGTCCCGCTGCGTGGCACGGGCAGGGGCGCCGGGTTCCGGGATGCGCGTCCCCGGGACGTAGCGCGCCAGGCCGGCGGAACCCCATTCGCGGGCGTGCCAGTGGGCGCCGTAACAGGCGAAGGTGAGCAGGTAGGTCATCCATTAATCTGGTAGCCTGAACGCCGGTTTCCTCTCGCCTCTTCGCGAGCGGCTGCTCATGGCCCCTTTGCGCCGGTCGGGCCCATCCGGGTTAAACCTTTGCTTTCAAACCGATACACGCCGACCCACGCAAGTTCCGAACGGCCAGCGTAAGGCAGGGGCGGCCGCCGCTCCCTGTTATTGCCTGCCCAAACTAGGGTCTCCAACCCACGGCTATTCTACCCGTCGCGACGATCTACGAAACGTACATCAGATGTAGTACAACGCGCCCGGGCGCCAGGAGCTCTCCGGCGGGCGGGAGCGGAGGGATCGCAGGAAGTGGAAGCTCCAAATCGGGATGTGCCGCATGTGGACCATGCCCAGTCTGTCTTAAGTTGGTTCGCCGTCGCCGTCAAGCCCCGGCAGGAGAAGCTGGCTGCCCGGGTGCTGCGAGACCAGGGGCTGGAGGATTTCCTGCCGCTGTACCGGTCCCGGCGCCGGTGGTCGGACCGCCTGAAGGAAATCGAGGTGCCGCTGTTTGCCGGGTACGTCTTCTGCCGCTTTGGGCCCCAGCACCGGAAGCCGGTTCTGAGAACGCCCGGCGTGAGATCGATCGTGGAGTTCGGCGGCCAGCCGGCGCCGGTCCCGGACGCCGAGATCTCGGCCCTCCGCCAGGCGGCCGGTTCGGGACTGCCGGTCGAACCCTGGCCGCTGCTGGGAGAAGGGCAGCCGATCCGGATCGAACGCGGGCCCCTGAGCGGGCTGCACGGGATTGTGGTGCGCGCCAGGGACACCTGGCGGGTGGTGGTCAGCGTGAGACTATTGCAGCGGTCCGTGGCGGTCGAGGTGGATCGAGAGGACGTGGCCCGCGTGCGGGAAAGCATGAGGTGGTGCACTTGACCATCTCCTTGAAGCCTAGAAACCGTTTGGTGAACTTCCGGCTCACCGAAGAGGAGTACGGACAACTGGCTGCGGTGTGCATGCGGAAAGGCTGCCCCAGCATCTCCGATTTTGCACGCGCCGCGATCCTGCGGACCGTGGACCTGGAGGCCGGGCGCAGCGGGCCGCTGGACGGGCGCGTGGCCGACCTCAGCGAACGGGTCTCGCAACTGGAGACCAGCTTGCGAGGGCTGGCGCTGGGGGCCGAGCGGGCGGCCTGCGAACCGGCCTTGCGCCGAAGCGCTGGAGCCGGTGAAGTGGAGGAAGAGTGAGGTCATGAGAATCCCCTTGTTTCTGATCCTGATGGGCAGCATGGCCGCCGCCCAGATGCATCCGGCGGCCTCCGGCGACATCGGCGGCGCCAATCTGCCCGCGCACAAGATCGGACCGGACGACCTGATCGCCATCAGCGTCTACGATGCCCCGGAATTCACCCGCACGGTGCGGGTGGGCGCCGACGGGCTGATCCGCCTGCCCATGCTGAAGCGGCGGATCAAGGCCCAAGGGCTGCTGCCGGCGGATCTGGAGACGGCCATCGGCGAGGGTCTCAAGGGCGAGCAACTGATCGTCGAGCCGGTGGTGACCGTGACGGTGGTCGAGTATCACAGCCGGCCCATCAGCGTTGCCGGCGCAGTGCGAAACCCGATCACCTTCCAGGCCGTGGGATCAGTGACGCTGCTGGACGCGCTCACGCGCGCCGGCGGTCTGAGCCAGGAGGCCGGCGCGGAGATTCTGGTAAGCCGCGCGCAACCCGGCGCCGATGGAGCCGAGACCACGCTGGTCGAGCGCATTGCGGTCAAGGGGCTGATCGACGCCGCCGACCCCGAACTCAATCTCAAGCTGAACGGAGGCGAGGAGATCCGGGTGCCTGAAGTGGGGCGGGTGTTTGTGGTGGGCAACGTGAAGAAGCCGGGCGCCTTTCCGATTCAGGACGGCGCCGAGAGCTCGATCCTGAGGGCGCTGGCGCTGGCCGAGGGTCTGACGCCCTATGCCTCCAAGCAAGCCTATATTTACCGGCGCGACGACAACGTGTCGGCCAAGCACGAGATTCCCATCGAGCTGAGGAAGATCCTGGAGCGGAAAGCTCCCGACGTGCCCCTGTTGGCAAACGACATTCTTTACATTCCGGACAACACCGGCCGGCGCGCCAGTCTTGCCGTGCTCGATCGCATCATCGGCTTTGGTGCGGCTACCGCGTCCGGGGTTCTGGTCTGGCGGCGTTAATCATGTCCGAACAACGACAACTCATCCAGCGTTCCCCCTCTGCGCCAGGCGCCCATGCGCTGGCGCCGGCCGACAGCTACCGCATCGCCTACCTGCCGGGAGAGTCGCCCCAGGAACCAGGCTCGGTCCCGCTCTCGCAGTACCTGTGGATCCTGAAGCGCCATCGCTGGAAGATCCTCTCGTTCGTGTTTGCTTCGGTGCTGGCCACCCTCATCGTATCCTCGCGGATCACCCCGGATTTCGAGGCCACGACGATCGTCGATATCGACCGGCGCATGCCCACCGGCGTTCTGGGACAGGAGGCCCTGCAATCGGCCACCAACGACGCCGATCAGTTCCTGGCCACCCAGGTGAAGCTGATCCAGTCGGACTCGGTGCTGCGGCCGGTGGCGCAGCGCTACAAGCTGCTGGAAGCCGAGGGAGCCGACGCCCAGGGGACAGTCAAGCCGGCCGACGCCGAGGACGCCCCGGTGCTGCTGAAGAAACTGAAGGTCTCCCGGCCTCCCAACACCTACCTGCTGCTGATCAGCTACCGCTCGCCGGATCCGCGGCTGGCGGCGGACGTGGCCAACGGCATCGCGCAATCCTACCTCGAGCACACCTACAACATCCGCTACCGTTCCTCGGCCAGCCTGTCGGCCTTCATGGAGAAGCAACTGGAGGAGCTGAAGGCCAAGATGGAGCGGTCCAGCGCGGCGCAGGCGCAGTTCGAGCGCGAGTTGAACGTGATCAATCCCGAGGAGAAAACCAGCATCCTGTCGGCGCGTCTGCTCCAACTCAACACCGAGTACACCAACGCGCAGGCGGACCGGGTGCGCAAGGAGGCGGCCTTCAACTCGGTGCGCGGCGGCACGCTGGAGGCCTTGCAGGTCTCCACGCAGGGCGAATCGCTGGGCAAGATCGGCGAGCGCCTCCAGGACGCGCAGGCCCGTTTCGCCGACGTCAAGGAGCGCTACGGGGCCAACCATCCGGAATTCCGCAAGGCCGCGGCGCAGGTGGTCGAGGTGCAGAGAGCGATGGAGGCCGCCCAGGCCAACATCGGCCACCGGGTCGAGATCGAATACCGGCAGGCGACCGCGCGGGAAGGCATGCTCAACAAGGCGGTCGGAGAGACCAAAGCCGAGTTCGACCGGCTGAACGCGCGTTCCTTCCAGTACCAGGCTTTGAAGCGGGAGGCGGAGGCCGACAAGAGGTTGTACGAGGAACTGGTGCGGAAGATCAAGGAAGCGGGAATCAACGCCGGCTTCCAGAACAGCGCCATCCGCATCGCCGACCCGGCCCGGCCGGCCCTCAAGCCGGTGTTCCCCAACCTGAAGCTGAACCTGCTGCTGGCCTTCATGTTCTCGAGCGTGCTGGCCATGGGCGCGGCGGTGGTGAGCGACGTCCTCGACAACACGGTGAGGGATGCCGAACAGGTGGCGCGCACGCTGAAGACCGAGGTCATCGGCAACCTGCCGATGGTGAAGCCGTGGCATGGGAAGTTGGCGCCCATCTCGGCAGCAGGCGACGGGGTCGGCTCGCTGGTGCTGCACACCGGCAACGGGGACCAGGCGCTGTCCTCTTACGAAGAGGCCATCCGCACGCTGCGAAACTCGATTCTGCTGGCGGACTTCGAGCGCAATCTGCGTTCCCTGCTGGTGACCAGCGCGCTGCCGGGCGAGGGCAAATCGACGATTGCGGCACACCTGGCTGTGACGCATGCCCGGCAGGGGCATCGGACCCTGCTGATCGACGCCGACCTGCGGCGGCCGAGCGTCCATAAACGTTTCGGGATTCCGGGCGCGGTGGGCCTGTCAACCACGCTGGTGGCCGATTCGCCCTGGCGCGACGCGGTGCTCAAGCTCGAGCAACTGCCCGAACTGGAGATTCTGCCGGCTGGGCCCAGCTCGCGCCGCGCGGCGGACTTGATCGGCAGAGGACTCTCGAAGATCCTCACGGAAGCCGCCGAGACGTACGACATAGTGATCCTGGACGCGCCGCCGATGCTGGGCTTCGCCGAGCCTCTTCAGATCGCCACGGCGGTGGACGGCGTGATCGTGGTGGCCCGTGCTGGCGAGACCAATCGCAAGGCGGTCGCCACCGTACTTGGGACCTTGCAGCGCCTGCGCGCGAACGTGGTGGGGATGGTCCTCAACGAGATGACCGGTCAGATCAGCGACAGCTACTACTACTACGGCTACCACGGCAAGTACCACCGGTATTACAGCCCCAGCAATGGGACTGAATAGCCCGCCCTTCTCACGCAGGATCGTGACGAGGCGCGTGAGGAGCCCGTGGATACGAGGCGGGCGAGAGGCGACGGCCGGAGGCGTACTTGACAGTACGTCGAGGACGTCGCCCGAGCGCAACGAAGTAGACGTGGGCTCATCGCGCGCCGCAGTAGATCTTGTGTGAGAAGGGTGGGCTAGGGGTGCAGCCCTCTCCGGCTTGGCCCCCAGTCACAGCCGCGCGTACCCGTAGTGCTCGTTCTGGACGCTTTCGATCGCTTCCAGCGCAGCCGCCGCCGTCGCCGGGCTCCAACCGAGGCGGACTTCCCTCTCCAGGGCCGCCAAGCCCTTCTGTCCGAACTCGGCCAGCGCCAGCGCCGCATCCCGCGCCGGACCGCGTTCCAGTTCGCGCAGGCACTCGATGATGGCCGGCAGGGCCGGTTCGAGCCGGAGCCTTGCGGCAGCCAGGCAGGCGGCGGCCCGCACCTCGGCCGATTCGTCCCGCAGCGCTCCCAGCACCTCGGCATCGAGCGAGCGCACGCTCGAAGCATACGGCAGGGCGCGGAGCGCCTGGGCGCGGACCCCGGGTTGATCGTGCCGGAACAGGGGCGGCAGGTCCGGCAAGGGCAGTGCTTTCGCCCACCCCCCGATCAGCTCGAGCGCCGCCGCGACGCTCCCGGCGTCGTGGGAACGTAGCGCATCCGGGATCACGGTCTCGGCCAGCGTAAGAGCGTGGGCGGCCATCTCGCCCGCGAGGACCGACCGGACCGCGGGCCGCTGGGAGATGGCCAGCGTGAAGACTTGCTCGACGTCGCGCCGCCCGCCCGAGCGCAGCAGCGCCCGGTAGGCCTGAGTCCGAATCGACTCCTCCTTGTCGGCCAGGGCCATCATCAAGATCGAGTCCGCGACGCCCCAGGATAAGTCCGCCAGCCGGGCTACGGCTTTGGCGCGTACCTCCGGATTGGGAGCACGCGCCTCCTGCTGCCAGCGGCCAAGGATTCCCAATTCGGCGGCCAGCCTCGACAACCGCTCACTCGTGCAGCCGGTGACCGAGAGCAGCATCTCGGCCAGGCAGGATTCCAGGTCGCCCGGGCATTCCTGGTGAAGGCGCGCCAGTTCTGCGAGGCGATCCTCTCCGGCCGCATGGGATGCCAGGATCTTCCGGATGGGCGGCCTGTGACGCCGCCAGCCCCGCGCCATCAACGCCCAGGACACCTCAGGCCCCCGCCGCGAGTTGCGCGGGGCGCATGACGCGCTTGAGCCGCGCCAGCAGTTCGACGGGGCTGAACGGCTTGGTGACGTAATCGTCGGCGCCCAGCCCGAACCCGCGCAGCACGTCGACCTCCTGCCGGCGCACGGTCAGCAAGACCACTGGAGTGGACGCGGTCAGCGGGTCGTGCTTGAGTTCAGTAAGCACCTGGAAACCGTCCATGCGGGGCATGTTGACATCCAGGACCAGCGCGCTCGGCCGAAGCTGCCTCGTCATCTCCAGGGCTTCCCGGCCGTGCCGGGCGATGTGGCAACGGATGCCGTGGCTCCTCAGCGTGGCTGTGAGCAGCGCCGCGATGGTGAGGTCGTCGTCGGCGACTACGACCACTGGTTCTCCCGACGAGGGCGGCGCGGCCGCGACACGAGCCGCCGCCGGTTGCCTGCACAGGATCCTGGCCGCCCTCAGCAGCGCCTCCTCCGGACACCAGGGCGCGAGCAGAAAGTCGGAGGCTTGCTCGGGCAACACCGCATCGCCTGCCAGCATGGCTTCCCAGGTGCCGGCAACCAGCAGCGGCATGGCGTTCGTGGACGAGAGCCCTTCGCGAGCCCGTCGGGAGTCGAGCAGCGCTGGCGACACGTTCAGTACCAGCAGGTCGAAGCCGCGCGCGGTGGCCGAATCCGGCTCGATCTCGGCCGGCGCCAGGGGTGCGGCAAGGGCGCGCGCCTGTTCGAACGCGCGCGCCAGCCGCGCGGACTCCGCGGGCTCGAATCCGGCCAGCCCGATCCGCTTTCCCGCCAGCCCGGCTGCGAAGTCGCGCACCCTAGCCGGCAGGCTCCGCTCCGCCCGCGCTTCCGCGAACCGCCGCCCGATCTCTTCGAGCGACCGCTGCAACCCTGCGGCGCCCCCAGCCGCGGGATCGTCAAGCTGCTGCTCGATCTGGCAGGCGAGTTGGCTGAGCTCGGGAAAACCCAGCGTGCCGCCGACGCCCGCCCAGCGGTGAGCCACCTGTTTTGCGGACTCTGGATTGAAGTCCTCGTGCAAGTGGTCGAGCAGGCTCCGGCTCTCGATCTGGCCATCGCTGAGGAACTGGTCCTGTAACTCCGCCACCAGTGCGGGGTTGTCCTCGGCCGGCGGCGCGGGCCCCCTCCCAAGGCTGTCCTCCAGGGCCCCAATCACCTCACCGCACTCCGGCGTACGGAGCACATAGGCGCTGGCGCCGGCGCTCTGCGCCAGCACCAGATCGGCCTGTTCGATGCTGGCCGAGGACATGAGCACGACCGGAACCGACACCAGCCGCGGGTCCTGGCGCACCGCCTGGCACAGCTTGAAACCGTCCAAACCCGGCATCAGCACATCGCTTACGATTGCGTCGGGCGGCGATTGCTGGGCCTTCTCCAGCGCCTCCACGCCGTCATCCGCCGTCGCCACCTCGTAGCCTGCATCGCGGAGGCGAAGCAGCATCAGCTTGCGCAGGCGGGGGTCGTCTTCCGCCAACAGGATCGTTCTTGCCATAAGCAGGTTACTCCTAGGACTCTCTGAGATAGCTCCGGAGCAGGTCCGGCAGGCTACGCGTATCGATGGGCTTGGCGATGTAGCCGTCGCACCCCGCGTCCCGGGCCCTCTGCTCATCGCCTTTCATGGCGTAGGCAGTGAGTGCGAGGATCACCACGTCCTGCATGGACGGGTCGGCCTTGAGCTGGCGCGTGAGCTTCAGGCCGTCCGTGCCCGGCAACTGGATATCCATGAGGATGAGCCGCGGATGAAGCGCCTTCAGCGCCTCCAGCGCCTCCCTGCTGTCCATGGCCGTGTGTACCTGATATCCCTCTGCTGCCAGCAGAACTCGGGTGAGTTTCAGGTTCAGCGGATTGTCGTCCACCACCAGGATCGGTTCGCCGGCCATCGTCGTCCGGCTTATGCATCGGCGGCCACAGAACATTCCTTTAGCTGCGGCGCGCTGTGCGCCACCCGGGGCAGTACCGCGAAGAACACGCTGCCCTGGCCCGGCTGGCTGTCCACTCCGACCCGGCCCCCCTGTGCCTCCACAATCCGCTTGGTGAGCGCCAGCCCCAGTCCGCTGCCCTGGTATTTCTTGGCCGCGCTGGTGTCCAGTTGACGGAACTCGGTGAATAGATTCGGGATCTCGCCGGCCGCGATGCCGATCCCGTTGTCCTCGACCTCCAGGCGGAACTCGCCGGCGCCCTCCGGCCGGATCTGCACCCTCACCCGCCCGTCTTCGGGCGTGAATTTCAGTGCGTTGGACAGGTAGTTGTAGAGGACCTGCTTGAACCGCGCCGGATCGAGCAGCGCCGCGTTCAGTTCCGGCGGGACGTCCGCTTCCAGCGCGATCCGCTTCTGCGCGGCGATCGCCCGCAGCACGTCGGCCACCTCTCGCACCAGCTTCACCAGCGCCACCGGCTCGGGGCGGAACTCGATTCGTCCCGACTCCACCTTGGCCAGGTCGAGCATGTCGTTGATGAGCTGCAACAGGTGCTTCGCGCTGCTGAGGATGTCGCCGAGGTACTCTTGGTGTTCCACCGAGACCGGGCCCAGTTTGCCGTCGTGCATCAGCTCGGTGAACCCGATGACGCCGTTCAGCGGCGAACGCAGCTCGTGCGACATGTTGGCCAGGAACTCGTTCTTGACGCGGCTGGCCTCCCGCACGCGGCGGTTCTGTTGCTCCAGCTCCTTGTTCTTGGCGAGAAGCTGATTCTCCAGCCGTTTGTGGGCGGTGATGTCGCGTGAGATGATGCACGCCCCGATGACGGTCCCGCCGCCGTTCCGGATCGGCGACACGGTGATGGAGACACTGATACGGCGGCCGTCTTTGCGCACCCGCACGGCTTCGTAGTTCCGGACGCCGTCTCCCCGGCGGACTCTGGCGAGCAGCCTCTGTAGCTCCTCCAGCCGGTCCTTGGGGTACAGCAGGGAGACCGACCGGCCGACAACCTCCTGGGCGGAGTAGCCGAAGATCCGCTCCGCACCGGCGTTGCAGGTGGCCACCACTCCGTCCAGCGACATGCTCACGATCGCGTCGTCGGAAGCCTCGACGATGGACGCCAGCCGCGCCAGTGCACTCTGCGCCTGTCTCTGCTCGGTGGCGTCACGGGCCACCGCGTAGATCAGGCCACGTTCCGGCATGGGCGTGGCGTTGCACACCAGCCAGCGATACGACCCCTCCTGGGTGCGAACGCGCATCTCGAACCAGGTCGTGCTGGCGCCGGCCATGAGCTTCCTGAATTCCCCCATCGCGGCCCGCCGATCGCCCGGGTGCACGAGGCGGAACAGGCGCCGCCCCTCGAGTTCCTTCAGCGGCCGGCCCAGTGTCCGCTCCCAGGCCGGGTTCATTCGCTTGGCGCGGCCGTCAAAGCCGGCGATGCACAGCAGATCCAGCGAGAGTTGGAAGAACTGTTCCAACTCCTCCTCGGCCCGCTTCCGTCGATGCTCCGCCTCCATACTTTCCAGCGCGAACGACACGTCGGCGACGAGCCGATCGAGCAGCTCGAGGTTCTCCTGGTCGAAAAGGCCCGGTTCAGAGGCGTACAGCGAGATAGCGCCGATCGAGCGGCCTCCCACCCGGATCGGGAAGCCTCCGCTGGATCGGTAGCCGCGCTTCAGCGCCTCCTCCCGCCATGGCGCCATGCGCGGATCGATCCGGATGTCGTCGCAGATCGAGCGCGCGCCTTGCCGGGCCGCGGTTCCCGATGGGCCGCGCTCCTCCGCCGCGACGGCCACGGAAACCCGGATGCGCTCGAGGTAGCCGTCTACAAAGCCGGCCTGGGCCACCGGCCGGAGCGTACCCGTCTGCTCGTCCACCAGCCCGATCCAGGCCATCCGGAACAGCCCCTTCTCCACCGCGATGCGGCACACCTCCTGGAACAGTTCGTCGCGGTCGCGCAGGCGCACAATCGCCTGGCCGATCTCGCAGGAAACCGCGTACAGGCGGTTCAACTGCGCGATCCGGCGCTCGGCCTGCCTGCGCGCAGTGATGTTCTCGGCGACGAATTCGACCTCCACCGGCGTGCCGCTGCGGTCGCGGATCGCGCGCCCGGCGAACCGGACCGTGATCGGCGCGCCGTCTTTGCTTTTCCAGTCGAGCTCCGCGTCGATCGCTGACCGGAACAGGCCCTCGATGGCCGTGGGGTCCAGCGCGACATCCCGGGTCAGGCTCAGCCCCAGCACTTCCGCCTCGCTCTCGCAGCCCAGCATTGCCACCAGCGCCGGGTTGACCTCCAAGAAGCGGTCCCGAGTCAGGCTGGCCCGGCCGATGCCGTAGGTCGCGTGCTCGATCAGCGAACGCTTGCTGGCTTCCGAGAGGCGGAGCGCTTCCTCGGCCCGCCTCCGCGCCTCTCTCAAGCTCTTGTCCTCCAGCGCCCGCCGCACCGCCACCGGCAGCCGCTCCAGATGGTTCTTGAGCACGTATTCGATGGCGCCCCGCTTCAGACACTCCACCGCCGCCTCTTCCCCGGTCCCGCCCGTCAACAGAATCACCGGAAGCTCACTTCCTTCCGCCCGCAGCAGGTCCAGCGCGTCCAGGCCCGTCCAGCCGGGCAGGCGGTAGTCGACCAGGGCCAGGTCGTAGGATTTGGCCCGCATGCGTTCGGCCAGTTCCTCGGGTGTCTGGACCACATCGCCCTGGACGTCGAACCACGCCTTTCTCAGTTCGCGCAGGCTCAGTTCCACGTCCGCCGAATCATCTTCGATGAACAGCGCGCGGATCAGGCATCCGCCCGTCCGCGGCCCGTCCGGCAGCGGCGTTGCCATCTCCCGGTTCTCCTCCTCCCTAGGGCGCGAACGCCGCGCGCGGCGGCGGCTCGTTCACCACCAGCCAGTACAGTCCCAGTTGCTTGACCACCTGGCGGAACTGCTCGAAGTCCACCGGTTTCTGGATGTAGCTGTTGGCGCCCAGCCGATAGCCCGCCACCTGATCCCGTTCCTCGCGCGAGGAGGTCAGGATGATCACCGGAATGGCCTGGGTGCGAGGATCGGCCTTCACGGTGCGCAGCACTTCCAGCCCGTCGATCTTGGGCAGCTTCAGATCCAGCAGGATCATTCTGGGCGGCCTCCCCCAATCACCCTCAGCGCGAGGGACGCGGTGGAACAGAACGTCGAGCGCCTCCTCGCCGTCGCGCGCCACCTGGATGCGGTTGCTCAGGTTCTCGCCGCGGAGAGCGTGCAGCGTCAGTTCCACGTCCACCGGATCGTCCTCGACCAGAAGTATCTCGTATTCTTCTCTCATTGCCGGCTAGCCTCCCGTGCCCGCGGCGCTCTTCTCTTTCGGCCGCGCCCTCGCCTCGTTTCCCAGGGTGAAGTAAAAGGTGGCGCCCTGGTCGAGCTCCGCCTCGACCCACACCCGCCCTCCATGTTTTTGAACAATTTGCTGGACCGTCGCCAGCCCGATGCCCGTGCCCTCAAAATCCTCGCGCCGGTGCAGCCGCTGGAAGATGCCGAACAGCTTGTCGGCGTATTTCATGCTGAAGCCGACGCCGTTATCCCGGATGAAGATCGCCGCTTGCCCGTCCACCTCGGCCTGGCCGATTTCGATCACAGGCTGTTTCCGCGGACGAGTGAACTTGACGGCATTGGAGAGCAGGTTCTGGAAGACCTGGAGCATCAACCCCGGCTCGCAGTCGACCAAAGGCAGCTCGCCGATCCTCCACTCGATATCCCGGCCCTCGGTATCGGGCCTGATCTCGGCCAGCGCCTCCTCGACCAGCGAGTTCAACCCGGCCGGCCTTCTCTCCAGCGCGTGGTGCCCGGCGCGCGAGAAGTTCAGCAACCCATCCACCATGCGGCCCATCCGCTGGGTGCCCTCGCGGATGCGCGCCAGCCAGGTCAGATCCGAGGCGTTCAGCCGCGCGCCCGCCTCCTCCAGCAGGATCACCGAGAACCCGTCGATCTGGCGCAGCGGCGCCCGCAGGTCGTGCGAGACCGAGTTCGTGAACGTCTCCAGTTCGTCGTTCGCCGCCGTCAGTTCGGCCACTTTCTGCTCCAGTTCCCGATTCAGCTTCCGGATCTCCTCCTCCTGCCGCCGCCGGCTGGTGACGTTCTCGACGACCTCCAGAATGTCGCGGGGGGTCCCGTCTCCGTCGTGGATGGCCGTGGCGGTTACATGCACCCAAACGATCTCTCCGGTCTTGCCGACATAGCGTTCCTCCGCCTGAAAGACCGGAACCGAACCGGCGTGCAACCCGGCCAGCAGGGCGTTGCTGGGTTCGGCGTCCTCGGGGTAGGTGATGTCGCCGGGCCGGAGGCCCACCAGTTCCTCTTTCGAGTAGCCCAGCATCTCGCAGAAGGCTTTATTGACGCGGATCAGCCTATGGTCCGGCGCCAGCACCACGGCTCCCACCGGCGAATCGTCGAAAAACAGCCCGAAGCGCTCCTCGCTCTCCCGAAGCTCCGCCGTGCGCTCGCCCACCCGCGCTTCCAGCTCGTCGAGCGCCCGGCGCAGTTCCACCTGGGCCCGCGTCCGCTCGCGCGCTCTCCGCCGCGCGGTCTGGCCCAGGTGGACGGTCGCCCCAAGCAACGCCGCCAGCAATGTTCCGAACGCCAGCACCGCCTCCGGCAGCCGGAAGCGCCCCAGGGCATTCCCTCCCGCCAGCGCCTGGATACGCGTCTGCCCGGAGAAGACTATGGCTTGCCATATGCACACCGTGGCCGTTGTCACGGCCAGTGCGACCGGAGCGAACAGCCATCCTGGCAATTCCCCGTCGCGCTGGCGGCTCGCGCGCCACGCCACGGCCAGGACGCCAGCCCCCAGCACCGCCTCGCCCAGCGTCCCGTGCACACCCATGCCGTTGAGGCCCCCCCAGCCGTAAGTATTGAAGCCGGGAACATAGCCGAAGAATCCAACCACCCCCAGTGCGACAATGATCGACCCCAGCAGCCCTAGCAGTAGCGCGCGCCAGCGCAGTCGCTCTCCGTAGCTCATCAGGGCCAGCGCCGCTCCGGCCAGCACGAAGCAGAGCGCGGCGTTCGGCGGAATCCTGCCCGGATAGAGGCTGCCCACCGATACGTACGGTTCCACCAGCAGGCGGTCGATCCCCAGATCCAGGCCGAACGCGTACTCAGTCAGGGTCAGGAGCCCGGCCGTTGCGGCGATACCGCCCATGGCCGCAGCCGCCAGCCGCCAGCCCCAACTGGCCGCAATCAGCCCCATGCCGCAAAGCGCGAAGCACCACGCCGCGTTCGCCGTTATCACCACCAGGTGCGGAGCCCACTGGATCAGCGAGGGGACATCGGCGTACCACCCTACCAGAACGCTCAGCCCCAGCAGGGCCGGGAGCGCTCCTGAAAGAACCACCAGACGGTGGAATGTGCCGATCGCGCGCATGGCTGGCCACCAGCAGCCAATACTATTAATCAGGCCATAAGTAGGTAGACTTTTGACTTGGTCGGATTCACAGAGCGGCGTACTGGGTGTCCGGCGTCAGGAAGAACATGCGAACCGTCCAAGGCAATTTCTGCAGCGAGCGGA
>Ga0187878_1000912_pt1 | contig 30991 bp, 36 predicted proteins | sample June2016WEW_17_1_FD_132979 | JGI IMG/M metagenome (GOLD analysis project Ga0187878, IMG submission 132979) | Peatland microbial communities from SPRUCE experiment site at the Marcell Experimental Forest, Minnesota, USA - June2016WEW_17_150 | ecosystem: Environmental > Terrestrial > Soil >...
AAATAGGTAAATACTGATCAAAAGAAATAGGTAAATACTGATCAAAAGAAATAGGTAAATACTGATCAAAAGAAATAGGTAAATACTGATCAAAAGAAATAGGTAAATACTGATCAAAAGAAAATACAGGAGAGGTGACAGGCGATATATGTTAAAGGATCTTCAAGGTAGCCTAAGCAAACATCATGTCGCAGTTCCTCCAGGTAATATTGACCAAACACATGCAGACAAAGATACAAATAGAAACATAGGTACGAAAAGAGATATATCTAGAGAGATCAGAAATACAGACGCAGCGTGCAACATTGTAAACCACATTTTTCGTTATATTGATATATGTCTCAAAGATGATAAAAGCAAGACCAAGCTAAGTTTGTTCGCAAAGTCTTTTATCAGAGGTATGCTAACAAACAACGTCAAAAATGGGATAGATGACTTTATCAGAAACATGAACGATCGTGAAATAAGATCATTGCTTGACGACATTCAACATGAACTTGATAAGAGGGAATAACCGGAATGCAATTTGTAGATAAATGTCTGAGCGATAGTGCCATATATACTATAGAAAACATGGTCGAGAATCATATATCAGGAAATTATCAAAACGTAAGAAATATAATCATTGGATATGACTCAAAAAATAATACATGGAAAAGTAAATATGGAGAATATATATCGAAGAGAAGCACACTCAACATGGAAGCTCCTGTTGTGCCACATGTATATACCCTTCGCAGTAAAAGTATTGTCAAAGACGAAACGTCTGCCGAAACTTTTACAAGGAATAGTGGTATGTCATTTTATGACGACGAGGTCTACGAATATATCAGAATTTACATGGACGACAGTGTTAAGAGGGTGCTAGAGGTTTTATTTACATTGTCAGAAAATGTTATTGAATATAGAGACATAGTTGATGTAATTATTACAGAGTGGAATGTAAACAATGTTAGAGATACCATATCGCTAAACAGTACGTACGTAGATCCTGGAATATGTGGAAATCTTCACTATTACAAGTTGGAGGTTAGAAAAAATCCGTGGGAGGACTTTAAAAGGGTGGCAAGACATAAGGGACTGACGATAAGAGACGCATTCAAAGACGCCGTAATAGTATTTCTGGAAGGTAGAGCTGGTATAACAAGGACAGATATAAAGGGAGACACAAATGCAGACGATCACTAATACATGGTTTCTATAAGTTGGTAATGAAACTTGCTGGCGCGTAAAATGAGAACATAAGGAAAAGTAGATATGACATGCAAGTGACCAGGACATCACCAATTCAATTTAACATTAAGCCAATATCTGGAGCTACATTATCTCTTAAATTTTTAATAAAAGGATCGATGGACATAGTAAAGATTGATACACGTATCGTCATACATTCTAATAACATAGTCCATAGAAACATGGTAGATATGGTAAGTTCTGATATACTGAGCATATCAACACATGCAGAGGACAGAATATATAAAACACTGACAAAAGTTCCAGAATTCAAAAGTTACACTCATTCTTATATAATTTTCTCAGTAAATCAAAATGAAAGCCTTCTCAAGAAGGCGTTTATAGAGGATATAAATATAGAGTTTTCATCCCAAAAATTAGATAATCCAATAGTAGAAGAGATCTTACTATCGAAATCAAAAGGTTTTACGACAAGTGAAATGATAGATCAAATGGCACAACAATATAATAGGAATTTGCCCAAGGACTCAAAGAGAAGAGTATCATATATATATCCATTATATAGTAGCGATAGTTTTCATATTGTCGCATCGAATCACGTAAAACATTTAAGACGTTGGCATACGGTAGAGAATGAACATGTTGAAATAGAAGAAGTAGACTGGTCTCAAATAGGATGCATAAATTGGAATGAGAAAAGAAGCGTATTATTACATCCATTCTTGTATCCTTTCGCATCTTCTGAATCATTTGCCAAAAACTCAAGAAATTTTGCAAGACTGTTGGGCATGAAAAACAAGATAGGAGGATTCGATGTTGCAGATTCTAGCAGAATTTCTAGACTAGCAGTTGACTTGGTCAATAAAATAGACCTAATGATAGTTCCATCAAATTTTTCCAAGAATGCATACGTTAACTCTGGAGTCACTATACCAATAGAAGTTTTGCCTCATGGTGTCCCAGACGATTTTTTAAGAGACGATCGCGCCGATATTGACAGAATTAACACAGACAACATTAATATATTGGGACTAAAAAGGGCTAAAAAATATGGTAATATTCTTGTTTTATATTTTTTGATTCACTCAGAACATAGAAAAGGTGCTGACATAGTAGCTGAGGTAATGAGAAGAGTACAGAAAAAATATTCTAATGTATTGCTAGTAGTCAAGAGTGGAAATGACACAAAAAGAACATTTAGTAATGTCAACCATGTCGGAATAACAGGATGGCTAGATGATAAAGAGTTGAAAATGTTGTATGACTGTTGTGACCTATGCTTATCTCCATCTCGTGGTGGAGGATTTGAACTAAATGCTCTTGAAGCCATATCAAGAGGAGTTCCAACATTGGTAACAAATGGCGGGTGTTTTACTGATTTAATAAATTATTTTATCCCAATTAATCTAAGTAGCAAGATTGTACAACCTCTTCCAGGAAATACTGTCCACATAGGATATGGTTACGAGGTTGATATAAACGATTTGGAAGCAAAAATTACAGATACCATCGTTAGACTAGAATATTGGGAAAATCGTTTCAAGAATAATTCTAGAGAAATTAGAGAAAAATATTCATGGGAAAATATTTCCAAGACACTTGATGATCATCTAAAAAATTATGGTTTTATAGAGTAAGGAACAAAACATTCATGACCAATAGAAATAAAGGACAGTTGAGAATAGGCAAATCAGGAACGATGAACATAGGAAACACTCCTCCTCAAGAATCTTCGATAAAAGTAAAAATAGGAAGATCAGGACCAATATCAATAGGAAACAATCCCACAATAAAAGAAAAAGAAGAAGAAGAACGATTAAGAAGAGAAAAGTCTATATCTGATAAAGAGGAAGAGAAAAAAAGAAAATTGCTAGAAATTATTGGTAAAAAGAAAGAACATAAGGAAGAAGACTCTCGTATAGAAGATCATATAATTGTCAAGTTTGCAAATGAGATAGATGAATTTAACGTAATAGTTCAAGACAATAAAGTTTTTGGAAGATCTTGGCATCACGGAATGAAGAGTACATGGTGGCAAGGGATGTCAGAGGATGAAGCTAGAACAAAAATAAAATCTAATCAAGACCAAGAAGAAGTACAAAAAGATGAGTTCGAACAATTTGAACAAAAAATAGAAAATTCCCAAAAAATAGAAGACGTCATCATACCGGATTCTCAAATTCGTACAGTAAGTGATATGATAGATCAGATGACAAGTCAATACAGTAAAGATTTACCAAAAGATGCAGAGAAAAGAATATCATACATATATCCTCTTGATAGTACCCATAGTTTCAATATAGTTGCTGTAAACCATATAAAACATTTGAGATACAAACATACGTCTGAGAATAGATACGTCGAAATAGAGGAAATAGACTGGTCACAATTGTCGAATATAGACTGGAATGAAAAAAGAAGTATATTATTACATCCTTTTTTGTATCCATTTGCGTCTGTAGATTCTTTTATACAGAACTCAAAAAATTTTGCCAGACTACTAGCTATGAAAAACAAAATAGGCGGATTTGATGTAGCAGATTCTGATAGAATTTCTAAAGCCGCTGTAGATCTAATTAATAAAATAGATCTAATGATGGTACCTTCTAATTTTGTCAAAGATACGTATATCAAATCTGGGGTTACTATACCAGTGGAAGTATTACCACATGGAATATCAGAAAAGTTTTCAAGCAGTGATATTGTCAATACCGACAACGAAAAAATAATGAAACTGAGAAAGATGAGACAAAGGGGCAAGATCCTTGTTTTATATTTCTTAGTTCACTCTCCTCATAGAAAAGGTGCCGATTTAGTAAGAAGAGTAATGAAAAGAATACAAAGGAAATATAGGAACGTATATCTTATCGTCAGGAGTAAAAAATGTGACTACTTTTCAGAAGTTAAATCTGTCTGCATAGATTCATGGCTAAGTGACAGCGATCTAGTGGCACTATATGATTCTTGCGACATTTGTTTGTCTCCATCCCGTGGAGGAGGTTTTGAGCTGAACGCTTTGGAAGCTGTATCAAGAGGAATTCCGACATTAGTGCCAAATGGCGGTTGTTTTACAGACTTAATGGATTATTTTATTCCTGTTGATCTAAGTGATAAAGCTGTACAGTCTCTTCCTGGAAACACTATTCATACAGGATATGGTTGTCAAATTGCCATGGATGATTTCGAAGATAAACTGGCAGACATTATTGATAGACTAGACTACTGGAAGAAACGTTCCAACAATGTTACTAAAGAAATTAGAGAAAAATATTCGTGGAGAAATACAGCCAAAATGTTAGATGAATACCTTAGAAACCATGGATTCATTGAATGATTACAAAAAAGGAAAATAGATAGAAAAACGTCAGCCCCAAGCTAAATAAAGAAGTTCTTGGTTGATAACTGCCAGCTGATCTCTGCTTCAGGCAAATAAGAAATTATTTCTTAGGAGGAATATTTAGTGTTTGAAAAATCAACTTCAAGCGACAAACATTCGAAGAAAAAAAAGAAAAAGCTTATTATATCTATAAGTAGGACAGATAAATTCAACGTGCTTGTGGAAGATAACAAAGATTCTGGTAAATCTTGGTATGAAGGACTAAAAGGCGACTGGTGGTGGGGTATGACAGAAGAAGAGGCCAGAATGAGGCTAACAGAAGTAGAAAAAGCATTTGAAAAGAGTCAGAAAATAGCCATAACATGCATTGTACGGAATGAGGAACGTAATGGTTATCTTAAAAGATTCTTGAATTGTTGCCATGAATTAGAAAAATATTATAAGGACATCGTTTATATATTCATAGAAGGAGACTCTTCAGACAATACTTACGGCATGCTGAGGAACTGGTTGACCCCAAAAAAGAATTACATACTGAAAAAAGTAGATAGAAAACATCATCCCTTTGTTAAAGATAGAAATCCAAGACGTACTATATATTTTGCAGAATTAAGAAATATGCTGATAGATTTATCTCTTTCAATACCAGAAGTTTCGGAAATCTTGATGATAGACGCAAATTATGGATGGAAAGGAGACTTGATTTCTTCTCTAAGAGATACAAACACAGATATAGCTGCTCCTTTAGTTTTAATGCATAAAAATCGTGATGGGAAATATCTGTTCTATGATACATGGGCATTTAGAAAAAACGGTATACAATTTTCTCAGTTTCATCCATATATTGCAGGCCTTGGTTCAGAACCTTTAGACCTAGACAGTGTTGGAGGAGGTTATTTGATAAAGAGAAAAGTATTAGAAGATGGGGTCAGATATAATGGGGACAAAGATTGCGAACATGTCGGATTCTGCAAAATGGCCAAAGATAAAGGGTTCACAATTAAAATAAATCCGAAAATCTATATAAGAAAAGGTGGACAATTAGAATAGGCTATATGTGTCAAAGTGTGAATGAGGTAAATAATTATGAGTAAGAAAAGTCATAGCACAAAAAAACATGAAAAGTCCAAATCAAAGGAAGATAAAAAATTAGAAACAAAAAATGATAAAAAATTAGAAACAAAGGAAAGACGCGAATTTGGTAAAGGGAAAGTAGAAAGCTTTGATCAACTTGTCAATGAAAACAAGGCTCGTGGCAAAAGTTGGTACAATGGGCTAGATGGCAAGTGGTGGTGGGGAATGACAGAAGAAAATGTTAGAGCAAGACTAGTAGAAGTTGAAAAAATTCTTGGAAAGATCAAAAATACCAACATAAGTAAAGAAGGTAAGCATGAAACAAATACCAACATAAGTAAAGAAGGTAAGCATGAAACAAATACCAACATAAGTAAAGAAGGTAAGCATGAAACAAATACTGACATAAGTAAAGAAGGTAAGCATGAAACAAATACTGACATAAGTAAAGAAAGTAGGCCTGAAGTAAGTAAAATGTTAGAGTCTCAAATAGCTCATGACGTAAGACAAGCAATAGAAAATAGAACTCCAGAACTGGTCAAAAATACATTAGACAGATCAGACAATGAAAATAGAACTCCAGAACTGGTCAGAAATGTATTAGATAATTCAGACAAAGAAAATACTACAGATATCCTCGACATAAAGACTGAAACAAATAAAGAGGACAATACTGACGTAAGCAAAAAGTAAAATACGATCATATGAGATACAGGTAACCATGGACAATTTGGACGAGTCTAGCAATGATGATTTAGACGAGTCTAGCAATGATGATTTAGACGAGTCTAGCAATGATGACTTAGACAAGTCTAGCAATGATGACTTAGAAAAGTTTGACCAATTGGTCAGGAGGAATAAGGATTCTGGTAAGGACTGGTACCACGGACTAAGTGGCAACTGGTGGTGGGGAATGTCTGAAGATGAAGCCAGAATTAAAATTATATCAGAACAAACTCTTGGCAAAGCCAATAGAATCAATAATCATTGTGAAACAAAATCTGAACAGATCCCTGTAAAATCTGGAAACGTCAATAATCGTCACAGAGTGGCTATAGCATCCATTATAAGAAACGAGGAAAGTAATGGCCATCTCAAAAAATTCTTTGATTGCTGCCAAAAATTAGAAAAGTATCATAATATAGTTTATATATTTATAGAAGGTGATTCTACAGATAATACTTATAACGAACTAGAAGACTGGTTATCTTCAAAAGATGAATATATATTAAAAAAAATGGACAGAAAAAAACCTCGCTTTCCTAAAGACAAAAGCCCAGGTCGTACTAAGTACTTTGCAGAACTAAGAAACATGTTAACAGACTATGCTCTTTCAATATCAGACATCACAGAAGTTTTGATGATAGATGCAAACTATGGATGGAAAGGAGACTTGATTTCTTCTCTAAGAGATGCGAGAGCTGACATAGCAGCTCCTTTAGTTGTAATGAACAAAAGCCGTAATGGAGAGTATCTCTTCTACGACACATGGGCGTTTAGAAAAAATGGTTATCAATTTTCTCATTGTTATCCTTATGTTGGTTGCGCGAAACTGAAAAAGCCGGTAAGTGTAGATAGTGTAGGAGGAGGTTATTTAATAAAGAGAGAAGTACTAGAATCCAATGTCAAATATGATGGAGACAGAGATTGTGAACATGTTGGCTTCTGTCGAAAGGCGAAGAAAAAAGGATTTTCCATCAAAGTGAATCCCAATGTTTATATAATGAAAGGCGGACTTAGACACGAATGAGGCAATAGATCATGTCTAACAGAGGTAATGATGACAAGTCTAAGAGAAAGAAAGTTAGCAAATATAAGATAAGAAACCTGCGTGAATTTAAAGGATTTGTCAACGTAAACAAGTCTTCTGGCAAGAACTGGTACCACGGGCTAGACGGCAACTGGTGGTGGGGGATGTCTGAATATGATGCCATAAAGTGCATAGAGCAAGGTCTCGTTCCAGACATAGAACCTGATAAAATAACTCTTATATCTACATGGGACATAAATTGCGGAATAGCAACATATACAAAATACTTATTTGATGATCTTAACAAAATATCTCCTGGCTCATTCTCAGTAAATCCTATTAATGGAGGAATACCGAAACATAAAATTGATGGAGGACTGTCCCATTTGCAACATGAATTTGGCATAGCACCAAAACTTCCAAGAATTAGGGGCAAACTGATAGTTACATGGCACACAGTATCAAAAAGCGCAAACGAGGCAATAAAAAAGTTTGAATCCAGTTGTAATGTTGTAGCCCATATAGTCCACTCTGAATGTGCGCGTCATGATATTAATACATCAAAGGATATATGGACCGTTCCACATGGTTCAACATTAATACCTGAAATGAAAAAAGAAGATGCTAGAAAGCTATTGGGCATAAATATAAATATGCCAATTGGATTTGTGTTTGGATTTCAAAGTAGTGATAAAAATTATCAGAGATTAGTAGATGCTGCTAGAAATACTGGTATACATATTATAATTTCTGGAGCTTCACACCATTCTAATGGAGGTATATATTTAACAAATGACAAGAATGTTACTTTTATTAATAGATTTCTAACAGAAAATGACGTAAACTTATATGCGCTTGCAAGTGATATATTACTATTTGACTACGTTGCAAGGGATCACTACTCAGTTTCTGGTGCCATGCATCGTATTATTGGTGCTGGTAGGCCCGTTATTTGCTCAGACATTAGACATTTTAATGATGTAAGTCATGACTACAATTGCCTAAAGTTTAAAAATCAATCGAAATTAGAGTGGTGCATAAGGCACGCATTAAAAGACTCAGATAGGTTAAGTATTGCGGCAAGAGAATATGCTGAAAAGACTAGTTGGGGAAAGGTAGCGAAATGTCACATAGAAATATATAAAAGGTATACAGATATTATCTCGTTACGATCGATAAAATGACATATTTCTTAGAAGATGGTCCAATTAGCTATCTGATCAAGATACCAACTCTCTCAAATCATTTCTTGATTCTGTTGAATCATTAAATTATATGAAATAAAATTATCTTGGACAAAGTTATTATATAGTAGCAGTGAGACAAATGCATAAGGACGATGTTTACAGAAAATATATATTTGACGAAATGTCTAGAAATAAAGAATATAGTATCATAGACCTCGAGCACTTTGTAATATCTCTTGATCACGACCAGGTTAAACAACTGTGCAGATACTTCTCGTCATATAGAAGAAACTGTGTATACGATTTCATCTCCAGAGGACCTAACAACTGGCGGGAGAGCAATATTGGTATTTCTGATATTTATGTAGGAGATATCAATCGAGATGTAAATTGTCATCTTGAGAAAAATGATTGGTCATTAAAAAAGATTGCTGAAGATACGAACATATGCCAGATTGAAGAATTTAGAAGTCAAGGGTTTATCGACATCAAAATTTTGAGCTTTATTGCAAAGAGGAATGATCGCGAATATACAATTATTGACGGTATGCACAGGATTATACGGTCGAGTTGTGATGGAAGAAGAAAGTTTAAATTGATTTATTACTAAAAGATTTATCTGTTACTAAGATACAAATGGAGTACATAAACATGGTAAGGAAAGAGGTTAGGACACTAGAAGAATTTGATCAACTTGTTAATAATAACAAAGTATCAGGTAAACATTGGTACCATGGACTAAAAAATGAACAGTTGCGAGAGATGTCAGAAAGAGATGCCAGAGAACATATTGCAAAATCGGAAGAAGAAAAAGAATTAACAGACAGAATAGTTCTGATCTCTACCTGGAACATAAGTTGTGGAATAGCTACTTATACAAAGTACCTATTAGACAGTCTTAACACAATAGCACCAGGTTCATTTGTAATAAGCTCTATTAATAGAGGGGTATCGAAACACAAAAGTATTGGAAGATTGACACATTTGCAACATGAATTTGGTATCGTGCCAGAACCTCCAAAAATGACAGGTAAATCGATAATTACATGGCATACAGTGTCCAAACGCACTAATACAGCAATGAAAGAGTATGAATCTAATTATAACATAGTGGCTCACATAGTCCATTCTGAACACGCTCTTTCTAGTATCGATAGTTCCAAAGACGTATGGACAATACCCCATGGATCAATGTTGATACCAGAAATGAAAAAAGAAGAGGCTAGAAGATTATTGGGCATAAATATAAATATGCCAATTGGATTTGTGTTCGGATTTCAAAGCAGAGACAAAAATTATGGTAGACTAATAGATGCTGCTAGAAGTACTGGTATACATCTTATGATATCTGGAGCTCCTCACAATGTCGCAACTTCCGTACATGTACCAAATGATAAAAACGTTACTTTTATCAATAGATTTCTAACAGAAAATGAAGTAAATTTATATGCACTAGCAAGTGATATGTTACTATTTGACTATGTCTCAAAGGATCACTTTTCAGTCTCTGGAGCTATGCATCGCATCATTGGAGCTGGTAGGCCGGTGGTATGTTCAGACATTAAACACTTCAGCGATGTAGAACATGGAAAAGATTGTTTAAAGTTCACACGCCAATCGAGACTGGAGTGGTGCATAAGACGCGCATTAAAAGACTCAGAAAGGTTAGGTGTCGCTGCACGAGAATATGCAGAAAAGACCAGTTGGGAAAAGATAGCAAGAATGCACATAGAAGTCTATAGAAAATATACATACGTTTAATAAGAATATTGAGTAACAAATAACAACTTGGATTGGTTCGTTGCATTATCAGTGATAACATGACAACAATATAACTTATGGAATATGGTCAAACATGAAACGCATAGATTTATAGGAGATATCATGTTCGTAAAACTAGAAAATGGTGAAATTTTAGTAAAGGAGATAAACTCGCATGAAGACATAGACGAAGAGTTGGTCGGATATCCTGATAGCTCATATGACAAACATTGTCAAATAGAAAGGATAAAATGGTTTGCAAAACGTTATATGAAGAAACCAATAATGGAGATAGGCACTGCGTGTGGGTATATGCTTAATAAACTAGACGGAGACATAGGAATAGATATAAGATCTGACCGTCTGTTAGTAGCAAAAAGGAAATATCCAGATAAGAAATTTTGCTATGGAAATATATTTAATCTGACTCCTTTCTATAATACAGGGATAAACTCAGTCATTATACCAGACATATTGGAATTCTTGCCTTTTGAATTTTCTCACCATGCAATAATCCATTGTCTGAATGTTGCTCCAACAGTGTATTACACTGTACCAGATGCGACTAGAGACATAAACGTGACAAAAAATCCAGAATACAAATGGTATCCAACAGTAGAACGAGTAGACTCCCTAATGAAACTTGTCAATACGCATACAAAGATGGACTACAACATCAACAAGGTGTCAAACTTTCTATGTGGCATTATAAGAAAAATCCAAAAATGAGAAATAAAAATTGTTAACTTATGGTATATGAGAGTTATTATAGGAGTGATAAATAAACATGAGTGATATATCAGACACATTTACAGAGAGCTACTACGACAATTTATATTTTGCCGACATGAAGGGAAAGAAATATAGAAAAAATGATGGTTCTGATTGCTATTGGGGATATCAGAATCCAACAGGTGAGTGGTTAGGTGCAGACCATGTAGCACGAGCTTGGAAAGAAACTTTTAAATTGCAGAAATGCAATACAGATACAGGACTTTGCAAGATACTTGATGTTGGTTGTGGGCGAGGTAGGTTTGTGTCTGCGCTTAGAGATATCGGAGTGGAGGCATGGGGTTTTGATTTCTCGAAATGGGCTATCGATAACCCGTATCCAAGATGTCAAAAAGAATGGACTGTCTGTCACAATGCAATTACAAGATGGCCATATGGCGATAGCTCTTTTGATTTGACATTAGTATTAGATTTAATGGAACACATATATTCTGACAACTTGGATTTTGTTATTGACGAAATGTATAGAGTAAGTAAAAAATGGGTATTCTTACAAATTGCCACGGCGCCTGGAGGAGGAAGTGGAAGCAGTATTCACGAAAAAGGTTATATAATTTCAAGAGGAGAAAAGATCCCCATAGAATTAGAAGTATATACTGTTGCAGGACATGTCACAGTACAGAACAGACAATTTTGGATCGATAAATTAATGAAAGATAGCAACGGTAACGAGAGAAAGTGGAGAATTAGATATGATATGGTACTCGATTTCATAAGCAATGTTCCAGCCGATGTTATAGCAAACTGGACTAGAAATACAATATTGATAATGGAGAGGACTTGATCATGGACGAGAAAGCTGCCATAGTAATATGTTTCAACGTGTGGAATGATCTAGTTGCCAATGTAACAATTGAGTTTTTGAAGAGTATAGTAGAAAAGACAACATATACCAGTTATGAGATAGTACTGTATGAGAACAATTCCAAACCAGAATTACTAAAAAGAGTAACAGATTACATAGAAGGAATAAAGAGAAAAAGAGAAATGCACAATTGTAAGAGAATAATTATGATAAGTCCGATCATCAGTCCTTGGTGGTACAATATGTCAAGGGAATACAATGATGCAATCAAATTTACTGACTCCAAGATTCTGGCCTTTATGAACAATGACATGAAGATAATAGATGGTTATTGGCTATCAAATTGTGTTAGAAGACTTTACGAAAATGAAAATATTGGTATGATGTGTCCTCACACATCAATCACATTTGGAAATATAATTGGATGCTCTGGATGTAGTTTGAAACATGAAAATAAGAAGCTATACTCATGCCTATTCGATGAAAAATGTTTAAAGAGATATCAACAACAGAACAAAATATGGTTCAGAGAGTGGTCTCCAATGGGAGCATATGTTGTGCGTAGAGATATTTTCGAAAAGGTTGGAATGCACGATCCCCAAATAGATCTACACGCTCAAGATTTAAGTATTGTAATTAGATTTGAGATGGCCGGATATAAAACTGCCGTTGCAATGGACTCACTTGTAGATCATTATAACGAGAGAGGACATCTAACTTTAGATTTTCTTGCCAAAGATGGAACTAATAATTATGATAATAGAAGTATCCACTCATATAAGGCGGTATATGATTATATAAACCTAGGCAAGAATGACAAAATAAGATTGTTACACCCAGGTCTAGTAAAAGACTTTAAACGATGGCACAATGATTTCTGGATGAAACGTAGCAAGGAGAAAATGGATGCTTATAATAAATGGGTATACGAACATAAAGAAGAATGGAAAAATACGGAAATAGATAAATTAAGACAGAAAGTAAAAGTGACAACATATGAGTGAATGTGACAACATACTCAATTTGCAAAGGAGAAAATCATGGATAAGAAAGCTGCCATAGTAATATGTTTCAATGCATGGAACGATCTAAGTACAGATACCACTATAGACTTTCTGAAAGATATATTTGAAAAAACGAATTATGATAACTACGAGGTAATATTATACGAGAATAACTCAAAACCAGAACTATTGAAAAAAGTATTCAATTACATTAATTCCATATCAACTAGAAAAATAGTCTTAATATCTCCAGTAAATAAAGTCTGGTACAATATGAATAGGGAATATAATGACGCTACAAAGATAACTGATGCTGAAATATTTGTATTTGCCAATAATGACATGAAAATTATAAATGAAGATTGGCTAAAAAATGCCGTAAAATGGTTATATAGCGACAGTAGCATTGGAATGGCATGTCCACATACGAATATTACATATGGAAATTTCTTTGGGTGTGAAAAGTGCCCATTAGTTGAAACAGAGAAAGAAGGGAAATATTACTCATGTCTATTTACAAAAGGTTGCACTAAGAGATTCCAGGACAACTCCCAAGTATTGTGGAACAGAGAATGGCCATCAATGGGAATATATATATGTACCAGGGAAACGTTGGAAAAAGTAGGAATGCATGACACAGATGTAGACTTTTTTGGTCAAGACATGTCTACAATGTTAAAATTTGAGAATGCAGGATTCAAAGTTGTCGTTGCTATGGATTCTCTAGTGGAACATTATGGAGAAGGGCACCTGACTCTTGATTATATTGCTAGAGATGGATCAAACGATTATAATTTTAGAGCTATTCATGCATACAAGAATATATCTGAATATTTGAAACAAAATTCTCGTATGTCAGCTTTACACGTTTCTTCAAGAATAGAGTGGGACAAGTGGTATGAGAATAATTATATCAATCCCAATCCGCCCTTTTCACGCGAAGAATATAATAAATGGGTAGAACTGCACAAAGATGAGTGGAGTAATGAAGTCAAATATGCACACGCAACGGTGGCAATAATATGTACTCTTCAAAATTCTATATTGACAGAACTTGCAATAAATGCGATCGAGTCTGTCATAAATTCTATAAAAGATACCAATAAAGACGATTCTGAGCTTATAATATACGAAAACAATTCTGAACCTTTTGAGAGAGTAAAACTCTTCGAGTATTTAAGTAAGAAAAAACTGAATTCAGATATTCCGATAAAATGGATATCTGTGTCTTATGAAAAATTCAATATCAATAAAGTATATAACAGAATTGCTAGATTTACAAGAAACGAAATTCTGTGTTTTGCTAATCAAGACATAGAAGTTATAAACAAGGAGTGGCTAAGGAATGCAATGAATTGGCTCTTATTTTCTGAATACAGAAATAAAATAGGTGTGCTACTAACATCTGCTCATGAGTCTGTACCTGCAAGACACGACAATATACGAACTGTTCCTGAGCATATATTAAATAAGTGTGGAGATACTCCAATGCCAATATTCTTCATAAAAAGAAGTGTCTTAAATTCAATAGGAGGTTTTAATGAAAATTTTCCATTTGCATATGCTGACAAGTCTCTGTATGAACAAATTAGCTTGACTAATTTTAATTTGTATGGAGCAAGAGACGTGCTTATAAAACATTATGAAGGTCATCCAGTATCAGATCCAAAGGGAAAGAGAGTGGATATGGTACGTGATCTTGAAATAAGATAATAAAAAATTATAATATACGTGATGATTATGAAGGTGTGTATAGTAATTCCTGCAATGCTTGCAGATGATAAATTGTACAATACCACCTTGAGATTTTTGGACAGTATTGACAAGCACACTATATATCCAAATTACGAGGTGTTAATATACGATAATAATTCTGATCCTAAACTAACAGAGAGATTAATCCAACAAGTTAATAATTTAAAAAACAATACCAAGTTCAGAATAAAGATTCTTACAAATTACAAGTTTAACCTGTCTCAGATATATAATAAGGCACTAAAAGATTCTAATGCAGAACTTTTTGTCATGGCTAATAACGATATGGAAATTATAAATGCTGAATGGCTAAAAAATATCGTAAAATGGTTTGAAACAACGCCAAAATTGGGAATGTGTATGCCTTATCAAAACATTTTAGGAGATCCACTGAAATTTAAACCAGTAGACAAATTGAAGGATCATGGAGACGTGTGTTGGTTTGCTATATATACCATATCACGTAAGGCAACAAACGCAATAGGAGGGTTCGATGAAAAAGTTCCACTATATTTTCATGATTTTGATGTTTATTACACTGTAAAACGCAAAGGATACAAAGCTCTTTGGGCTTATAATGCGATCGTAAGGCATTATGGAGATAGGACTACCATAAACCACCAGAAATCGTCAAAATATAGTTATGGTGACGCATATCATTATGTACATAAGAAACATCCTGGAAAGTAGATAATATGATCATATGTAAAGAGATACAATTGTGAAGACGAGTGTGTGCTTATAGTGGAGAACAATGACGAATAATAAATTTCTATCAATACTGACAAGAACACATAAAAGACCTAAAGCTTTGCGAAGATGTCTTAAATCACTAAACAAACAAACAAAAAAGAATTTCAATGTTATAATAATATCTGACATAAAAGAAGACGTGGTTGAAACAATAGTTCCTGAATATCCAGATCTATCAATAACAATCAAGCACGTAGAACCATTAGGATATCCTGCGTGTAACACATATTTTAATATAGTAAGAAACGCTGTTACCTCAGAATATGTAATATTCCTGGATGATGATGATGAAATAATATATAAAAACTATTGTAAATCTTTGGAACATATATCTATTAAAAATAAACATCCCGCGGCAATAATTTCAAAAGCTTTGTTTCCTGGGAAGAAAGTTATTCCTGATGATGGTTCGTGGAAAAAAGTTCCTAGCATATGTCATATAAGTGGACTAAATTTCTGTGTAAGAACTGATATATATAAGAAATGTGACTGGCCAAAAAGTAAATGTGGAGATTTCTACTTTATATCATCTGTTTTTAATAGTATTGATTGGAAAAAAGATGTATATTGGTATAACAAAATAACAACATCACCAAAAAGCTATCCTGGTTATGGGGAAGAAGAAAAATGATAATAGCAAAGTGTGACACATGTATATAATGTGATCTAGTTCAGATTAGAAACAAATATATAATAGATAAATATAAAGAATGTAGTATACAAATATCTTCAGCCACACAAGTCAGAAAGATGAACAGAGATAAATATACACTTTGCTATATTTGAAAAGATAATATCATAGATAAAGGAGGTAAATAAATTGTGTCATCCTACTGTAATTGAATTTGGGAAAGCAAATCTATCTGTTGATGAGGTCAGAGGAAAAAGAATAATTGAGGTTGGTTCTCATAACATAAATGGTAGTGTAAAAGAATATGCTAAAAGACTTTTGCCATCAGAATATATTGGAATAGACATGGAGGCAGGAAGAGACGTAGATATAATATGTAATGCAGAAGATATTGTAAAGAAATTTGGAAAGGAGTCATTTGACATTGTCATATCCACTGAGATGTTAGAACACGCGAAAGACTGGAAAAAGGTAATAAGCAACATTAAGCAGATATGTAAGAATGGAGGAATAATATTAATTACTACAAGGTCACACGGTTTTGGTCGTCATGAATATCCTAATGACTACTGGAGATATGAAATTTCTGATATGCAATATATATTTTCTGATTGCATTATTGAAAAAATAGTAAATGATACATATCATCCTGGTGTATTGATTAAGATAAAGAAACCTGGCAATTTTTTTGAGAATGACTTGTCTAGCTATGAGCTATATAACATTGTCCAAAATAAGAAGATAATATAATATTGTCTAATTACCAAATATCAAAGGTGACAATAGAATGAAACTAGAAGAGAGCTAATGTGACATAAACAAAAAACTTCTGGAGTTGGTTTTAAGACTAATATTACAAGGAGAAATTAAGACTAATATTACAAGGAGAAATTAAGACTAATATTACAAGGAGAAATTAAAATGGAAAAAACAATAGGAATTGATTATAAAATGACAAATATGGAACAAATATCAGACTCAGAACTGAGCGCAAGTCCATTCAGAACTTATGAAGAGAAATATTGCAGAAATTGTGAAGACTATAGAGGATGTCTAGGGTTGATTGATTCCACAACCATGGATTTACAAGACTCTAAAGTGATAACAGGAGACAAAGGCCTCGATAGTATGATCAGGAGCATGGGAGGACTGACATTTTCTGCCAGATTTAAAATGATTCTAGACTGCGCATGGATGAGAGATGTTATTTCCAAGGTCGACTAAAAGAAAGAAGATAGGAAACTTGACATAGAAGGTAACCATATATGGGAAAGACAACTGGAACAGAAGCAATATGTATTGATGAGAATAATAAAAGCTATAAAGAAATTGTAACAACTGACAGTCTTAAATCAGGAGGGGCAGGACCTGTTATTACTATCAAAGCGCCAAAAGGTAAGACGATAAAAATTATTGGAATAACAGATCCGTCTCTTGATAATAAAAATGATGCCTACACCTTAATAACAAGACTTTCTGACAATGATGATGTTGCAATTGATTTTATGACAAAGGTGTTAATAACTCATGAGAAATTTAATTATACTGTTGTAATTTCCAAGTTGTTCTACTGCGACATCAATATGGTATCTGAATCTAGTCTCTATGAAGATCCAGATTTAAAGAGAAAAGTAACTTTTTACAGCGTCAAAAATGAGGCTATGTGGCATAGGTTCAAAAATACTGTGATACTAAATGAAGAAGAGAAATTAGTTATCAGTGTCATAAGTCCAAATAGAAATATCGAAAAGATAAAATTTGCCATCTGGGTAGATATTGAAAACGTGTGAAACTACAACACTGAGAACTACAACATGAAAAATGTAAATAAAGAAGACATAGGAACAATGGAGACACGACATAGAATGAGTATTATAACAATATCAGATAAACATGGAAATACAAAAAGAATATCGGACAAGACTGACAATATAACTCTGGTTCGAGATATGCTTGGAAACAAAAAGAATATTTCAGAAAGACGTAGTGGATCAGACTCAATTTTGTGCACACCTGTTGACAGAAACAAGGTAAACAAAGGACCTGTTAGAACACCATTTTTGGGAATATCTGAAAATAAGAAGAATATTTCAGAAAGACGTAGTGGGTCAGACTCAATTTTGTGTACACCTGTCAATAGAAAAGAAGTGGCTAAAGAGCCAGCCAGAGATCCATTTTGGGATATGCGCAAAAGTAGGGAAAATACATCAAACGTAAGCAGCAGATCAGACTCAATAATGTCCACACCTGTCAATAGAAACGACATGGTTAAAGAGCCAGTTAAAGAGATGAGCACATTTGAAAATAAGAAGAACATTTCAGACGCAAGTAGTAGATCAGACTCAATAATGTCCACACCTGTCAATAGAAACGACGTAACCAAGGAGACAATTAAAGAGATGGTCACATTTGAGAATAAGAAGAACATTTCAGATATAAGTATTAGGTCAGACTCAATGATGTCTACGCCAGTCAATAGGAACGAAGTAGTCAAGGAGACAATTAAAGAGCTGGTCACATTTGAAAATAAAAAGAATATTTCAGACGTAAGTAGTAGATCAGACTCAATGATGTCTACACCAATCAATAGAAACGACGTAACCAAAGAGCCAATTAAAGAGCTGGTCATATTTGAGAATAAGAAGAATATTTCAGACGTAAGCAGCAGATCAGACGCAACTATATCTACGTCTATCAATAGAAACAACGAAACAAAAGAGCCAATTAAAGAACTAGTAATTGTTGAAAAACAAATAGTTGCCAAAGAACAAATAGTTGTTGAGAAACCAACCATAGTCGAAGAACAATTTAAGAAACACGATAAAGTCGTAGATAGAAAAAAAGATTACCAAAGAGCCAATATCTACAAGTAAAAAACTGAGACACTATAACTGACGAAGAAATAGAAAAACTAGCCGAAAAGTAGAAATGCTAACAAGAAGAGTTGAGCGCTTGGAAAATAGACTACGATGTAATATGAATGACATTGGTAGCTATACACACAAGACGGAATATGGTCAATTTTAAAACATTCGGTGAAAATAAAAGGAGATGATACAAAATGAAAATTCATATATTGAGCAATTCACCTAGATTAAATAGTGGCTTTTCAGTCGTCGCAAAGAACTTAGCGGTTGGATTAAAAAAGTTGGGCCACGAGATCACATACACGGGTATGCAAACAGTTGATAGATCTGAATTTTATCAAGACATCGAGATATTACCAATTGGGGTAGGATATGTTGACGACGTAACGAGTTATATGATAGCCTTGGATAGATTGAAGCCAGATATCGTGATAAATATCTTCCAAGCAGACTTTGAATATAATGATTTCCCAAAGATGTTTAAAAAGTGCATTTGGTACGCCCCGGTGGAAGGACGTAATATGCCACAAAAGATGGCCAACGATTTATTACAAGTAAAGATGAATGGAGGAGAACCTGTTGCCCAATGTATCTATGGACAGTCAGAAATGCAACTAGCATTAGCTGGAGCAGATATCAAATATATTTACCACGGTTTTGACGACAAAATATATCGCCCTATAGATAGTAACAAAAAAGAGGAGATATCTTACTGCTATTATAAGACAGAAAATGGGAAAGCTAGTTCGAATCCTCTTGTCCTACATAAAAATGGATGTTATAATTGTTCTCTCAGTAATAAAGAATCGCAGACATGTCCTAACTATAAAGAAGAACATATAGCAGTCCTGAAATTTGTTAATGGCAAATGGACAGAAGAGGATATATATATAACACATTTACCAGTAATCACGAAGGGAAAATATGTATTTCTATTCATAGGACAAAATCTGGGTGTCAGAAAAAGAATAGAACGTCTATTAAAGGCTTATTCCATTTTTGTTGGACAATCGAAACAATTAAAGGATAGAACAATTCTTCATCTTCATACAATGCCAATTAGCATTAATGGTACAAATTTAATTGGAACTATTCAGAATTTAGGACTGCAGGACAACGTGATCTTTTCCTACGGCTCTTATAGATCTTCTGGGTGGACAGACACAGCAATGAACATATTATACAATACTGCCGATGTCAATATATCAGCTTCATCTTCTGAGGGATTTGGGTTGAGCACAATAGAGAGTATGGCATGCGGAAAGCCAAACATTGGACCATATTGTTCGTCGTTCATTGAGTTGATTGGAGATGGAGAAAAAGATCCTAATGCAAGAGGATTATTATCATCAATAGGGGAATGGCAAATGATAGAAAATGGGTCTGAAAGATTTTTAGTAAATGAGAAAGATCTTGCGTCAAAAATGAAGAGATTATATAGCGATGAAAAACTTAGAGAAAGATTTAGCAAGAACGCGATAAAATTTGCCAATCAATTCACATGGGAAAAGATTTGCCTGCAATGGAACGATCTTCTAAAAGGGATGAAATAGAAATGTTGAAAATTGTTAAAACCAGAAATGTAGTTGCCAAACTAGTTGATGAAAGAGAACGTCCTGTTGTTTTAGATGATGAAGAAGTCGAAGACATGATAAAAGATCTCATGTCAGAAAGTCTCATCGATGAAGAAGGAAACAATCACCAATCTAAAAGTATCAGAAGTGGAAATACTATTGTTGAAACACTTGACGATCATTTTGAGAAATTTACAGAAGCAATGAAACATATTTCTCCTCAGGAACTTCAAGAGGTAAAAGAACAAATACGTAATGCTGTTCAAAAAGATCCGATGTTAACTGGTAGCCTTGATCATATTGGTATTGATCTTGATGACTTTGAAAATTATCTTGGAAGCGTCAAAGTCTTGACAATTGAAAAGGTCAGAGTTTATAACGTATACAACAGCTAAAGCTATCATATGAGATAAAAAACGAAGAAATGAATAATAAAGCTGTTCAAAATGAATAGGAAATGGTATCTTTGGATTGTAATACATGTGGACAAGTGATGTCGATAATAGCATAATTTGCAATTATAGAGGATTTGACATTTTTAAAATCAACAGCGGATTCGCAATTAAACAGTTTAGCTTTTTCAAATGGCCAACATTACAAGACGCGACATATCACATAGATAGACATTGTGGAGGAGGTAAAGGTACAATTGTTTGGAAGACGAAATTACCTCCACAATACCAAAATATAAAAGGAAACCAGCAAAAAGTTTTTGAGAAAGGAATTTCTGATACTAAAGAAATTGTCGACATCAAAGAAATTTATAGCAAGATAAAGACTAACATCAATAAAGGAGAATTGATGATTGTCACAGACGATTTGCTATCATTGATCAGTGAATCATATTCCAAAGACATTATAGATGACAAATTCATAGAAAGTATCAAAGACAACCTTGATAGACTAGAAAAGGTGATGGGTTATATTTCTAGCGATAACAGCAACGAAGCAAAAGTTGCAAACGACAAGTCTTTAAAACTCTGTAGTGAAATTTTGGCCAGTGTTAACAATGTAGCAAAAATAGAAAGTGTGAAATCATGTCAAATGAACTAGATATCAACAAAAAGGATTTGATAGGCAACAACGATGAAAATAGGCTTTCTTTATCTCAAAAATTATCAAAAGGACTGGAAGAAATAAAAGCAAAGAGAGATTTCCTGAAGAAAATATTTCTGCTAGATATTAGTGGAAGTATGGATACATACATTGGAGGCATGAGCAAACTGGATCATCTCAGAAACATAATGAAGGATTATCCAGAATCCAAAAAAATATGTTTTTCATCAGATGTATATTGTAATGTCGACAGAAATGGAAATGTCGACTGTGCTATTCCTGCTTCTGCACACGGTTCTACAGACCTGGCAGGAGCTATTAGATATCTAAGGGGTTTAGCAAAAAGACCAGAGAGAATAGTGCTTATTAGTGACGGAGATCCAGATGATCCAAACGCTGCTATGAGAGAAGCTACTGGATTCTCTGTCCCTATTGATATAATTTTTATTGGACAGAGAGGAAGTTCTGGAGAGAGATTCATGATAAACCTTGCTAAATTTACTGGAGGTAGACAATTTACGATAGAAGACAAGTCTGCTAATTTCCAAAAACAATTGTCCAATAGAATAGCCGGATTATTGACTTGTGGAAGAGAAAAATAACTACAAAATGTGAAAATAGTTAAAGCTATCTAATAGAAAATAACAAAATATAAAGAATATAAAGAATATAAAGAATATAAAGAATGTAAAGAATGTAAAGAATGTAAAGAATGTAAAGAATGTAAAGAATGTAAAGAATGTAAAGAACAGCTATCGCTGATTACTGATCAGCTGGTCACTGTTCCTAAAGCTGTCCAGGAGAAATAATAGACATGAAAGCAGAAACAATCAAATCTAGTCGTGAGCCTTTTGGAATATCTCTAACTCCAGAAACTGATGACGATAAAGAAATATTAAACAAATTCTTTTGTAGTGGAGTTAGAACAACAGCTTACAATACAACAAATGGGCATCTAGTACTGGAAGGACCACTAAACAGATGCCAAATTGGCACAGAAATAGAACCTTATATTAGCATACGTAAAGTTGGATATGGGGAATATATAGACTATTTATTTGAAAGAGGTTGGAACAAGCAACTAATAACTATCGATCAAAATAGTGATAATTTTGTTACTGTTTTTAGTGTGAACAAAGGTGATACTGGTAATATTATTCGTATAAGATGTCCAAGTTGTAAGATAATGTCTATTATGGGCATAAAACAAGCTCTTCAAGATGAAGACTCAAACCTAGAAAAGGACTCAAAATTAGCATATCCTTTTGGCTTGTACATTGTAGATAAAGACGGAAAAGAAATTCCTGACGATACAAAAATAAGAATAATAAAAGACGAACCCTCTGTGACAATTGCACAACTGGAGAGATCTTCATATTCAGACATTAAAATGAGAAATGGAGAAGCTACTCACAGACTAGAGAAAGGTGTCGAGTTTCGAGGAGGAGAACTTTTCATAATATATATAATAAATTCTCAGAATGATATACGTTCTGAAAATGTGCAGTTTAAAATGAAGGTTGATCTCTGGTCAAGAGACATATAAACATGAAACAACAAAAATTGATATGAAACAACAAAAATTGATATGAAACAACAAAAATTGATATGAAACAACAAAAATTAATATGAAACAACAAAAATTAATATGAAACAACAAAAATTAATATGAAACAACAAAATGAGGCAAAATAATATGAAAACTCACAAGCAGTTAAGAAACATGACACAACAGGATAAAGGAGACTTAGTAAAAGACTCATTGATAGAAGACTATGTCAAATATGTCGACTATCTAGAAAGACAGGAGTGGACAAGAGAAAATATAACAGTCACTGAACTTTTGTCCTCAATAGTTACAATCAATAAACTAAAAGCTGGAGATAATGGAATTGTTCTGAATGTAAAATGCCCAGCAGGGTTAATAATCAGTATTCAGGGTACAGAAGGTCTTCCAGATGGATACAATATAGAGAAGATCAGACCTTTAGAGATAAAAATGTCAGATTCTAATGGAAAAGAGATATATCCTGGTACGTGTATCAAGATTTTTAAACATAAGATATTGAAGACAGACGTAGAAATTGGACAGGTGTTATATAGAGACATAAGTATGGTAGATTATTCCGACTCTCCAAATCTATTTAAAGATTATACAGGTCTATATAGATTTAGAAAAGGAATAGAAATAAAAGGTGAGGATAGTCTTAGACTATATGTAGTGAACCCCAATGTAGATATAGACATCGTAAAGTTCGGTCTTGGGATAGATTTATGGACAAGATTTTCAGAGGCATAACTGTATAACCAATACTCACAAGGTTTCATAATATAATGCATTGAAAATTGCAAAGGTGATAATATGGAAAGTATTGATACATCTAAAGCTATTATAAACATTAAAAGAAATGACGTTTTGGAAAATATGGACAGCACGGAATATATAAGATTCATGGAAAGCAAAGGTTATAAATTGGAACGTTTGCATATTGATGAGACATCTGAGATAGTAACTCTTTATGATCTAAGAAATGATCAAAAGGATCGTTATGGGAAAGTAATTGATATAAGATGTCCTTCTAGATATAAGATATTTATTTTGGGCAGGAATCAATTACCAAAAGATCCTTTATCAAATGCTACATGTCCACATACGTTATCATTAATTCTTTCAGACTTGAATGGTAATGAAATATCTCCAGATTCTAGGATCAAAATAACCAAAGAGAAACCATCTTTTGAGATGACTATGTGTGCAACTATGTTATATAAAGACGTTTCGAAGACAGAATACTCGAAGATTCCTCCTAATAGGATCAAGTCTGATGACAAATTGTACAAATTTAATAATATCATACAAATGAATGGAGAGGATCATCTTAGTATAGGGGTTATTCAACCCAATTTGGACATAAGTAGCTATGGTACAAGGCTTGATCTTGACATAGATTTATGGGAAGAAAGGTAACTATATAAACCAACTTTAGGCAACTTTTCTGATGCGTGTATTATTATAACAGCTATAAAAGCTCAGAATAAAACATGACGTATATCTATTATATCTGCGCATATTCGGGAAGCTTATAAGCACTGTTTTTACTTATTATCAAATCGTAAATAACTAGGAGAAAATAAATGACAATGATACCAAATATTCTCAAAGCAGATCATTACTCCATAAAAATAACTAGAGAAAATGGGAAGACAAACCACTCAGAAAATGAAATGTTTCTGTTTGAATACATGGAAGGATATAACAAAGATAACAAAGATCATCAAGATGCATTTGAACATATAGAACAAGTGAAGAATTTTAATGAACAATCATTGTCTGCTTATGGCAAGGCGTCTGTAGAATTTGACAGAGAAAATATGACTATTTCTCTTAGTATGACAGCTCCATTTGAAAAGTTGGCCAATTTTATCTCAATGGAATTTTTGACGTCTGGAAGTCTTGGAAAGATTACACTTCTTGATTTTATATCTATGGCGGCATCTTCCATTGTTGCAAATGCAACAGTAAATTATGATAAAGACGATATTTCTGGAGATAATGCAGATTGCAAGAACATGTACGTATGACAAAAAAGAATATTTGGAGATGTATCAACTATGGAATATACAACATCTGTCAAAACGCAACTAAGGACATTTGTACTATGTAAAGATTGTAAACTATGGTTCCTTTCAGACTCTAACCATCGTTGTACTGGAAACGATGATAATACAGTACATAATTACAACATTAAATGGGACATAACGTGACGAATGTCGTAAAAGACATTTTGAGCTTTTCTGATCTTTTAGACATTTTGTATAATTAGTTTTTATGATACATCAAATTTGACATAGCCGAAGGCTTGAATTTTTGATTTATAGTTGTTGATCCACAATCTTGATTTCCTACTTGCTATAAGAACACATATACGATAAGAATACATCTGCGATAGCAATACGCACTAGATATATAGCGCGTGTACATTATTACATTCTAAATATATTACTAGCTGTAGTCCAGAGTGAAGTGCCAAGAATCTATATAAACACACAGAGACATAGTATCACTGTCTAAATTGACTGTTAACAATCTTGACCAATATGTCAACAAGGAAAGGAAACCAATAAATGACCGATATCTGTATTTGCAAATACCCATTAATGATAACTGACAACAGGGAAGGTCAGGAAATAAATTACCTTGCTATGCCTTTGGAAATTATCGATGGTGGGGAAATGCTAGTGCCAGATATCGACATTGAAGACGCTGAAGGTCTTGACGGAATTTTTAGACGCTATGTCGCAGTAAAATGGAAAGACATAACGCCTGATCTGCACGTCAAGAAATATGATGTAGTTGGACATGTAGTCTTTGCTGGATGTGAACTTTCTGAAGCGTCGAAAGAAGGAAATGGTAATCTTAAATGTGACACCAAAAGTATATATAAGGTACTACACCCATTAGAAGAATGGGCGGAGAAACACATTATAGAAATTCCTTCTAATGGACAAGTTGGATAATGACCAAGATGGTACATAAAGATATATGTATATGTAGCAGGCAAATAGGGCAACAGTATCAGAAATAAATATCAAGGAGGAAACAACATATGGCAATACTGAAAGTAAGAGGACCTAACGCAAAGGGCGAATACAAAGTATTTGCATCCAAAGTCGTAAGAGATGGAAAGGTTCAGAGAGCATTCGCAGAACAACTTGGACACAAGACCGGTGCATGCGTAAGAGGAGCAGTCCATGAAGGCATGTCTGGCGTAGAAATCAAAGATGCAGTTAGAAAATGCGGCAAAGCCAACAAAGGCGCCAAACTGAGCATGTAAATACCCTTGGTATATAATATATTACAATATGTCAGATAAGGAAGATCCTCCAATAGACGCTCTTGAACTCGCACTACTGAGAAAAGGAAGTGGCGGTATCGAGGCTGTATCTATTGGAAAAGATGGACAGGTGCTATCTAATGGAGACAAAGATACTAAATACAGATTAGTAGTTAGATCTCCAACTAGAAGTGGTCCAAAGGAACAATCTGGAAGGGCTAAAAACCTTAAAGCTTGCAAAGGTCTCAAAGGATGCGAATTTGCAAAATGTGCAGAGGACGCATTCGGAAAGCTACCAAAGAATCTTAAAGGGTTATGCTCTATCAATGAACAAGATGTCCATATCTGATATATTTTACATATATCTATATGTATAGTATACGAATAAAAACCAAGGAGGAATATAAATGGATTGGGAAGGATTAAGAGAGAGAACTCTTGGTGAAGTAGCCAATACCCTTGTATCAGAAGGTGTCGGTGTAGGCGCAGGTTTTATAGGCGCAAGCACAATCGGCAGACGTATTGAAGACTATATGCAACCAACCCTCGATGCCAATAGCTGGACATCAATAATCAAGGGCTGGTCATATAACAACGTTCCAAAACTGGCTATATGGTATGTGATAAGGAAATACGTACCAGAAACGCCTGAGACTAGAACCCAAGAAATGATGATGGATGCTAAGAAAGCCATCGCAGGTTCAGTAGTATTTGATACCCTCCTCAGAGCATCAAACCACGGCGTGCCAGTGCATGACCCAAGTGGTTACAAGTTACTCGGAGGCAAAGGAGAACCAATACGAACGGCAGCTGCCCCACAGGCAGATACGCAGAGGCTCATCCAGGAGAATAGTGCTCTCAGAACTGAGTTAAACAAGGCACTACAGAGACTTGCAGCCCCAGCGCCACAGCCAGTATATGTACAGGCACCACAGCCAACACAAGTACAGGCACCACAGGCAGTACATGTGGCAGCACCTCAACCAGTACAACCAGTACAGGTACAAGTTCAGGCACCACCAGTACAGGTACAGGTTCAGGCACCACCAGCAAGAGCGCCAGCGCCAGTGGTAAGATACCAACCGGCTCCGGCACCTATTAGAACACAAGCACCAGTAGTTAGGGTCGAACAGCAGCAACCTGCAAGGCCAGCTACAGAGCGCCAACAGAAGTTTGCGTTTATGCCAACGCAGAACGAGGCGCCAGTAGTTAGAGTTGAACAGCAACTTGGACCGCAGGCACCAGCAGTTTCAGAACGCCAGAGGCAGTTCGCATTTATGCCAACATATAATGCACCGCCCGCGGTACATGAACGAGAAAGGAAATATGGTTTCGCTGGTAAGAACAGTGAGAAAGAAATTGCAGCAATGTTCGGAATGCTATAAGGAGGAAATGACATGGTAGAAACATTACAAACTCCCCCACTGGCAGAGAAACCTGATTACACAGCGTATTGTGACTATCTGGAATCCCGCGGGTGGACAAGAGAACAAATAACTCTCGATGAGTTAAACACAAACCTGGTGACACTTTTCGGTCTGGCAGCAGGTGGAACTGGTACAGTAATTGATATCAGAGCCCCAGCAGGTCAGAAGATCAGTATCATGGGTACACAACAGATCCCAAGAGGCGCAGACGCAAGAAGCGCTCATGCACTGAGAATCAGATTCGCAGACACTGCGGATGTCGAAGTTCCCATCTTCTCAAAGATTAGGATCACTAAAGAGAAAACATCAGAAGCTATCGTACAGTTAGCTCGTGTCTTCTATGCGGATGTTAATCTCACAAAGATGGCGGGTACAGTTGGTCTTGCAACTCAGAAGACAGATCTTGAATGGTATCGGTTCAAGCAGGGCGTCGAACTTAAGAATCTTGAGTCAAAATGGCTCTTATTCGGTTATACGGCGAACAACACTTGAAGATCATTCTAATCGACACAGAGTTGCCCCCAACATCAGTGGACGCCGCGCATATTAAATTCGCTCTGGACCTGGATTTAGGCCATGCGTCTTAGAAGATACTAGGCCGTCTAAATGGACCAGAGAGGAATAGTCAGAAAAAGAAAGTAGAGATCTATTGTCGTTCAAGACATGGAAACATATCAAAATCGACAACGTGTCCTCTAAATAAGAGGACATTGTTGTCGAACTTTATTTATCAATATTCTTATATTAACGTCACATTTGTACATCACGTAACATCCCAAATATTGTCGTATATTTAAATGAGTTGACATTGACAACATTGATACTGACGACATTTCAGATGTAGAATCATATGCTAATAAGCAGAGTGGTACGCAGATAAGCGTGATTCGCTACTATCGCAATTAACCTGTCAACATCGTGGCTACTCTACCAAAGCAAGTTATATATATTTTAGCGTCATGTAAGTACTGAGGATTTGAAAATCCTCACATTTTGACTTTGACCAGTAGGAGAATTGCAACATATTGCTTGTTCTCAATTATCGTCAAAGACTAAAAACAGAGCCAGAGGAGAACTTATATGACTAAAGACAGTAATACCGAAACAATAGATACTAGAGAAAAAGTTAAGAATATAACAAGAGGGTATATAGCAGGATTTTTTGACGCTGAAGGTATGATACGGGTAGAAAAAGATGGTACTCCAACAGTATCAATAAAACAAACGTACAAGCCGGTATTGGATTATATTAATCTTATGTTTATAGGATCAGTAACTAAATACACTCCTATAAGAACTGATCTCAAGGTTTCATTCAGACTAAGCATATTACACGAAGATAAAATAAGATTTCTGGAATATATCTATCCAAATCTGATAGAAAAGAGAAATCAAGCAAAATTAATGTTACGCTATCTAAAAGAGATCAAACCTTTGAGAAGGGATTATTTCAGGTTGTCAGAAACCCAAAGACAACAGAGAGAATGGTTTTGTGAAGAGTTAGAAACACTGAAGCACGAAAAATATGACGAACGTGAACTGGGAAATTATGAAAACGAGATAAAAAAGTTACAGATATCAAGAGACATCAGAGAAGGAAGACAATCAACGCTGTTTGGTCTAGATTGTGTATATGGAGAACTAGGAATATATAAAACCGAAAACCGGGTAAAAGAAGAAAATACTAACCATATACCAGATATGTCTGAAGACGTCTTTTTCGGATATATGATAGGCTTTTTTGATGGTGAAGGTTATGTTGGAATAACCAAAGGCAAAAGAGATAGTTATACATTGAGAATTGCGGTCACCAACTCAAATTTTGATATTTTAAATATTTACAAAAACAAATACGGAGGAAAGATCAGACCAAAAACGAATAAACATGCTAAAGAATATCATAAGAAACTATGGTTATGGGAACTTTTCAATAACGATATGCTACTGCTACTGAGAAAAATGTATCCCTATGCAAAGGTTAAGAAGGAACAAATTTACTATGCAATAAAATTCCAAGAGTTTCATAACACTGTCAGAGTAATAAATAGTTCCGAGAAGAAAAAAAGAGCAGATTATTATATGTTAAAACTAAAAGAACTGAAGAAATATACTGGCGAAAATATAGGCAACTGTAACAACAGATCATACGAAAACAAGACCGACAAAAAAGATTTGAATTGTCAAATATCTATAGAGAAAGCATGGGGTCTATAAACCAATAGCCAAATAACAATCACAAACCATAGCATAAGAGTCATATATTACTATATGACAAAAAGGAGGAGATAAGAAATCAAACATATACGAGCGCTCGGTTCTATGAAACTACAAAAGTCGAGAACACGCAAAGTGAAAGTATAGTAAATAAAATGAACCAACACAAGGAGGTACATATATGGGACATCATCATAAACATTGTTGCGGAAAACATTGCAAATATGAGCCAACTACTCTGAACATGGACAAGAAGCTATTTCCTAGCAAACCTCAGGGTATAGTGGCATTCTGCGAAGGTATAAAAGCGTTCCCAATTGGACACAGACACTGCAGGTAACATTCTTAGGAATGTCCATCAGGAAAATAGAGAGATATAACTATCTTCCTATTTTTCTAATATGAAAATAAACACTTATAATCACAAGGTGAGAAATATGAGTCATAAAATATGTCATAAAGGTAGACATAAATGTCATTCCCCTATCATAAAGAAGGACAAGATAATATTTTGTCAACCTATAATAGAGTTCTGTGGTCAGTTAAGAGCATTTTCCAATGTAAGAACATGAACACAAGTAAGATATAAATAGAGATACATAGTAGAAAGATAACCAATTATTTTTTTACTATAGTTTTAACAATAGAAGAAGGTGAAAGACATGAGTTGCGATAGAACAATTGTTAGAAAAGATGGAATACCAGTTTCATTTAAAGGACAACTGGTGCAATACGTAAGAATTGGTCATAGACATAATCCCCAATTATATACTCCAAGTTGCAGACTTCATAAACATAGATGTAGATAAAAATACATTATATACAAGTAATATCCAAAATTGCTAAACAGCTAATATATGGACATAGATAACATACGTATAACTAGTAAGGTGTTAAAAATGACGAAGATTAATAGAATTTATGGTTGGACCCCTGACCTCCCTGACCATAGGGACATAATGTATGGCGCAGTAA
>Ga0187878_1000917_pt1 | contig 30935 bp, 24 predicted proteins | sample June2016WEW_17_1_FD_132979 | JGI IMG/M metagenome (GOLD analysis project Ga0187878, IMG submission 132979) | Peatland microbial communities from SPRUCE experiment site at the Marcell Experimental Forest, Minnesota, USA - June2016WEW_17_150 | ecosystem: Environmental > Terrestrial > Soil >...
CCGAGGGTGTTGTCTCTGGCAAGAAACATTCTATTGGGAAAGCAGCCCTCTCTCAAACATTTCTTCAGGTTTTGTTTCGACCGGGCCTGGGCGCCATTTTTGCAAGTCCCTCTGAAGCCCCGCGCGGGCTCAAGCCCGCCCTCAGATCTACAATCGGAACAGGGGGAACTATGCAGAATTCACTAGCCTGGCTCGGTGAGCAGATCGAGACCTGGAAGCGGGCGGGCACCTATCAGACGCTCCGGGAACTCCAGACCGCGTGCGAGCCCGTGTGCCGGTTCGACGGTAAGGAAGTTATCAACCTGGCGTCGAACAACTACCTCGGGCTGACCGATCATCCCAAGCTGATCGAAGCGGCGCTGGAGGCCACGCGGAAGTATGGCGTCGGCTCCGGCGCCGTGCGCACGATCGCCGGCACCATGAGCATCCACCTGGAACTGGAGCGGCGCATCGCCGAGTTCAAGCACGTCGAGGCCTGCGTGGTGTTCCAATCCGGCTTCGCCGCCAACGCCGGCACCGTGGCCGCCATCCTTACGCCCGAGGACCACATCGTCTCGGACGAACTGAACCACGCCAGCATCGTCGACGGATGCCGCCTCTCGAAAGCGAAGATCCACGTCTTCCCGCACAAGGACACCGCGGCCGCCGAGCGCATCCTCACCGAGCTCGACAGCCAGCCGGGGCGTAAGCTGCTCGTCACCGACGGCGTGTTCTCGATGGACGGCGACATCGCGCCGCTGCCCGCTTTGGTCGAGATCGCGCGCCGCCACGGAGCGATCATGATGATCGACGACGCACATTCCTCGGGCGTGCTGGGCCGCAACGGCCGCGGCACGGTGGATCACTTCGGCTTGCACGGCCAGGTGGAGATCCAGGTGGGAACGCTGTCGAAGGCGATCGGGGCGCTGGGCGGCTACGTCTGCGGGAGCCGCGATCTGATCGAGTATCTGTATCACCGCGCGCGCCCGTTCCTGTTCTCGACCTCGCACCCGCCGGCCGTGGCGGCCTCCTGCCTCGCGGCCTTCGAGGTGCTCGAGCAGGAGCCCGAGCGCATCGAAAACCTGTGGAAGAACACGCACTATTTCAAGAGCGGCCTCCGCGAGGCGGGGTTCCGCACCGGCTCGAGCGAGACGCCCATCACCCCGATCCTGGTGGGCGAGGCGAAAACCGCCCACGCGTTTTCGCGCGCGCTCTTCGAGGAGGGCGTGTTCGCCACCGGCATCGGCTATCCCACGGTCGCGGAGGGCAAGGCGCGCGTCCGCACCATCATGACCGCCACACACACGCGCGAGCACATCGACCGCGCGCTCGAAATCTTGAGCCGCGTAGCCAGAAAAACGGGCATCCTCGCGAACTGATCCAGTCCGCTGGGAAATACCGTCGAGTGTAGTTGATTTCGGCCGCATTCCTAAGCCATTCCGCCGATTCCCGCTTCGGCCGATCCCAGTTAGGCTGGAATTACCAAGCCACCGCTGGGGCGAGAAGGAGAAGGGATGAGGCATTTCACACGGTTCTTGAAGGATGATCGGGGCCAGGACCTGATCGAGTACGCCCTGATGGCGGGCTTCGTAGCCGTGGCCGCCGGGGCTCTGATGCCCAACGTATCGAACAGCATCAGCACAGTTTTCAGCAAGATCCAGTCCCTGCTGGCCAACGCGGCTGGAACGTAGGCTCCTCGCAAAGGGCGGCAGTAGCAGCGATTCTGCCGCCCTTCCACCTTCCTCGTACCCTCCTCGGCGCATCTAAGGAACGGGAGATACCCCGCGTGCCTCCGTGGGACGCAGCATCTCCGCGGGTTTCACGGTTTCTCAGTGCGCGCGGGCCAGAGCCTCGAGCAGCGGGCTCACCAGGTTGCCCTCGGCGTCGTAGTCCAGTTCGCGCGGTTCGCCGAGAACCTCCAGGTTGGGGTTCCTCCGAATCTCCGGCAGCAGATTCTCGCTCAGCGCCAGCAGAGCCAGCTCCATGGTGTTCCGGATCCAGCCGATGGTAACCTCAGCGGGGTCGAACTTGCCCACCGTGGTCGAGATGCGCTCGAGGCATTCGCGGTCGGTGGGGAAATGGATTGGCGTGCGGATGGCCTCGGGAGTCGAGGCAGTCAGTGAGTTGATGTGGGTGGGGGTCCAGTCGATCCGATTCACCAGGCGGTCGGTCACCACGTCCGCCAGGCCCAGCCCGACCGCGTTGTTGTAGCTCAGGGCGCTGAGGTCCCGGGCGAAAATGCGCTGGATGCGCGGCGCGTTGGGCCAGGGGTTGTACTCGGCGTGGATGGAACGGTTGATGACCTTGGTGTCCATCCCGGCGCCGCTGATGTCTTTGCCGATCTCGTCCACGATGAGGATATCCAACTCCTCGACCGGAATGCGCCCGGCCCAGGACTTCACCATCTCGAGCAATTCCTCTTCCCGCCGCTCCATGGTCTCCACCGGCACGGCCTCGACTCTGGCGGTGTTGTGGTGGGCGTCTTCCAGGATGGCCAGCCCGCCCAGGATCTTGCCCGAAGTCAGCACCTGACGCCCTACGCTGCGGATCACCTGCTCGAGTCCCATGCGGAAGCCGAAGGTGTGATAGCGCTGGGCGCCGGCGAACTTGCCCAGGCCGATGGCCATCATCTTGAACAGGCCGCTCTCGAGCTCGCCGGCGAAGTCGGTATGCCACTTCACCCGGTTGACCAGCATCACGCCGTCGCTCTCGTAGGCGCTGCGGTCCATGAACGCTTCGATGCCTTGCGCCGTGCGCCCCAGCGGCACCACCTCGAGCGAGCTGACGACCGGGCACCCCATCGAATCGGCGTGAATCCCGTAGTGGGCCAGCACCTTCGCCTGGCCCTCCGCCGTGGCGGCCCCGTGGCTGCCCATCGCCGGGAAAACGATGGGCTGCATTCCCTGCGCCTTCCAGTAGTCCACCACCGCGCGCACGATGGTGGCGAGGTTGGCGATGCCGCGGCTGCCCACGCCGATCGCCACGCGTGAGCCAGGCCGGACCTTGGCGGAAAATCCGGCCGCCGACAGCTCCTTCCGGATCTCGCCCGGGATGTCCTGCACTCGCCTGTCAGGGTAGTTCCGCCGCACCAGCACCATGCGTGACAAAGCCATGCCCCAATTCTATCATCGCGGCCGGAAGGCGATTCGGCGCGCGGCCTTAGAGCGTCCCCCATTCGGCTTCCAGCATCTTGGTGTACTCCCCGGAGGCGAACAACTGAAATTCGAAGTCGGCGGAACGAAGCCGTTGGAACTGGAACAACTGCTGCTGGCAGGCGAACATCTGGTCGGCGAAGCGGTGGTAGTGCCGCACGAATTCCGGCGTCAGGCACTCGCAGTCCGGCAGGACCTCGAACAGCGCGTGTAGCCCGAACGCGCGGGTGAAGATGCTCTTGTGTTCGTGCACGCCCCAGATACGCAGCTTATCGAGCACCTTGGGGGGGGGATCCTCCACCAGCAGGGTGGCGAAGCTCTCCGGCCGGATGCCGGACTCATTCTCCCCGTTGCGGTTCACCATCTCCACGCACTGCGAGGTCCAGCGGACCAGGTCCTTCCCCAGGTAAAACAGCATCGTAAGCTCGCAATAGCGGCCTTCCAGCAGCCTCTGTTCCATTTCGACCACGGAGCCCTCGGTGGGCAGCAGTCCCTGGAGCACCAGGCTGGCGCGCGAAGCGTCCACCAGCTTGGAGGGCCCCGCGGCATTGGAAAAGGGATGCAGAATCAAAGGCGGGAGTGTGCAGGCTGGCGGCATGGGGTTGCGGGCGGACCGATCCGCCCCCTATTCCTTCGCATCGGCCAGAGTGCCGCGAGTTTTAGCGCGGCCGTTGCCCTAGCACCACTTTGGCGGTAATCGTCTGGCCGCCGCGGAGCACTTTGACCACCACCGCGTCGCCGGGCTTCCTGGCGCGGAGGGCATAGGTGAAGTCGTAAAGGTTCTGAACCGGCGCGCCATCGAACTCGATCAGGACGTCGCCGCCGCGCAGGCCGGCTTTGGCGGCTGGCGAACCGGCGGTCACGTCGGCGAACTTCACCCCCTTCGGCGTCTCGCCGAAGTCGGGAACGCTGCCGAACCAGGCCCCATATCCGGCCCCTCCGCCGGCCGACGGGCCGGCCTTCGGCGGTTCCACCTTGACGAACTCCGGGCGGCCCGGCTCGTTCGAGAGCCTGCCGGCGATGTCGGCCACCGCGCGGAGCAGCTCGGCGGCGTCCGGAGCGTCGATCTTGTCCCAGGTGTCGCTGGGCTTGTGGTAGTCGCCATGCAACCCGGAGAAGAAGAACAGCGCCGGGATCTGCTTGCTGGTGAACGAGGTGTGGTCGGAGGAACCGACGTCCATGCCGCCGCTGAAATCGGCCTTGAGGCGGTGCTTGGGCAGGGTTTCTTCCAGCAGCGCTTGGAACGTCGTGCCGGTGCGCACCCCGCCGATGTACACCTTCCGGTCGCGCAGCCGCCCGATCATGTCCAGGTTGATCATGGCCACTGCTTTCTCCTGCGGCAGCTCGGGGTGATCGACGTAGTACCGCGAGCCGAGCAGCCCCAGCTCCTCGCCCGCAAAAGCCAGGAACAGAATCCCTCGCTTCTGCTTCGGCTCAGCCCCAAACCAGCGCGCCAGCTCGATCACGCCCGCCGTGCCTGAAGCGTTGTCGTCGGCGCCCGGGTGGGTCTTGCCCACCTGCGACGGCGCCAGCGAATACTGCTGGCCGAGGCCCAGGTGGTCGTAATGGGCGCCCAGGATCACGTATTCCTCCGTCTGGCCCGGCAAGTAGCCCGCCACGTTGCGGACCGTCTTCACCTCGCGCTTCAGCTCCACCGTCGCGCTCACCTGGATGGAATCCGGCAGGGCGAACGACTGCGGCTTCAGGTCCTTGTCGATGGCCGCCGCGAGCTGCTCCAGGTTCTTGCCGGCCGCCGAGAGCCATTCCTCGACCGTCGCCGCCTTCACCTGCACAAACGGGATCCCGGCGTCGATCGGCCCCGCGGCGCGTCCGAACTTCTCCAGGCCGTCCGGATCGCCGCGGTGGTTGGCGCGGTCCGCCACCAGCAGCACGCCCACGGCACCGTGGCGTTTGGCGTTGACCGCCTTGCTCCAGAACTGCGCGTGCCCGGTGAGGAGCTTGCCCATGAACACGCTCTTCTCGTCGTTTTCCTGCGGTTCGTGGCGCAGCACCACCACGATCTTGTCTTTCACATCCAAGCCCGCGTAGTCGTCGTAGTGGTACTCGGGCGCCGTGATCCCGTAACCCGCAAACACCAGCCTCCCAGTCAGTTTCCCGCTAGAGGAGAAGTTGAACGGCAGGAAATCCTGCTGGAGCTTCAGGGTCTTCTTGCGGCCGTTCCCGGCGTACTCGAAGTGGTTGTGCGACCCCAGCCGGGCGTTGGTGGTCACCGGGAATCGTTGGAAATAGTCCCCGGCCACCGGCTGCAACCCCGCCGCGCGGAACTGCTTCTCGATGTATTTCGCCGCCTTCTCCAGACCGGGCGTGCCCGTCCCCCGGCCTTTCAACTCGGGCGAGGCCAGGTACTTGACGTCGCCGAGGTAGCGGTTGGCATCGATATCGGCTGCCCACAGGCCCAGGGCGGCGATGAGGACAGCAAGAGCGAGGAATCTCAGTTTGCTCGGCATCGGGTTCCTAGTGGCTTAGCGGCGAGGGCAGTTTGATTTCGCAGCCGCAGTCTTCTCCGGCGTTCTTCGCGGTCTTCTGGTACTCGATCTCGTATTCGATGATCTGGCGCAGGTTGGGCCATTCGAGCTGCCCCACCAATCGGCGTCCATTCACGAACATGGTGGGCGTGGACATGATCTGGAGCGCCCGGCCCTCGGCGATGTTCTTGTCCACCTCGGCTTCCGTGGCCCGGGTCTCCATGCAGCGGCTGAGTTGGAGCGTATCGATCGCGTCTTCTTTCCCTTTCGCGAACTCCAGAACCTGGGAGTTGAAATTCGCCTCGTTGATCTCGGACTGGTGTTCGTAAACCCAGTCGTGGTACTGCCAGAACGCCGCCGGGTTCTGCCGGAAGACGCATCGCCCGGCGATCGAGGCCATCATGGCCCAGGGGTGGATCTGTTGCAGTGGGAAGTCCTTGAAGTACACCCGGACCTGCTTGGGAAAGGCGCTCAACAGGTTATCCCGCAGCATCTTGGCTTCTAACCGGCAGTACGGACACTCGAAATCCGTGAAGAGCACCAGCACCACGGTCGCGCCCGGGGTGCCGAAACTGGGCTGGAACGCGGTCTTAAGCTTGTCCAGATCCGGCTTAAACGGGTTCTGGGCAATGTCGTAGACTTCGCCCTTTACCACCTTTTGTCCATCCTTGGACACCAGGAAAGCTTCGTCCATGCTGCTGCCAGCCCACGAGAGGTGTACCGAGACCTCCTCCAGCCCCGGCAGTTGTTTCGAGGGCTTCGGAGCGCCGATCTCGACTGTGACCTCGGGGCTCCAAAGAAACCGATGCCGCAGATAAGCTTCCAGCACCGCTTTATCAAAGGCGCTCTTCTTCGCGGGGGAGGCAGGGCTTGCCTTCGCCGGAGGCGTGGACGGCGTCATGGCCGCCGGCTGTTTCTGGGCCGCCAGGCAGCCTCCCAGTCCCGCGATGCACAGAACAAGTAGGGTCTTACGCAAAGAGGAATGCATATCGATTTCCATCCTAGATGGTGTCACAACACCGGGCCGATTCGCCACGGGACGAATTCCTTGTGCCCCAACCGCTCGGCCGCGGTCCGCTCGCCCGAGGCCACCTTCAACAGAAGGTTGAAGATCTCCGCTCCCACCTCCTGAACCGTTCTCTCTCCCTCGGCGATCGGGCCGGCGTTCACGTCCATGTTCTCCCGCATCCGCTTCCAAACCGCCATGTTGCTGGCGATCTTCAGTACCGGGATGGTAGGGAAGCCGATGGCGCTGCCGCGGCCGGTCGTGAAGGCGATCAGATTCACGCCGCCGGCGGCCAGTCCGGCCAGCGACACCGGGTCGTAGCCCGGCGTGTTCATGAAGACGAACCCGGGAGCGCGGATGCGCTCGGCGTAGTCCACCACGTCCATCATCGGGGAGGTGCCGGCCTTGGCCACTGCGCCCAGCGACTTCTCGAGGATGTTGGTCAGGCCGCCCGCTTTGTTCCCCGGGGAGGGATTGTCGTCGAAACTCTCTCCGAATCGGTTCAGGTAGTCCTTGTAAGACCGGATGCAACTCAATAGTTTCTCGGCTACTTGCCGGCTGCGCGCGCGAGCGACCAGCAGGTGCTCCGCCCCGAAGATCTCGGGCGTTTCCGCCAGCACCACGGTCGCGCCCAGCCCCGCCAGCAGGTCCGAGCACGCCCCCAGCGCTGGGTTGGCCGTGATCCCCGAGAACGAATCCGAGCCGCCGCAGTTGAGTCCCACCACCAGCTTCGAGACCGGAGTCTGGACCCGCTGTTCCGCCGCCGCCGCATCCATCAGCTTCCGGATCTCCCGCCGGCCCGCCTCCACCGTGGCTCGCGTACCCCCGCTCTCTTGCAGGGTCATGCCGATGACGCGGGGGCTCCCCAGATAGGGACCAACCTGGTTGACCTCGCAGCCCAGGCCCAGGATGATCGCGCCGGCGACGTTGGGATGGTCGAGCACGCCCGCCAGCGTCCTCTGCAACTGATCCGTGTCCGGACCAAAGGCGTGCCCGCAGCCTTCCCCGTGCGGGAAGGCCACCACTCCGTCGACGTTGGGCGGCAACACCTCTCCCTCGTAGCTCCGGGCGATCAGCTCGGCCGTGTGGGCGGCGCAGTTGCTCGCCGCCATCACCGCGATGTAGTTGCGCGTGCCGGCCCGCCCGTCCTGGCGCGGGTAGCCCAGGAACACCGGCTCGCGGGCGGGCGCCGGCAGAGGAATCTCGCCGCCGGGGAATTCATAGTCGAATGCGATCTCCTCGTAGCCCACGTTGTGCGTGTGGACATGCCGGCCCGGATCGATGGGCTGGCTTGCGCGCCCCATGATCTGCCCGTACCGCCGGATCGCCTCCCCGGCCGCGATCGCCGTCAGGGCGATCTTGTGCCCCACCGGAACCGGGTCGAGCACGGTGATCGGGCGGCCTCCAACTCGCAGTTCTAGGCCCGGAGACAGTTGCACCCGGGCGATGGCGACGTTGTCGTCGGGATGGAGCAGGATGGTGGAATTCTCCGCGCTCGAGAGGGTGACGAGGCTCATGGGAACTGGTGATCCGAGTCTTCATTGTAACCACGGCATGTGGCTTGTGGCCTGTGGCCTGTAGATCCCACAGCCGCGCACCGGCTGTCGCCTCCGGGGCGAAGCGGGTGAACGCCCATTCGGACCCACAGGCCACAAGCCACCGGCTACACGCCACAAGCCACAGGCCTCCTCACCCTGCCGATATACTTGTGAAGTGCCACCCACCTCACTTTCGCGCATCGCCGCGCGCGTGCCGTGGGCCTGGCTGGCATTGGTCCCCGCCGTCTACTTGCTGTTCTTCTTCGGCCTGACCGGGGTGGGCCTGCTCGGGCCGGATGAGCCGCGCTATGCCGCGATCGGGCGCGAAATGGCGCGGTCGGGCGATTGGGTCACGCCGCGGCTGTGGGGCCAGGCGTGGTTCGAGAAGCCTCCGCTGCTGTACTGGATGACCGGGCTCGGGTTTCGCGCCGGACTCGGCGAGGACCTGGCGCCCAGGCTTCCCGTCGCGCTCCTATCGGTCGCCTTTCTGGGGTTCTACTGGCGCAGGCTGGATCGGGAATTCGGGCGCCGCGCGGCGCACCTGGCGACGGCCGTGCTGGCAACCTCCGCGGCCTGGCTGGCTTTCAGCCACGTCGGGGTGACCGACCTGCCCATGGCGGCGGCGTTTTCCGCGGCAATGCTGCTTTGCCTGCCCTGGATCCGGCTCGGCGACCGGCGCCAGCTCCCTGCCGCGGCGGCCTTGCTCGGCGTGGCGGTTCTGGCCAAAGGGCTGGTGCCGCTGGTGCTCTCCCTGCCGCTGGTCTGGATGGCGCGCAGGCGGTGGAGGGACCTGCTCCGTCCGGCGCCAATCCTGGCGTTCCTGGTCGTTGCCGCGCCCTGGTACCTGCTCGCGACCCTGCGCCATGGCAGCGCCTTCCTCGGGGACTTTTTCGGGAAGCACCACTTCGCGCGGTTCTTCACCGGCGACTTGCAGCACCAGCAGCCCTTCTGGTTCTATCTCCCCGTCCTGCTGGCGGGCCTGTTCCCCTGGACTCCGCTGCTGGCTGCGCTCTTTCGGAAGCGCCTCTACGCCGATGGGCGGCTGCGATTCCTGTTGCTCTGGATCGTCTTTGGGTTGGTTTTCTTCTCCGTCTCCACCAACAAGTTGCCCGGCTACCTCCTGCCACTGGTCCCGGCCGCCTGCGCGTTGATCGGCGTTGCGCTCGCCGAGGCCAAAACCGCGAGTTGGGCCCTGGCGGCGAGCGCCGCACTGCTGGCGCTGGTCCCGGTGGTTGCTGGAGTGCTGCCCGAGGCCCTGCTTCGGGGACTGTCGCGCGCCCAGGCGGCGGGCGTGCCCTGGCCCGCGTTCCTGCCGGTGGCCGCCGTCGTCGTGGCGGCTTGGGGGGCGGAGCGCGCGGGACGCCGTCTGGTGGCCGTTGGGGCCATCGTCGCCGCCATCCTGGGAGGCGTGATCTACCTGAAGACGACCACCTTCCCGGTGCTGGATCGCACCGTCTCGGCGCGCGGCCTGTGGAGGGTTATCGCCTCCCGCAGCGCCGAGGTTTGCGTGGGCGACGTGAACCGCGGCTGGCGCGACAACCTGAATTACTACTCGGGCTCTCCGCTGCCCGGGTGCGAGCAGGCGCCCCGAACCATCCACATCGAGCCGGGGCCCGGGGAAATCCCTCAGTTGGATTTCGGCGCCTTCAACGTCTTCTGAAAGGTGCGCCCGCCGTATGTCGCGCCGGGCAGCGTGCCTGCGAGCGGGGTGGAATCGGCTATGATGGTCGTGAATCTAACGCCACCTGGGAAGTGCAGGATTCACACCCGATAAGGAGTATCACATGAGGACTCGCTTTTCATTTCTCTGCGCACTGGCAGTGTTGGTTGCGACCGGCCCGGGGTTCGCCCAGAGCCGGGTGCTGGTGCAGGGACAACCACCGCTGACGGAAGAGACGGTCGGACGCTTCACAGAGTTCTTCGAGTGGGCCTTCGACGTGCAGCTCACCGTCGAGCAGCGCCAGGTGCTCCGCAAGTACACCGTGGATGCCTGGACGCAAAAGAAGACCAGCGACATGAACGACGTCGTCCAACTCGTTCAGCAGCAGACCGAGCTCTCGAAGCTCGACGCCCAGCAGCGCGGCCTGGTGCGGCTGAAGCTCGAGCCCGAGTTGCTGGCCCAAATGCGGAACCAGCCCAACGAGCCGATGGCGAGGTGGGCGCTGGCGGTCTACGAGGCGTCGCACCGGGCGATCGCTCCGGGCACCCCACCGCTCACCCGCCAGAGCACGGACGCGTTTCTGGATGCACTGTTCTTCATGGTGGGCGAGGTATCCGGTCAGCAGAGCGTCCCCGACCAGAAGCTGAAGGACGACTGGGCGAAGGCGCTGGCCACGAATTACCCGAAGATGACGGCCGAGCTGAAGCAACAGATCGCCGGGATGCCGATGCAGGCGGCGTTGCTGCGCGTCAGTTGGCCCGCGCTGTCCAACGACCAGAAGGCGCAGTATCGTGCGCAGTGGGCAGAGCAGTTGAAGACGATCCTGCCGGCGCAGGCGCCGGCGCCTCAGGCCAGCAGAGGGGCGGCCGGCGGCGCCAAGCGGTCAGTCGCGGAGATGATGGCGGAGCAGAATCGCCGCCACGAGTCGTACATGAACATGAGCAACGCGATGATGAATTCGTACAGGACCAGCTTCAACACCCTGGCGAACTGGGGCGGGAACCCGTATCGATACTGGTAGCCCTCCCCGGGGAGAGGCCGCGCCACGACCAGTCCTGCTCGGCCTGCCCTCGATCTCCAGAATCCGGCGAAGCTCCGCCTGACCCCGGGGCTTGAACACCACGATCTTGTCCAGGCGGTTGATGAACTCCGGCGTAAACTTGCGGCGCACCGCATTCATGCCGGCCCGCGAGATCTTCGACGCCACCCGCTCGTCCAGCACATTCCCGTTCTCCGGCTGGAAGACGCCAAACCCGAGCCCGGGGCACAGCAGGTTGCTCATCTCGCCGGCGCCAGGGTTGCTGGTCATGAATATCATGGCGTGCGAGAAGTCCACACGGCGGTTGTCGCCCCGCGTGAGCGTCGCCTTGTCCAGGATGCCGGGCAGCAGATTTCACGAGGCATCCGGCGCCTTTTCGATCTCGTCGAACAGCACGAAGCTGGCCTTCACCTTGCCGGTGTGGTGCTGGTTCAAGACGTCCTGGCTGAGCAGCGGATGGGTCCCCCGGTGCCCAGGTAGCCGGGGGGCGACCCGATCAGCTTGGCGATCTCGTGGCTGTGCTGGAACTCCGCGCAGTCGAGTTGGTTTACGGACTACTTCTTCGGCTTGGTGGGGCGGACCTCGACCCGGCTGATCAGCGTTCGGGCGGGCATGCGAAGGACCGACAGCACGATTTCGGCGACGTCCTGGGGCGCAACCTTCCAGTCCGCCGCGCCCAGCGAGCCGAACTCGGTCGCCACGCTCCCCGGCATGATGCTCGAGACGCGCACATTCTCGTAGCGGTGGTCCAGCATCATCGCCTCGCTGAATCCGTTCAGCCCGAACTTGGAGGCGTTGTAAGCCGCGCCGCCGGCGAACGCGTTCTTGGCGGCCAGGCTGCTGATGTTGACGATGAACCCGCCGCCGCGCTTGCGGAAGCGGGGCAGGGCCTCGCGCGAGCAGTAGAACGCCCCGTTCAGGTTCGTGCCGATGGTGCGCTGCCAGTTCTCCAGGCTGGTCTCCGCCACGCTGGCAAAGGAACCCACGCCAGCGTTGTTTACCAGGATGTCGAGCCCGCCCAGTCGCTCCTCGACGAACTCGAAAAACGCCCGCACCTCCTCGGGGTTCGAGACATCGGCGGCTTTTCCGACGACCTTCGGCCCCAGCTCGCCGGCCGCCTTCCCGACTCCCGCCTCCGACCGCCCGCAGATGGCCACAGAGGCCCCGCAACCCACCAGCGCCTCCGCAATGGCGCGGCCGATCCCCCGCGTGCCGCCCGTAACAACTGCAACTTTGCCGTCCAGAAATGTGTCCATACCTAGTAGGATAGGCCCGCAAGCCTGTCCGATCCAGATCTCTTCCGCCGCAGGCTATACTGAAGGCAGCCGGCACTCGATCCCATGCATGAAATGAGCGTGATTTGGCTGCGCGTCGCGGTCATATTCTATTGTCCGGGCCTGGTTTACGCATTGCTTGCGGTCCTGCAAAGACGGAGTGAGCGCGTGTTCCGCCTGGCCCTGGGGAGCTTTTACACCGGGGTTGTGCTTCAGGTGGTTTCGACTACGGAGCACGCGATTGCCGGCGGCCGTCTCCCCGCCAACGACTTCTTCGAATCGGTCACGTTCTGCGCTCTGCTGATCGCCCTCCTGTTTCTGCTGGTGTACTGGCGATATCGGTACGAGAGCCTGGCGCTGTTCATTTTCCCGTTGGTGTTTTTGCTGACGCTGGTGGGGTGTTTGGGGAAGCCGGTGGCGCGCTGGAGCAATCCGCAGTTGCGCGACGCCTGGCTGCTGGTGCACGTGGTTCTGGTGCTGGTCGGGTACGCCGCGCTGCTGCTGACCGCGGCGACATCGATCCTGTACCTGATCCGGGAGCGGCAGTTGAAACGGAAACAGGCGGGCGGCGTTTTCAACCGGCTGCCGCCTCTGGGCACTCTGGATTCGATCATGTCGCGAGCGCTCGCCATCGGCTTCGTGTTCATCACGCTGGCGGTGGTCGCCGGCAGCACCTGGGCCTCGATCGAGTCGGGCACGCGCTGGATCCGGGATCCGAGGATCGTGATTTCGCTGGCGACCTGGACGCTGTACCTACTGGCTGTTTTCATGCGCGCAACGGCCGGATGGAGAGGCCGGAAAGCCGCGCTGATGGTCATCGTGCTGGTGGGCTGCTCGGCCATCACCTGGGCGGCGCACACGGGCCTGCGCACTCTGCTGAGCCGATGAGATTCCTGCTCACGGGCGTCAACCACAAGACCGCGCCGGTGGAAGTCCGGGAGCGGCTGGCCTTCGACCAGAACTCGCTCGGCGGCGCGCTGGGCGAGCTGCGTTCGCGCTGCGGCGTCTATGAAAGCCTGATCCTCTCGACCTGCAACCGGGTGGAGATCGCCGTCACGGCGGAAAACGGGGCCGACCCGGCCGCCGGCGTGGACCAGTTCCTTAGCGACAGCCGGAAGGTTCAGCTCGACTCCATCGCGCCGCACCTTTACCACTACACGGACGAGGAGGCCATCCACCACCTGTTCCGGGTGGCCTCGAGCCTGGACTCGATGGTGGTCGGCGAGCCGCAGATCCTGGGCCAGCTCAAGACCGCCTACGCCATCGCCAAGGCGCACGGCGCTCTCGGCGGCCTGCTCGAGGCGGTTCTCACCCGCGCCTTCAGCGTGGCCAAGCGGGTGCGCTCGGAGACCGGCATCGGCGAGAGCGCGGTCTCGGTCGGCTACGCCGCGGTCGAGCTGGCGCGCGAGATCTTTGGCACGCTGGCGGCGAAGAGAGTCATGATCGTCGGCGCGGGCAAGATGTCCGAGCTGGCGGCGCGCCATCTGCACCGCTCCGGCGCCAGCGAGATCTTCGTCACCAATCGCACCCGCGAGCGCGCGCGGGAACTGGCGGAGGTTTTCCGGGGCACCCTCGTCGAGTACGACCGCTTCCTGGCCACGCTGCCCGAGATGGACATCGTCATCACCTCCAGCGGCGCGCCGTTCTACATCCTCCAGAAAGCGCAGATGCGGCGGGTGATCGAGGCGCGCAAGAATCGCCCGATGTTCCTCATCGACATCGCGGTGCCGCGCAACATCGAGCCGGCGGTCAACGAGCTCGACAACGTCTTCCTGTACGACATCGACGACCTCCAGCGCGTGGTCGAGACCAATGTCGGGGAACGGAAGAAGCGGGCCGAGCAGGCCGAGAAGATCGTCGCCGAGGAAGTCGGGCGAATGCTCTCCCGCCTGCGGGCGCGCGAGGTCGTTCCGACAATCACGAGCCTCCAGGACCAGCTCGAACAGCTCCGCCTGGCCGAGGTCGCCCGCGTGCGCGGCAGGCTCGGAGCGCTCACGCCGCTGCAGGAGGAAGCCATCGAGGCGCTCACGCGCGGGCTCATCAACAAGATCGCGCACGGGCCGATTTCGGAGCTGCGCCGCCAGGCCGGACAGCCCGAGGGCATTCAGCTCATCGATGCCATCCGGAGGCTCTTCCGGCTGGAGAGTTGAGGATGCTCGTCATCGGCTCGCGCGGCTCCCAGCTCGCGCTGTGGCAGGCCAACTGGGTCCGCGGTCAACTGGAAGCGATCGGCCATTCCTGCTGTATCGAGATCATCAGGACCACCGGCGATAGGATCACCGGCGTGCCGCTGGCCAAGGTCGGCGCCAAGGGGCTGTTTACCAAGGAAATCGAGGAGGCGTTGCTGGCGGGCCGTATCGATCTCGCCGTCCACAGCCTCAAGGACCTGCCGACCCAATTGCCCGTGGGCCTGCGCCTGGCGGCGATTCCGCCGAGGGAGGACGCGCGTGACGCGCTGGTGGGCCGGCGCCTCGCGGACCTGGCGGCGGGCGCGCGCGTCGGCACAAGTTCCCTGCGCCGGGTCGCGCAACTCCGGGCGGCGCGGCCGGACCTCGTCATAGAATCCGTGCGCGGCAACCTCGACACGCGCCTGCGCAAGCTCCGCGAGGGCCAGTACGACGCGCTGGTGGTTGCCGCCGCCGGCCTGCGGCGTCTCGGATGGCAGGACCGCATCGCCGAGATCCTGCCGGAAGAGCTGATGTGTCCCGCGGTAGGTCAGGGCGCCCTGGCCGTCGAGACGCGGGAGGGGGACGAGGCGGCCGAGGTTTGCGCCCGGCTCGACGATCCGCGTACCCGGGCGGCGGTCGAGGCCGAGCGCGCCGTACTGGAATCCTTGGGCGGAGGCTGCCAGGTGCCCATCGGCGCCTACGGGCAGGTCAGTGACGGCCAGTTGCGGATGCTCGGGGTCGTCGCCTCTCCCGATGGCCGCCGCATCGTCCGCAGGGAAACTAGCGGCCCGGCCAGCGACGCCGTCAGGCTGGGCCACGAACTCGCGAGCGAGCTCCTGGCAGGAGGCGGCCGCGAGATTCTCGAGGAGGTCTATGGAGGCTGAGATGCACGGCCAACGCATTGTAGTCACCCGCGCGCGCGCCCAGGCCGGAGAACTGGCGCAGCGGCTCCGCGAACTGGGTGCGGAAGTGATCGAGTTCCCCACCATCGAGATCCGGCCGCCGGAGGACTACCGGCCGCTGGAGGAAGCCATCGCCCGGCTCGACTCCTACGACTGGCTCATTTTCACCAGCGCCAACGGCGTCCGTTTCTTTCATTCTCGAGCCGGCATCCGGTCCATCCGCGCGCGCATCTGCGCCATCGGCCCGGCCACCCGCCGCGCGCTCGAGCAGCTCCATTTCAAAGTCGACCGGATGCCGGCGCAGTACGTGGCCGAGAGCTTGGTCGAGGCTTTCGCGGACGAAGATTTGACAGGGAAACGGATCCTGCTGCCGCGGGCGGCGGTGGCACGCGACGTGGTGCCGGCGGAGCTCGCCCGCCGCGGCGCCGAGGTCGATGTGGTCGAGGTCTATCGCACCGCGATCCCGGAAGAAGCCCCCGCGCTCGCCCAGGAGATCTTCTTCGGGCCGCGCAAGCCCGACTGGATCACCTTCACCAGTCCTTCGACGGTGGTGAATTTCATGGCGGTCGCCGGAGCCGAAGCGTTAGCCGGCGTGCGCGTCGCCTCAATTGGCCCCATCACGAGCGAAGCCGCGCGCAAACATGGCATTTCCGTCACGGTCGAGGCGGAGTCGTTCACCACCGAAGGGCTGGTCGAAGCGATCCTCGCCGCCTGCGCTCCCAACGAGCTGATCGAGCGCATCCGCGCGTTCCAGGAGAGCCGCGTCCTGTTGACCGGGATCGAACTGGATGTATTCGCGGCGACCGGCGAGGGCGCCACCGCCGCCGCTGTCGCCCAGAAGATCGGCGCCAACCCGCGCTCGACCGAAATGCTTCTGAACGCGCTCGTCGCCGTGGGCGCGCTGGCGAAGCAGGACGAGGTGTTCCGCAATACGCCCGAGGCCGCGCGGCAGCTCTGTGGCGAATCCCGGCTGGCGTTAATGCACACCGTGCACCTCTGGCCGCGCTGGTCCACGCTCACCGAATGCGTGTGTGCCGGAAGGGCTGTCGCTCGCCAGCCCAGGGAAGCGCGCGGCGAGGAATGGACCACCGCCTTCATCGCCGCCATGCACCGGAACGCCGCGGAGCGCGCCGCGCTGGTGGTCGAGGCCGTGGGCGCCGGTGCGGTGCGGCGGATGCTCGACCTGGGCGGAGGCTCGGGCGCCTATTCGATCGCCTTCGCCCGCGCCAACCCGGAGCTGCGCGCGGAGATCCTGGATCTGGACGCGGTGGTGCCCATCGCGCGCGGGCACATCGAACGGGCCGACCTCGCCGGCCGCGTTACGCCCCATGCCGGCGACCTGGGCGCGGCGAGCTACGGCCAGGGCTTTGACCTAGTGTTCATTTCCGCGATCTGCCACATGCTGGGACCGGAAGACAACCGTGCCATGCTGCGGAAGTCCCTCGAGGCGCTCGCGCCCGGCGGCCGCATCGTGATCCAGGACTTCATCCTCGAACGCGGCAAAACCGCGCCTCGCCACGCCGCGCTGTTCGCGCTCAACATGCTGGTGGGAACGGAAGAAGGGAGTTCCTACAGCGAAGACGAGTACTCGGATTGGCTGCGCGAGGTTGGCTTCATTGAATTCCGCCGCGTGCGTCTCCCCGGCCCCACCGGGCTGATGATTGCCCGGCGCCCCTGACCCAAACCCGGCAGGAGGAGCAGCAGAGACCGAGGACCGGCAGTGGCGGCTTTCAGCCCGCCCGAGAGAGGAACTCCAGCACTTTCGGCGCCGCATCAATCGAGGACTGGGCATCGCCTTTCGCCGTGCCGCCCAGGTTCATTTCCCGGCCCGAGACCGGGTGCTTGATCGCTCCATGCCAGGCCGGAGCGATCCCCGGCCGGCCGGCCGAGTGCCCGGCATGAGGGTATTTCAAATGCTCGACGGGATAGGGAAAACGAGCCTTCTTGAGACGCTGCACTACGGCGTCCGCCATGGCCGAAGATCGCCAGACGCCGTCGTCTTCTCCTGAGATCAGAAGCAGCGGCCCCCGGGTCTTCTCGACCTCGATGCCCGCGTCGCCGTCCGGCGGCATCCGCCGGAGTGGGGGCGGCTGATAAGGCAGCGGCCTTCCTCGCCAGGTCCAAGCATACGGAACCTGGGTGAGGCCGCAGCAAGCCGGGTAGCGCACGTTGGCGGGCGCGTAAGCCACCACGGCGCGGATCTGCGGGAACATCGAGCCCAACTGCAGCGCCAACTCGCCGCCCCGCGAGGTGCCCATGACCGCCACGCGATCGCCCAGGATCTCCGGCCGCTTCAGCATCCAGGCGAGAGCGCCCGCGAAGTACTCCAGCGGAATCGCCTGGAGCTTCGGGGGCAGGTCTTCATAGCGAAAGTAGGCCAGCGCGAGGGCGGCGAACCCATGGGAGGCCAGCCACGCGGCATTGCGGAGCGGCGCGCCGCCATTGGAGCCGCCGAGTACCAGCACGCCGGGCCGGCGCTCGTTCGTAGCGGGCAGGAACAGCACGCCGCGCAGCCCCTGCTCGCGCACCGTCACCCGGCGGACTCCGTCGGCTTGCGCGAGCTGCTCGAACTGGGCGCGGGCGACTGGCTCTCCTCTTCGGATCAGGAGCAACTCGATGGTTTGCGGGCCTAACTCCGGCGAGGGATGGTACATGGCGGCGGTCTTCGCCGCCGGCATCATGGACCACACCAGGCCCATTGGCGAGACTTCCCGGTAGGAACCCGCCACCGGCGCCTGCTTCGAGGCGTCGACGGTCCCTTGCGCGTCGGCCACAAACTCGGCCTGCGCCGTCCAGTGTTCGGAGGCCCTATCGACCAGTTCTGACCGGATGGCGATGCGTTCACCGGGCTGAAGCCCGCCGGCACGGATCACAGCGGCTTCGTCGGCCACCGCCCGGGCGGGAGTGACGGTGAGGGTCTGCGCTGAAGCAACGGCGATTCCGGCCGCTGCGACGCCAGCCGCCCCGCACAGGATTCGTCTCGCGAGCGGCATAGAAGCCACATTGTAGCTGACTGTGCCAATGTGGCAGGTGTCAAGCAAACAGAACGAAACCAAAGTTGCCTCCGGTACGTCATAGCAGGCGTAGTATGGAGTGCTGACGTGTGCCCAGACTGGGAAGGGGGGCTGATGACTCGCACCGCTGTTCTGCTGCTCTTCGCCCTCGCCCGAGGAGGCCCGCTCGCGGCCGCCGACGGCGATGTGGTGTTCCACAGCGACGTCTCGCTGGTCCGGGTGGACGCGCAGGTGCTGGACCGCGACAATCGCGCCATCACCGGCCTGCACGCCGAGGACTTCGTGCTGCGCGAGGAGAGCCGCCCGCAGCAGATCCGCAACTTCGCCAGCGAGGAGATGCCCGTGGACGTGATGCTGCTCCTGGACGTGAGCCGCAGCATGCGGCCGCACATAGAGCGCGTGTCCTCCGCGGCGCATCAGGCATTCCGGGTGCTGCGGGATCAGGACCGCGTGGCCATCATGGTCTTCGACCGCTCGACGCGCCTGCGGCTCCCCTTCCGCAACGGCCGGGACGAGGCGGAGCGCGAGTTGACGTCGCTGCTGCACCACGAGTCCTTCGACGGTGGCACGGACATCACCCGGGGCATGCTGGATGCGGCGGACTACGTGGCGCGCCAGGCACGGCGCGAGGCGCGGCGGGCCATCGTCATCGTGACCGACGACCGGACGCAGCGCGACCGCGATGAAGCCGCGGTGTCCCGTGCGCTGGCGCACGCGGACGCGGTATTGTGCGCCCTGATCGCGCCCGACGCCATGCGAGACCGGTCGGGTCGGCAGGGCGGGGGACGCGGGCGAGGGGGCGGCGGTGGCGGATCGTGGCCCGGCAGCGGCCCAACCATCGGCGGGCCGCTGGGCGGCATCATCTTCGGTCGCCGCGGGCCGTCCGGCGGGCCAGGCGGGCCGTCCGGAGGGGGGCGCGGGTCCGGGCCGGGAGGGGCGGGGTCGGAGACGCACTCGGCCGGGACGGCGGAGATCGCCCGCGAGTCCGGAGGCGACAGCGTGGCGGTGGATGACGCCTCGGCGCTCGAAAACACACTGGCTCGAATCCGGCAACGGTATGCGCTGCACTTTCACCTGCCGGAGGGTGTAAAGCCCGGGCAGGAACGTAACATCGAGGTCGAACTGGCGGCCGCCGCGCAGCGGCGCTACCCCGGGGCGGAAGTGCGATACCGGCGGGTTTACCTGACGCCGGACGCCGGCGCCCCCGCGGTGGCAGGCACTCAGCCAACCCAGGACCGACAGGGCACTGCCACGAGGCGGCGGCCCGCAGTCAACGAGCCGCTCGGACCGCCGAGCGCGAACTCGACCGATGGCACGGCCAGCCCAGCCGCTCCGCCGCCGGCGCCGCCACCTGACGCGAACCAGGCGCCCAGCCAGGGCGGCTGGCCCCGCGTGAAGCCGGGCGAGCAGCCGTAGAACCACCCGCGGCTCACATAAACCACTTGTACTGCCGGTAGACCGCGTCGCCGAATTCGCGCATGAATCCCATCTCGTCCTCCGCGAGCGGCCCCTGCCGCACCGCCGCGATGTTCTCCTCGAGTTGCTTTTGGTTCCTCGGCGCAGTGAGGCAGAGGTTCACGTGCGGGTTCGACAGCACGAAGCGGTAGCACATGCCCGCCGTGGGAACGCGCCCGTCCTTCGGCCATCCGCGCGGCCGCCGCAGAAGGTACGACCAGCGCGTGGCCGTGTAGCTGACCACCCCGGCCGGTTTCCCTTCGAGATGGGGGAAGATGTCCTGCTCGGCTCCGCGGTGGGCGGCGTTGTAGCGGATCATGATCGCATCGAGAACGCCGTCGGCCGCCAGTCGGGCCGCAAACTTGCGATCGTGGCAGGAGACGGCGACAGCTCGGACCCGGCCGTCCTGCCGCAGCGCCTCCAGATCGTCCCGCACCCGCGCGGTGAATTCGCGGGGTTTCATGATGCCCAGGAAATGGAATATGTCGATGTAGTCCGTCCGCAACTGGCGCAGCCGCTTTTCCAGCGTCCGGCGGAGGTCTTGATGCCACCAGATGTAGTTGTAGGCCCCGGTGGCCAGGACGTAGCGCTCGCGCTCGCGCGGGAGCGCCTCCCGCAGCACCTTGACCATCTGCCGGTCGATGCCGAACAGGAAGAAGTAATTCAGGCCCTCGTCCAGCGCCTTGTGGACCGCCGCCTTGCCGGGCCAGTAGCTGGCGGAAAGCCCGAGCCGGTAGACCGGCGTCGCGATCTTGGGAAGCGTGGTCTCAAGGAAGTTGGTCATCATTTCTTCACCTTCCCGGTGGCAGCATCGAACCGCACTTCACTGCCGTCGCACCTTGTGACGATCAGCGTGCTGTTCGTAAGCCCTGCAATGCTGCCCCAGAGATAGTGCGACGCCGTTCTTCTCAGTACGCGTGTGTCTGGGAACAATTCGCCTACAGTGACGTCCCGAATCTTCTGGTCTCGCTTCCAGAAGCTAAGCAACACCAAGTCCTTACCGTAGTCCAGGGGAATCAGATTCAGACCGCTGTAACCGGTGACGAAATGCTCTCCATCATCCAGCAAGAACGCTATGCGGGACCAAACCTTCGACCTCCAAAGAACCGCGGAAGAACCGCTGGCGCGTACTTCCACACCGGTCTTCGGATCGAGCGTGGCGACATACTTCCGGGAGGGCGACTGTACTTCGTAGCGTTGAGCTGGCGGAAGAGGCTCATCCGCTCGAATTGCGGAAACGCAACCAAGGAGAGCCAAGAGGATCGAAGGATATGGGGCGCGCATACCGGTACCAATGATGCCTGACTGCGGTTTATGCTGATCCGGACCAGGCTCGTCCCGGCCAGCCCTCGCCCGCCGCAATTCAGTGCATCCGTGCAGACGATCAAAGATATCACAACACTCTTCACGACGCGGTTCCTGTCCCGAATCTCCAGCCGCGCTACCTCCCGTGATAAATGTCGTGCAAGCGCAGCAGGCCCAGGCAGCGGCGGGTCGCTGGATCGACTACCGGCAGCACGGAAATTTGCGAGGGGCGGTCTTCCATGAGGCGCAGGGCCTCGTGCAGGCGGGCGTCGGGCGCGATGGTGACCGGCCTTGCGGTCATGATGTCGGCGGCTTTGAGCGGGCGGATGTCGTCGTGCGCCTGGAGCGCGCGGCGGAGGTCGCCGTCGGTCACAAGGCCCAGCAGACAGCCGTCCTCCCCGATCACACAGGCGGCGCCCAGCGGCCGCGCGGTCATGGCGATCACCACTTGCTTCACCGGATCCAGCGGCCCGGCCCAAGCCGCCTGGTCCCTGCTGTGCATCGCCTCCCGGACCGTCAGCGCCAGGTTCTGGCCAAGCTGTCCCGCCGGGTGGTACATGGCGAACTCCTCGGGCGTGAACCGCCGCTCCCGCATCACGGTGACCGCCAGCGCATCGCCCAACGCCATGGCCACGGCCGCGCTCGAGGTCGGCGCCAGGTTGTGCGCGTCCGCCTCGGCGCGCACCGAGGCATCCAGCAGGATGTCCACCTCGGACGCCAGCGGCGAGCTGGGATTGCCCAGAATGCCGATCAGCGGGGACCGGAAGTCGCGCAGCACGCGGACCAGGCGCAGCAACTCGACCGTCGTGCCGCTCTTGGAGATCATGATGGTCGGGTCTTCCGGCGCGTAGACCCCCAAATCGCCGTGAACGGCCTCGGCCGGATGCAGAAACACCGCCGGGGTGCCGGTCGAGGAGAAGGTCGAGACGATCTTCTGGCCCACGCGGCCGGACTTGCCGATCCCGGTCACCACGATCTTGCCGCTATGGCCCACAATGACTTCGACGGCGCGGGTGAACTGGGAATCCAGGCGGCGCGCCGCGGTCGAGATGGCCTCGGCTTCGGCTTCCATGGCGCCGCGGCCGGTCGAGAGCCAGTCGGATTCGCTGGACTGCATTCTCTTAAGATACCCGCTGCCGGAGCCGGCTGTATTACCATAGTGAGCCGGGGGGAAGTTATGGGAGGCAAGAGTGCATCCATTCTGCGAGGCAAACTGGCGCAGCGACGGGCGCTGGTGGTGCCGGGTTGTCACGACGCGCTGAGCGCCCGCGTCATCGAGGCCGCGGGATTCGAGGCCGTCCAGATCAGCGGCTTTGGCCTGGCGGGGAGCCTGCTCGGAAAACCCGACGTCGGTCTGGTGGAGATGAAGGACATCCTGGACCGTACCTGGGACATCGTGCGCGCCTGCGGCATTCCCGTCATGGCCGATATCGATACCGGCGGCGGGAACGCGCTCAACGCCGCGGCGATCGCCGAAAAGCTGGTCGGCATGGCGGTGGCGGGCGTCAACATCGAAGACCAGGTGTTCCCGAAACGCTGCGGCCACCTGGAGGGCAAGCAGGTGATCGCCGCCGAGGAGATGGCGGGAAAGGTGCGCGCCGTCGCGGCGGTCCGAAAGCGCCTGGGCGCCGACTTGGTCATCAACGCGCGCACGGACGCCTGTGCCATTTACGGCCTGAAAGAAGCCATTCGCCGCGCCAACCTGTACCTGCAAAGCGGCGCGGACATGGCCTTCATCGACGGCATCCGCACCCGCGCCGACATCGAGCGCGCGGTCCAGGAGGTCAAGGGACTGCTCTCGGTGAACCTGATGGACGCGGTGAGCGGCGTCAAGACCGAGCTAGTTCCGATTCCCGAGCTGGCGCGGATGGGAGTGGCGCGGGTCAGCATCCCGGTGGCGTCGATTCTGGTGGTGCATCGCGCGCTGAAGCGGTTCTTCGACGCGCTGCGCGCCTCGCCGACCGGATTGCTCGAGGGCCAGAGCGACTGGCTCTCCTCCTTCGCCGAGTACACCGAGTTCGTCGGCCTGAAGGAATACCGGCGCCGGGAGGATGAGTTCCTGCCTCGCGCCACGATCGAGGAGAAGTACGCCGTGCAGACGTAGGGGCGGGGATCGGACCCGCCCAGGAGGCGCCCCATGGGCATGACCCTAGCCGAGAAAATCCTGGCCAGTGCGTCGGGGCGGGAGACGGTTTCGCCCGACGAAATCGTGGTGGCATCCGTCGATCTGGCGATGTCGCACGAAAACGCCGACCTGGTCCGGAAGAGTTTCCAGGAGATCGGCGCCGGCCGCGTCTGGGATCCGGAGCGCATCGTCATCATCCTGGATCACCGCGTGCCGGCGGAATCCGAGAACACCGCCGCCACGCACAAAGCCATCCGCGAATTCGTCGAGGCCCAGCGGATCCGGCACTTTTACGATGTCGGCCGCGGCGGCATCTGCCACCAGGTGCTGGCCGAGCGGGGGCACGTGCTGCCGGGCATGGTGGTGGTGGGGACCGATTCGCACACCACCACCCACGGCGCTTTCGGCGCCTTCGCCACCGGTATCGGCGCCACTGAAATGGCGGGCGTATGGACCGAGGGCCGGCTGTGGTTCAAAGTGCCCTCCACGTTTCGCATCGAGGTGAGCGGAGCCCTGGCGCCCTGGGTCTCGGCCAAGGACCTCATCCTCTACATCATCGGCCAACTGGGCGCCGATGGCGCCGACTATCGGGCGGTGGAGTTCGAAGGTCGGGTGATTCGCAATATGACCGTCGCCTCGCGCATGGTGCTGGCGAACCTGTCCATGGAGATGGGCGCCAAGGTCGCGTTCACCCCCGTGGACGAGGAGCTGCTGGAGTACCTGGCCGGGCGCACCGGAACGCGGATCCCCCTCAGCCCGTCGTTCGAGCCCGATCCCGACGCTAGCTACGAACAGGTGATCCGCATCGACGCGGGCGAGTCGATACCCGAGCCGGTGGTGGCCTGCCCGCACTCGGTCGATCGCGTGCGCCCGGTCTCCGAGCTCACCGACGTTCTCGTGAACCAGGCCGTGCTGGGCAGTTGCACCAACGGCCGCCTGGAGGATTTGGAACTGGCGGCGCGCGTGATTTCCTTTCAACGGGTGCATCCGCGCACCCGGCTGCTGGTCATTCCCGCCTCGCAGCAGATCTACCTCGACGCCATCCGCCTGGGCTATCTCCAGAGGCTGGTGGCCGCGGGCGCGATGGTGAACCCCCCGGGCTGCGGGCCCTGCGTGGGCGTGCATCAGGGCATCCTGGCGGCCGGCGAGGTGTGCATCTCGAGCACCAACCGGAACTTCATCGGGAGGATGGGCAGCAAGGATTCCCGGGTCTACCTGGCTTCCCCGGCGGTGGTGGCGGCTTCGGCGGTGGCGGGCCACATCGCCCATCCGGGCGAGATTCGCAACGAGGTGGCGGCATGAGCGACAGCACGTTGCGCCTGCGCGGGAAGGTTGCCGCGAAACTTGGAGACCACATCGACACGGACCTGATCTACCCCGGCCGGTTCCTCAACATCACGGACCGCGAGAAGACGCCCCAGCACCTGTTCGAGCTGGCCCACCCGGAGATCCGCGGGCTGCTTCGCGCCGGCGATTTCCTGGTCGCGGGCAAGAACTTCGGCTGCGGCTCGAGCCGCGAGCAGGCGACCTCGGCGATCAAGCTGGCCGGCTGCGGCGCGGTCATCGCGGTCTCCTTCGCGCGCATCTTTTTCCGCAACTCGATCAACCTGGGATTGCCCGTGGTGGTGTCGCCCGCGGCGGCCGAGCGCCTGGAACCGGGCGACGACCTGCTCGTCGATCTCGCGGCCGGCCGCATCCTCAACCTGGCAACGGAGGAGTCCTACCCCGCCGCCCCCCTCGATCCCAGGGCGGTGGAGCTGCTCGAAGCCGGGGGGCTGATACCATATCTCAAGAAGAAATACGCAGCATGAGCCGGAGTTCCCATATGTATCGAATCGCCTGGTTGCCGGGAGATGGCATCGGACCGGAAGTCTGCGACGCCGCCCGAGCGGTTTTGGACGCGGTGGAGTTTCCGGCCGAGTATCTCCACGGAGATATCGGCTGGGAGTTCTGGACCAGAGAGGGCGAGGCTCTCCCGGAGCGCACCATCGAACTATTGCGCTCCACCGATTGCGCATTCTTCGGCGCCATCACTTCCAAGCCGGCGCAGGAAGCTGAGCGCGAGCTGGCGCCGCACCTGAGAGGCCGCTGCCTCTCCTACCGCAGCCCCATCGTCCACATGCGGCAGTTGCTGGATCTGTACGTCTGCCTGCGGCCCTGCAAGGCCTTCGCCGGAAACCCGCTCAATTACCGTGAGGACATCGACTTGGTGGTGTTCCGCGAAAACACCGAGGGCATGTATATCGGCGTCGAATTCCCCCGCGTGCCGGAGTCGTTTACCCAGGAGCGGGCGATGTCGTCGATCCCGCGCGACGCCGCCCTTTCGATCCGCAGCATCACGCGCAAGGGCTCCGAGCGCATCGTCCGGGCCGCCTTCGAATACGCCGTGCGGAACCACCGGCGCAAGGTGACAGCGGTCCACAAGGCCAACGTGCTGCGCGCCACTTGCGGGCTGTTCCTCCAGGCCGCCCGCGAGGTGGCCGCCCAGTATTCGCAAATCCAATTCGATACCGCCAACGTCGATGCCATGTGTATGTGGCTGCTGAAGAACCCGCGCAACTACGACGTCATCGCGACCACCAACCTGTTCGGCGACATCCTCTCGGACCTGTGTGCCCAACTGGTCGGAGGCATGGGCTTTGGCTACAGCGGGAACATCGGCGACCGCTACGCGGTGTTCGAACCCACGCACGGCTCGGCGCCCAAGTACGCCGGCCAGAACAAGGTGAACCCGCTGGCGACGATCCTGGCCGCCAAGATGATGCTGGAATGGCTGGGCGAAAAGGAGAGGGCGGCGGAGATCGAGCAGGCGGTGGCGGAAGTGGTGGCGCGCGGCGCGGTGCGGACCTACGACATGGGAAGCAGCGCCAGCACCTCCGACATGGCTCAAGCGGTGGTGCGCGCTCTGCGGCCGGCGCGGGCCTCGAAGCTGGCCGGCGAACTCCGCGCAGGCTGACCCCCTAACAACCACCCGCGGGAGGTGGCACAGGGCTTCGTTACGCCGTTTTCATGGTCCGCCTTTCTCCCCATGGATGAATCGACCTGCATTTACACAGTATTGATGCGATTCCCCGATTAATTGAGAGTTTGTAATCTTCTTTTCGATTGACTTCTCTCCGGTTCGAGCTTAAGATTCTGTTTCCTAGTTCGCACCTCCGGAACTAGCGACGGCTGACTGGTGTACCAGGGTCGGACGCATGACCTTCCAGCTCGGTGAAAAGGTGGTTTACCCCAACCAGGGGATCGGAACCATCGAAAACATCAGCAGCCGTTGCTTCGGAAGTCACGTCGAGAGATTCTATCTCCTCCGTTTGACTTACGGCAGCATGACCGTGATGGTCCCCTTTTCCCACGTCAAGGACATCGGGATTCGCAAGATCACCCGAAACGGCGAACTGGCGCGGGTGCTTTCGTTCCTCGCCGGGGGGGTCTGCTCGTGCAGCCACGACTGGAAGAACCGCTTCAAGAGGAACTCGGAGAAAATGCGGGTCGGCGGGCTGCTGGAAATCGCGGACGTACTGAAAGGCCTGCTGCTTCTGCAACGGGAGAAGCCGCTCGCGTTCCGGGAGAAGAGGATGCTGGACCGGGCCAGGCACATGCTGGTCACCGAATTGTCGATTTCCCGCGGACTGCGCGAATCCGCAGCCGTGGGTCTGCTGGAGAAGGCGTTGGCGAGAGCCGGCCTGCACCTGCCGCCCGCAAACTAGCCCTCGCCTACCGAACCAGGCTCAGCAGAAACTGCGCCCCTTGCAAGCTCAGCACAGCCAGCCAGCGGCCCAGGTCGGAGGCCGTCATCGCCACCACCAGGAACAGGAAGCCGAACTGCGCCAGTTCCCGGTAAATCACCACTGGAATACGCAGCGCCAGCAGCAGCTTCGAGCCGTCCAGGGGCGGCACCGGAATCAGGTTGAACAACGCCAGGTAGAGGCTCAGGTACACGCCCCGGAAAGCGTAGTCGGCGAGCGCCGGCGCCGGGCCGGCTGCCAATCGCACCACCACCGCCAGCAACATCGCCAGAACGACGTTGCTGCCCGGACCGGCCAGCGCTACGGCCGCCAGGCCATTCCGGCCGCCGCGCAGACGGGTGGGATCCGTCGAGACCGGCTTCCCCCAGCCCAAGAAGCCTCCGCCCAGCAGTGAGGTGACGGTGGGGAGGATTACCGTCCCGATCCAGTCCACGTGCGCCAGTGGATTCAGCGTGAGGCGCCCTTGACGGCGGGGCGTGTCGTCGCCGAGCCGAGTGGCGGTCCAGGCGTGCGCGTATTCATGAGGCGTCGTGAGCAGCCAGAACAGGCTCACGTTCACGGCCGCGGATTCCAGGTTCAGGTTCATGGGGTTCGACGCAGGGTCAGCGCCCAAAGGAGCAGCAGCCCCACCACCAGCAGGCCGGCTGCAAGCGCCATCCTTTCATTGTACTGCTTGGGCCTCCAAGCCCATCCTGCGGACCACTGAGGTTAGCGAAACAGGTAGCATTCGGGCGATAAGAGTACCAGGACCACTTCCGTGACCCGTAGACCGCCCGCGGCGGCAAACCGCAGGAAACTGCCTCAAGATAAGAACCCGGTACGACCTGCGGGGCGATCGAAACGGCGCCTGATGACTAACGTCAACGAACGGGATTACCCAGCAGTTGACAAAAGTACTAGTGCACTGGTCCCCACGACCCAGGACTCCGGGGCCGAAACCTACGTAAGTGCAGGGGAACACGCCTCGAGGAGACCGCGTGAAGCGATTGATTATTCTGGAAAAACCTGTTGCGACCTTCTTATAATTGAGCGGAAGGGAATGGGCGGATGCCCTGTTTCTACTGCGGGAAACGAGTCTCGCTAGTTCGGCAGCTCACGGATGCGGACTTCTGCTCGGAAGAGCATCGCAAGAAGTACCATGAGCTGACCCGGATGGCGCTCAACCGCCTGGTGGAGTCCCAGGAGCAGTTGAGCGGAGCGCCTCTGCGCCGAAAGGGACCCCTACCTGCAACCTCGGTGACAGAGCCCTCCAGGCCGGTTCCGGAAGAAGCCCGTATCCCCGTTCCGGAGGAGCGCCGGATCCCATTCCCGGAGGAGCGCCGGATCCCATTCCCGGAAGAGCGGCGGATACCGGTTCCGGAAGAGCGGCGGATGCCGCTTCCGGAAGAGCGCCCGGCTCCCGCCGCGAAGCGCCCCGCGCCCGTCATCGTGACGCCCCCGCCCGCCCCGCCGCCGCCCCCGCGTCCCCGGCTCGTGCGCGAGCCCTCGTCCGAGGCCGGATTCATCCTGCGGCCTGTCGAGGCATCCACCATGGATGACGGCCCATGGATGGGGGGCGAGATCGAGTTACGTTCGGAGGCTTACGCACTCGGGCGGTTCGCGCCGGCGCGGCGCGGCGTTTCCCTCAGAGTGGGCGGGCCAGTGTGGCCCAAGCTGAACCCAGAGACCCTGAAGATGGCCGGCCGCGCGCGACTGGTGCGGGCTTCCGGTTGGAGCGAATTTGCCGGCCCCGGGCTCCAGCGCGCTTACGCGTACCAGTGGCCCCCGCGGTTGGCGGTCGGCGAGCCCGGCGCGGGGACGTTGTTCCGGCACCCCAGGCCCGCGGGTCTGACTGGCCAGCTCTCGGCCAGGTCGCCGATTGCGACCTCGATCGACAGCCAGGCGCCGGTTATACTCACGCGAGTGGTCTTTCGTCCGGTCCGGGCGGTGTTCCCCTCCGGCGACCTGAACACGAGCTACGCAAGACCCGCGTTCCAGGCGCTGAGGTTCACCCTGCGCGCCGAGCCCGCCCCTGGCTTCTCCGTGGGTTTTCGTCTTCCCGAGCGCCCACGGGAGGCTGCGGTACGCCGGACCATGCTGGCCCTCGAGTTCCTGGCGTCGAGCATGCCGGCCAGAGTGAACATGGCGGCTGCCGCGCGATGGGAGGTCAGGCCAGCCGGATTTGCGCAACCCGCCATCTGGCTGCCCGAATCGGACTTCAGTCTGGTGACCGCGACCCGTAGGTCCGTGATTGAGAGCATGGTGGGCGAATGGATCGTGAAGGTTCCGCTGCCGCTCAGACTCCCTCGTGTCTTGCGGGTGGTGCCCGCGCCCCGGCGTTCGCCGAGGCCGGCGATTCCGATGTCTCCGGGTTGGACCCACGCCGATCGGCTGCCCTCCTCAGATCTCGTCCCCGGCGGCTTCCCGTTGCCCGTCGGGGCGCGCTGGGTTGTGCCCGCGATGACCTGGACAGCCCAGCCCGCCGAGTTCACGTTCTCCGCCGTGCTTCCGGCAGCCGAGCGAGAGCCAAGGCCGGACCTGGAAGTGGACCAGGCGCCGCGGGAGGCGGCCCATGCACGGCTCGCGCCACCCGCCGCCGTGCGGGCGCTCCAGAACGCCCGGCTCGCGGCCGAGCAGGTTCCACCCGCGGCCCCGGCGGTCAGCCTGCCGCTGCCCACGGCGCCAGAATCCTTGATGGCCGGTGCGCTGCCCAACGTCGCGGCTCTGGCCCCCCTGGCGCAGCCGCCTGCAATGAGCCGGGCTCGGGTGGCGGACGCCGATCTCCGGCGCGGGGCGCCGCCGTTCTCGGCCGCCACTCCGGTACTGCCGGAGTTGGCTGGACTGGGCGAGGGCTGCGAGAGCGTTCCTATCGAGGCAGCGTACATGCCGGTCTCGCTGCCTTCTTCGGTCAGAGGGAGGCGCTCGGGCCCCCTCGGCGCCGGACAACCATCCCTTCCGGGTTCCTCGATCGCACCGCTTCTGCCTGCCACGAGCGCGGCGCCGCTCACGCAACGGCTGCTGGCGCTCGCGCCCTTGTCGCCCGGCGGCCTGTCGAGTGCGTTGCGGCCGCTCTCCGCCCAGCGGGGCGATATCCGTGGTTTTGCGCCGCCCTCGTTCGAGGTGGCGGCTCTGCTCCCAGAGACCCCCAAGCGCGCGTATGAGGTGGAACTTGGCCCCGGCAGCTTCTCGGTGAGTCCGCCGGCCCCCACCACTCGGTCGAGCGCCGCTGCGGTTGCCGGCGGCGCCCCGCTGTCGGGGACGGAACCTGTTCAAGTGCTTCCTGTCGCCCTGCCCGAGTTCGAGCACGGCCTGGCGGGTGGCGAGGTGATTCCCGAAGCGGTGACACCCACGGCAGCCGTGGGACAGCGCGTGCGAGCGGTCTTTCCGGGCCTGGATTTCGCGCCCGAGCTCGAGACTCCCGAGTCCGCCGGCGGCTTCGAGATCCGCGTGCCGGGAGCGGAGTACGCTGCGGCCCTTGCGGCTCGGCCCGCAACGACCCGGCCCCAGGCGCGGACCGTGGGTCCCATGGCCGCGGTGTGCGACGTTTCGCTCCCCACCGACGGCACGCTCGCCAGTACCGCCTTCCTGGCCCCGGCCGAGGGTTTCACCCGTCGGCCGCTGCCCATTGCAGGCGCGGCTCCGCAATCCGTGGCGGACCTGGCGCCACGCGTCCCACCGTTGGCCGATCCTCAAGTGGCCCCATTCGAGCGGGCTCTGGCGGAACGAGCTGGCATCTCGAGCTCCGACTTGCAGTCGCCCGGCACGCCGCGGGCACAGGCCAAGCCGGCCCAGCCGCGCCCGCTGCCTCGCGCCGAGATCCCCGCTCCGGACCTGTTGCTGTTGGACACGCCCGCTCCTACCGCGCGCCACGCGCTTCCGGAGCTGGCCATCATCCCCGCCAGCATCACGCCGGCGGTCCGGGAGCGCCACCCGGCGGAGAGCCTGCGGCAGGATGTGCCCGTCCCCGAGCCGCAGCTGCCGGAGCTGGGCGCGGCCGAGCGCGAGCATGTGCTCGGTTCGGGGGCGCTGTTGGAGGCCCCGGTGGCGGCGGCCTCCGCCAAAGCGCACTGGCATCCTCCGGCCGGGGCGATCACCCGGGAGATCCCG
>Ga0187878_1000923_pt1 | contig 30825 bp, 24 predicted proteins | sample June2016WEW_17_1_FD_132979 | JGI IMG/M metagenome (GOLD analysis project Ga0187878, IMG submission 132979) | Peatland microbial communities from SPRUCE experiment site at the Marcell Experimental Forest, Minnesota, USA - June2016WEW_17_150 | ecosystem: Environmental > Terrestrial > Soil >...
ACGGTCGCCAACCAATAGAGGTACGCCAACGTAAGAACGGCTCGGGTCACCTCCAAAATCAATTGCCTTGTATTTCCGGGCGGATTGTTCAGCGAGGACATCCGGTATATACAGCACCTGCCGAGTCTGAATGACGTAGCCGGTCAGTCCGGGAGATTTTTCCATTTCGTTTGGGGGTAAAACACTGATCACCCCCTTGTCGTAAAAGAGAGGGAAACCGATCATCCCGGTTTCATGGTCATAAGTCGCAATGTAAAAGGCCTCGATGGGCAGGACACGCTTGCACTTCTCCAGAAGGGCTCTGAGGAGCTTGTCCATTTCCAGGCCGGAATTGACAGCCAAGCCAATGTCGAGCAGCGTCGATAATTGGTCTGCACGCTGCTGGGCTTCTTCCAACAAACGCGCATTCTCGACTGCGATGGCCACCTGGTCAGCGAACGCCTTCAATCGAATCGCATGCATTTGGGTATAAAAGCCCGGGGTCAGACTGGTCAGGTCAAGGAAGCCAATAACTTCTCCCTTTGCCTGCAGGGGGGCACCCACATAGGAACGGATCCTTTCCAAACCCTCCATCACAACCCATTCCCTGCTTTGATGGGTATCCGGAATCACCATTGCCTGACCGGATTCCATCATTAACCGAAAATTCGGGATCTCGTCAACAGTATAATCTGACCGCTTTGTTTCCAAGTCGTCTTCCCGATATCCATGGGAACGCGCCACGCGTGCGATCTTATGGTCTTCCACCAATCTTAATGTTGCCCTATCATAAGGGACAACATTTTGGACATTGTCCAGCAAGCGATCCAGCACCTCTACGAAGGAATGTGAACTATTCAACGCCGCGGCGGTGTCCCGCAACGCTTCAGCCATCACGCGCTGATCGTGTTCAGCCTGCTCGATTAAATGGAGTTCAGTAATTCGGTCCATAGATAAATCGTAGATCGATAATTATTAGATCCAGCTCGCAAGCGTACCCCAGGTTACCAATTATCTTCAAGTATCCAGCATTCTATGCTTTTCAAAGCTGGCATCCCTTTATAGATGTATCTCTGACAGGCCCTGGAACGGCAAAATCGGCCAGGCAAATCATCGGATCACAACCTTAGTGTACCTTAACTAAACAGCATTAATCATGTCAATTTCATAAGAATAATTTGCGCCGGTTCGGGTTGTTTAGTGGGTACAGCAAGGCCGAACCTGTAAGCTGGTTGATCGAGTTGGATTACTCTCTGCTATAATCTGCCTCGATGATCCTGCTCACCGGAGGTACCGGTTTCATCGGCCGAGTGTTAACCCGCCAATTGGTCGAAAGCGGTCACTCGGTTCGAATTTTGCTGCAACCTTCCCCACACACACCTCGCCTGCCTATCGGAGTTCCAGTGGAAGTGGCTGTGACGAGCATGAGCGATGTGCAGGGATTGCGCGCAGCCATGCATGGCGTGGATACCATATACCACCTGGCTGGAGGGGAGGGCCAGGGGGGACGAGCCAACCTTCAAGCGATAGATATAGAAGGCACACGAGTGTTATGCCAGGCGGCTGCAGACGCCCAGGTAGGTCGTTTCTTTTATTTGAGCCACCTGGGTGCCGACCGAGCTGCCGGTTTCCCGGTGCTGAAAGCCAAAGGCATTGCTGAAGAATACATCCGTAAGTCCGGGGTTCCATACACAATCCTGCGCGGTTCGATCTTGTTTGGTCCGGGTGACGAATTTACCACCGGGTTGGCGATGCTGCTCACAGCCGCGCCCGGGTTCATGCCTCTGCCAGCCAAGGGAGAGACCCTGCTCCAGCCGCTGTGGGTGGAGGACCTGGTCACGTGCCTAATCTGGTCCCTGGACGCTTCTGAAACCATCAATCAGACTTACGAGGTGGGGGGTAGTGAGTTCATCAGCCTGCGCCAATTGACCGTGACGGTAATGGAAACCATCAAACGTCGACGTCTGCTTGTCAACTGGCCCATGCAATCAATGCGTTCGCTAACCATCCTAATGGAATCCATTTATCCGCGCTTCCCTGCCTCCATTTTCTGGCTGGATTATCTGGCGGTCAACCGGACCTGTTCGTTGGATACGATCCCGCGCATTTTCGGATTGATGCCAGCCCGGTTCGCTTCCCGGTTGGATTACCTGCGCAACATAGCCTGGACTCGGCAGCTTCTTCGCAGGCTGTTTACACCCTATGGCTGAGTGGACCATTCGCCTCCTGGAAACACCGGAAGAAATGACCGCCGTTGAAAACCTTCAACGACTGATCTGGACTGGATCCGAGACGGACGTCATTCCTGCCCACATGCTTCTGGCTGTTGTTCATAACGGAGGGCTGGCGCTCGGTGCTTTCGTAGGAACTGACCTGGTGGGTGTAGCTTTCGGTTTTCCAGGAATCTATGCTACGCCCGACGGTCCACGCCTTAAACACCACTCACACATCCTGGGTGTCCTACCAGCTTGGAGCGGGAAAGGGGTCGGCTTTGCGCTCAAGCGCGCTCAATGGCAGGTGGTGAGAAAACAGGGAATCGACCGGATCACCTGGACGTATGACCCTTTGCTCAGCCGCAACGCCCATCTCAATATTACCCGCCTGGGTGCAGTGTGCAATACTTACCTGCGTTCGGAATATGGCGAGATGCGAGACGGCTTGAACAGCGGGCTGCCTTCCGACCGTTTCCAGGTGGACTGGTGGCTGAATACTAAACGCGTGGAACGGCATCTCAGCCGGCGGCCTCGCCCTGTGCTAAGCCTGGAACACTACCTTATCGCAGGAGCAACAGTGCTCGCAGCCCTTACAGACCGGGGACTTGCGGCTCGCCCCCAAGGGACCACTCCCTCGCTAGCAGGCACGCTGCTGCTGTTTGAAATCCCCACCGATTTCCCATCTCTGAAAGCCAATGACATGACCCTGGCGCGGGATTGGCGCTTTTATGCGCGGGAGATCTTCGAGGATGCCTTCGTTTCCGATTATCTGGTCACCGATTTTATCCATGACCAAGGGCGGAGTTATTATGTGCTAACACATGCGGACTCTACTCTTCAGGATGATCAGGGCGCTGATTAATTGTTCATAAATTTGTCTAGATCAGCGCGGGGTGATCCATTTGAGTGCTGAGAAGGAAACGCGTTTACACCCTGCATCTTCCCAGGGTATAAATAAACAAAGGCTGATGTAGGCTATCAATTTAAACGATTATAGGGGAAGTGTAAACTAATCAACCGGGTAAAGCACCAATCCCAATGTTCCGGGGCCGAAATTTGCAGCCAGCGAAATGGCAAGGTCAGTCAGCATGATTTCTTTGCAGTTAAAGCGTTTCTTCGCCTCCCCCATCAAGGCGTTCCCAGAGGCAATATCACGGGCATGGACGATACCCAGGTAGACTGGCTGATCACCATACTCTTTCACTGCCATTTCAATGATACGCTTCAGGGCAACTTTGCGGGTTCGTACTTTTTCAACCATGTCAACGACCCCATGGTTTAGGACGGCAATCGGTTTGACGTTTAGAATCGATGCCAACGCGGCCGAAAGAGTACCAACGCGACCGCTCATCCGCGCATATTCAAGTGTATTCAGGGTGAGGAAGATGCGGATCCGATCGCGAACGTCTTCCAAATAATTAACAATTTGCTCCACACTTTTGCCATTCCGGTCCAACTTGCGCGCTTCCCGGCACATCAAGCCCAATCCCAGCGAGCCTCCGGCAGAATCAAAGGGAAGCACCCTCATCACATTTTTTAATTCCTCGGCAGCGGAGACTGCAGATGCGTAGGTCCCAGAAAGTTTGCTGGTCACATGGATAGAAAGGATGGTATCGCTCTCTTGAGCGATCCGTTTGTAGAATTCTAAAAATTGGTGCGGGGAAGGCTGGGATGTCTTGGGGATCTTCCTGGTTTCGTCTACGAGCTCGTAGAAGCCTTCCCTATCCAGGTCTACATTCTGCAGGTAGGTTTTCTCCCCAAACAGGATGTTGATGGGGATGACGTCAATGCCATATTCCTTTTCCCATCCCATGGGAATATCGGCAGCGCCATCGGTGACAATGCGTAACATTATCTGCCTCCTTGGCCGAGCTCGAAATTTAGCCGTTGTCAATATCACCAAGCAAATTTCTCGAAGTGTGCTCCGGCACTTCACAGCGTGCATTCGAGAACCTGCAAAGGCTTTTTCACTCCGATGGAGTTAATGGAATTTCCCTTCGCCGGGATTTGGAAGTTCCACTATAATACCACTTCGCGCATTCCATACTCGTGCGTAATTATATTTGTCCACGAGTTGTGTTGTTTATAAAACATTTGTGCTATAATTGTATTATTCCCCAATACGAGGTTTGTATGTCATCTAACGTCATCCGCGTGGTCGGTGCACGCGAACACAATCTAAAGAATATCACAGTAGAGATCCCGCGCGACAAGCTAGTGGTTATCACAGGTCTGTCCGGCTCTGGAAAATCTTCGCTGGCATTCGACACCATCTTTGCTGAAGGTCAGCGTCGTTACGTCGAGTCGCTCTCTGCATATGCCCGTCAATTCCTGGGCCAGATGCAAAAACCCGACGTGGATTACATTGAAGGTCTTTCTCCTGCGGTCTCCATCGACCAGAAAGGAACCTCCCATAACCCGCGTTCAACCGTCGGGACGGTGACAGAAATTTATGACTACCTGCGCCTTCTCTTTGCGCGTGTGGGGGTTCCCCATTGTCCGATTTGCGGACGGGAAGTGGTCAAACAATCCGCCCAGGAAATTGTGGATGCCGTGGGGGCTTTGCCGGAGGGCACCCGGATCCTGGTCCTTTCACCGGTGGTACGCGGCCGGAAAGGTACCTACCAGGCCGTCTTCGAGGAAATCCGCAAGGCAGGGTTTGCGCGCGTTCGCGTGGATGGGACGGTTTACAGCTTGGATGAAGAAATCAACCTCGATCGCTACAAGATTCATACGATCGAAGCTGTGGTGGACCGGTTGGTGGTGTCTGGCGCTGAATCCGAACTGGATTCGAAGGCAAATATCACCCGTCTGACAGATTCTGTCGAGACCGCCCTGAAGTTTGGAGATGGTTATCTGACCGTCCAAGTCCTGGCAGAAATTGCAGCAGAAAATCACGATTTACATTTCTCCGAACACCTGGCATGCCCGGAACATGGGATCAGCATCCCGGAGATCGAACCGCGTACATTTTCGTTCAACACTCCCCACGGTGCATGCCCGGACTGCCAGGGATTGGGCAACAAACTGGAAATCGATCCGGACCGCGTAATAGACCCGGAGAAATCCCTCTCCGATGGCGCACTGATCGCCATGGAATGGAGCAACGTCCGGGATGAAGGGAACCCGGGCTATTACTGGCAAATGTTGGAAGCCATGGCAGAGCATTATCACATTGACATGAATAAGCCAATCAAGGATTTGCCAGCGGAGCACCAAAATCTGGTTTTATACGGCACGAAGGGTGAACAAGTCCGTATCCATTATCACAACCGTGAGGGCCGCCAGGCAACCTTCGACACCGCCTTCGAGGGCGTGGTTGGTAACCTGGAACGACGATACCGCGAAACGAACTCGGAATACATTCGTGAGAAGATTTCAGAATATATGAGTGACCGGCCTTGCCCTACCTGCCATGGCAAGCGCCTGAGACCGGAAGCGCTGGCGGTCACAGTGGATGATGTCAACATCCTTCAGATCACCGAATGGCCGGTTCTCCGCTCCCTGGAATGGGTCAGGCGGTTGGCTGGATCGGGATCACCTCTTACCTCCCGCCAGAAAGCCATCTCCGACCGTATCCTGAAAGAGATTGTCTCGCGCCTGGGATTCCTAGTGAATGTCGGCCTGGAATACCTGACTCTTCACCGCTCCGCTGGTTCCTTGTCAGGTGGGGAAGCCCAGCGCATCCGGCTGGCAACACAGGTTGGCTCAAGGCTGGTGGGAGTGTTGTACGTGCTGGACGAGCCCTCCATCGGGCTGCACCCACGCGATAATGACCGGCTGCTGACCACCCTTAAGGGCTTGCGCGATATTGGTAACACTGTTCTGGTGGTGGAACACGACGACGATACCATCCGCACTGCAGATTGGGTCATTGACCTGGGTCCAGGTGCCGGCGAGCATGGCGGACACATCATCGCAGAAGGAACTCCCGAACAAATCATAGCTCATCCCAAATCGCTTACGGGAGCATACCTTTCCGGGCGTAAACATGTGCCCGTGCCCAAGAAACGGCGGGAAGGTAATGGAAAAATATTGACCGTGGTGGGGGCACGTGCCAACAACCTGAAGGATATTACTGTCAATATTCCCCTGGGCATGTTAGTCTGTATCACCGGCGTTTCAGGGTCGGGGAAATCATCTTTGATGAGCGACGTGCTTTATAACGCACTGGCAGCAAAACTGAACAGAGCACACACCACGCCCGGAGATTACGAACGCATTGACGGGATCGAGCATCTTGACAAGATCGTCAATATTGACCAGTCTCCCATCGGCCGTACACCGCGCTCGAATCCTGGTACCTACACCAGCCTGTTCGAGGAAATCCGTAAACTCTTTGCGGAATTGCCCGAAAGTAAAGTGCGAGGTTACAAGCCGGGACGCTTCTCATTCAACGTGCACGGCGGGCGCTGCGAGGCCTGCCAGGGCCAGGGCGAGTTGCGTATCGAGATGCAATTCCTGCCGGATATTTACGTGCCCTGCGATGTATGCCATGGCAGCCGTTTTAACCGCGAAACCCTGCAGGTTCACTTCAAGGGACACAGCATCGCGGATGTGCTTGACATGACAGTCGATCAGGCGCTTGAAATATTCTCAGCCTTTCCGCACATGATGAACAAGCTCAAACTACTGCAGGAAGTAGGCCTGGGTTATATCAAGGTTGGGCAACCCGGGACGACTTTATCCGGCGGTGAAGCTCAACGCGTCAAACTGGCCAAGGAACTTTCCCGCCGTGCAACAGGCTGCACCTTATACGTGCTCGACGAACCCTCGGTGGGGCTGCACGCAGCGGATGTGCACAAGCTGATCGAGGTACTGCAGCGTCTCGTTGACGCGGGAAACAGTGTGCTGATCATCGAACACAACCTGGAGATCATCAAAGTGGCGGACTGGATCATTGACCTGGGTCCGGAGGGCGGCGACCGGGGCGGCGAATTGATTGCTGAGGGCACTCCCGAGCAGGTTGTCTCAGCCCGGGGATCATATACGGGCGCTTTCCTGAAAAGCCACTTGAAAAAGCAGGTAAAGCCTACGCACTAACCTATACGCAATATCCCGCGCTCGCAAAATCCCTTAAGTTCAGGTAGAATAAGCTTAATGCACTGCGCCGGTGGACCTCCCGGTGCAAATGGGCATTGGAAACGGACGGGAAAACTTATGACTATCTCAAATACGATTGATTCTTACCGCAAACGACGCAAAAAACCACTGCCGCTGATCCTCGGGGGAGTTGCGATCCTGTTGGTGGTAATTGGGATTATTATATTAATCGTGACCATGAGCAAGGGCGGCTTCACGCTCTTCCCCACCAAGACTCCCACCGTCACCATCACTCCCACTCCCACGAATACTTTCACTCCAACCGGAACGCCTACGATCACACTTACTCCCACGATAACACCCACCGCAACTGCCTCACAAATCTATCAATACGTTGTGAAGGAAGGGGAGACACTTACCACCATCATCCAATCTCAAGGCCTGGCGGATACCCCCAATGCACTCGTCATCATTTACATGCTTAATCCCACCATCGATCCCATCACCGGGTTCATTACGGTCGGGCAGACCATTAACCTTCCGCCACCGAATTATCCAATCCCTTCACCCACGCCTCTTCCCACAGGTCTGGCTCCCGGTGCAAACATCACCTATCGCGTACTACCCGGTGACAGTCTTGGCAGTATTTCCACCAAGTTCAATACCACCATCGCGAGCCTCCTGCTTCTAAATAAAACTGTTCTGACCAATGGGCAGAACTCCATCATTTATCCGGGGCAACTGCTGATCGTTTCCATAAATCTTGTTACACCGGTACCTACAGTCAAGCCAACCGCGACTGCGACACCATAAAATGGAAAACCAGACCCCCGGTCTCATTTGGAACCGGGGGTCTCTTTTTCCCCTATCCCTTTGACATTCTGCGCGCCAAAGACTAAAATGATAAGGTTGTACGTAATGAACCATAAGGAGCAGTTGTGAACAACTGGCCTGGCAAATTCGTGATCGGTCTCACCGGCAATATCGCCACCGGAAAGAGCGTTGTTCGGAGAATGATGGAGCACCTGGGTGCTTACACCATTGATGCTGACGCACTTTCGCACCGCGCCATTGCCAAGGGAGCACCAGGCTACAAACCCGTGGTGGATACCTTTGGTAAATACATCTTGGATGCCAGGGGTGAAATCGACCGAGCCAAACTTGGACGTGTAGTTTTCAATGACCCCGAGGCGCTTAAAGTTCTGGAAGAAATAATTCACCCTTTAGTCGAGCAAGCTGCAGACTTGATGATCCGTCGGGCTAACCAGCGCATTATCGTGATTGAGGCTATCAAACTGCTTGAAGGAAAATTGGCCGGTCTTTGCGACTCCATCTGGACTTCGACTGCTCCCGAGGCGCTCCAGATAAATCGCCTGGTGAAACGACGCGGCATGACCGAGCAGCAGGCCATCCAACGCATTCATGCTCAGCCGCCCCAGGAGTTAAAGATAGCTGCGGCAAGCGTTGTCATCCGGAACGACGGTACTTTTGAAAATACCTGGAAACAGGTGGTGGCAGCCTGGAAAGTCATTTCCCCCACCACCGATACCGCGCCTCTCATTAAACGCCCTGCCGGGGCAGATGATCTGGCAGTCCAGCGCGGACGTCCGCGGGATTCCGCCAGTATTGCAGCATTGATCACTCGTCTCAGCGGCGGCACCCGCTCGCTTTCTCCCGATGATATTATGGCCGCCTTCAGTGATAAAGCCTTTCTGCTGCTCATCTCGAACAGGGAATTGGTTGGGTTGGCAGGCTGGCAGGTGGAAAACCTTGTGTCACGCACCACAGAGCTTTATCTTGACCCGGTCATCACCCTCGCCCGGGCACTAAAGGCACTGGTTTCCGAGGTCGAATGCGCGTCTCGGGATTTGCAATGCGAAGCTTCCCTGATTTTTCTACCCCCTGAAATGGCAAAACAGGAAGCAGTTTGGAAATATTTAGGCTACATGCGTCGTACCCCAAAAACACTTGGTGTTCAGGCCTGGCAGGACGCCGCGTTGGAATCGCAACCGGCAAATACCATCCTGTTTTTTAAACAACTCCGCGAGGACCGGATCTTACGACCCATTTAGATGGGGATACTCTACTCTAAGACCAATATTTCAGTCTACTGGCAGCCAGGTTCCTGATATTCCGTCCCCGGCTCTACGAATGCTTACGAAGTAATGAACAACCTGATTATCAACATCCTCTTCATTTTTCAGCGACTTGACTGGCTGGGTGTCATAGACATCCTGCTGGTCACGTCAATATTCTTTGGGGTACTGTATCTCGTTCGTGATACCCAAGCAATGATGTTGCTACGCGGTATCATCCTGATTATCGTGCTGGTTACTCTCTTGACCAGCCTGGCAAATTTACCTGCTTTCTCCTGGCTCGTTCGCACCACTCTTCCAGCCATGGTTTTTGTCATCCCGGTTATATTTGCCCCGGAAATCCGCCGCGCTCTTGAACGGATCGGGCGGGCTGGGACATTTTTCCGGGTTTCCAATAAAAATGCCAGCCAGCAAATGCAGGAAACTATTCAAGCCGTTGTCGCAGCATCCGCCCGCTTATCCGCCCGCCAGCATGGGGCGCTCATTATTCTGGAGCGTTTCGATAGTCTTGACCAATACATCCACAGCGGCGTTTTACTCCAGTCGGATGTCACACCCGAAATGTTGATGCAAACCTTTTATCCCAACACTCCCCTACATGATGGAGCAGTCATCATCGCCGGGAGGAAAATTGTCGCAGCGGCTTGTGTAATGCCGCTCTCTTCCAGCGGGATTCTTACCCGCTCTCCAGAACGGCAAATGGGACTCCGCCACCGGGCTGCACTGGGGATATCGGAAGTCACTGATGCGATCGCCGTGGTTGTCTCTGAGGAGACCGGAGCCATCTCCATTGCCCATGCTGGTCGTATCATCCGTAGGTTGGACGCGGAACGTCTTGAAAATATCTTGATAGCCTTTTACAACCCGGAGAAATCCCTGGAGGAAAATTTCCTCCAGCGGCATTTCCCCTACCTGTTTTCCCATAAGGATGAATGAAGGATGTTCCGCTGGCTGGCAACTAATTTTCGCACATTCCTCCTGGCCTTTGTCCTGGCTGTCGCCGTCTGGGTAACGGCCGTCACCTCAGCCAATCCTGATGAGACACAAACATACCCGCACCCGGTTCCTATCGAATTTATCGGGCAGGATCCCGGCTTGATAATGACCAGCGGAGCAGTCCCCCAGCAAGTTGAAGTTACAATGCGCGCCCCGCGCTCGGTATGGGATAGTTTGCTGGCCGGGGACGCCTCAATTCGCGCCGTGGTGGACCTGACAGGACTTAGTACTGGGACACATTTGGTGACCGTTCAAGTTCAAGTCGGGATCACCCCGGTACTGATTACCTCCATTACTCCAAAGACTTTTGAAATGTCCCTGGAGCCGCAGGTAACCCGCTCCCTGACTATTAAACTGACGCTCACCGGCAACCCCGCCATCGGATACGAAGTAGGTACTGCCGAATTGACTCCTGCAGAAGTGGTGATTACCGGGGCGGAGAGCCTGGTTTCCAAAATTGACCACATCCAGGCCACACTCGACCTGACCAATGCCCGTCAAAACATTAATGTCTCGATTCCACTCCAGGTGGAAGACGCGAAGGGCACGGTGATCAGCGGAGTGTCGGTTCTCCCGGATATTGTGCAAGTCAATCTGCCGGTCATCCAGCAAGGCGGCTACCGAGATATGGCTGTTAAGGTGATGACAGTCGGGAATCCTGCCAGCGGCTACAGTCTGACGAGCGTGGCTGCCATACCACCCATCGTAACGGTCTATTCGGCGAATTCAGATATCATTGATGCGATGCCCGGATACGTTGAGACTTCATCCCTCGATTTAAGCGGCGCCCAGGCGGATATTGAAAAACAACTCGGAATCATCCTGCCACCGGGTGTCACCCTTATCGGCAGTCAGTTTGTAACGGTTAAGGTGGGGATCGCCCCCATTGAAAGCAGTCTCCCCCTTTCTTATCTCCCGGTGGATATGGTTGGGTTGGCGAGCGGGCTGCAGGCACATCTATCCCCGCAAACAGTGGATATCATCCTTTCCGGTCCGCTGCCTGTACTTGATTCCGTGGTCATGAGCGATGTGCACGTGGAGGTTGACCTGACCGGCCTGCTTCCCGGCACGTACCAGTTAACTCCAAAGGTGACCTTGTTACAGCAAACCCTGATTGTTGAATCCATCCTGCCAGGAACGGTTGAAGTGGTCATCTCCAAGATCGGCTCAGCTACAGCTACCCCTTAAATCCCGGCTATTCCCCATCAGGGGGATGGCCAGGCTTGTTTTCCCCAGAGTGAAATATCCATGAAACCTGTTGTTGCATTGGTCGGTCGCCCCAATGTGGGTAAAAGTACTTTATTCAATCGACTGGCAGGAGAACGTCTTGCCATTGTGGACGATATCCCTGGTACCACGCGCGACCGCATCGTGGCGGAAAGCGAATGGAACGGGCGTCCCTTTGATGTGGTGGATACGGGTGGGATTGACCCCACTCATGGCGGGCGGACACCTCTTTCGGTTGATTCCGCGGATTTTATCCCCGAAATCCGAGCCCAGGCCTTAATGGCAGTGCGCGACGCAGATGCAGTCCTGTTTCTCACCGATGCCACCTCCGGAGTCACCTCCCCAGACCGCGAGGTGGCAGAAATCCTGCGGCGCTATCAAAAAACCGTGGACGGACGACCCTGGCCTCCCATCTTTGTAGTTGTAAACAAATGCGAGAATGACAAGCAGCGCAACACAGCTACTGAATTCTATGAATTGGGGTTGGGCGATCCCTACCCCCTTTCCGCCATCCACGGTACTGGCACCGGTGACCTGCTGGATGACTTGGTGGCATCTTTTCCAGCACAGGCTGCAAGCGAGGACGACGAATCGATCAAAATCGCAATTGTCGGCAAACCGAATGCGGGGAAATCCTCCCTGCTCAACAAGTTGGTCGGAGAGGAACGTGCCATCGTTTCACCCATCCCAGGGACGACCCGGGATGCCATTGATACGCACATCGAAGTAGAGGGCATGCCTGTGATCTTGATCGATACAGCCGGCATTCGGCGGCGGGGAAAGATCGAACAGGGTGTGGAAAAATACAGTGTTCTGCGCTCCTTCAAAGCCATCGAACGGGCAGATGTGGTGCTTTTGATCATTGACGCTGCTGATGGCATTACCGCCCAGGATACCCATATCGCCGGTTTCATCCTGGACGCCTGGAAGAGTACCGTTGTCCTTGTCAATAAATGGGATACTATCCCCAAAGATAACCAGACAACTGAAGATTATACGCTTCACGTCCGCCGAGAACTTAATTTCATGGATTACGTTCCGATGCTGTTCATTTCAGCCAAGACCGGTCAGCGTATAGACCAGGTGCTTCCGACCGCGTTACGCGTCCAGGAGGAAAGGATGGCGCGCATCTCCACCGCTATGCTCAACCGGGTTCTGCGTGATGCCCAGGATGCCCACCCTGCTCCATCGCACGCCGGACGGCAGTTAAAAATTTACTACGGTTCCCAGGTGCGGGTGGACCCGCCGACTTTCGTTTTGCACGTCAATGATACAAAATTATTCCATTTTTCCTACCGGCGATACCTCGAGAATAAATTCCGGGAGGCTTATGGCTTCATCGGAACGCCTATCAAGATTGTTTCCAAGGGCCACCGGGAAGAAGAGTAAAAAAATCCCCCTAATTAAATAGGAATGGCAGCCAATCATATCTTCATCCTCACCAGACTATATGACCTCATCCGGTAGTTCGACATGTATAACGCATTTCTCAACATAATTCCATAGAAATCGCAACAATTTATAAAGGGTAGTTATGGGGAAGGCTTGATGTTGCGAAATTAATCGCTTTTTACCCCGGAAATGCACCAGATTGCCATCACTATTGTCTTGGTTGTATTAAGCCAGAACTTGAATATATGATGTTAAATGTCACTCGGGCGGATAGGTTTTTAATCTATCCGCCCGAGTGGGTGAGGATGAGATGCCTCAAGAGGCTTCATCCATTGATTGGATTATTTACTATCAAGCAACTGTATGGGTCCACGGATTCGTACTGGGCAAATAGTTTCCATCTCCACCGTACGTAGCTGTGATCGTGTAGGTGCCGGCAGTTGGGAAGGCGATATTGCAACTACCTGTACCGGCTACGAGTGTGGCCGTGCAGTTGATAGCCGGCTGGCCGCTGACGCTGATGCCTACGGAGCCAGTTGGTATCACACCAGCTCCTACCACCGTAACTGTCACCAACACTGATGCATTGGGAGCCGATGGCTCGGGGGCAACCGCTGTGATGGTGGTTGTGCTGGGACCCTTGTTGACGGTATGGCTCGCAGTACCCGAACTAGCTGAATAGTTTGCATCACCGCTGTAAGTAGCCGTTAGAATCTTGGCGCCAGCTGTATTGAAGGTCACGCTACAACTACCAGTTCCGTCTCCAGCAAGACCGATTCCGGTACAAGGGGTGTCCGCGCCGGTAACGTCAACCGTGCCGGTCGGGATGGCCCCCCCGCCACTAACCTTAAAGTTCACTGTCACAGCATCACCCGGATAGGATGGGTCAGCAATTTGGCTGGTGATGGTGGTTGTGGAGACATTTTCCACTACATGGGCTTCGGTATCCGAACTACCTAAGTAGTTACCATCGCCGCTATACGTAGCTGTGATAGTCTTGGCACCGATGGTGTTGAAGACCACACTGCAACTTCCAGTTCCACCGGAGAGCGTGAGCGTGCAGTTAATATCTGCACCACTGATCGCCACCGTACCGGTTGGGGCAACCCCCGCTCCAAACACAGTGACTTTCACGAGAACTGGTTGAGAGGGCGTGGATGGATCAGGGTTGTCGGAAGTGATGAACGTGGTTGTGGAGCCCTTAACCACCATTTGGCTGGCAGTACCCGAACTGGGTGCATAATTTGTATCGCCGCTGTAGGAAGCTTTGAGGGTCTTGGCACCAATCGTGTTAAAGGACACGCTACAACTACCAGTTCCACCTGCCAGCAGGATGTTGCAATTGGAGTCTGCGCCGGTTATTGCGACCGTGCCGGATGGTGTAGGAATACCAGCTCCGCTCACTGTAACACTCACAACCACTGTTTGACCAGGAGTAGAGGGATTAGGTATGTTGCTTGTGATGGTCGTTGCGCTTGAAGCCGACGCCGCCACAACAGTATGGCTCTGGGTGTCAGAACTACTGGCATATTGTGAATCGCCGCCGTATGTGGCTGTGATAACCTTGGAGCCGGTCGTATTGAAGACCGCATCACAACTGCCGCTTCCACTGGAGAGCGTGACGGTACAGTTGGTGCTTGCACCCGTGATGGATACTGTTCCAGTCGGGGTGGTACCTGAACCACTCACTGTCACGCTCACAGTAACCGCTTGACCAGGGGTGGATGGATCAGGTACGGCGCCAGTGATGCTCGTCGTGCTGGCAGTAGTTCCTGAGGTCACGGTGTGGCTTTCGGTATCCGAACTGACTGCATATGTTGAATTTCCGCTGTAAGTGGCTTTTATGGTCTTTGGGCCAGCAATGTTGAACGTCACATTACAACTGCCGCTTCCGCTTGCGAGCGTGATCGTGCAGTTCGTGTCCGCGCCGCTGATAGCCACGGTCCCGGTGGGGGTTGAACCTGATCCGCTTACTGTTACACTTACCGCAACCGATTGACTTGGGATGGATGGATCAGGAGTATCCCCAGTAATTGACGTAGTGGAGGAGGTCAGACCAGTAGGCGCACTACCATTGCGAATGATCCGTGGTGCAGACCAGACCGCTCGGTCTCCGCTGGGTGAACCAAAGGCTTCCACCCTTAATATGAAGTTGACATTCTGTCCGGCCAGGGATGAAAGGTCGACATCCATGCGGTAAACCAGTCCGTCGAGCCGCTCAGTAGCTGTTTGCAATGTAGTGACGGTCCCACCACCAATCTGGTACGCCAAACGGAAGACTACAAAGCAATTGGCAGGTCCGTGATATTGGCAGCCCACATAGGACTCGAAATGATCGCCATTTTGAACGGCAAACGCAGGATATAACCCCTGGATATAACCATCCGTAACGTATTGCGGGAAGGTCAGAAGACCTTCGGGGCTGGAAGTTCCATCTTCCATCTGGTGGTTGTCCAGAGGCAACACAAACCCGCGCGAATCCCCATCGATACCCGGGAATGGCAGGTTTCCAGCACCGCTCGTCCAGGCGGCAGAACTGGCATTATCAGAGAAATTGTAGGCGCTGGCAAATGAACTGGACACATTGATTTTCACGAAGAAGTTGAATCTACCGCCTGCCCCTACTCCAAAATCAACTCCGGAAGCATTCCGCAATTTCCAGTAGCTAAAATAAGTACCCGCAGAAGGTGGTGCGATCATGTTGAGGGACAGATCGATGGTCCCTCCGGGGACAACGCTGGTCGGCAGGTTGACTGCAGACGAAGCAACTCCCATATAATCCCCACCGTTAAAAACCAGCCGGTAGGAGGTTGTCCAGGTGCAGGACCCCACGTTCATTAACCGCCAAGTCTTGGTAAACGCAGTTCCGCCGGTCATCGCCGTTCCATCCGGTATGGTAATATCTGCAATGAACGCGGCTTTGTCACAAGACGAACTCAGAGGCGGCACCGAACCACCGCCGGCATTGGTGATACGCGGACCGGCCCATACTGCCCGGTCCCCGGCGGGGGAACCAGTGGCAAGCACCTTCAGGATGAACGTGACGTTCTGTCCGACCAATGATGAAAGATCGACGTTCAGGTTGTAATACAGCCCGTCGAGCTTTTCCTTGAACGATTTAAGCGTATTAATGGGGCCGGAGCCAATTTGATATTGCAGCTGGAAGGTGACGTAGCAGCCGGTGGACCCATAATCGCAGTTGATGATGGACATGAAATGGTCACCGCTCTGGACGGTATAAGCAGGGTAGACACCCTGGATATATCCATCAGTAACGTTCTGCGGTGCCGTAAGAAAGCCCGCAGGTCCAGTAGAGCCATTTTCAAGTTTGGGGGCGGACTCTTGCAGTATAAAGCCACTACTGTTACCGTCCGTGCCGGGACAGGGCAGCACCCCAGCTCCGCTTGTCCAGGTTGCTGAGCAGGCATTCGCAGCGAAATCGTAACCCACTACGGATGAACCTGATGAAACATTGATGTCAACAAAAAACACCCAAGTTCCGGAAGGACCCACCCCGAAAAGCACGTTGGAATCATTCCGCAGCATCCAGTTTCCACGGTAATGACCGGAGGAACTTGGAGCTGTCATATTAACGGTCACATCGACCGTATTCCCAGGAGCAACGCTGGTGGGTAAATTGACAGCAGATGGAGCACCCATCTTCGACCCGGAATAAAAAACAATGGCGTAAGAAGTGCTCCAGGTGCAGGTGCCGACATTCTTAAACCGCCAGGTTTTTGCCATGGCCGCACCGGGGGCAAAAACTGTGCCATCCGGGATAGTCACATCGGCCACGAATTGGGCAGCGTCACAACCGCTGGCAGCAACAGGTTTGGGGCCAAAGACCGTCCCTGGCATGAACTGCACCACGAGGGTCACGATCATGGCAACCGGGATGAAAATGCGTCTGAATTTCATGTCTTCCTCCTTATAAATCAAAGGCACAGGCCGGAACGTCCTGTGAACAAAATATAGACGAAAATCGGGCCAAAAAGTTCCTTTCCTGTCTAATAATAACGCAAATGTGTAGAAATGGAGTACCCATTTAATAGGGTATTTATATGGGATAAATTATCATCCTGTCGCGATGAGCTTCTTGAGATTCCACCCATGCAGTTGTACAATGATTTCAGGGAAGTATGCATAATAAAACCTTACCGATTATTTTGTTGACACTCGTAACACTTCTGCAAGTCAGTCCCGCCCCCCTGCTTGCCTTAAGCCTCGGGTCCGGCGATCTGATCCCAGCGTCCATCCCTGCTGGAATCAAGCCAATTCCCTCGCTACAAGAAGCTGACCTGGATGGTAATGGAATCCCGGAAACCCTGGCATTGACCGGAGGCTTCCTCACCATCTTTTCGAGCAGAGAGGTCGCCTGGGAAAGCCCGCCGGATTAGAAAATTGTGCAGGCTGCCATCACAGACTTAAATCACGACGGAAAACCAGAAGTTGCCCTCCTCTTGTGGCGTCCTTTCCAACCATGGCCAGTAGATCAATGGCTCCCCTATGGCGGACGAATCGCCGATTTTCAGGATGTAAAAGGACAATCCTGCCACATGATCCTTATCGGCTGGGGCAGCAACGGTTATCATGAGTTGTGGGCCGGCTCGGCGATGGCGGACCCGATCGATTCCTTCGCCGCGGCCGACCTGGACGGGGACGATAGCCAGGAGTTAGTGGCCCTCGAAGGGCGATATTCAGACCCCAGGTCTGCTCCCGCCCTAACCTTGAAGGTTTGGGATTGGAACGGATTTGGCTTCACCGTCGTCTCATCTGTGAATGGAATATTCAATAAATTGACATTGGTCCAGGCCAAAAACGGCCAAGTTTTGATTCTTGTCCCCTAAGGAGGAGGCCATGAAAACAACATTGCGTAAAATTCTTTGGGCAATCCTGGCTCTGGTGATAATCCAGTCGGCATGCAATTTCCCTACAGTCCAACCCACCCAGCCCGCACCCACCACTACCGCCCTACCTTCCCTTGCAACGCCCACCCGATCGATTTCTCCGGCGGGGATCTACTCGCCACCTTTTGCCAGCTATAACGAGATAGCCGCCCGTGTCCCTCAGACATTCGGCGGAGGTGGATACTCGCTTCCGCTCGACTTGAACCAGGTGCAGAACCTGACGGCGCTGGATATGTCTGACGCCCAGCGTGCCCTTCTCGCCCAGAACGGTTTCGCTGTGGCTGCACCGGTGGCAGGGCAGTTCCGTGAGTTTTATCAAATCTACGAACAATGGCGCTACTCCGATATTCCAGTCTTTATTACCACGGACTCGGTTTACCATATTTACCATCTCCTCTTCGATAAAATGCTGCGCGACCTGGAAACCGACCACTTCATCGTCGATCTCAAGACGCTCACCAGCGCCATGCTGGCTGCCAGCGACCAGCAGTACCAGACGTTGCTTGGTACAACCCTTGAAGAACCAGCGCGCCGCAACGTCGCGTATTTCGCGGTCGCTGCCCAACTACTCGGGTTACCGGACCCGGTACCAGCACCCGTCACAGACCTCGTAAATGCCGAACTGGCGCTGATCAATGCTGCCGGAGGTTTTTCAATTTCACCGATCTGGGACCGCCCCGACCTGCCGGATGACCAGAAATTGCTGGAAGACTACAGCCAGTACGTGCCGCGCGGTCATTACACCCGCAGTGAAGACCTGAAGATGTACTTCAAAGCCATGATGTGGTACGGGCGGCTCACTTTCCGCTTGAACGATGATTTTGAGACCCAACGAGCATTGCTAGTAACCCAGGCAGTCCGTTCGGGTACCACGTCAGACGGCACTCCCGCACTTACTCTATGGGAAAATATTTATGAACCAACCGTCTTCATCGTCGGCAAGGCTGACGACCTCGGCTACCTAGAATATGGGGCTCTTTCGGACCAGGTCTTTGGCAAGAATCCCGACCTGGCTAAATTCGCAGATGCAACCCTCTTCGCCCAATTTAAACAAGCCACGCAGACCCTGCCCCCTCCCCAAATCAACTCGATGTGGGTCTGGATTTGGCAGGACCAGGCGCAGGTCACCAAGGGCTTTCGCTTCATGGGCCAGCGTTTTACCTTGGATGCTTACGTGTTTGGGCAGGTGATCTGGCGTAAAGTTGGCACCCTGGAAGATCCGCGCGGCCTGCCAAGGGCGGTGGATTTCTTCGCTGCCATGGGCTCGGGCGAAGCGTATACAATCCTGAACGAAGTGGGGGATACCCACTACGCCAATTTTGATACCCAGATGACCAAGGTCAAAACGGAAATATCCGCACTCGGCAGCGATTCCTGGACTCAAAACCTTTATTGGGCCTGGCTGTATTCCCTCCAGCCGCTCATCTCGCCAAAGGGCAGTGCCTACCCTCCCTTCATGCAGACGGAAGCCTGGACGCGGAAAGACTTGCAGACCGCCCTCGGGTCGTGGACCGAACTCAAACACGATACCATTTTATATGCTAAGCAGGTCATGGCGGAAATGGGTGGCGGCGGTGAATCGGTGGCACCGCCGCATGGGAACGTGGAACCGAACCCCGAGGCTTACGCCCGGCTGCTGGCCCTGGCGCAGATGACTTACGACGGTCTGCAGTCACGCAGCCTTTTGAGCGACCTGACGCGTGCCAACCTTGAAAATTTAATCAGTGAACTTACCTTCCTGAAGAACATTTCCGAGCGCGAACTGGCTGGCGAAACCATTACAGACGATGAATACTGGCACATCCAGTATTGGGGCGGCACCCTGGAGCAATTTACCCTGGCTGCTGCTGATACCACAGACGGTATGTCAAGGGATCTAAGCGACCAGAAAGCTGCTCTCGTAGCCGACGTGGCCACCGGCACCGATCCCAATGGCAGCCTGGCTGCGCTCGAGGAAGGGGTGGGGCAGCCCACCATGATCTACGTGATACTGCCCGATTCACCGTGGAGAGTAGCTGCTGGAGCGGTATATTCTTATTATGAATTTACTGTCCCACCCTCCAATCGAATGACTGACGAAGCCTGGCAAGCCCAGGTGGAAGCCGGGACGAACCCGGCACAACCCAACTGGACGCAGATGTTCATTGCACCATAATATAATGAAACACAGATCCCAGACCATGGACGGCAGTTTCCATCCCCGCCCATGGTGTCTTATTTCCTGGCAGGCTATAGCAGTTTGCTTCCTGGTTTTCATTTTTACTGGCTGCCAGCCCAAGGCACCCACCGCTACATTGGCCTTTTTGGGGGACCTGATGCTCGGACGCGGGTTGGACCCGGACACCGATTCCCTCGCCTACCTAATGCCCGAAATGGTCAAGGCGGACTTGGTTCTCGCCAACCTGGAGAGTCCGCTAGCGCATGCTCTTCCTGCCGTAGATTCTGCTTACAACCTGTGCACCTTGTCTGACCGGGCAGAGTTGCTCTCTGCCTGGGGAATGGATATCCTGTCTATCGCTAATAATCACAGCCTCGATTGCGGCCTGGACGGGATCGGCGAGACAGGCTCCATATTGGAGGACGCTGGGATAACCGGCATCGGGCTCGGAATGCAGCCGGTTTACCGGGAAGTCAACGGCCTGCCCCTTGCTTTTCTCGCCTTTGACGATGTTTCCTTCCCTTTAGATGTGAACGCCGCTGTGCAGGCCATCAGCTCGGCTCGCAGCACCGGCGCTTTGGTGATCGTATCCATCCATTGGGGTGCAGAATACCAGGGGGGTGCCTCTGACCGGCAGAAATCCCTGGCGGAACAATTTGCACAGGCAGGCGCCGCGCTGATTTGGGGTCATCATCCCCATGTGCTCCAGCCTGCCGCCTGGATTGAAACAGCACATGCCAAAACACTCGTCCTTTACAGCCTCGGAAATGCCTTATTCGACCAGGGCGGTATGCAATCTACCTGCCAATCTGCATTGGTGATAGTGAAAATGGGTCCAGGCGGCGTTGCATCTGTTCTCACTGAGCCATTTGAAATCGATGTGGGGAATAGTCGCGTTGTCCAACCGGATGCCAAAACTGCGGGAAAAATACGGGAGAAAATAAATCTTCCCTAGGGATGTACTAATTCCTGCCCGGGGTGCCATTCGCCATCATTTCAACTGTGATGCCCCCAGTAAAAGGATTTACCCTGAGAGCAGGCAGTAGCATTCCGGTGCTGAGCTTCAGAACGAGAGATCGCGGGATATAATTAATTAATGCCCCGCACCATCCTGCACCTCGACCTGGATGCATTTTTCTGTGCTGTCGAAGAACTGCACGACCCAACCCTGCGCGGCAAGGCTTTTGCCGTGGGCGGGCGTCCGGAAGGACGCGGGGTGGTGGCTTCCTGCTCGTATGCGGCGCGCCAGTTCGGGGTCCGCTCGGCGATGCCGATGAGCCGCGCCTTGCGTCTTTGCCCCGGGTTGCTGGTCATCTCGCACCACTTCGGCCATTACGGGGAAATGTCTGAAAAAGTCATGGAACGCCTGCATGACCTGTCCCCCCTGGTGGAACAAATTTCGATCGACGAAGCCTTTGTGGATATCAGCGACCTGCATGAACCCCCGGAAACGATTGCCCGGCGGCTTCAAAAGCGTGTTAATGATGAACTTGGACTGCCATGTTCGGTCGGCGTGGCAACCAACAAGCTGGTCGCCAAGATTGCTACCGAAGTTGGAAAAAAATCCGCAAAAAAAGACACGCCCCCGAATGCTGTAACGGTTGTTCCGCCAGGAATGGAATCAGCCTTCCTGAAACCCCTGGCTGCCACCATGTTGTGGGGCGTTGGCCCTAAAACCGCCGCGAAGCTGGCTGAGCTGGGGATTAAAACGATCGGCGATATTGCCCATCACCCCCCAGAGGATCTCGCCCGCAGGTTTGGTGAAATCGGGCATGACCTGGCACGCCGCGCCCGGGGAGTGGATGACAGCCCCATATCCACCGGGCATGAGGCCAAGTCTGTCAGCCAGGAAACCACCTTCGCTCGTGATGTGCGCGATGACAAGCTGCTGGCCGATACACTGCGAAAATTATCGGCGCAGGTGGGGCACCGCCTGCGCCAGGCAGGCATTGCCGGGGCAACTGTCAAGCTCAAGCTCCGCTGGCCGGATTTTACCACCCTGACCCGCCAGGTCACCCTTTCACAGCCCACCGACCAGGATGAAGAGATTTATCACCTTGCTCTTGATCTCATGGGCAAGGTGCGTCCGAAAGGCAAGGCAGTGCGCTTAATTGGAGTTGGCGTCAGCGGTTTGGGTGCGCCGCTGCGCCAGTTGGGATTATGGGATGCGGATTCGGAAAAATCCCGGCGTTTACAGGAGGCGCTGGATACTGTCCGCGCAAAGTTTGGTGAGAAAGCCATCCAGCGCGGCAAGAAATAATAATGGAATAAGGAGTTTGAGATGCCTGTTAAAACTGGTACCGTTTCTCTCAACACTCACGGCAACACAGATGCTTTTGATATTACCCGGGAACTTGAGCGCCTCATTTCTGAATCCGGCCTGACTTCCGGCATCCTGACGGTCTTCTGCCCCTCCTCCACCAGCGGGTTGACCACGGTCGAATTCGAACCGGGGGCTATAGCCGACCTGAAGCGCTTGTTCGAGGAACTGGTCCCGTCCGAGCGTGACTATAATCATGAAAAGGCATGGCACGATGGAAATGGCCACTCCCACATGCGCGCCTCCCTGCTGGGTCCCTCGCTGACAATCCCATTCGTTGGTAAAACTTTGACCCTTGGCACCTGGCAGCAAGTGGTCTATCTGGATTTTGACATCCGTCCACGTAAAAGGGAATTGGTGGTGCAGATGGTGGGTGAATAATGGGGCAAAAACACAGCGGTTGTATCCTGTTCGATTGGGGCGATACCCTCATGCGCGACAATAAGAATTTATCCGCGCCAATGAAAGATTGGCCTGTAGTAGAAGCCATCCCGGGTGCAGCAGAGATACTCCCGGTGCTCCATACCTACTGGATCCTGGGTATCGCCACGAACGCAGATGTTTCCGATGAAAAGGATATACGTGCTGCATTACAGCGAGTCAATTTGAACCAGTGGCTGGATAAAATATATTGTGCCAAAACAATCGGTTACACCAAGCCCTCCCTTGAGTTTTACAGGTATATTGTAAATGACCTTAGACTTCCTCCCCAGTCCCTATTCATGGTTGGTGATAATTACGAGGCTGATGTATTAGGCGCCAACCGCTGCGGCATTCGTGCGGTCTGGTTTAATTCCCTGGATCAGGAAAATCGCAAAGAGACCATGGTTCGCACCATCCATCGGTTAAGCGACCTGCCAGCGGTGCTGGCAGGGTGGGATTCTAACTGAAAAGGGATCTTATTATCAAATTGAAAGGGGAAATCACCAGGGCAATCCGCATAGATCGATCGCCCCTTCCGGCCAATCCTGCCTGCAAACCGGGAGGATCATCACGGGATAATTAAGTGTCATTCTTCCGTCCGGCTGGTCAACCAGCATGGATCGGGCTGCAACAGTCCAACCTATTTTCTCGTAACGAGATATCATCGGTTCGGTCGCGATCATCATACCGAAATCCACTTTAAGTGGGTCTTTCAGGAAATCCTGCGCAGTTGCAAGGGCTGATCTGGCGTAACCACGTTTGCGCCATTCAACCTTGGTCGCCACGTTCCCGACCCCCCCCAACTTGACTGCCTGGTCTCCAACTTTGACCGTCCGCTCGACGATGTGCACGTTGGTGACCAGGTCCTCGTCTTCCCAGACCATTACAGTCCAATCAGCAGATGCCCATTTCGTTCCGTTCAGGAAAAAATAAAGGGAACTGGTCACCACGCAATCCTGGCGGGCTTTTTCAAATTTACTCAAATCTCCGGCAGACTTAACTTCAATTCTCATCGTGATCGCTCCTCATCACTGGATGATTGTATCCCACCCCCAGGAAGGATGCAAGCGCAGATGGATTCAGGCCATATTCTGTTACGGGCCACAAAATGGTTTGATCTGGAGCTACCCTTTTGCCAGGGATAAAAACACGTCTTCAAGGGTCGGTTCGCCGAGCTCGAGTTTGGACACCTTAAGTCCGCTTGATTGTAATCCGAGCAGCAAGCCGGCCTCTGTCGTCCCCCTCTCGGTGATCATCCTCAGGTGATCTCCCGCCAGTCCCACCCTTATTACACCCGCGCAATTGTCGCAAGCGTTCAAGCCTATTTGAAGAGGTTCAGCGTATACCTCCCAAACATCACCAGGCAGGACCTGCTTTTTTAGCGCAACCGGGGTATCCAAGGCGAGCAATTTGCCATCCCTCATCATGCCCACCCGACCACAATACTCAGCCTCGTCCATATAATGGGTCGTGACAAGAACTGTCACGCCATCTGCAGCCAACGTGTAGATCAAATCCCAAAAACTGCGCCGCGCTGATGGGTCCACCCCCGAGGTAGGTTCATCGAGGAAAAGCAATTTCGGATGGTGGACAAGTGCGATCGCTAGTGCCAGTCGCTGGCGCCAGCCTGCCGAAAGAGCTCCCGCCAGCTCGGTCTCGTACCCCGTCAACCCCACCTCGATGAGCGTCTCCTGGATGCGCTTTTTGTCGTGGATGCCATAAATGCCGCCATAGAAAGTCAGGTTCTCCTGGACTGTCAGGTCATCGTACAGGGAAAATTTCTGCGACATATATCCAGTGCGTGAGCGCACCTGCTCCGATTGACGGAAAGCATCGAAGCCCAGCACAGTGGCCCGCCCTTCAGATGGCTCATAAAGCCCAAGGAGCATGCGGATAGTGGTAGTTTTTCCAGAGCCGTTCGGGCCAAGATAGCCGACGATCTCCCCCGTCTCCACCTTGAAACTGACATGATCGACAGCTGTAAAATTTCCAAAGCGGCGGGTAAGGTTCTCGGTAACGACAACTGGGTCAGGCATTGCTTTTCACCTTGTCTCGGACTTTAAAGGATCAAGAAGATTCAGAGAGTGAAATGAATACGTCTTCCAAAGTGGGAGCGACGAGTCGACACTCCACACGCTCCCCCGAACTGCCACGGAAAGCCATTTTTAGAGCCGCGATGACTGAATTCGCCTGGCCCGAAACGACGCGCAAGTGGATTTTGTCACCGAATGCACGCACATCCTCCACGTCCTCGAATTTTAGCAATTCCCCCCTAAGGGCAAGTAAAGACGTGCCGCGTACTTCGACGATTCTCTCTTCCAGCCGGGAGCGCAATTGGGCCGGCGTGCCTTCTGCGATCAAGCGACCATTGCGCATGAACCCCACGCGGTGGCAGCGGGCTGCCTCGTCCATGTAGGGGGTCGATAAGAACACGGCAACCCCTTCCCCCTCCTGGTTTCCACCGGATTCGGACTCGGAGAGCCTGTCAGAAACTGTCACGAGCCGGATGAGAAGTTGCCAGAAATCCTGGCGTGTGACCGGGTCCACTCCTGTGGTGGGCTCGTCCAGCAGGAGCACCTTCGGGCGGGTGACCAGGGCTGAGGCCAGACCAAGTTTCTGCTTCATCCCGCCCGAGAGCTGTCCGGCGCGCCGGTTAATAAATGATTCCAAACCGACAAAGCTCAGGATTTCCATGCAGCGTGGCAACCATTCTTGGCGGGAGAGGCCGCGCATTTCGGCAAAGAAGCGGATGTTTTCCAGCACCGTCAGGTCTTCATAAAATGAGAAGCGCTGGGATAAGTAACCCAGTTGAGCACGCACCTGCTCAGTCTGTTTGCCCACAGAGTATCCGTTAATATAGGCGTCTCCGGAATCGGGTTTGAGGGCACCCACCAGCAGACGCATGGTGGTGGTTTTCCCGGCCCCGTCCGAGCCCACCAATCCGTAGATTTCTCCCGCAGCAATTTTCAAGTTCAGATCCATAACCGCATAGGTGGAGCCGAAAGATTTAGAAAGATTATTAGTTTCAATCATAGGACACAGGTTTACAGGTCTAAAGGTTTTTATAAATATTTGATGGGCGGCATAAATCCTTCTCAATTTGTCGACTTGCCAACTTGACACCTGTCATCATATTAGCGAGTAAAGGCAACATCCGCCGGCATGCCCGGTTTGAGTTTCCCTGCTGGATCCTGTACCTGGAGCTTGATGGCAAAGACAGTGCTCGAGCGGCCTTCGACGGTCTGCACATTTCGGGGAGTAAACTCAGCTTGTTCGGCTATGTTAATGACCTTTGCAGTGAAGGTCTCTCCGGGGTAAGAGTCCACCGTCATAGTGGCAGACTGACCAAGGGAAAGTTCTCCGTAGAGGTTTTCAGGGACGTAGACAGTAATGGTCAGGTTGTCGAGACGGCCCAGAGTCATCGTCGGAGAGTTGGGGGCAGCGATTTCACCCGGTTGGATGGACCTGGTGAGGACGACACCGTCAGCCGGGGCTGTGATCGTCAACTTGGTTATCTGGATGTCGATCAAAGCCAGGCTGGCTTTGGCCTGTGTTATTGCAAGGGCTGCCTGGTCGGCAGCTGCCTGTGCCTGGTTGAGGACCGCCTGTGCAGCTGCCACCTGGGGGGAGTTTTCGCCCGTCTGCAAAGCCAGCAGACGGTCCTGGGCGGAATCGGATCGCTCCTGCAGGGCAGACAAGTAGGCACGGGAGGTGATAATTTTTCCTGCGGCATCGGTATCTTTTATACCGTCATAACCAGCCTGGGCGTCATCCAATTCGGTTTGTGCGGCGTCCGATGCAGACTGGGCAGCGTCACGTAGGTCGAAATTACTAGATGCATTTGCACGTGTCAATACATCCTGCGCAACGAGGAAAGCGGCACGCGCAATATTTAATCGTGTCTCTGCAGCGACAAAAACCGAGTTTGCTGGGTCATTTATCAGGGTGGTGAGGCTGTTTTGTGCAGAATCACGGGCAGATACAGCCGAGTTTACTTCCGCCTGGGCGGCGGCAATCTCGCTAGCGCGACTGAAATATCCACCGGGAAGAGTGTAACCGTCCGGGTTGGCTGCCCACCAGTCAGAGGTGCGGGTGGAAACGGAGGCCAAGCGGGCAGCATCAAGGGCCACGGTGTAGTTGCCCTGTGCGGTCGCCAGGGCGGCGTCTCCAGTCGAGGCAGTCGCCTGCGCCAGATTCAAGGAAGCGGCTGCAACCGCCCGTTGCCCTAGCATCAGGGTGTCATCCAGACGGAAAAGCACGTCACCGGCTTTAACCTGTGCGCCTTCATCCACCGGTACTTCGGCCACTTTACCGCCGATTTCAGGAGAGATGGTCACTTCAACGGCTTCGAGCGTGCCGGAGGCGGTTAGGGTGGTAGTGCCCCGGTTTAAGAGGGCGCGCACTCCGAAATATCCACCGACCAGCACAACCACGACGACGATAACGATTAGAAGAATGGGAGGACGCTTCTGTTTCATGAGCAACTCCTTAATCAAGACGTTTGCGGAAACGGACGGAGGCCGCACCCATGATGGCGATCCCAAACAAGGTCAGGGCCAGGATCTCACTCCAGATGGCTCCTGCTCCAACCCCCTTGATCAATAAGGCGCGGATGATGATCAGGTAGTAACGCAAAGGGATGATATATGAAACCCACTGCAGGAATTGCGGCATGGCCTCAAGTGGGAAGAAAAAACCGGAAAGGAAGATACTTGGCAGGAGGGTCATCCAAACCGTCAACATGGCCTCCTGCTGGGTGTTGGCGATGGTGCTGGCGAACAGCCCAATCCCGAGGCCGGAAAGTACCAAAAGCCCCGAACAAGCCAGGATGAGGCTCAGGTCACCGCGGACCGGCATGCCAAACCACCAGTGACCGATTGCCAGAACTTCCAGGGTATCGACGAATGCCAGGATGGCGTAGGGCAGGATCTTTCCCACGACCAGTTCCCAGGGGCGGATGGGGGTGACAATCAATTGTTCGATCGTGCCGCGCTCGCGCTCCCGCACAACTGCCGTGGCGGTCAGGATCGACGTAATAGCGTAAAGGATCATGCCAATTACGCCCGGGATCATAAAATAGGAGCTGACCAGGTCGGGGTTGTACCAGACAGTGGTGCGAACTTGGAGCGGAGGTTGAAAGTTGGACGCATTCAACCCACTGGTTTCCAGCCGCTGGACCATCAACTGGGTCGCCTTGGATTGACCGATGAGGGTGGCTGCTGACAGAGCCGTTGACCCAGCAGTTGCGTCCGAACCATCCAGGATGAATGCCACCTCGGCATTGCCATTCGCCAGGGCGGTATCGTAATCCGGCGGGATGATAAGAGCGGCACGCACCTTTCCCTGCTCGATCAAAAGGCGGATATCGTTTTCAGAACTTGCGGTATATGCCAGCTGAAAGTAATCGGCAGCGCGATAAGCATCCAACAGGGAGCGCGACTCGGCACACCTGCATTGGTCGTAGACAGCCAGGTGGATGTTGCGCACATCGCTCGTCGCAGAATATCCCAGTAAAAATAATTGCATGATAGGAATGATGAGGATGATCACCAGCGTCCGTTTGTCGCGCGTAATCTGGATGAATTCCTTGCGTAGGATGGAGACGAGACGTGAGTTCATGCGGGCTCCTTGGGTGCAAGTACCCCATGTAAAAAGATATCGACAAAATGCTCCAAGGCATTTTCCTGCAGCACGCCTGCCGGGGTCCCGCTCAGCAGGAACTCAGTCATATAGTAAGAAAAGAACAAACCAAGAAAAGCGCGGAACAGGACGAACGGTGGGATCTTTCGCAGTTCTCCCTGCCTCGTCTGAAAGCGCTGGATCAGGGGAGCAATCTGCGGAAATACAATCTGGAACATTTTAGGAACATCCCTGCCATTGAATTCCACCAACTCAATATACAGGAATTTGACAAAATCCGGTCTCCGGCCCAATTCACCCACCATGCTTCTGGCTGCATTGCGTACGAATTCTTCGACCGTTTCTCCGGGTGCGTCCTGTAGAAGGGGCAAAATCTCGTGGAACGGATGTTTGGCGATGATAAGATCGCTAAATATGGCGTCTTTGCTGGCAAAGTGATTGTAAATTCCCCCCAGCGCCAGTCCAGATCGCTCTGCAATCTGGCGCATGGATGTGGCGGCATAGCCCTGCTCAAGGAACAGGGTATAGGCGGATTCTATGATGACTTGGTGGGTTCGTTCGCCTTTTGTCCGCAATTCTTCTGTCATAAGATTCCATCCTGAAATGAACGAACGTTCGTTTTTATTTTACAACTTCTCCCCCAATTGTCAAGCGGCAGACCAGGATCCTGGTGTATTCCCTTTCTAATTGATAGATGGGCGGGTGGTAAAATTGACGAATATGGCCTCGCTTGAAGAGACTGTACGAACACACCTGAAACACAACGTCACCGTCAACCTTCTCGACGGTGCTTTTTATGGTTTGGGCTGGGGGTTTGGCTCCGTTGGGACGATCGTCACCCTTTTTGTCAGTCGGATGACCAATTCGGCATTGTTGATTGGTCTCATCCCTGCCATCCACTCCGTAGGCTGGCAGTTGCCTCAGTTGTTCATGGCAAACTCGGTTTCTCGCCTGCGGCGCTACAAGCCGATGGTGATGTGGATGACCATCAACGAGCGTATCCCCTTCCTGGGACTGGCGATGGTGGCACTTTTTATGACTCGACTGGGAAATAAAACTGCCCTCGTATTGACCTTTATCATTCTCATTTGGCAGGGCTTGGGAGCCGGGTTCACTGCCAATGGCTGGCAAAGCATGATCGCAAAGATCATTCCTTCCGACTGGCGCGGAACTTTCTTCGGTGTGCAGGCTGCCTGGGCCAATGTGCTCATCAGCGTGGCAGCTGTTGCAGCAGGTTTCATCCTTGACAAAGTACAAGATCCTGTGAATTTTGCCATTTGCTTTACCCTGACGATTTTTGGGATGGGACTCTCGATGCTCTGCATGGGCTTGACCCGCGAGCCGGTGGATTATGAAAAGACCATCCCGGTACGCCAGTCTTCACCCTGGAAAGGCGGCCTGGAGATCCTGCGCAGGGACAGGAATTTCACCAGTTTCCTGGTGGTGCGCTTGTTATCCCAATTCGCCACCATGGGATTCGCTTTTTATATCGTCTACGGTCTGCGCAGGTTCGGAATGAGCGACCTGACCGCCGGGTTATTGACCGCCGCTGTAACCATTACTTCCACGATCGCGAATGCCGTCATGGGTTGGCTGGGAGATCGTCTCGGGCACCGTGCCATGCTGATCGCAGGTTCGGTTTCGGTTTCTCTCAGCTCGATAATCGCCTGGGGCGCGCATTCCCTGAACTGGATGTACCTGGTCTTTATCCTTTCCGGCCTCGCCAACGTGGCCTATTGGACCATTGGGATGGCAATAACAACAGAATTTGGGAATGAAGAAACCCGCCCAACCTACATCGGTCTCTCGAATACACTTGTTGCTCCATTCACCATTATTGCGCCTTTGATCGGCGGCTGGATTGCCGATGCATCCGGTTTCCAGACCACATTTATGGTATCTGCCGTGGGAGGCCTGGTCGCAGCAGGTTTGCTGTATTGGTTGGTGCGAGACCCGCGCCCGCGCGTGGCGCATGTTCGACCAATCGCGAAAATTGATAGCCCCTGACAGAATCATCGGGTAGAATCCATACATTCCATTAATTATTTGGTAAATTTTAAGCATTTTATGATTTGGAGTTGAGGTAGAGCATGCGACCTGTCGCAATCATCGGGATTGGCCAGACAAAAATCGAAGAAGCGTGGGAATTGTCCATCCGCCAGATCGCCGCGGAAGCCATCCATGCCGCTCTGGAAGATGCCGGTCGCGAAAGTGCTGACGGAATGTTTCTCGGCAATATGATGTCAGGCATTATCAACAGCCAGAGCAACCTCGGCTCGTTGGTGGCTTACTGGGCTGGGCTGAAAGTCCCCGCCGTCAAAGTGGAAGCTGCGTGTGGGTCCGGTGGAGCCGCCCTGCGTGCCGGGCTGATGGCGGTGGGGTCCGGGGAACTCGAGTCTGCCCTTGTGGTAGGCGTGGAAAAGATGACAGA